>ENA-OQLB01000423-OQLB01000423.1-human-gut-metagenome-genome-assembly--contig:-NODE-423-length-24498-cov-4.700300_pt1 | contig 24498 bp, 30 predicted proteins | sample MGYA00242656_ERZ504813 | MGnify/ENA primary metagenome ERZ504813 (study PRJEB26092, sample SAMD00036388) | human gut metagenome | host: Homo sapiens | study: EMG produced TPA metagenomics assembly of... | reverse complement strand
TAAAATAATTGTAGACGAAAGATACTAAAATGTATATAATATGCCATAGGGGTGCTAAGTGGCATAGATTTGGCACAGTAAAATACCTGATATGGCATGAAAGCAACATGAAAATTTAGGGTGGATATAAGGTGGACAGTTTGGAAAACCTTAGAGTTTTAGAGGGTTCCGAGGTTTTTTTCCGGGGTCTGCAACACCCTGATTCACCGGTTCAAATCCGGTCTGCGCCTCTGAAGAACCTGAAACTGATTTGTTTCAGGTTCTTTTTTTGAGCACCTACGTCAACAATCTCAGAGATAGAAAAAACTCATGTGAGTTCGTTAGAAGAAATTCACATGAGTTTTTCTTTAAAATAGTCCTTATTTATTTTCCCAGTTCTTTTTATAAATCAGATACAGCGGAAGTCCGACAAAGATCATACCACCGAGCATATTTCCAAGTGTAACCGGAATAAAGTTTGCAAGGCTGTGAAGTGGTGTCAGTGTTGCAATCTGTTCAGCTGTAATTCCGTAAGCTTCTTCTGCTTTCGCAACGTAAGCCGGATTAAGTGAAGCAAGGATACCAGCCGGGATATAGAACATATTGGCAACGCAGTGTTCGAATCCGCCGACTACGAAGGCGCAGATCGGGAAGAAGATTGCCCAGACCTTACCTGCAATATCTCTTGCGGAAGTAGCCATCAGTACTGCAAGACATACCAGGATGTTACATAAGATTCCGGAAGTGATTCCCTGCAGTGGTGAAATTGCGATCTTTCCAACAGCAACTTTGATTGTATAAGCACCGAGAAGCCACCTGAGTAGTTTAGGTTTCCACTGTATACAATGAGCAGATCCACGCAAAGAGCACCGACCAGGTTACTGAAAAATACGATGAAAAGATCTCGGAATAATCCGCCCCATGTGACACGCTTGTCAAATACATCCATGATGATCAGACAGTTTCCGGTGAAAAGTTCGCCGCCGAGAAATACGATGAGCATCAGTCCGACAGGAAGATACATCCGGCAAGAGCTCTTGCTACGCCAACATTTTCTACTGCGTGTGCTGCCGTGCTGCTTGTAGCACCGCCGAAAGCGATAAACGCGCCGGCCATGATGCCGAGCAGAATCATTTTTCCAAGGGGAAGCCGGGTTTTGTTCTCGCAGGCCTTGATACTTAGATCAATGACTTCTGCGGGAGTGTTAAAATGATTGTCCATGATATAACTCCTTATTCTTTTGTAATTCGGCAGCTCTCCTGCTGTGAATGGTAACACAGTCACTCCCGGGTGGTAGGTGAAATCTCTGATAGGGGATAGCTGCCGTTGTTATATTGCTATTCGTCAAGAATTTAACGAGAATATTTTATACTAGAAAATATTGGATTTCAAGAGTGGAAAGGTATGTTTGTAGATAGATACAATAACAGGTATTACTGTTCACAAGCTCCTTGTAAAAAGTAACGCATCTTATAGTTTTGAATTAGTACCTTTGTTTGGTTAGAGGAGATCTTCATGAGTTACAAAGATTTATGATAGAATCTGAGAAGAATGATCGAAGTTGTATTTATGCTTATACGCAAAGAAAATTGAGGGAAGCACTTTAACTGAAAAACAGACTGCGTCCATCTTTGAAACGGGAACAATCGTAGCTGATGGTACAATCTTCCGTACAAAAGATATAGAAGAAATGACGGGGCATTTTACGATGTTTAACCATATCTATAATAAAAAGGCAAATCATTCAATTGAAGATATTGCTGAATTTCATGCGAAATTTAAGAAAATTCATCATTTCAAGATGGAAATGGATGAGTAGGAAGGATTTATCGTACCAGTAGAGAAAAAGAATCCTAAAAAAGTAAAAGATTTAACACCTTAAAGTTTGTAGCGTACCGAAATTCGGTACAACATGCTTGAAGGAGAATAAACATTGTACATAAGGGATTGTAAGAAGATAATTCTCAGATTTCGAGAATTATAGTCGATGGGTTCAATGTTGTAAGCAAAAATATTTCATATTCAAATCTTAAGACACATTCTTATAATTCCTAAAATCAGCAAATGTACTGGATAAAAAAGATAATTAAACCACTTATTTTGTTTTCCACGTTTTCCATTATAAGTAAGTGTCAGGCCAAATCCAAGCAAAGCCCACGGTTCTTTAAACATAGAAAGATAGGAAAATGGAATCGCAAGTGCCTGTCGGTCATGAAAAATATAATAGAAATATCCGATTAGCACAGCATGGTGTTCATAATCTAATCCCAGATTCATTGCAGCAAAGCACAGTACTGTCACAATGAGAAATGATACGAAATACCATAAAGCTTTCGGCAATGCTGCCATCTTTTCCTTGAGTACATCGATCAGCCAGATCATGGCAAGCACCAAGGTTAACGTAAACATAATATTGTTCCAGTTGACTTCAAAAAATGTAGCTGTTGTACACATATCAAAAGGAATTTCTGATATCACTCCAAATACAAGAAGTGTAATTAAATACTTCCATTTATTCTTTGTGTGGAAATAGCCTTCCACGAGAAGGAAGATGAATATTGGAAATGCAATTCTTCCTAAAATATCAAAAAAGTCACTCAACCGATTCAAGCTCCTCCATCCAAATTCGGATAGATTAACGCTTTGTTTGTGTGATCGATAAGCATGGATAGAAAAGCGATGTATTTAGCTGCGCTCCTGAAAATATTTTGATTCTCTCTTTTACATTGTTCATAAAAATTAGTCCTTTTTTTCGATTTCTTTTTTTATCAAATTTCCTACACTTGAAAAGTGCGAACATAATAATCGTTTCATGCAGATGCTCCTTTATCAATTCCGATTGTTATTCACATGATATCATAATATTTCTTTAATTACATCTACTTACTGGGTCATCTTTGTCTTTTAAAGATCCCTATAATGTTGTACTTGCTACTTGTTTGCTGAATTTTTCTCAAATAAAGAAATATTATTCTGGCATCTTCCGGCTTCTGTATTTTTTTGGGGTGATTCCCTGGTATTCTTTGAACTTACGAATGAAATAGCTGATGTTGTCAAATCCACAGTTAATGGCAATATCAGAAACAGACAGTGAGCTGTCATCCAAAAGGATAGCAGCTTTTTTGATGCGGTATTCATTCAGGAAGGCGAACGGTGTTTTTCCCATCTCCTGATGGAAATATCTGCAGAAATAGGTCGGGCTCATGCAGGCAATGTCAGCAAGTTCTTTTAATGTAATTTCTTCGGCGTAATGTGACCGGATAAAATCAAGCACTTCCTTCAGCTGATTCATGGAGGAGAGCTGCTTTCCGGTAGTCTGGTTCTGTATAAGAATTTCTGTGCGGAAACAGAGTTCCAAAATCTGTAGAAGACAGATCTTAATTTTGAGAAGTGCACATTGTTCTGGGTAGTGGTAATTACAGATCAATTCAAGAAAAAGCTGTCGGAGACTTTCTCGTTCTTTCGGACTGAGGGCATTGGAGATGTTGTTTGGAAAGAGTAGTTTCTTCTGTGTGATTGGCTGGATGAAATTGTGCTGACAGGCATCATACAAATCAAAATTAAGTAATTGAGGATCGAAAACGATTGCATGATGCAGGGAATGGTTGTGTGCGCTTAGTTCATGCAGTTCACCAGAGTTGATGAAATAGAATTCACCGGCTTTCATTTCATAAGGGGTTCCGGAAATGATTCCGCGCATAGTTCCTTCCTCAATATAGAGAAATTCCAGTTCCTCATGCCAGTGGGCAGTAACGGAATAGAAACCGTTCTTATCTTTATGAGAATAAATCTGTAAGGGAAACATAGGGGTTCCGTGAAAATTTGTCTCTTTTAAGGAACGTGACATGAGTGATCTCCTTTCTTATAGTGAAACAGTTCAGCCATGCAGCTCGAATTCGACACTGCGTGACGAATCCTCGCTTAGGGGCGTCTGCCCTATGTCTGCATAAGAACAGATTATTTTATATAAGCGAGCTTATAACGATAGTCTGTCCTTATACAGCCGCATGGCTGAACTGGTGCATAATATTGTGTTATTTTTTGATAAAATAATGAAAGTATCTTTTTATTTTTTGTATTATACTTGGTTCGAATAAAAAAGCAAGAAGGGGACATAAGATGGAGAAGAAATGGTGGCAGAGCAGTGTCGTTTATCAGATATATCCTCGGAGTTTTGCGGACAGCAATGGGGATGGAATGGGGGATATTCCAGGAATTACAGGGAAAATTGAATATCTGAAAAAACTGGGAGTTAATGTACTCTGGATCTGTCCAATCTATCAGTCGCCGCAGGATGACAATGGATATGATATCTCTGATTACCGTACGGTTTACCCGGAGTTTGGAACAATGGAAGATATGAAGATATTGATACAAAAATGTCAAGATAATGATATTAAAATCATTATGGATCTGGTAGTGAACCATACATCAGATGAACATCCATGGTTCATAGAAGCAAAGAAAAGCCTGGATAATCCATATCGGGACTACTACGTCTGGAGGAAAGGTGAAGATGGACAGCCACCGAATGATCTGATGTCAAATTTCGGTGGAAGTGCATGGGAGTATTCGCCGGAGACGGATGAGTATTATCTGCATTTTTACAGCAAGAAACAGCCAGATCTGAACTGGGAGAATCCGAAGCTGCGGCAGAAAATTTATGACATGATGAACTGGTGGCTGGATCAGGGGATTGCAGGTTTCCGTATGGATGTGATTGATCTGATTGGAAAGATACCGGATCAGAAGATCAAAGAGAATGGGCCGAGGCTTCATAAATACCTGCAAGAGATGAACGAAGCGACCTTTGGTCACAGGGACAGCATGACGGTTGGTGAGTGCTGGGGGGCGACCCCGGAGATCGGAAGATTATATACTGATCCGGCAAGAAAAGAACTTAGTATGATCTTCCAGTTTGAACAGATTCAGCTGGATAAGAAACCGGGCGGACAAAGATGGGATTTGAAACCACTTTATCTGCCGGATCTGAAGTGTGTTTTCAGCAAATGGCAGACAGAGTTAGAAGGTCATGGATGGAACAGTTTATTTTGGAATAATCATGATCTCCCAAGAATCGTTTCCCGTTGGGGAAATGACGGAGACTATCGTGTCCTGTCTGCAAAAATGCTTGCGACACTGCTTCATGGAATGAAGGGGACACCGTATATCTATCAGGGGGAAGAGATTGGAATGACGAATGTTCCATTTCAGACGATTGATGAATTCCCTGATATTGAGACACAGAACATTTATCAAGAACGCCTGAAAGCGGGATTCACAGAGGAAGAGACCATGTATGCAATCCGGGCGAAGGCGAGGATAATGCAAGGACACCGATGCAGTGGAATGCTGAAAAGAATGCAGGATTTACAGAAGGAATTCCATGGTACAGAGTCAATCCAAATTATAAGGAAATCAATGTAGAACAGGCATTAGCGGATCCGGAGTCCGTTTTCTATCATTATCAGAAATTGATTCAGCTTCGGAAAGAACATGAAGTTATGGTATACGGAACTTATCAACTGCTGTTCCCGGAGGATGAAGACCTTTATATCTATACAAGAACGCTGGAGGAGGAAAAATGGCTGATTGTCTGTAATTTTCATGAGAAGACAAGAAAGTTACAGTGTAAGAGAGCCGGGCAGGTCATGCTTAGTAATTATGCAGATACGCCTGCCGCGGAAAAAATTACAGAACTCAGACCATATGAGGCGGTTATTTATCAGATGGAATCCTGGGATGCGAATCATGGAGAACGCGGACAAGATCATAGTTCTGATTTTGAAGCCGATATTGAGTTGGTGTAGTTCCGAAAGCTTTTCGAAAGACCTTACAAAAATAATTATCATTTGAAAATCCGACCATGGAGGCGATTTCGGCAATTGTGTGCTGGCGCTCTGTAAAAGAAGCGCACAGGATTTCTGAAGACGCAGATTCGCCAGATATTTTCCGGGCGAGATTCCATAGAGATGGTTGAATTCTCTGCAAAGATGATACTTGGACAGCCCGACGGCATCAGCGACTTCGTCAAGGTTCAGATCCGTGTTGTAATAATTGGAATCTAGATAATTCTTGGCCAGTGTAACACGAGGTGAAGAAAGTGCCGGGTGTTCCAATGCATAATCTGCCAGATCTAAAAGAAAAGCGTAGGCCGCTTTGGAATTATCAAATACCGATGCTAACTGATTGGAAATCGCATCAGCATAGAGCTGTTTCATCTGTTCAGGTAAAGTACTGGATGCTTCCAGGTGGAAAGCAGGTCCACAGGATTGATGAATGTGGTAGAGAAGAGGGAGACACTCGGAGGAAAATTCTAGATAAAGAACATCCCAGCATTCCGAATCATCGGGTAATGAGTATTGGCTGTCTCCGGGTACTTGAACAAGGAAGAGATCACCCGCCTGTTGAGGATAGGTATGGTTTGGTGTCTGGAAACTTCCTTTTCCTGAAATCGTGTACTGAAGTAATACATAAGAGTTTTTGCGGACTCGGTTATCCCAATGATAGTCATGGGAAGTGATGTGATGCATGCCGATTCCACGAAGTGTCTGGAGGGGAAGCGCAGAGGTTATATGAAAACCGACGGAATCAAAAGGCGGTTGGGCAGATGATTTTGTGTTTGTCATAAAAAGTACTCCTTTCAAAATAAATGAAGATTGCGGGGCGCCACACGAAACAATCTGTAGAAATCTTAGTTTTGGGTTTTTATATCCGATATTATAATATAGCAATCAATAAAAAATAGCAAGAAATTACCATTCACTAATCTGCATTACCATTGAAAGTGAAAAGAGATGGAAGTTATAATGCATTTAGTCAAGCGATGAAATGAAGCAGAATGAGAGAGTGGAGGAATAGAATGCAGATCAGTTTTGAGGAAGAACAGCAGGTTTTTCATCTATACAACGATAAGATCAGTTATGTGATTCAAGTAGAAAAACAACGATATTTAAAGCATTGTTACTACGGAAAAAGAATAAAGAGATGGCACAGCGGCATCAAGGATTATTATTACGACCGTGGATTCTGTGCGAATCCGATAGCGGAAGACAGGACATTTTCTCTAGATACACAGTTGAGGGAATTTCCGGAGTCCGGACAGGGGGACTTCCGAAGTCCAGCTTACGAACTAGAAGATAGAAATGGAGATAAAAACGCAAGATTTTTCTATAATGGCTATCGCATTCTGAGTGGAAAGATCGCTCCGGATGGCCTGCCACATGTCTATACTGATGCGGACACCGAGGCAATGACACTGGAGATTACGCTTCAGGATAAGGTGAGAAATCAGAGAATTCTGTTATATTACACCATCTATGAAGATGCAGTGGTCACACGATTCGCAAAATGGATCAATGACGGAACAGAACCGATAGAAATCTGTCGATTCTTAAGCATGAACATGGATCTTCCAACACAGGAATATGACGTACTGACATTATCCGGTGCACATACAGAAGAGAAAAACGTGTATCGACGTCCATTGTGTGCGGATTCAGTCACGATTGAAAGCAGTCGTGGAACGAGCAGCCCACAGGCAACCCCATTTATCGGATTGTTAAGTCCCGGGACTACGGAAGAGCAAGGGGAAGTGCTTGGAGTAAACCTGATTTACAGTGGAAACTTCTATGGATGTGTTCAGTGTGGACAGTATGGAACAATCAGGGTACAGCTTGGAATTAATCCGTATCAGTTGGATGGCAGCTTGCACCGGGAACAAGCTTTTGCACACCGGAGGCTGTACTGGTCTATAGTGTAAATGGACTTTCCGGAATGTCGAATACATTTCATAAGTTATACAGAACGCGCGTCTGCCGGGGATGGTACAGAGACCGGGAACGGCCAGTTCTATTGAATAGCTGGGAAGGTATGTATTTTGAGATCAATGAAGAGAAAATGCTGACGTTGGCGGAAGAAGCAGCGGAGCTTGGAATCGAACTTCTGGTGATGGATGATGGCTGGTTCAAGGGAAGAAATACAGATACGACTTCCTTGGGGGACTGGACGGAAGATAAGAAGAAATTTCCGGATGGACTGCAGAGTCTTGCCGAAAAGGTGAAACAGAAGGGGATTGATTTCGGAATCTGGTTTGAACCGGAGATGATTTCAAGGGAAAGTGACCTTTACAGGGAGCATCCAGACTGGGTGATCCGAAGTCCGCTTTACGAACCAATACTCAGCCGACATCAGCTGGTACTGGATCTGTCGAATCCGGCAGTTTGCGAATATCTGATCGAAGCAGTCAGTAAGGTGTTGGTACCGGGAAATATCAGTTATGTGAAATGGGATATGAACCGGCATCTGACAGATCTTGGAAGTGCTTATCTTGACAGGAAAAATCAGAATGAACTTTCACACCGCTACGTGCTTGGACTTTATCAGGTAATGGAGACATTGACAGAACGTTTTCCACAGGTGTTGTTTGAAAGCTGTTCCAGTGGAGGTGGCAGATTCGATGCAGGAATGCTTTATTACATGCCACAGACATGGACCAGCGATAATACAGATGCGGTCTGCAGGCTGAAAATCCAGCATGGAACAAGCTTTCTGTTTCCGACAGTTACAATGGGAGCGCATGTGTCAGCATGTCCGAATCATCAGGTCGGACGGACCACACCGCTTGCTACAAGATTTGCCGTGGCGACAGCAGGCAATCTTGGATATGAACTGGATTTGAAGAAGCTTTTAAAAGAAGAGAAGAAAGAAGTCAGAGAGCAGATTGCAGAATATAAAAGGAGACGAAGAACCGTACAGTTCGGAACTTATTACCGGCTGGCGGATTCATTTCAGGAGAATCAAAGTGCCTGGAATATTGTTTCAGAAGATGGAATGGAAGTTATCTTCACCACGTGCAGATCCTTGCGCGCTCAGCCTACAGGGTTCCAGTGATCCGATTAAAAGGACTGGATCCGGATGCAGTTTACATAGATTGTGAGACCGGGCAGGAGTATGGCGGGGATGAACTGATGTATGCAGGAATCCGAATACCAAGAATCAGACAGGACTTTTCAAGTACAACGATGGTACTAAGAAGATCCTGATTGGATAGAAAAGAAATGAAATTACAGGAGGAGTTAGAATGAGTAAAGAGCATAGTTACCAGAATGCAGCAAGTGAACTTCTGCGTCTGGTAGGCGGAAAAGAAAATGTAATCAGCGCGGCTCACTGCGCAACCAGATTACGTCTGGTATTAAAAGATGAGAGCAAAGCAGATGTAGATGGAATTCTCAAGACAGAGCTTGTCAAAGGACAATTTTCCACAGGCGGTCAGTTCCAGATCATCATTGGAAGCGGTACAGTAGATGAAGTATACAAATATTTTATTCAGTATGCAGACATCAAAGAAAGTACAAAAAATGAAGTGAAAAAGGCTGCTGACCAGAAGATGAATCCATTACAGAAACTGGTAAAGATGCTGGCGGATGTATTCGTACCGATTATTCCGGCACTGGTTGCCAGTGGTCTTCTGATGGGTCTGAACAATGTTCTGACAGCAGAAGGACTTTTTGTCTCAGGAAAGTCACTTGTTGAAGCATATCCGAATATTGCAGATCTTGCATCTATGATCAACACATTTGCAAGTGCAGCATATGCATTCCTGCCAATCCTTGTAGGGTTCTCAGCAACAAAGATGTTCGGTGGCAATCCTTATCTTGGAGCAGTTATGGGAATGATCATGGTATCCGGTGATCTTCTGAATGCATATTCTTATGGTACAGCCATTACAGAGGGAACGGTTCCGGTATGGCATATCGGAGCGCTGACAATTGAGAAGGTTGGATATCAGGGAACTGTACTTCCGGTACTTGCAGCGGCAGCAATCCTTGCATTTATCGAGAAGAAACTTCACAAAGTAGTTCCGGAATATCTGGACAATCTCCTGACACCTGCACTTTCCGTACTCGTAACAGCATTCCTTACATTTACAGTGGTAGGTGGAGTGATGCGTACAGCCGGAGACTGGATTACAAATGGTGTTCTGTGGCTCCATGATACATTAGGTGTTGTCGGTGGATTTATTTTCGGATTTATCTATGCACCATTAACAATGACGGGAATGCACCACAGTCTTCTCCCGGTTGATATCCAGCTGATTGCAGCAGGCGGATCTTTCCTCTTTGCAATCGCAGCATGCAACAATGTGGCTCAGGGTGGAGCAACACTGGCAGCAATGTTCTGTGCAAAGGATAAGAAGATGAAGAGCATCGCAGTTTCTTCCGGTATCTCAGCACTGCTTGGTATTACAGAACCAGCAATGTTCGGAGTCAACTTGAAGATGAAATATCCATTTTATGCAGCAATGTTCGGTTCTGCTGTAGGATGTGCTTATGTGACACTGACAAATGTTCAGAATATCTCCCCGGGAGCAGCAGGAATCATCGGATTCGTATGCATCAAGTCCGGCGGAATGCTGAATTATATGATCGGAATTCTGATCTCACTTGTTGTTGGATTTGCAGTGACAATGGCATTGTCCAAGCATTCGAAATTTAAAGAAGTGTAAGTCATTCACCGTTTATTATTCAACCACTTGAACAGGGAGAACTTATCGCTCTTGATACAATTTTGGATGAGGAATAGTTTGGACTAAAAATAAATATCAGTACATATTTAAGGGTGTCGCTTTGCGGCACCTTTTATCATGCATGTATTATCACTTTTAAAAAAAATTTTATTCTGTAGCCACTGCATTTTAGCCATATCAAAATCCGATAGTTGTATGAAGATTCCTCCATATATACAACAGTCGGACAGATAAAAAACAGGTTCCAATGTGAAAAATGAAATTTAGTATATTTTTTATGTGTTCTGGCATGGTATTATGGTACTTATAAAGAAACTATTATATTTGTTGGAGAGAGTGGTGAAAAGTTATGAAGCTATTGTTTAAACAAAGGTTGTTTTCATGGTTTGACAGCTACGATATCTATGATGAAGCAGGCAACACTGTTTATGTAGTAAAAGGCCAGTTGGCCTGGGGGCATAAACTTATAATTTATGATGCCTATGGAAATGAAGTAGGAATGGTTGTTGAGAAAGTTCTTACCTTCCTTCCTAAATTCGAAATTTATAAAAATGGCAGTTATATCGGATGTCTGAGCAAAGAATTCTCGTTCCTGACGCCGCATTATAATATTGATTACAATGGATGGCATATTGATGGAACCATTATGGAATGGGATTATAGTATTCTTGATCGAAGCGGTTATTCAATTGCACGGGTTAGTAAAGAACTGTTTCATATGACAGATACTTATATCATCGATGTACAGAATCCAGGAAATGCGTTGGATGTTCTGATGTTTGTATTGGCAATCGATGCAGAAAAATGTTCCAGGAATTAAATAGTGATCCAGATTTCAGTGTAGATAGTTGAGAGGAAGGTGTTGTGCATGGCAAAAATAGAAAGATATATAAATGAAGATTTTGATCAGTTACTTTCCAAAATTGAAGACGGAATAATAAATGGCAGTATGTCAGCAACGCTAGAAGATGCCAGTGACTTTCGAAGTGGAACTGCGCGTTGCAGCGTTCGTGTTTTTGAGCGTTACAGTTATGCTGGAGGAAACAGAGTGAGTCTTAATATTACACTTTTTCAAAATGACAAAGATCCAGTTCAACTTTCCGCAATTACAGCGGGAGGAAGCCAAGCTGTATTTTTCAAAATTAATACATGGGGGGAAGAGGCATTTCTTGATAAGTTAATCGAGTTGTTGGATGTGTAACTTAATCTCGAATTCATCAAGAAAGAGGAAAATTGTGAGAGGTAAGATCTATGATTAAAGAAATTGAGAACAGAAGGAGTATAAGAAAATATAAAAGACATGAGATCAGTAAGGAAATAATTGAAGATATAATTTACAGTGCGACTCTTGCTCCATCTGCCAAAAACAGACAGCCTTGGAAATTTATTGTATATCAAGGTGAAGAAAAGTCTAAGCTGGTTGATGTTATGCACCAGGGAATAAAGTTAGAAAAAATCACTCATAAACTTATGCCAGAATGGGCATTTGCTATACCGGATGCTGAGAATACTGTTAGAGTTATGGAAGAAGCACCATGCCTTATAGCAGTGCTTAATACAAATCAGAAAACTCCATTTGATAGTATTGAAGATGAAAAACGTATTGTGGAAATTTGTGATTCGCTATCGATAGGCGCTGCTATTGAAAACATGATATTGACTGCGACAAATTATGGATTAGGTACATTATGGATTGCAAATACGTGTTTTGCATATAATGAACTTATAGACTTCATTGAAACAGACAGCCAGTTGACAGGAATTGTCGCTATTGGATTTGCAAATGAAACCCCAGCTAAAAGACCACGGAAACCAGTCGCAGACATTGTTGAGTACAGATAAATAAAAAAAATTCATAATAGAGACTGTTTTTGTGTCTCCTTCTTTTGTATATGTGAAAGATATTTTTATGTACAAGGAAGGAGTTTTTTTATATTCGAGCCATTAAAAATTCTTCCTACATTTTTTATAGGCGTTCCCCCATTCGAGCATTGAGTCGAGAATAGGTTTCAGAGTAAGTCCAAGTTCGCTGAGACTGTACTCAACTCTTGGTGGTACTTCCGGGTAAACTGTGCGAATAATGAGACCATCATTTTCCATGGAGCGCAAACTGTCGGTGAGAACTTTCTGGCTGATCCCTTCAAGAAATGGAAGATGGCAGGGTTCAGATTCTTGCCTATACCAAATACAAAGAATGATTCGTTTGTCCGGAAAGGCTTACGCAGTAGCAGAGAATGAACAGAAAAAATGGAGGGATATCATTTTTGAAGAACAGCCATATCTCGCGAATGTATATCCGGGAGATACAAGAGAAATCGGTATTATTTTCTGTATTGATAAGGCGGAAGTTGAATATTTTAATCTTGGCGCAAATCCAATTTTCCGGGAGACATATATTCTGGGAAATGTAAATGTAAAAGAAAAGGGATATTACATAACGGAATCCTGTATCGGCTGCGGGAAATGTATGAAACATTGTCCACAGAAATGTATTGAGAAGGGAACACCTTTTGTCATCCGGCAGGAGCACTGTCTGCACTGTGGAAACTGTTATGAAAACTGTCCGGTGAAAGCGGTGATCAGGAAATGAATCAGAATGACAGAAGAAGATATTTAATCAAAGGATTGTTAAAAGAGCGACCAGAGTATGAGAACATGCAGATCCCATCAGATGCAGGCGAGCAGAAAATGCTGCTCAGATCGCTTATGAATATAAGAATGCCGGGGGAAATTGATCCTGCATTTTTGCAGATTCAGGATGCGTACCTTTCAGAAGAAAATGAGAAGAATGGTATTGTCACATTGGCAGATATCAGGGAGCACAGCCTGATCTTTATATCTGGAAGGGGGATATTACAAGACTTAAGGTGGGAGCAATCGTAAATGCAGCCAACAGCGGTATGACAGGCTGCTATCAGCCTTGCCATAATTGTATTGATAATTGTATTCATACCTATGCAGGAATTCAGCTTCGAAACTATTGCAATCATATGATGATAAAACAGAGGCATGAAGAACCGACAGGGCAGGCAAAGATTACTCCGGCGTTTAATCTGCCTTGTGATTATGTGATTCATACAGTTGGTCCGATCGTGCAGGGAAAGCTGAAAAAGGAACATGAACGTTTACTGATATCCTGCTATGAATCGTGTCTTAGGATAGCTGATGAAAATGAAGTAAAGAGTATTGCTTTTTGTTGCATTTCAACCGGTGTATTTATGTTTCCAAATAAAAGAGCTGCTGAGCTTGCAGTACATACAGTAAAGCAATATAAAGAAAAGACAAAATCAAAGATAAAGGTGATATTTAATGTTTTTAAAGAGGAAGATGAACGACTCTACAAACAGTTACTCGGATAAGATATTGCAGATAAAAGAAAAAATCAGTCAGGCAGATGCTGTTATCATAGGAGCTGGTGCAGGACTTTCCACATCAGCCGGTTTTGTGTATGATGGAGAAAGATTTGAAAAATATTTTTCCGATTTCAGAAAGAAATATGGATTTTCGGATATGTATTCAGGTGGCTTCTATCCCTATGCAACTTTAGAGGAACACTGGCATATTGGAGCAGATATATCTATATCAATCTATATATGGATGCGCCAAAACCGGTATATCAGAACTTGTATGATCTGGTGAAAGAGAAGGATTATTTTGTACTGACGACAAATGTGGATCATTGTTTCCAAAAAGCCGGCTTTGATAAAAATAGAATTTTTTATACACAGGGAGATTATGGTCTGTTTCAATGTAGTGAACCTTGCCATAAGGAAGTCTATGACAATGAAGAGACTATAAAAAAATGGTGCTGAGTCAGGGATTCCAGATTAAAGACGGGGAACTGCAAAAACCGGAAGATGGAGAAATAAAGCTTACGGTTCCAACGGGTCTGATTCCATATTGCCCACACTGTGGCAAACCGATGAGTATGAATCTCAGATCGGATCAGACATTTGTTGAAGTGACGGATGGCACCAGGCAGCAGAACGGTACGAGAGATTTATACAGGAACATAAAAAGCAGAAAATAGTGTTCCTTGAATTAGGTGTAGGATATAATACTCCTGGGATTATAAAATATCCGTTCTGGCAGATGACAAACAAATTTCAACATGCATTTTATGTGTGTCTGAACCGGGGGAAGCATATGCACCGGAAGAAATAAGGAGAAAGTCTGTCTGCATGAATGAAGATACCGGAGAGGTTCTGAAAGAACTGTAGACTTGACAAGGTCATTTGACCAAAATGAATTTCTTCGAAATTTATGGATTAATTATTATCCTGAGCCGGGGCTTGATAAGCCGGACTTTTCTTCTGTATTAAAACAGATTGATTTATGGTTAGATGGACATTCTGAAATGGAAAGTTTTTGACATCCTACCCTTTTTATAGTGGTTGACACTTCTCGACAGGAAAGCTATGATAAATGTATCTGTAGTATGACGCAGACGGAATCTGTCAGTGAGACGCTATAAATCAGAAAAAGTGGGGGACTTTAAGATGGGAGTAATGGATGTTATAAAATATAATGGAAGGCCGGATGTCTTCGCATGGAAATATCCAGGTGAAGAGCTTGGAACATGGTCGCAGCTGGTAGTTAATCAGTCACAGGAAGCCGTGCTTGTAAAAGGTGGAAGTGTGGCAGATGTGTTCGGACCCGGAACGCATACGTTGGATACAAAGAATATTCCGATTCTGAATAAGATTATTAATCTTCCGTTTGGCGGGAAATCTCCGTTCAAGGCAGAAGTATGGTATATTAATAAAGGATATTACCTGGATATTAAGTGGGGAACGCCAACACCGATTCAGATCCAGGATCCAAAGTATGGAATATTTATTCCGATACGCTCGAATGGAGCGTTTGGAATTCATGTAACAGATTCGGTGAAGTTTCTGACAAAACTTGTGACAACCATGAATGTTTTTGACGCAGAGACTGTAACGAAGTATTTCAGAAGTTTGTATGTGACGAAGATAAAGGATACGATTTCTTCATATCTGCTTCACAGAAAGATCAGTATTCTTGAGATGAATGCGTACATAGATGAAATTTCACAATATATGAAGGAGACAATCTGTCCGATAATGGAAGAGTATGGACTGGGACTGATTCATTTTATGTAAATGAAATCAGTACACCGGAAGATGATCCGTCTGTGGGAAAACTCAAGGAGGCTTTATCCAAGCGTGCCGAGATGGAGATTATAGGCTACAATTATCAACAGGAGAGATCCTTTGATACATTGGAAAATGCGGTCAGTCACGGGAATGCAGATGCAGGTTCTGTGATGGGAACCGGAATGGGACTTGGAATGGGATTCGGCGTTGGAAGAGAGATGGGGAACCAGTTTTCTTCTATGGCACAGAATATAGATTTGCGTGGCGGATATAGAAAATCAAAATTCTGCCCGCAGTGTGGGAGCGAAGTTCTGGCGGATGCAAAGTTCTGTTCCGAGTGTGGAAGCCGTCTTATAAGCAAAGAGAGACACTGTTCACAGTGTGGAACTGTGCTGGAAGGGAATCTACGTTTCTGTCCGGAATGTGGAAAACGATTAGATGGGGAGGAAATATAAAATGTTGATCATGAAAAAGATTCTGTCAGTTGTGGGGATTATCGGAGGAACATTTTTCCTTCTGGTTGCAGCAATCTGTGTGGAAGAATGGTTCTCTAATCCGGCATATGCAGCGGATATGGAAATTTCAGGATTGATTATGTGCATTGTTCTTGGAATTTTCGGGGTGATCTTGATTGTGCTCGGAATCCAGACACTCCGTCTGCAAAAGCTTTATCGAGAATATAAAGAGATTGCAGAAACTTCGAATGATGGATTTATCCCGGATATGGCAGCGATTCTTAACCAGCCGGAGGATAAAGTACGTCGAAATCTTGAAAAATTGTGTAAAAAGAAATATTTTAACGATGCTTATGTGGATAACAAGGCAAAGTTATTTGTTCGAAAGGATCAGATGAGTCAGAAGATTGGTAACCCCTCTTTTACAAAGACGGTCAAACAGACAGATGCAGAACTTGTTACTGTAAAATGTAAGGGATGTGGTGGTATCAACAAAATTCAAAGAGGAGCCGTGGGCGAGTGTGAGTATTGTGGTTCGCCAATCAGCGGGGAATAATAAAAGAAAGACCTATTGTGGAACCATTATCCACGATAGGTCTTTCAAAATGAAACTGTAAATACTATTCTGCAGTAACTGTAGCACCGAAAGCCCCAATTACTTCCGAATTCGCTTCAGCATACACACCAAACTGTCTCTGGTAATCGGCTAATTTTTCCTTTGCATTCATTTTTATTTCTTGACATATAATGCATCTGGAATTACAATACACTTAACAATTAGGTTAAATGTTAAATGAGAGGGCGGATGAATTTTTGGGTATACAAGATACATTAAAAGCATTGGCTGATCCAATACGACGCGAGATTTTGAATTTGTTGAAAAATGGTCGGCTTTCAGCCGGAGAGATATGCGAACATTTTTCAGTAACGGGAGCATCTATATCAAGACATCTGGCAGTATTAAAGGAGGCTGATTTGATTCGAAACCAAAGAGAAGGAAAGTTTATTTATTATGAATTAAACACTTCCGTGTTGGAAGATGTCATGTTGTGGATAACAGACTTGAAAGGAGCATCGGACGATGAAGGAAATGATAAAAAATTATAGAGGTACATTAATTAGCTCTGGACTGGTAATTCTTGCAGGGATTCTGGTAGGTTTTACGAGTATACAGGGTAAGTGGTTAAATGTATTTTTTTATAGTGATGCAATGTGCACTTGTGACAATCATATTTTATGATAACAGGAACAGACAACAAAGTCGCAAGGTTATAGGGATGACTATATGGATCATACCTGTTATTACATTGATTTATAACGGTATTGCCAGATTGGTTAACATGGGAGCAGATACAGAGAATTTATTTATGGCATTGATTTATTATGGAACAGGTTTAATGTTTATGGTTATAGGAAATTATCTGCCAAAGGTAAAACAGAACAATACGATAGGAATCAGGGTCGTATGGACATTGCAGGATGAAGAAAACTGGAATGCAACGCATAGATTCAGTGGAAAGATATGGGTGGCATCAAGTATTCTGTGCATGTTTTGCGGTCTTTTTGCAGAAAGCATAGCAGCACTCGTTTTGTATATTGTAAGTATTATGGCAGCCGCGATTATCAGTGTTCTTTATTCCTATCTCTTTTATAAGAAAAAGATAGAACCGGAGAAAAATTAAAAATTCAGTATAACAAAAAAGTAATGGTGGTGTACGGAATCGTAACAATTTTAACTATTATATTTATTATAGTGACTTTGTTTTGGGGAAGTATTGACATTCACTTCCAAGATAACAATTTTACTATCGAGGCGCAGGGATGGAGCGATTATACAGTAGCCTATACGCAGATTGACAGTATCTCATACGAAGAGAATTTATTACAGAACTCGAATGATTATAGAACCAATGGTTTGGGAAATTTTAAATATGCTATGGGAAATTTTAGAATGATGTTTATGGAAATTATATCCGTTATACACATTCGTCCTGTCATTCATATGTAGTCATGAGTGTAGATGGAAAAATATTGGTTATAAATGGTGAAAATGATTCGGCGACAGAAGAAATATATCATACTATCAGTGAGAAGATGTCACGGGAATTAGAATAGAGTCATCTCATTCTCAAAGCTGATACTATATTTATAGGAGAATTTAAATGCTTCAAATACAACACATAAAAAAAGAGTACCGGACGGGAAGTCTGGTACAGAAGGCTCTGGACGATGTGAGTCTGAATCTGAGAGATAATGAATTCGTAGCAATCTTAGGTCCCAGTGGTTCCGGTAAAACCACGCTTCTGAATATTATCGGAGGACTGGACCGCTACGACAGCGGAGATCTTATCATCAATGGCATTTCCACAAAAAAATATAAGGACAGAGACTGGGATTCGTACCGTAATCATACGATTGGTTTTGTATTCCAAAGTTACAATCTGATCCCGCATCAGACGGTGCTTGCGAATGTTGAGCTGGCACTGACAATTTCGGGAGTCGGGAAGGAAGAACGAAGAAAGCGTGCAGTGGATGCACTGGAGAAGGTGGGTCTTGGGCAGCAGCTTCATAAGAAGCCGAACCAGATGTCGGGAGGCCAGATGCAGAGAGTTGCAATTGCAAGAGCGCTGGTCAATGATCCGGAGATCCTGCTTGCAGATGAGCCGACAGGAGCACTGGACAGTGACACCAGTGTGCAGGTCATGGATCTTCTTAGAGAGGTGGCGAAAGACCGTCTGGTCGTTATGGTCACACATAACCCGGAACTTGCAGAGCAGTATGCGACCAGGATCGTCAATCTGAAAGATGGAAAGATCCGTTCGGACACAGATGAATATATTGTGGAAGAGGAAAATCTGACACCGCCGGAGCATAAGAATATGGGGAAATCTTCCATGTCTTTTCTGACGGCATTGTCACTGAGTTTTAATAACTTAAGGACAAAGAAAGCAAGAACCCTTCTGACTTCTTTTGCAGGATCTATTGGAATTATCGGAATTGCACTGATTCTGGCTCTTTCAAATGGCGTCAACGCTTATATCCGGTCCATTGAGGAGGAGACATTGTCTGAATATCCACTGCAGATACAAAGTACTGGATTTGATCTTACTTCCATGATGGTGGGTATGAATGGGATCCCGGAAGCAGTGATGATAAGAAAAGTGGAAAAGATAAAGATAAGGTAAAGATCATGCAGGTAGTCACCAATATGTTTTCAAAGATGGATTCCAATGACCTTGGTGCTTTAAAAAAAATATCTGGACAGTGGTAAATCTAAGATTCATGACTATACAAAAGCAATAGAATATTCTTACAATGTGATGCCGCAGTTGTTTCGACAGGACGGTGACAATGTTCGTCAGGTCAATCCGGATCAGTCATTTTCTTCATTGGGACTTGGTGCATCTGCAGGTTCGAATAGTCTGATGTCCTCCATGATGAGTACCAATGTGTTCTTTGAGATGCCGGAAGATACGGATCTCTATGAAGGGCAGTATGATGTAAAAGCCGGAAGGTGGCCGAAAAAATATAATGAATGCGTTCTTGTGCTGACGCCGGATGGTTCTATGAGCGACTTCTTATTATATACATTGGGACTTAGAGACCAGGTTGAACTCGATGATATGATTAAGCAGTTCATCAACGAAGAGACGATAAAAACGCCTGAAAATATTGGAACTTATACTTATGATGATATTTTGGGAAAGACATTTAAACTGGTAAATGCTTCAGATTATTATGAATATGACGATCAATATCAGGTGTGGAAGGACAAAACTGGCAATGCGGATTACATGAAAAAACTGGTCAAAGACGGTGAGAATGTAAAAATTGTGGGAATCGTGCAGTCAGCCGAAGATGCGAAGGCTTCATCACTGACACCGGGAATTAACTATACCGCAGACCTTGTAAATCATGTGGCAGAACAGGCAAAAGGCAGCGAGATTGTAAAACAGCAGCTTGCGAATCCGAATGTAAATGTATTTACCGGGGAAGAATTTGGCAATACAGATGGAACAGTGGATTTGACATGAATTCTCTGTTCAGTATAGATGAGGATGCCCTGAAAAACGCATTTGGTTTTGACAGCAGTGCCATGAACAATCTTGGAAGTTCCATGGATCTGTCGGGACTTGATCTCTCCAAGGCATTTCAGATGGACGGAAATTCTATGGATTTGTCCGGTATGGTGAATCTGGATCAGGTAGAAATCAATATGGACAATATGCCGAAGATGAATCTGGGGGATATTCTTACGAATCTGGATGTACAGGTCAATGCGGATGGCATGCAGAAAATGTTATCCGGCCTTTCGGAAGGTTATCAGGAATATGTAAAGAGCCATCCGGAAGCGGATTATTCCAATCTTGGAAATCAGATTGCAGAATATCTGACTTCCGATCAGGCAAAGGGCATTATTCAGAAATATTTGAAAGACATTCTGAAAAATAACGGGGAAGTTACGATTACACCAGAGCAGATTAAGGAACTGTTGACCAGCGTGATGAGTGATTTTCAAAGCTGGCTTGTAGAGCAGAACGCTAATCCGGGCGCAGAGGAATTTGGAACGTACTTCCAGCAGTATCTACAGACCGGGCGTGCCAATGCAATTGTAAATAAATGGGCCAATGAAATATTTGGAAATATAGATTTCAACATTTCCAGTGACACACTGCAAGCTATGGCAAAGGAACTGGCAGATGGGTATACTGCATATGCAAAGGAAAAGAATTATGCAGATCCGACAAAGATGGCAGAGAATTTTGTGAATTATATAAAGACGGATGACGGAAAGAGGCGCCTGAATCAGGGACTTTCTGAGGCAATCAATATGGATAGTCTCCAAAAGCAAATCAGCACGGCCATGAGTAGCTACATGGGTCAGGCCATGAGTGCATATACCGGTGCCATTTCTCAGGCAATCAGTACACAGATGACATCCGCTATGAGTCAGGTGACCACGCAGCTTGCCGGTGGACTTGAAGCGGTTATGACATCTGCCATGAGCCGGATTGGAGAAAATCTGCAAAAAGCACTGGGAGGTTCTATGAACTTTAATGCGGATGCATTTGCAAATGCATTCCGGTTCAATATGACGGAAGATGATCTGACGGAACTTATGATGTCCATGTCCGGAACACAGAGCGCTTCCTATGATAATAATCTGCAGCAGCTCGGATATGCAGATTTCAGTCATCCGAGTTCCATTTCCATTTATCCAAAAGACTTTGATAACAAAGAAAAAGTGGTAGAGGTTCTGGATCATTATAATCAGCAAATGGAAGACGAGGGAAAAGAAGAACAGGTGATCTCTTATACGGACATTGTAGGAACGATGATGTCATCGGTGACTACCATTATCAATACAATCAGCTATGTACTGATTGCATTTGTGGCAATTTCCCTGCTCGTATCATCGATTATGATTGGAGTTATTACCTATATTAGTGTGCTGGAGCGAAAGAAAGAGATTGGTATTTTAAGAGCCATTGGAGCATCCAAAGGAAATATCTCGCAGGTATTTAATGCAGAGACATTTATCATCGGACTCTGCGCCGGACTTATCGGTATCGGACTGACGCTTTTGATATTGATCCCGGGAAATATGCTGATACATGCACTTGCAGATAATGACCGGTCAGTGCAATCCTTCCAATCGCACCGGCGATCGTACTGATTCTTTTAAGCGTGGTGCTTACCTTACTTGGCGGATTGATTCCTTCAAGGAAGGCTGCCAAGAGCGATCCGGTGACCGCACTTCGAACGGAATAATGAAAAATAAAAGTTTACAGGGTAAAAAGGTTTGTGATAAACTAGTTGTTGGATTGTAAATTAACGGTGCAGGGAATCCCCTGCACCGTATCTGTATTTTTAGAAAGACGAGGGATAACTATGCCAATAGGAGTTATTATCAATGCCCTGTCGGTTGCTGCCGGTGGTGTGATCGGGGCATTATTCGGGCATAAACTGCCTGAAAAATTTAATTCGGAGCTTACCAAGATTTTTGGAGTCTGCTCAATGGGAATGGGAGTTAGTTCCATCGGGCTTATGAAAAATATGCCTGCCGTTATTTTTGCAGTGATTATCGGAACTGCATTCGGTTTGGCTATTAATCTTGGAGGAATGATTAATAGTGGAGCGGTTTGTATGGAGAAACCGGTGGGAAAATTATTTCCAAATAAGAATAAATCTATGTCCAGGGAAGAATATATGTCCATGCTTGTGACAATTATCGTACTGTTTTGTGCCAGTGGGACAGGAATTTATGGTGCATTGGATTCGGGAATGAGTGGGGATCATACGATTCTGATTTCCAAGTCGATTCTGGATTTCTTTACTGCGATGATTTTTGGAGGAACATTGGGGATGGTGATCGCAGCGGTTGCAATTCCGCAATGTGTGATTTTCCTTATTATATTCGCAGCAGCAAAATTTATCTTTCCACTGACCACACCGGATATGATTGCAGACTTTAAAGCATGCGGCGGCTTCCTGCTTTGGCTACCGGTTTCCGGATTGCAAAGATTCATGATTTTCCGGTTGCCGATATGATTCCGGCTATGGTGCTTGTGATGCCGGTGAGCTGGTTCTGGGTAAATATGATAGTACCGGTACTGTAAAGTAGTGGATCATAAAATGTGTTTCATAGTATGTTTCGGAATTAGAAGAAAATGGAAAGGTATGCAATGAACGGATATTTTTGTGTATTAACTACAATTGATTTTTTCGTTTTATGTTTTATGTGTATTCTCACATATTTGAGTGAAACGCTTAGTAAAAAACAAAAGCGTGGTTTCTTTCTTGCCTTTGTTCTGATCGCAGGGATTTCCGTACTGGAAGTCATTACTCTTGTAGTGGATGGTCTGCCTCCGGGGTACCGCTGGCTGAATATTACTGCTAACTATCTTGGCTTTGGTCTGTCACCGGCTGTGTGCATCTGTCTTGTATATGTCCTGGACAGGAAAACAGCCCTGCGGCGTGAGATCAGAACGGCGGTGCGTATTGAAATCGGATATTTGATTTTTCTTTTTGTTACGATTCCATGTGGAATGGTATTTTCCGTGAGCGCGGATAATATTTATTCACGTGGTCCGCATTTTTATATATATGTCGTCATGTATTTTGGGGCGATCTTATATCTTTCTGCATCTACGGTCATTACCGCCAGGGAGTTTCAGAATCGCAGCAGACTTCTGATCTATCCACTTATTCTTTTCGTGATGGCAGAAACGATCATTCAGGTTGCTCTTCCCGAACTTCATGTTACCTGGTTATGTGTTACGTTGCTATCGGTATTGTATTTTATCTATTGCAGCGAGATGTGGAATCAGTTGGATGCACTTACAGGGCTTTTGAACCAGAACAGCTATCTGAAGCAGACAGGTGGGGTGAGGTGCAAAGGAGGAGTGATGGTCGTGTTTGATGTGGATGATTTCAAACAGATCAACGACCGATACGGGCATATACAGGGAGATCTTTGTCTTGCAGGAATCGCAGAATGCATAAAAAAATCTTATGCAAACTTTGGATATTGCTATCGTATAGGTGGTGATGAGTTTTGTGTTCTTCTGAAAAACGGTGGCAACGAAGGAAGGTGTAAACAAGAATTTTTGCAGAGACTGCAAGAAAAACGAGGGGAGATTGCATTTTTACCTACGGTATCCTATGGATCAGCCCGTTTTCCGGAGAGGATATTGTTAAGGTTAAAGACAGAGCTGACCAGGATATGTATCAATATAAAAAAAGAACGTAAGAATCGGAAAAGATTATCCTAAAAAGAGTTATATTAGAATAATTATAGAAGATAAGGTGAAATAATTGAAAAATGCAAATGGTTATAATGAGTCGGACATCAGAAAAGACTACCACAATCTGACAAAATTATTAATAGAGAAGAATATGACGATCACGACGATGGAATCTGCCACATCAGGCAGATTGCATCTTTGATTACCGATACCGAAGGGTCATCAGCTATATTAAAAGGCGCATTTATTACTTATTGCAATGAAGCCAAGATCATGCAGGGGGTTCCGGCAGAAATCCTGGATAAATATACGGTATATTCAAAAGAAACTGCAGAGGCTATGGCGAAAGCCTGTGCGAAAACATACAATGCCAATATAGGTATTGGTGTCACCGGTACGATGGGGAATATAGATCCGGCTAATCCGGATGCATCTGTTCCGGGACGGGTATATTTTGCAATTGTGACAGATGGTAAAGTGGAGTCGTATTATGTGGAATTAGAACCACAGCCTACACGTCTGGCTTATAAGCTGGCAGTTGCAAAAAAAGTCTGCGATGCACTTATGAGACAGCTGGAAAATTTAGACAGAGCATGACTCATTCATTATGAGAGAGTTATGCTCTGTTTTGTGAAATGTATATAAGAGAATGAGGAATAGAAGTAGAA
>ENA-OQLB01000422-OQLB01000422.1-human-gut-metagenome-genome-assembly--contig:-NODE-422-length-24527-cov-18.939057_pt1 | contig 24527 bp, 27 predicted proteins | sample MGYA00242656_ERZ504813 | MGnify/ENA primary metagenome ERZ504813 (study PRJEB26092, sample SAMD00036388) | human gut metagenome | host: Homo sapiens | study: EMG produced TPA metagenomics assembly of... | reverse complement strand
CGATCGTGATATGTTGTCATCTTGCAACCTTGTTGATTAAAGGCGCAAGCGGTAATCAACGCAAAGGCCCGGTGCTGCAAACGTCGGGCCTTTTCTTATCGCTCACGCCGATCGGCCCGTCATATCAACGGGGACACCGCATGTTACGGCATCACAAACCAATATATCAGCACCCCGGTGGCAATCAAGAAGACAGGTTCCAGAAAAAGAAAAAAGGCCTGGGCATGTTGCCCAGGCCTCGGTTCGCGGACAGGGCGAGATTCGAACTCGCGGAGGGTTGCCCCTCAACGGTTTTCAAGACCGTCTCTTTAGGCCGCTCAGACACCTGTCCTGATGCGCGTTCACACGCGCAAGTATTCATTATACAGAAGGGAGGGATGTTGATATTCGGCAGTGCGGTCGGTCTTGGATTCGCCTGCTGGCTATCAGCGATCTCTCCCTCAGTAATCTCTCCCTCAGTCAGCTACGCTGACAGCTCCCTCATCAGAGGGAGCTAAAGCACGATGAGACTCAGGCTCCCACTTCGTGGCTCGATAACTTCCTTGCCGCCCATGTAGGCGCGCATGGCCTTCGGGATCTCGATGGAGCCGTCCTTCTGCTGGTGGTTCTCCATGATAGCGACCAGCCAACGGGTGGTGGCCAGCGTGCCGTTCAGGGTGGAGACCGGGCGGGTGCCGCCGTCTTCCATACGCTCGCGGATGTTCAGGCGGCGAGCCTGGTACTCGGTGCAGTTCGAGGTGGAGGTGAGCTCGCGGTAACGGCCCTGGGTCGGCACCCAAGCCTCGCAGTCGAACTTACGGGCGGCGGAGGAACCGAGGTCGCCGGCGGCGGTATCGATGATGCGGTAGGGCACCTCGACCTTGGCGAGCATCTCCTGTTCCATGGCCAGCAGGTGCTCGTGCTCCTTGTAGGAGTCCTCCTGCTTGGCGTAAACGAACATCTCCACCTTGTCGAACTGGTGGACGCGGATGATGCCGGAAGTATCCTTGCCTGCGGCACCGGCCTCGCGGCGGTAGCAGGAGGACCAACCGCAGTAGCGCAGCGGGCCGTTGCCGAGGTCGAGGATCTCGTTCTCGTGCATGCCGGCGAGCGCCACTTCGGAAGTGCCGACCAGGTACTGGTCATCGGGCTCGCGCAGACGGTAGATCTCGTCGGCGTGGGAGTTCAGGAAGCCGGTGCCGCGCATGACCTCGGGGCGCACGAGCGTCGGGGTGATGGCCAGCGTGAAGCCGTGCTCTTCGGCCTGGTCCACGGCCATGGTGAGCATGGCAATCTGCATGCGGGCCACCTGGCCACGCAGGAAATAGAAGCGGGAGCCGCCGACCTTGACGCCGCGGCGCATATCGATGCCGGCCACGCCGGTGCCGAGGATCAGGTGGTCCTTGGGCTCGAAGCCTTCGGCCGCGAAGTCGCGAATCTGGCCAACCTTCTTGACGACCACGTAGTCATCCTCGCCGCCTTCGGGAGCTTCGGGCTCCACGATGTTGGAGAGCTTCCACATGGCGGTGGTGTATTCCTCGGCTGCGGAATCGGCCTTGGACTTGTATTCGGAGACCTTCTGGGACAGTTCCTTGGTCTCGGCGATGAGCTTGGCCTTCTCGTCCGCCGGGGCGGAGGCGACCTTCTTGCCGATTTCCTTCTGCTGGGCGCGAGCCTCTTCGAAGGCCTTCAGCGCCTCACGACGTGCGGTGTCGGAGGAGAGCACTTCGTCGACGAGCTCCACGGACTCGCCGCGCTTGCGCTGGGATTCCTTGACGATATCGGTGTGTTCACGGATGAATTGAATATCAAGCATGGGCACCAGACTAGCCGCGTAAGCAGACACCGACAATGGCCGAATGCGCGGGAGTCACGCGGAAATCACAGGGAAGCCCGGGAAAGTCCGCGGACGGGTCCACCCGGCCAATTTCGTCAGATGAGACGCGATTGAACCATAATCACGCCCCACGGGGCTGTTGCGTGCAGGAAATGTTCACGTACGGCGCACCATGGCCGCAAACGACCTCCCCACCGATAACAATAGGAGCCATGCCTCAGCCTGCCCTCACCGTGTTTCTGATCATCGCCGCAATCGCCATTGTGGTGGTGCTCATCGCCGTCATCGTCATCGCTCTGCGCGCGCAGCGCCGCCGCAAGCTGGCTCAGACGCTGGAGAAGCGCCGGGACGACGAGGTGCAGTACGCCTTCATCGTGAATCCGTCCAAACCGCAGGCCGAAGCCCGCAGGCTGCATATCCAGAGGTTCTGCGAGGCCAAGGGCTCAATCGCATCCGCTTCTACGACACCCAGCTTGACAAGGACGGCAGGGTCTGCGCGCTTGAGGCGCTGGAGGACGGCGCCGACGTGGTGATCGCGGTCGGCGGCGACGGCACGGTGCGCACGGTGGCGAGCGCCGTCTCCGGCACCGGCCATGCGCTGGGCATCATCCCATCGGCACCGGCAACCTGTTTGCCCGCAATATGGGCGTTCCCGTGGACGATATCGACGCCGCGCTGACCGTGGCCACCTCCCACGGCTCCCGCCTGGTGGACATGGGCCGTCTCACCCTGCTCGACCACCCGAAGGACGACCACGGCCACGCCTTCCTCATCATCGCCGGCATCGGCTTCGATGCGGCCATGATCGACGACACCAACCCCGAGCTCAAGGCGAACATCAGCTGGCTCGCCTACTTCGTGGGCGGCGTGAAGAACCTGTTCGCGCCGAAGTTCCGCGGCACGCTGACAGTCACCAGCGCCGACGGCTCGACCCACACCATCAAGAATCTCGATTTCCGCACGGTGATGGCCGGCAACTGCGGCCAGATTCCCATGTTCTCGCTGATGCCGGCGGCATCCTATGACGATGGTCTGCTGGACTTCGAAATCATCGACACCACCGGCGGCATCCTCGGCTGGGCCAACCTGTTCGGCGACGTGGTGCACCAGACGATCATCGGCAAGCCCGAACAGAACCCGCTGTCCACGAACTCGACCATCGAACAGGTCCAGGGTGTCAGTGCCGAAATCACATTGGAAAAGCCGGCCAAAGCGCAGGTGGACGGTGACATGCTGCCGGAAACCCGCCACATCCGTTTCTCGGTGGATCACCGCGCGCTGATCGTGCGCGTGCCCGACGCCTCCGCGCTGGAAAAGACCGCGCAGGCCGCTGCTTCAAATGCCACCTCGAATTTCGCCGAAATGACCGGTACACTCGAGCCGATTCGCTGATTCGCCAATCCGCTAATCCGTTACTACGATGCGTGGCCGGTGACTCGGGCGACATGCATCGCCAAATAAGCGATTTCGTCGTCGCTGATATCCGTGTCGAGGCGCAGTTCGAGCAGGGAGGCGATGGTTCGCGCGCATCGCAGCGCAGCGGGGTAGGACTCACGAATCACCTTCATCACCGGTGCCGGCTCGTCCGTCAGTTGCTGGTGCTGGTGGATGCGTACGAACAGGTAGCGCAGGTGGGTGATGAACCGGCCCACGTTCACGGAACTGCGGTCCAACGTGATGCCGTAGCTGTGGTCGATGATGTCAAGCAGTTGCTGGATCACGCCCGTCATCGTGTACGTATAGGACAAGTCGCCGGTGGCGAAGCCGGCGTTGACCAGATGCATGGCAAGCGCGGTGGCCTCGCCGTCCGGCAGCGTGACGTCGAGCCGTACATTGAGCGATGCGAGCATCGCACGCCCCTGCGCGTATTCCTGCGGGTACAGGTTGCTCACCTCGCCGAGCAGCGGGTAGGTGATGTCGATGCCGCGCCGCACCCGCTCCACCGCATTCGCCACGTGGTCCGACAGGGCCATGACCAGCGTGGTGCTGCCGGTCTCGCGCTCCCCCAGTCCTGTCTCCTGCATGGATTCGACGACCACGCGGATGATTTCGGGCGGAATGTCCGCCAGCATCTGCGCCAGATGGTCAGGGTCGCGCCCGTCCGATGGCACGAAGGTGCGCACAACTTTCGACTCGTCGACCGTCTGCCCCGGCTTGGCCTGGAACCCCAGTCCGCGGCCGGTGAGAATCACCTCGCCGCCGTCGCCGCCTTTGGCGAGCACGACGTTGTTGTTGAACACTCGCAGTATTTCCATGGCATCCTTTCGCAACGTCATTGTTCCACATCGATGATCGGGCTGCCGGCTGATACGGTTTTGCAGTCGCCGCCGTTGTCGTCGCTGCTACCGTCGCCGATCAACGGCGTGACCACGGTCAGTTCAGCGGCGTTGACCACCGTCACCACCACCACAACGCTGTGCCCGGCCGCCGCGACTTTGCCGAAATCCACGGTGGCCAGTGGCTCTCCCGCCGCGATCCGCTCGCCTTTGCCCACGGCCACGACGAATCCCTCGCCATCCATATCGACGGTGTCAATGCCGACATGAACCAGCACTTCGATGCCGTCATCGGTTTTAATGCCGAAGGCATGGCCGGTCCGGGCCACGGTTTTCAGCGTGCCACTGACCGGTGCTAGCACGGCCGTCTCGCCGGCCGTCTCCGGCACGACGCCTACACCCTCCCCCAGCGCGCGGGAGGCGAACACCGGATCGCCAGTCGCTTCCAGATTCATCAACCGGCCGGCGACCGGCGACAGGATGGCGTTGGAGTCAGGAGTCCGATCGGAGGCAGGCCTCGATGGGGAATCTTCCGCAGACTCCGCATCCGACACGGTCGTGTCAATCCCCCTCGCCATATCCTGCGGGCGTGCGTTCTCGTCTGCCGAGACCATCTGCGTCTTGGTGGCGCGCGACGGCGTGCGGTACCCGAACAACACCGTCAACACCATCGCCATTACAAACGCAACGGCGAGGGACAGCGCGTACACCCACATCCGATCGAACACCGGAATCGTCAGCAACGAGGAGAAGGCGAATGCCGTAGTCGTAACGCCCCGGACCATCTGGCCGGATGGCAGCACGGACGGGAACAGCCAGCCAAGCACCGCGCTGGTCACGCCGCCGGCCGCGCAGCCGGCGAGCAGCCAGCGGTAGACGCGGCGGTGATGCAGATGGATGCCGTACAGGCTCAGTTCCGAAACGCCACCCAGCAATCCCGCGAGCAACGCCCCCACCGCGGTCTGCCGCATGGCCGAATCCTTGCCGCGTACGGCCAGCACGAGCACGCCAGCGGTGGCACCGAAGCAGGCAAAGTTCCATACACCCATCGGACCTTGGACGAAATCGTAGCCGAGCGCCTGAATGTTCATCAGCATCAGGCATTCAACGGCCAGTGCAGACCGAGCGGCACGAGAAACGGGTAGAGCATCGGGATGATGAGCGCGAACAGGAACGGCACGTGCGCGTTAAGCCATGCTGTGGCCGCTCCCAGCCCACCGCCGAGCATATTCCAGAGGCCCGATGACCAGTATGGTGAGCGCAAAAACGACGACCAGTGAGAGGAATGGCACGAACACCAGCTGTACGCTGTCGGGAATGACGCGCTTCAGCCCGCGGTAGACCACGGCGAGCACGGCGGCCATGAGCAATGGTACGAAGATGTTGCCACTGTAGTCGTTGAGTTGAATCGGTATGCCGAACGCCGACACGGTGCAGGTTTCGGCGCCGAATACGGCGGTGGCCGAGCATTGAATCTCCCCGGAGAGAGCGCTGGATACGGACGTCCCGGACATTCCGGACATCACGCCAGTAAGCTGCGGGGTCATAAGCGCGGCCATAATCGCACCGCCGAGCCAAGGGTCGACGTCCAGTTTCTTGGCCGCATTGTAAGCGATCATAATCGGCAGAACGGTGAACACACCCTCCCAAATCGCCTTGAGTAGTATCCAACCGGTGGACGTCTCGCCATCAGGCACAATGCCGAGTGCAACGATCACGTTGACGATGGCGATGACCAGCGAGGCACCGAGTAGCACGCCCAGAATCGGGCGGAACGAGTCGGACAGGTAGTCGAAAAACGCGGCAGCCCGGGCACGGGCGGCACTGCCCCACTCGCGGATGGTACGAGGCATGAAGTGACGGGATGTATTGGCTGGGCCGTGACTCTGCTCGGTGTCGGTATCGCGCAATGGTGCGACGTCGTCGGAAAGGTTCGGCGCGGACTGCGTAGGCTGCGTAGGCTGAGTGGATTGCGTTGACTGAGTGGATTGCGTTGACTGAATGGATTGCGCGGACTGCGTTGGCCGCGACGCCGCCGATGGTAATTGCGTTGCCGGAGTCAATCGCGCTGCCTGCATCCGAACGATCTGCTCGTACACCGAGGCGACCGCTCCGCCGATGATGACCTGATAACGATTGCCGGTTCGCGGGAATGCGCCGAGGACTCCGGGGATGGATTCGAGACCGTGCTGGCTGACCTGGCCGGCGTCGTCCAGTTCGAAGTGCAGTCGCGTGGCGCAATGGGTCAGGTTGGTGATGTTCGCGGAGCCGCCGACGGCATCAACGATGCACGCCGCAATCACTGCAGGCGTTGCGTTCGATGCGTTCGCCACGGTTCCTCCTTGCTGCCGTATGCCACTGTGTTCCATTATCGGCGCTGGGTGCCCCAAAAGCACGGCAATGCCGGCAAAGCATCGCGAAACGGCAACTATGCGCTACGGTGCTCCGCGATAGCTTCCGCTATGGTGTTCCGCCGCACCCGTTCTCCGTATTTGCCGCAGCGCCCATTCCGACTTCATTCCACCATGCAGAATCCTGCAATCGTTGTCAAAAATCATCGTTTTTTGCCGCCTATTCGGAGTGTCGCGACCGAGAAAGTCGTATCCTATCTTTCACACACGTTGCGTAGCAGGGTTGTTACTCAAAATGAGGCAAGACCTGGAGTGACGTGGAATTTGCGTATCGTAATATGCGAATTCCACGTTGTTCCAGGTCTTTTTTGTTTTCGGGCGACTTCAGGCAATCGAAGCCTGACCTTGCATGCGGCAGAGGGGCCACGCGGCAGGCGCGGCCCGTCAACGGCGAAAGGACAAGGCAATGACGACGACGGCATCACCCGTATCGAAGCAGACGGCATCCGCGGCACAGGAGACCGGCGCAACCGGTGCAGCGGCCACCGCAATCGAAACCATCGAAACCGGCGTGGCCGGGGTGGCGGACGCGGCCACAAACGCGGCAGCAAACGCAATCGAGGACCTCGAAGCCGCCGAATCACGCGGCTTCTCCACGCGCTTCCCGCTCAACAGCGCATTCATCTTCACCTTCGGCGCGCTCGGCGGCATGCTGTTCGGTTTCGACACCGGCATTATCTCCGGCGCTCCCCGCTTATCGAATCGGACTTCGGCCTGAGCGTCTCCCAGACCGGCTTCATCACCTCCTCGGTGCTGATCGGCTCGTGCGCAGGCGCGTTGTCGATCGGCGCGCTGTCTGACCGGTTCGGCCGCAAGAAGCTGCTCATCGTCTCCGCGCTGCTGTTCCTGCTCGGCTCAGGCCTGTGCGCCTCCTCCACCGGATTCGCGATGATGGTGTGCGCCCGCATCATCCTGGGCCTCGCGGTCGGCGCGGCTTCTGCCCTGACCCCGGCGTACTTGGCCGAACTGGCGCCGAAGGAGCGTCGCGGCTCGCTGTCCACGCTGTTCCAGCTCATGGTCACCTTCGGCATTCTGCTGGCCTACGCTCCAACCTCGGATTCCTGAACCACAACCTCTTCGGCATCCGCGACTGGCGCTGGATGCTCGGTTCGGCGCTGGTGCCGGCCGCCTTGTTGCTGCTCGGCGGCCTGTTGCTGCCCGAATCCCCGCGTTATCTGGTGAACAAGGGCGACACCCGCAACGCCTTCAAAGTGCTTACGCTGATTCGCAAGGACGTGGATCAGACCCAGGTGCAGATTGAGCTGGACGAGATCAAGGCCGTGGCCGCACAGGACACCAAGGGTGGCGTGCGCGAACTGTTCCGTATCGCTCGTCCGGCGCTGGTGGCCGCCATCGGTATCATGCTGTTCCAGCAGCTCGTGGGCATCAACTCGGTGATCTACTTCCTGCCGCAGGTGTTCATCAAGGGCTTCGGCTTCCCTGAAGGCGACGCGATCTGGGTGTCGGTGGGCATCGGCGTGGTGAACTTCGTGAGCACCATCGTGGCCACGCTTATCATGGATCGTTTCCCGCGCAAGGGCGTGCTGATCTTCGGTTCCATCGTGATGACCGTTTCGCTCGCAGTGCTCGCCGTGATGAACTTCGTGGGCGACGTGGCCGTGCTGGCCGTGCCGACGATGATTCTCATCGCTTTCTATATCCTCGGCTTTGCGGTCTCGTGGGGCCCGATCGCTGGGTGCTTATCGGCGAGATCTTCCCGCTGAGCGTGCGCGGCATCGGCTCCTCCTTCGGCTCGGCGGCGAACTGGCTGGGCAACTTCATCGTCTCCCAGTTCTTCCTCGTGCTGCTCGATGCGTTCGGCAACAATGTGGGCGGCCCGTTCGCGATTTTCGGCGTGTTTTCGGCCCTGTCCATCCCGTTCGTGATGCGCTTGGTGCCCGAGACCAACGGCAAGTCGCTGGAGGAAATCGAGGAGGAAATGACCAAGCGCTAGACAACCGGCACACGATTCGCACAAAAGTTGACAACTCTTAACATAATCGTACCCAACGTGGCGAAAAAACGTGGCAGAATAGGGAGCATGGTAGCAAACAATGCGGGTCAGCCCGCCACCCCAGCAGATCTGATCAATGTCGATGAGGTTATCGGCAAATACTATGACCTCGTCCCCGATCCCGAAGTCCCCGAGCAGCGTGTCATCTTCGGCACCTCCGGCCACCGCGGATCGTCCCTGAAGACCTCGTTCAACGAGGCCCACATCATCGCCATCTCCCAGGCCATCGCCGAATACCGCAAGAAGGCCGGCGTCACCGGCCCGCTGTACCTCGGCTCCGACACCCACGCGCTGTCCGGCCCGGCCAAGAAGACCGCCATCGAGGTGCTCGTCGCCAACGGCGTGCACGTACGCGTCGATTCCCGTGACGACTTCGTGCCCACCCCGGTGGTCTCCCAGGCCATCCTGACCCACAACCGTGCGGCCGACGGCACCCAGCGCTTCGAGGGCGAGGGCCTCGCCGACGGCATCGTCGTCACGCCGTCCCACAACCCGCCCACCGACGGTGGCTTCAAGTACGACCCCGTCACCGGCGGCCCGGCTCCGGCCGAGACCACCAATGCCATCGCCGCTCGCGCCAACGAGCTGCTCGGCGACTTCAAGTCCATCAAGCGTGTGCCCTACGAGGAGGCCATCAAGTCCGAGTACGTCGAGGGCTTCGACTTCCGCGAGCACTACGTGGACGACCTGGAGAACGTCATCGACTTCGACGTGATCCGCAACTCCGGCGTGCGTCTGGGCATCGATCCGCTCGGCGGCGCTTCCGTGAACTACTGGCCGCTCATCAACGAGAAGTACGGCCTGAACATCGGCGTGGTGCGTCCTGAGGTCGACCCGACCTGGCGCTTCATGACCATCGACCACGACGGCAAGATCCGCATGGACCGTCTTCCCCGTACGCCATGAAGGCCTGGTCGACGAGCTCAACGCCGGCGCTTGGGACAAGTACGATCTGGTCGGCGGCACCGACCCGGACGCCGACCGTCACGGCATCGTCTGCCCGAACTGGGGCGTGATGAACCCGAACCACTACATCGCCGTGTGCGTGGAGTACCTGTTCGGCGGCAACCGTCCGGGCTGGCCTGAGGGCGCAGCCGTGGGCAAGACGCTGGTCTCCTCTTCCCTGATCGACCGCGTGGCCGCATCGATCAACGCGAAGGTCATCGAAGTGCCGGTGGGCTTCAAGTGGTTCGTGGACCCGCTGTTCAGCGGCGAAGTCGCCTTCGGCGCGAGGAGAGCTCCGGCATGAGCTTCCTGCGCAAGGACGGCCGCGTGTGGACCACCGATAAGGATGGTCTGATCCCCGACCTGCTGGCTGCCGAGATCACCGCCAAGACCGGCAAGAACCCGGCCCAGCTTCACCAGGAGCAGGTCGAGCGCTTCGGCGAGTCTTGGTACAAGCGCGTCGACACCCCGACCACGCTGGAGCAGAAGGCCAAGTTCGCCAAGCTGACCGGTGATGATGTGGCCGCCACGCAGCTGGCTGGCGAAGACATCACCGCCAAGCTGACCGAGGCACCGGGCAACCACGCCAAGATCGGCGGTCTGAAGGTCACCACCAAGGACAACTGGTTCGCCGCCCGCCCCTCCGGCACCGAGAACATCTACAAGGTGTACGCCGAGTCCTTCGTCTCCCCCGAGGCTCTGGACAAGGTACTCGACGAGGCCACCGTCGTGGTAGACAAGGCCCTGAGCGAGTGAAATCGCTGCGTTAGTCGCGTTCACCGCAACTAATAAGGCTCTGCATTGGATTCATACAATCCACTGCAGAGCCTTATTTTTTAGTGCATATGCAGTTCGCGACCACTGAAACACGCAGGTCAACGGTTCTCCTCATGCACCGTGACTGCATTTTCTCAACATCACTGCAGGGCAGGACGGCCAGATGACCGCGAAACGTTCGCCTGCCTACCATCATCATTGTGGGGTCACAGCGGCCAGATGACCGCCGAAGCGTTCGGTCGGCTTGCATCATGGTCGAGTTTTAACATCGTTGTGGGACGCCACGACGAATTTGCCCATTCCAGAGTTGCCATCCACAAAAGCGTGGGACAACAGCTAAGTCAATCGTTTTACATTTTCCCCATCCCACACACTCAAACTGGAAACCCCGGAAAGACGCCATTCCTGCCACACCCGTCACAGCCATTACCCGAGGGCCGTGGGACGCCACGCAAAAATCGGCAAAACACGCGTAGCTCCCACACCCATTGGCGCAAATCCACGCTCAATGCACCGACAACACCCCCCAATCGACCACTATGACACATTTCCCTCCACAATCGAACACTAGTCATTCACGAAATCCATCACTACGAGGCATCGCAATCGAACGGCATGCAATATCAAGCACACACCACAACAACAGGTCGTACAAATATTGCCTTTACATCAGTCCGTTTCGAACATCATGGTCACAGCAGGCTCTGCGCCAACTCTTCAAGAGACATGGCAACTACATGAAACTCGAATACGGCACCGCGCGAAGCAAGCGCCCTCGCCACGTTGAAAGCGAATTCAGCACGAGCGTCCTCGTTAGCGATACTTGCCGCCGTGGCGACGAAGACCAGCCATCTCCGCCCGACCAGCACACCCCTTTTCTCTTGGTCACGGCGCCATTGAGCCTTACTCGTACGATGATGATCGCCATCATATTCAACAGCGACCTTGAACTCTGGCCACGCTAAGTCCAACGTTATGGGAGCTCCAGATGCAAAAGCCGCATCCGGCACCACATAGTTCGCAACCGGCTGTGGAATCCCATGCGCCACCAGAGAGAGTCGTTCTTCTGATTCTTTGGGCGAATCAGCACCAGGTGATATCAGAGGCAATGCTCGAACGCAGGACGGGCGCCCTCTGAATCGGGTAAATTGCTCCACGAACTTCACCAGATCCTGATAGATTGCAGCAGCATCACGATCCTTAGCCAATACTGGCTGTTTGCTCGTAGCAGTAATGACGGCATCCCCGAGCACAATCAGAGACTCAAAAGAAACATACGGGGCAAGTTGAGCCCATACGTGAAACAGGTCCAGCGCAAACACGTGTTGGTTCATTTCCACATTGGCGGCTTTAGCCGCATGTTTCCAAATATGCGTTTGCAGTGGTGCATGGCGTGTACGAAACCGCTTGCTCTTAACGCTGGATACAGTGTGCAGCTTGGCCGAGTCGAGGTCGCAATCGGCGGGAATCGGTACGGATTGCAGAGCGAGGGAAGTGGTCATGCCGAAAAGCAGCTTCTTGCCCGCCCGTTTCGCTTCCTCAGTGCAGCGTGCGACCATGTCGCGTTTGCGCTGGGCGAGGCTTTCGCTCATGGTCGGTGTCGCTGCAGAATCATGTGCACCACTGTTCGGCGATGACGAGTCGCGAAAAGTCGGGTATTTCGAGTCAGCAGAAAATGCCCCCGCAAATTCGGGCGGAACAAAAACTGTCTCCGATTCTTCCGGAGGCGGATCGTATATAGAGCCTGGCAGAGCTCCATAGTTGGTGATGCCGTCGGTCATCCTGTTCATGACACCACCATATGGGTAGTGGGTGCGGAAACGGAAGCCGATTCGAGGTATGTGGTCCTAGCTTCACTTACGCACATTCATTGTGGATAACCATGTGGACACCTCACTTATACACATAGTCATCCACCTCTTCAACCCCGATTTGACACACTAACTGTATCTGATATGATTACAGTATCATAACTGTACACATCATAGTTACAGTATCGACTCGGTAAGGAGGTCGTTTCATGAACGGCGACCATTCACTGGCAGTGCACGCATTGGTCTACCTTGACCATCGCGCCACACACCTGCCCAGTCAGATCCTGGCCGAGAACATATGTACCAATGCGGCGCGCGTGCGCAAAGTAATGCGACCGCTCGCCTCAGCCGGACTCATCGCCACTAAAGAGGGTGCTGAAGGCGGGTACGCTCTGGCCCGGCCCGCCGCCGAAATCACTTTGCGCGCGGTAGCGGAAGCCACCGGCACCACTTTTGTGAAAGTGAACTGGACACCGGGCGACGTACACGAGGACTGTCTGGTGTCATCTTCAATGGGCGCAGTGATGAACGACATCTATGCCGGGCTCAACCGCACTTGCCTCGAACAACTCGAACACACCACCATCCACGACATCACCGAACAGATATTCAGCGAGCGCAAAGGCTAATAATCCCGCGCGTTTCCCCTAGCCAGCATCAGTCGATAACGCTTCGGCAGTCAAAGAAGAAAACAGACGCCGCACGGCACACAACACATCAGCACAACGCACTCTTATCACTCGAATACGTAAGGAAGTAACCATGTCCATCAGCACACCCAATGCCATCAGCACACCCAGCACCTCCCCCACTATCACCACCGACGCCCTGATCATTGGATTCGGCAAGGGCGGCAAAACCTTGGCTGCCAAGCTCAGTGCAGCCGGCCGCAAGGTCGTCGTCGCCGAGGCAAGCGCCGACATGTACGGCGGCACCTGCATCAATATCGGATGCTTGCCGTCCAAGTCACTGATTTTGTCCGCCGAACAGGCGCGGCGGGATGGCGCGAACAGTACTCCCGAAACCCGCGAAGCAGCGTTCGAGGCTGCTATCAAGGAGAAGCGCCGCGTCACTTCGATGCTGCGCGACAAGAACTATCACAAGCTCGCCGACCAAGACAACATCACCGTAATCACCGGCCGCGCTCACTTCACCGGCCTCATAGCGTGGAAATCGCCACCGCTGAGGCCCGATCGCCGTGACCGCCAGCAAGATCTTCATCAATACCGGTGCCACGCCGCGCATTCCGGATATTCCCGGTATCCACACTACGCCCGGCGTCTACACCAGCACTGGACTGATGGATCTCGACGATATGCCGCAGCGACTGGTGATTATCGGTTCAGGATTCATTGGACTTGAGTTTGCCTCGATGTTTGCCGATTTCGGCACGGCGGTTACCGTGCTGCAGCACAATGCCGAGTTCCTGCCGCGCGAGGATGCGGATGTGGCGGCCGCGATTCGCGCACAGTTGGAAGCGCAGGGCGTCAAGTTCCTGTTCAACGCGGATACCAAGGCCATCGCGCCTGCTGCTGACGGCGGCGTCAGGTTGTCCGTTGCGGTGAAGGGTATGACTCGCGGCGCATCGCAAGCTTGCGATTCCACCCCCGCCGGCACCGGGAACGCTCATACCGATATCACCGGTGCCACCGACGCCACCGGCGCCACTGACACTACAACAACCACCAGCCCCACTAGCAACCCGACCGATCACGCCACGATGTCACACGTTCAAACGAAACCATCAGACGATGGCGAGCCGCGGTTCGCCGAGCCGGCTGAAGCCCGATTCTGCCTGACCACCGACGCGGTACTGGTGGCCACCGGACGTACGCCGAACGTCGAGGGACTGCATCTTGAGGCAGCTGGCGTGGAGCTCACCGAACGCGGTGCCGTGAAAGTCGACGAGCTTCTGCGCACCACAGCAGCCGACATTTGGGCTCTGGGCGATGTGAACGGCGGCCCACAGCACACGTACATTTCGCTGGAGGACTATCGCGTGGTGTGGTCGCAGCTCAATGGTTCCGACCGTCCGTACACGGTGAAGGACCGCAAGCATGTGCCGTCAAGCACATTCCTCGCCACGCCTTACTCGCGCGTGGGATTGAATGAGCGCGAGGCGAAGGCGGCTGGATTGGATTATGTGGTCAAGCGATTGCCGGTGGCCGCTGTGCCGAAGGCCCAGGTAATGCGGCGACCGGATGGTCTGATGAAGGCGATTGTGGAACGCAATACTGGCCGCATTCTGGGTGCGATGCTGCTTTCCGTCGAGTCGCACGAGGTGATCAATATCGTCAAGTTGGCGATGGATCTTGACGCGCCGGCCAGCACGTTGCGCGATATGGTGTTCACGCATCCGACGATTGCCGAGGCACTGAACGACTTGTTCGCGTAGTTTGTTCGCATAGCACGCCCGCGCAGCATGACCCGCGTAGCGCAGCCCGCAACAGACTCCCCTAATGCGCGCGAAGGTCCTCATCGACGTAAACCGATGAGGACCTTCGCGCTGTCGTCATGATCCGGACGTGACAGCAATCACGTCCGAACCAGCCGTTACTTCAAGCCGAGCTTACGGTCCAGAATGTCGGAGGCATCCAATCCTAAGCGGCGTCGGATGAACCAGCCAAGACCGAGCGGCAGGCCGGGAGCCAAGGCCATGCCGCCTGGACCGAGTGCCACGGTTTTGGAGTTGCCTGCGATAAGCATGGTGCCCTTGGATGCGGCCGTGGAGGTCGAACCATCGCTGTCCGCCTCTGGTTTGAGGATTTCGATGTTGCCGTCACTGGTTTTGTACAGTCCCTTATTCTCATTCCAGATACCGGATGCGCCATTGTTGCCGGCCTCACCCACAGAGAGGAAATGTCTTGTTTTTCTTGTGAGCGCTCACCTATTCACGCGCGATGGCATGTTTTTCAAGCAAAGTCAATAGGTGTGATGTTATTCACACTCTTCACTACGTTGTTTTGCCTCGCACTGGGCAACCCCACTTCAGCAAGAGATTGCACAGCTTGCGTTAGGGTGGAGAACATGACTATCACAGTATCCACAGATGGGTCCGCATTAGGGAATCCAAACGGGCCAATGGGCTGGGCCTGGGCCGATCATGAGCAGAACGCCGGCGGCAAGCCTGGCCATAAGCACGACGACCACGGCTACGACGCCGGCGGCGCGACCAACGGCACCAACCAGATTGGCGAACTGTGCGCAGTGTTGGAAGCTTTGCGAGCGCATCCGGGCCCTGAGCCATTGCTCATCGAATCGGATTCGCAGTACGCCATCAATTGCTCGACCAAGTGGGTCAAAGGCTGGAAGAAGAACGGCTGGAAAAATTCACAGAAAAAACCCGTGAAGAACAAAGAGCTTATTCAGGCGATCGACCGTGAAATCTCGCAACGCCCTGGCCCGGTGGATTTCCGATGGGTCAAAGGTCACGCCGGCAACGAAGGCAATGAGCTGGTCGATGAACTGGCACGCACCTATGCGGCGATTGCCGTTCGGGTGCGCGCGACGGCTATCTACCGATTGAAGGCTGGCAGTCGCTGCTGGGCTCCGAATACGCACATGGCACCGATGTGCCTCCAGACGTGCAATTGGTATTGGACGGCAAAGCGGATGCGGCAAGTTTGCGCAAGCCGGCTGCGGCGACGGATCAGACGGATGCCGCAAGGCCGGAGACCAAGTCTTCGTCACCCTTAGCGGCACAATCAACGCAACCTGTACAATCAACGCAACCTGTACCCCCCGCAAAGCCCAGCGGGCTGACGGTATCCGGTACGCTGACCTTCTCCCCCGCGCCGAAAACGAGCCCGTATTTCAACGGGCAGCCGATGCCGATCAAAGGCAGCATCGAAATCGAAGGCTATGTGGACGGCGACGGCAACCTGACCATCACCAACGCACCATTCGTACGACACTGACACCCAAACACACGAATATGTACCGCAATCGGACACGATGACACAAAATCGCTCATTCGCGTTAGGATAGGAGATAAGGCTTCACGCCGTTGATCCGTGCGGCGGAGGCAAGGATGGCAAAGGAGAAACCATGGATAAGGCACAGCAGGATGCGCTGAAGAAGGCGGCCGGCATCGAAGCCGCCAAGCTCGTTGAAAACGGCATGATCGCAGGCCTCGGCACTGGTTCGACCGTGAAGTTCCTGGTGGACGAGCTCGGCCGCCGTCATCAGGAGGAAGGTCTTGAGTTCACTGGCGTGACCACGTCTCGCCGCACGCAGGCCCAGGCCGAGAGCTACGGCATCAAGATCGTGGACATCGACGACGTGGACCACATCGACGTGACCATTGACGGCGCCGACGAAGTCGACAAGAACTTCAACGGCATCAAGGGCGGCGGCGCTGCTCTGCTGTGGGAGAAGATCGTGGCCACCAACTCCAACCAGATCGTGTGGATCGTGGACGAGTCCAAGGTTGTGGACACCATCGGCAAGTTCCCGCTGCCGGTCGAGGTCATTCCGTTCGGTGCCGGCCAAGTCATCAAGAAGTTCGAGGCCCGCGGCTACAAGCCGGTGCTTCGTCTTGACGCCGACGGCAAGGAAGTGCGCACCGACGAGAACAACTTCGTGGTGGACCTGCACCTGGAGCGCATCGATCACCCGCAGGAGCTGGCCGAAGACCTCATCAACACGGTCGGCGTGGTGGAGCACGGCCTGTTCCTCAACATGGTCGACAAGGTCATCGTCGGCGACCCGAACGGCCCGCGCGTGATGACCAACGCCAACAAGTGATCGTCTCACATCACTAAGCTTTTCCAAGCCCGCATCTGCACATCGCAGGTGCGGGCTTTACTGTTGCCCGAAACAAGGCAAAGAGCCAAGCAAAAGAGAAACCCCGCGACCATAACGATCACGGGGTTTCTAATGCCTTGATTGCAGGTAAGACTACTTACGCTGGTGGCGGGTCTTACGCAGCAGTTTGCGGTGCTTCTTCTTGCTCATCCGCTTGCGGCGCTTCTTGATGACAGAACCCATCTGAAGCCTCCATTTCGATTAATCGTAAAAGTTGCAACTCGCACCATAATACACGTGTTGCCAGACAGAGGGAACCAGTATGTTGCCGATAGTCCGCATATGCCCTGAACGCAGTTGGGCATCCACATCAGCAATGTGGATGCCCCAACGTTCATAAGTTTGTGCAGCAGCTGACAGCCGATACTAGATGCTACATCGGGAACTTCTGGTAGAAGCGATCGACCGCTTCCTTGGTGCCGGTAGCTTGGAAGACCACGGTATCGTTCTGCCAGATGGCAACGGCGTTCTTGCTGTTGGAGGCATCGGCCTTCACCACGTACGCGCCCGTGACGTTGCCGGAAACCTTGACGTTGCCGGATGCCGACTCATCGCCGGTCTGCGCAGCGACCAACGCATCGTACTGGGTCTTGGCATTGTCCGCCGACGACCACTGCGCGGCGACCAGCGTGACATCCTTGGCGGCATCACCAGTGGAGTAGGTCAGAGTGTACTCCTCGAGCGGCGACGCGGAATTCCACGTCGTGGAGGCATCCGCCTTGGTACGCGCGTAATTCAGCACGCTGCCCGGCATGGCCTTCAACAGCTCACTGGCATCATCCGGCAAAGCTGTGGCGTCGATGGTCGGCTTGGTCGGCTCGGATGATTCGGTTTTCTGCTGGCTGTTTTGGGTGGTAGTGGAGGTGCCATCATTCTTCTGGATGGCCCAACCCGGCCACACAAAGGCCGAAAGCACTGCCAGGATAATCACAACAGCTGCGGCAACCACCACTGCAATCAACTTGCCATGGGATTGCGTGGTCGAGGAGTTCTCACTATTAGTCATGCCCCGATTCTCTCACAGCCGCGTGACGCTAGGCGGCCGTGATTTTAGTCGTTGTGCGCAAGCCGCGTGAAACTCTTGTGAACGGTAAAAATTTACCGTCCGCTGGTGTTTGGGTTAGGGTGAGACCATGGCGAAATCAAGTGTGCAGTATGTATGTTCCGAATGCGGTTGGAACGGGCCGAAGTGGTACGGCCGTTGCCCCGAGTGTGGTCAGTGGGGCACGGTCGAGGAATTTCACGAGGCTCGGCCGGCGGCAGGCTCTCGCACGGCCGCTCCCGGCCGAACATCACGCACGCAGTCGGTTACGGTTGCCAACAACGCCAGATCTGCAGCCCGTCCGATTACCGAAGTGGGCACGGAAAGCGTCGAGCGGCTCGGTACCGGGTTTTCCGAATTCGACCGTGTGCTCGGCGGTGGCGTGGTGCCGGGTTCAGTAACGCTGATAGCGGGCGAACCGGGTATCGGCAAGTCGACATTGCTGTTGCAGACGGCCGGCAATATCGCGCGCGTTGTGGCGGGAGACAGTACGTTCCGAGGGGCAGGTCAGCGGTCTGCCCAACAGTCGGGCCGGGCGCAGGGCAACGCATCGAACACGGTGCCGATGCGGGGCAACGCATCATCAACACACGCCAACACCGTGCTGTACATTTCCGGCGAGGAATCACAGGCGCAGGTTCGTTTGCGCGCTTCCCGCATCAATGCGGTGGAGCCGAACTTGTTACTGGCCTCCACCACCGACCTGTCCACAGTATTGGGGCTGATCGAACAGAACAAGCCGGCCTTGGCCATTGTGGATTCGGCGCAGACCATCGTCTCGCAGGAGGTCGATGGCATTTCCGGCGGTTCGACTCAGGTGCGCGAAGTGGCAAGCGCGCTGATAGATACCGCTAAGACACTTGACATTCCAGTATTTCTGGTTGGTCATGTGACCAAGGACGGTTCGATTGCAGGCCCGCGCACATTGGAGCATCTGGTCGATGTGTCTGCCAATTCGAAGGCGACAGCGAGACTGCGCTGAGAATGCTGCGAGCGGTGAAGAATCGTTTTGGCCCGACCGATGAAGTCGGCTGTTTCGACATGAGCGGTGAGGGCATCGAAGAGGTCACCGATCCCGCCGGATTGTTCCTGTCTGGAGACGGCCCTGATGCGGCCAACGCGGCACCCGTGGAAGGCACCTGCGTGACGTTCACATTGGATGGGCATCGCAGTCTGCCTATCGAAGTACAGGCTCTGGTCACCACGTCGGTGCTGCCCACACCCCGTCGTGCGGTCAATGGCGTGGACCCCAGCCGTATCGCCATGCTGGTCGCGGTGCTCTACCGTCACAGCAAGCTCAACCTGCTGTCCAACGACCTGTATATCTCCACTATTGCCGGGGGCCAGGCCAAGGAGCCTGGTTCCGACTTGGCGATAGTGGCGGCACTGGCGAGCGCCGCCACGTCAAAACCCATTGCGCGAGCACGTGCGCCATTGGTGAGATTTCCCTGACCGGTCAGGTGCGCCCGGTACCGCGTATGGAATATCGCCTTCGCGAGGCCGCGCGCCTCGGCTTCACCACGCGGTCATTCCGCCACTGCGCAAGCCGGTGCATGTCGAGGGACTTCAGCTGGTGGAGTCCAACACATTGTCCGACGCATTAGACGCCTTGGGAGTGCGTAAATAGCCCTGAGATATGCCTCAGGCGGTAAGACGCTTGGTCTCCTCGACGTTGCGCTTGAGTTCGTCGACGAGTTGGTCGGGGCCATCAAACTTGACCTGCGGGCGCAGGAAGCCGACGAATTCGACGCGAACCTTGTGGTCGTACAGGTCGATCCATTCTTCAGTGATGCAGTAGGCCTCCACCACACGTTCGTTGAGCCCTGTTTTCTCGCTGAAGGTGGGTTTGGTGCCAATGGAGATGGCGGCGGGCCAACGGTTTTCACCATCTACCAGCCAACCGGCATAGACGCCGTCGACCGGAATGTAGCCTGCAATGTCGGAGCCAAGATTGGCGGTGGGGAATCCGATGGTGCGGCCGCGCTCCTCACCGTGCACCACTTCGCCTTCGATGGCGTGCGGAGCACCCAGAATGGCGTTGGCATCCTGGATTCGGCCATGAGCCAGCAGGTAGCGCACATTGGTGGAGCTCCAGGCGCGCATTGCCTTGGCCTGGTTCTTCTTGCTCCATGCGCGGCGCTCGGCCTTGGTGGCATTGGCCAGCGGGTCGACGGGCTCTCCCCATTCGCTCGGGGCTTCCGGCTTGAAATCGCGCGGAATGCGCACTTCACCCGGGCCACGGTCATCGACCACGTCAAGTTCGAATACACCGGTGGCGGCGGCAAGATTGGCGATATGCTTCACATCACCTTCTCGCCCCTTGCCCATGGCGGCATCCTGCCCAAGGACCAACGTGCGCATACCCAGCTTGCCGGTGAGTCGGCCAAGGAAGAAAATGTATGACATAGCTGCGAAGGCCAGCGTGTAGTGCACCACCAGCACATGGTCCACGCCGAACTGTTCCATGCGGTGCAGTCGATCATCCACACTGGTCAATGCTTCGGCATCCACGTTCTGAACCGCGGGCTCTTCGCCATGGTGCGAGATGACCCAGCCGTGCACGAATGCGGGGCGCGGGTCAAACAGAATCACCACGGAAAAAGCATCATGCTGGTGCGCGAGTTCCACCACACGCTTGATCACCGCCTGATGACCCAAGTGCATGCCATCAAATGCGCCCAATGTCACCACGGCCTTCTTATCGTTACTGAACGAGGGCCATTCAATCGAACCTTCGGCGTCAGGGGTCAGGTGCGTGATATCCATCAGTGTGCTGTTCCTTTTATCCGTGCGATGTTATTCATGCAATATAGACGTTGTTGTGCGCGGCCTGTATCAAGCTGCACTTTTCACCGCGTCTACTTTACGCGAGGGGGAATACGGTGACCGGCTTGGCCTGATGAGCGTTTGCACGCTCGATAATCGCCGCCACATCATGCGTTTGCGGCACAATGGCGGCAGTGGCTCGCTGATTGTACGCTCAATACGGCGGCCGAAGCGTAATTCGCTGGCCTCCTCAGGAGTGATGTCAAGCGCCGGCATCGCACCTCGAGCGGCCTGTTCCATGGTAAGGGCATGGTCAAGCAGCCAGTTGCGGCGCTCGTCACCGGCAAGACCTTCAGGAGTGTCCAATACGCACTTGTTGCGCGTGACGGTTTGCCCTTCCCGATTAGTGAACGTCTTCTGATCGGTATGTGCGGTGACGGTATGGGTTCGCGTGTCAAGCATCGCCTCAGGAGCGATAAGTCCGCTGGCATCGTCCGGCAACGCGAATCGGCCGACTCGCGTACGGCGCAAACGGGTCAGGTATCCGCCGACGCCAAGTTCTTTGCCGAGATCGCGGGCGAGCGCGCGGATATAGGTGCCCGATGAACAGCTGATCCGCACGTCAACATCAAGTGCGGGAATCGCTCCCGTGTTCGCGTCTTCCCGCAATGGTTCAGCGGCCTGCTCCCCTGCTACGAATCCGCTGCGGATATCCAGCACGGTGAATTCGCTGATGGTGACCGGGCGGGGTTTGAGTTCCACATCCTTGCCTTCGCGAGCCAAGTCGTAGGCACGCTGGCCGTTGATTTTGATGGCGGAGAACGTATTGGGGACTTGTTCGATATCGCCGGTGAAATTGGTGGCGATGGTGCGTGTGAGCAGGTCTTGCCATGAGGCAGTTGGTAACGCCGTTGGTTCGCCGCTCTGGCCACCCTCAGTCAGCTGCGCTGATAGCGTTTGCCAGCGGGAGCGGGCTTCGTCATCGACAAGCACCTCGCCTTCGGCATCGTCGGTAGTGGTGCGCAGGCCGAGGCGTATGGTGGCCTCGTAGGTTTTGTCATGCGCCACGATGGCGTTGAGCAGTCGTGTGGCGTGGCCGAAGGCGATGACCAGCGTGCCAGTGGCCATGGGGTCAAGGGTGCCGGCGTGACCGACCTTCTTGATGTGCAACGCGCCGCGCACGGCGGCGACGGCGTCGAAGCTGGTCACGCCTTGCGGCTTGTCGATGATGAGCAGACCGCTGGGTGTTGTATGAAGCACACTACTCCTCGTCAGAGTCGTCTTCGAAGTCGTCGCTGGGCTCGTCGTCATGCTTGTACGGATCGGCGTCGCCGGCGTACTGGGCGGTGGCGCGAGCACGGGCGAGTTCTTCGTCACGCTTCTTGGCCACGGCGAGAATGTCTTCGATCTCGTGAGCCTCGCCGGGCACTTCATCGAACACGAATTGGAGCTGCGGAGTCAGGCGCAGGCCAGCCTTGTGGCCCACCAGAGAACGCAGGTGGCCCTTGGCCTGATCGAGTGCCTGCTGGGCGCGCTTGCGTTCGCCTTCCTCGTGGCCTTCGTGGCCGAGCTGGGTCCAGTAGACCTTGGCGATCTGCAAATCGTTGGTCACACGAACTTCGGTGACGGTGATGCTGGCGAGTCGCTTGTCATGCAGTTCGCGCTCAATGGAGGAGGCGACGACACGCTGAATCAAGGCCGCAATACGTGCGGCGCGCGGGTTGGTTCCTGCCATAGGAATTTCCTTTTCTAGACTTGAGCCCCCTCTGACGAGGGGCTGCCGAACGCAGTGAGGCTGGGGGAGAGAAAATCATGGAACTACCATGTCTCTCCCCCAGTCAGTCTGCGGCTGACAGCCCCCTCGTCAGAGGGGGCTTAACAATGACTACTTGCGCTCGACTTCCCGCATCTCGAAGGTCTCGATGATGTCGCCGAGTTCAATGTCGTTGAAGGTGCCGAGGTTGATACCAGCCTCGTAGCCTTCCTTGACGGACTGAACGTCGTCCTTGAAGCGACGCAGCGAGGAGATCTCGAGGTCGTTGACCGTGGCCACGCCGTTGCGCAGGATACGGCACTTCGTACCACGCTTGACCTCGCCGTCCTGCACCATAACGCCGGCGATGTTGCCGAACTTGGAGGAGCGGAAGATCTCGCGGATCTCGGAGTGAGAGGTGACGACCTCTTCGTATTCCGGCTTGAGCATGCCCTTGAGGGATGCCTCGATGTCTTCGATCGCACGGTAGATGACCGAGTAGTACTTGATCTCCACGCCCTCGCGCTCGGCGAGGTCCGCGACCTGACGGTTCGGACGCACGTTGAAACCGATGATAACGGCCTTGTCGACCGTGGCCAGGTTGACATCATTCTGGGTGATCGCACCGACGCGCGGTGGATGACCTGGATGCCGACCTCGTCGGATACCTCGATCTTCATCAAGGAATCCTCGAGCGCCTCGACAGAACCGGACGAATCGCCTTGATGACAATATTGAGCATGTCGATCTCGGACTCGGCGAACTTCTTCTTGAAGTCCTCGAGGGAGACGACCTTGCGACGCTTGGCCAGCTGGGCGGCACGCTCGGTGGCCTGACGCTTCTCGGCAATCTGGCGAGCGGCACGATCATCGGAGGCGACCAGGAAGAGGTCACCGGCGGTGGGCACGGAGGTCAAGCCCAGCACCTGAACAGGTGTGGACGGACCGGCCGCTTCCATCGGCTGACCGTTCTCGTCGAGCATGGCACGCACGCGGCCGTACGAAGTGCCGGCCACGATGGCATCGCCCACGTGGAGCGTACCCTGCTGAACCAGCACAGTGGCCACGGCACCACGACCCTTGTCGAGTCGGGCTTCGACGGTGGCACCACGGGCGTCCATGTCGGGGTTGGCGCGGAGGTCCAGCTCAGCGTCAGCCGTGAGCAGCACGGCTTCGAGCAGCTTGTCGACGTGCAGGTTCTGCTTGGCGGAGATGTCGACGAACATGGTGTCGCCACCATACTCTTCAGGGACCAAGCCGAACTCGGTGAGCTGGCCGCGGACCTTCTCCGGGTTGGCACCGGGCACATCGATCTTGTTGACGGCCACGACGATCGGCACCTTGGCGGCCTGAGCGTGGTTGATGGCCTCAACGGTCTGGGGCATCACACCATCGTCGGCGGCGACCACGAGGATCGCGACGTCAGTGAGCTCGGCACACGGGCACGCATGGCGGTGAACGCCTCGTGGCCAGGGGTATCGAGGAAGGTGATCTTGCGCGGTTCGCCTTCAAGGTTCACGGTGACCTGGTAGGCACCGATGCGCTGGGTAATGCCGCCGGCCTCACGTGCGATGACGTTGGTCTTGCGGATGGTATCCAGCAGTCGTGTCTTACCGTGGTCGACGTGGCCCATGACGGTAACGACCGGCGGGCGAGGCTTGAGATCCTCGTCATCCTGCAGTTCTTCCTCGTCAAGGTTGATGTCGAACTGCTGGAGCAGTTCCTTGTCTTCCTCTTCTGCGGAGACGAGCTGGATGTTCCAGCCGATCTCTTCGCCCAGAATCTGGAAGGTCTCCTCATCCAAGGACTGGGTGGCGGTAGCATCTGACCCAGGTGGAAGAGCACGGTGACCAGCGCGGCCTGGTTGACGTTGATCTTCTCCGCCAAATCGGCCAGGGACGCGCCCTGACGCAGACGGATGGTCTGGCCGTTGCCGTTGGGGATGCGAACGCCGCCGATGGTCGGTGCTTTCAGCTCCTCATACTCATGGCGCTTTGCCAGACGGTTCTTACGGGCCTTTGAAGACTTGCCGCCCTGACGTCCGAATGCGCCTGCGGCACCGCCGCGACCGCCGCGACCGCCGCCACGTGCGGGACCGTTGCTCGGTG
>ENA-OQLB01000421-OQLB01000421.1-human-gut-metagenome-genome-assembly--contig:-NODE-421-length-24575-cov-4.221122_pt1 | contig 24575 bp, 30 predicted proteins | sample MGYA00242656_ERZ504813 | MGnify/ENA primary metagenome ERZ504813 (study PRJEB26092, sample SAMD00036388) | human gut metagenome | host: Homo sapiens | study: EMG produced TPA metagenomics assembly of... | reverse complement strand
AAAACAGATAACGATATGTCAACAATTTTAATTTTATTTCGGTTTGAAGTTAGAAATTTATGTACGTGACCACGAACCGGTGCATGTACATGTACTCAAGTCAAGACGGTGAAGCCAAGTTCCAGTAGGATGATGAAATCCGGTTGATGGTCAATAAAGGAATGAAGCCCAAAGACATAAAACTGGCTGAGTCTATTATTGAAGAGAACAAAGAGTTGATTATTACAGAATGGGTTAAGATATACGGCAAATAAGCGTATATCTCTATACATAGAAAGGAGTGATTATGGTAGCGAAAAAAGTTTGGTTCGAAGGTGAACGAATCTACATCGAAACTGATGACGGTCGTACGTTGTGGCAGTCAATCTTGTATTATCAAAGATTGAGGAATGCCACCAAAGAGCAGCGCGAGGATTATGAGCTGGGAGCTTTCGGCATTCACTGGGAAGAGATTGACGAGGATGTTTCTTACGAGAGCTTTGAATATGATGATCCAGAACCGGCAGGTATCTCCCGCTTGTTCCTTACACACCCGGAGATAAACGCTTCGGCTGTTGCCCGACGGATGGGGATGCAGCAGAGTTTGTTGGCACAGTATATACGGGGAATTAAACGTCCCTCAAAAGAACGGGAGCAGGCGATATTGAATACGGTGCGTGAAATCGGAAAGGAATTGAGCGGTATTTCAATTTAAAAAGAGAAGCGGAGCAAAAAACTCCGCTTTTCTTTTGTTGTTTCAAAAGAAACTCTCATCTTTGCAGTGCTAAACAGTTACGGTCACACCGTATCGCAGAGCGCGGTCAATGCTCAATGAATTTCAGTGGGCTTTTTTATGCCCATACATTAACCATTTTACTGACGTCAGTAAATGATACATACGAAATAGGCGGCTGCCTTTCCCATTACACTTTTGCTCTACGAGCGGAATCTGTAACTGTTTAGCGACACGGGAAATGGCAGCCGTTCTTCTTTTAAGAAAATTGCCTAAAATGCTAAACAGTTACAGTATGAAAAATCAAACATCCGGTGCGCTTATCGCACCAGAACCCGCAGGATTCGTGTATCCGAGAACTTGAAAGCTCTGAATGAGCAAGTATCCAACATCCAATGCCGCTACTACCGCGTCCTGGCTCCCGATTGCGAAATAAAGACCGAAGCCGATTGCTGGTACTTCCGTGCCATTGTCTGGGCATGTGCCGCGATGGTGTTCCCTCCCTACTGGCGGCAGCCGCGTTGTGTGTTTATAAGGCAAAGAAGTGCCGGAAAGGGGGTGAGGCATGAGCAAACATAAAAAAATCAGCGAAGATGGCATATTTGTAACGAGCCAACGCAGTCATTCAGCTACCAACACCGATGAATATAGTTATATGTTGTCGTATGGTGGTAATTATATAGCTTGCGATATGTCTGCCGATGAGTTACGTGAAATCATTTCCTGCATGCAAAATGCCCTAAAGGCTAATGGGGAAGGAGGTGAGAAATGAATACCGAAATCAATAACATCGTATTGACCTCCTCCATCAGCGAAACCATCTCGATTTTACAAAATGGCGTTGCCAGTGCTTGTTGCAATACCATAGATAGAGCTACCGGATTAATCCTGGACTTGAAAGTCGACAATGAAGTTAGTGCTGATGACATTATATCCGTAATAAGTGATTTACGCATTGTGTCATCCATGATAAGAAGCTTGACTCCGGAAGAAGAGAAAGGAGGCGCACAATGAGCAAGAAGATAGGATTCCGTTCTTATCAAAACGACGAAGAACCGGACAAACAAGACGAATTGGAGAAGCAACAAGCCGAGCGGCAGAAAGCCATAGCAAACTTCATCGGCCAGAACTATTCACCCATCGGTACCACTTCACAGAAATGTTACAAGACCACCGCTGAACTGGTATATGAGCTGTCGAACATTGTCGATGTCGCTCCGATGGCGCTGGCCAAACAACTGGCTGATGCCGGGTACCATGTAGAATATTTGGCAGGACAACCCTACTGGGTGATGTACGAGAAGCCATAAAAATACTAACCGGAGATTTTTTTATTTTTGAAGTCCTTGCTCGTGAGAGTAAGGGCTTTTTTTGTCCTATGAGAGCGGATGGTTGGGCTCTATCTTTGTGACAAAAAAAGAGATATGATACGTTTTTTCACAAGATTCGTCGCCACCTATGGGTATGATTCACCGAAGGAGTTCTTTCTTTCGGTGGCTCCGAGCTTCAAGTACAACCTGCAATTTCCGGCCATCTCCTTCAGCGCCGTCACTGCCGTAGTCAGCGAATGGATAGGCATTACACCGTTCCTGGCCATGGCCATGCTCGTCGCCATTGTCTCAGAGATGTGGACGGGCATCCGGGCAAGCAAGGTCCAGGGAATAGGATTTGAAAGCTTCCGTTTCTCACGCTGCATCATCAAGCTGTGTATCTGGCTGACCATCATCTATATCACCCACTCGTTCTATCTGGAGAGCAAGGCCGGAGCGGAAGAAAGCTTTGTCATGCTGCTGGCCACCCTGTTCTTTTCCATTGTCAAGGTGTTCGTCATGACCTGGTTCTGCGTCGAGCACGTGACAAGCATACTGGAGAACCTGGCAGTCATCGACGGCAAGCCGAAAGATGCGCTGATCAAGCAGGTGGGAATATTGTGGGTGACAGTCACGGATAAATTCAGAAGAAAGGCCGATGAGACGGAAGGTTAGCCATATGTTGCTTTGTGCGGTTATCGCATTTCTTTCCGGCTGGGCCGGCCACTGGCTGGGTTCCCGGAAACGGAGCATTGTCCATGTACCGGAAACGGTGGTCAGGCATGATACGATACGCTCTGCCATTCCGGAACCGGAGGTGATTGTCCGTGAGGTACCCACAGAAGTGGATACGGCGGCTATACTGGCCGACTATTTCTCGGAGAAGCATTATCTTGATACAATTATTGAACGCCCTTACCTGAAAGTGGAGCTGACCGACGTCATATCCCGCAATTCATTGCTTGACCGCACGGTAGTGGTGGACTACCGGCAACCGGTCGTCTGCAACAATGCTCTTGCCTTAGGTCTGGAAATTGGACGTTCCTGGCAAGTCTTGTCGGCAGAATATCGCCATAAGCAATGGGAGTTCAGAGCAGGATATGACTTGTACAACAGGTCACTGGTGTTGGGCATTTCTAAAACCCTTTGGCAATGGTAGTGGACGGCATACATGATGGAGTGGACTGCTTCATCTCGGAAATCGGGGAAATAAAAATCTCAGGAATCACAGATGAACAGTTGAATGTCCGTATTGAAACCGGAGGTACGGAGATTTTCAATGAGAGCTATTACGCTTTGAAAGGCAACGTGGTAATCCATGAGATAGGGGAAATGCTCCGCAGTCACTTCTCCCTGCATGACCCGAAAGGGATGTCAAACAATGTAGTCTCTTATTATCAGGCTCCATTGTCCATAACCGCTGTGTTTTCAGGCAAGCAGGACACAGTCCGGAGGAGTTTCAATGCTTATTACAGCCGTTGTCGCACATCGGTATCCCCGTCAGACGTACTTTTTCTGACACACGAGAGCACAATCCGTACAGCCCATGATAGAATGGAATATCTACCTTACTGCCCATAAAGCATGTCGGTGGACATGAGCATAGCCTACATGGATGCGGGAAAGGAAAAGTACAAGACAGTCAGTGAGCAAGTGGATGCCACTGCCGGTATGCTCGCTGTTTCTTTTTCACTTGATAAGATTGTACGTCGGTCCGGTATTGCCGTATCATCCATCACATATTATGATGTCCTATTGAAAAAAGATGGCACTGTAAAGGATAAGGTGAGATTTGTCAATGATGACCGACAGTATAGGAATGTCACCAATTTCATTTACCGAAACGCATTCGGTATGCCGGAGACAATGGCATTCACCGGACTGGTGGAATATTCCCCCGAACTTGAGGGTGATCCGGTAGAACTGTTACAGAGAACCGTCCGCACTTCATCCAAATACATTGACAGCCGTACGGTAAACAGCGGCTATCTGGACACCAGACAATACGGAAAGGTACTGGATCTGATAACAACTGATTCTTTGCAGCTGTATAATACGGAAACATCGACGGAAGTGGTGACCACTGACATTGATTTCTCTCACAAGCGTACCGGCAACGAGAAAATCAATGTCTCACTTACATTCCGTCAGGCATCACGCCTGCATCTGGCTTTCGAGCGTACCGGTGACAATGGTATTTATGGGCGGATATTCGACAGAACATTTGACAATACATTTGAATGATATAACGATATGGAGACAATACGCAGAAACCTGGCTCTGGCCGACATGGACATCCGCACGGACGAACGCGGACGCCGGCGCATCTTTTCGATAAAGTTCGTCAGCAAGGAAGGCAAGGTCTATTTCATGCCCCAGGCCTACGCCTGCGGTGCAGGACGCATGAACATGAAGGAATACCAGCTCCGGGGCGTGCAGCCCTGCGACTGCAAGGGAAATCCGGAAGGACACCCCTACCCTGTGGATATTGACCTGATACTGGAGTATAACAAAAAGAAAATAATATTCTGATGAACATATTGTTTAATTCAAGCGGCATTCCCCTGCTGATGCAGTCCACGTACATATTCGGCGAAACGACGGGGACACCCCAGAACGAAATGAAGGAGCGTACCCGAATCCTGGCGCCATATGACTTGTCGAATGTTCCTATATAGACATCGACGGAGTGAAGGTGCGTCCATGGGGAGATGAGAATGATTTCCCCCAGAAGGCGGCTGAAGAGATAGGAAACACCAGCGTGCTCAATACGGGCCTGAAGTTTCTTCGTAACCTGACACTTGGGCAAGGCATATATCCTTGTACGGTGAAAGGTTACGACAATGATGGCAACGAGATACTGAAGCCCGTTACCGATAGCCGAGTACAAGCTTTTATTGCTTCCCGGAATGTGAGGCGCTACATGGAGAAGGTGCTTCGGGATTACTTGAAATTCGGCAACGGTGCCGTCCAGTTTGTGCCGTCGGCTGCCGGCAATTCTTTTGCAGGGGTCAATCCGGTCAATGCGCTTTACCGCCGTTATTCCGAAGTGGACGAATACGGCGCCTGCAAGTGCATCATTTCCGGATATTGGCCGCAACGTCCGGACAAGGGACAATACACCAGGCTGGATGTGCTCTCCGAATACGACCCGCAGATGCACGCCGAGGTGTTGAAGTTTGCCGGAAAGGTGAGGGACGGTTTCATCATGCCGGTACGCGACAGCTGGAGCAACGACGACCTTTACGGCATGCCCATCTGGTGGCCCGCCTACGTTTGTGGATGGGTGGAGATAGCCCATCTTATCCCCCATTTCCTCAAGAAAGCCTACAAGAACCAGATAACCTGGAAGTGGCATGTACAGATACCGTATTCCTACTGGGAGAAGAAATACCCGTCCAAGGACTATTCTGCCAAGGAGCGTGAGGCGGCCATACAGAAGTATATGGATTCTGTGGAGCAGAACCTTTGCGGACCGGACAATGCGGAGAAGCCATCTTCTCTCATTATGCCGTGAACGAGATGAACGGCAGGATTGAGGAGGAGTGGAAAATCAAGCCGCTGGAGAACAAATACCAGGGTAGTGACAATCTTCCGGTGTCGGCAGCCGCCAACTCGGAAATTCTGTTTGCATTGATGGTGAATCCGAATGTGCTCGGTGCAGGTATGCCCGGTGGCACCTATGCCGGCAACCAGGGCGGTTCCAATATCCGTGAGGCTTTCCTTGTGAACATTGCCAACGCGTGGATTGACCGGCAGAATATCCTGGACCCTATAGAACTCTATATCAAAATGAACGGCATGCCGGAATGCGAGCTGCGTTTCCGCAATACCGTATTAGTAACCCTCGATACCGGCAGCGGTACCAAAAAAACATTGAGCTAATGATATTCAGTGCAAAAAAATGGAACAACGGCAAGGAGCTGAAAGCGGTGATGAAGGTGAACACCGCCATCTCCTTTGACATGATGGAGGCACCGCTCCGGAATGCTTTCCGGCAATACCTCGTACCGTTATTGGGCGATGCGATGGTGGGAGAAGTGGTCGAGATATATGAATTCGGTCCAAATCCGGATGTATTGGAACAGAATACCGAAGGGGCAACCGAACGGGAGAAACTGGACAGCCGCCTGCTGGAGATCTGCAAACGCGCGAACGCGAACCTGGCGTTCTGGAACGATTTCGATGAAATCAGCATGCGTATCACCGATGCGGGCTTCCAACGTCAGAAATCCGACAACGGCGAATCATTCCAGCAGGTGTACAAGTACCAGGAAGATAACCTGCGGGCATCGTTACGCAACAAGGGGTTCAATGCGCTCGACGAGCTGCTTGAGTTTCTGTATGCCCATATAGCCGAATATCCGGAGTTCGCGTCCTCCCAGGCCTATCAGGACCGTAAATCAGCCATTGTCCGCAGTACCGCGGATGTCAATGACGTCTGTTTTATCAATGGCAGCCGGATTGTTTTCCTCCGTCTGCAGCCGCACCTGAAGTTTGCCGAGGAGATGCTCCTTCAGCCGGCCATCGGTGACAAGCTGTATGAGCATCTGATTGACGGACTGGTAAATCCCCCAGAAGACGAAGAAGCCCGGAAGAGCATGGAGCGGTTGCGCCTTGCCTGCTCCCGCTACATTGTGGCAATGGCGGTCAGACGGCTGCTGATGGAGACGGGTAGCGTCACGGACCGGGGGCTGTACTTCACCGCTGTACAGCCGGGTGAGAAGGGCAATGAGGAGAAGAGACCCGTCGATACGGAGCGCATAGCCGTACAGATCCAGAATCTGAAAACGGATGCGGACATGTACATGACCGTGCTGCTGCGTACGGTACGGAGCTGTTTTGAGAATTTCTATGAGGGTGATCCCAGGCAGATATACGACCGGGACAATGACCATAAACGCACATTCTGGACATGAGGGAGCTTCGCATTGCATACCGTAGATTCGGAATCCGCCATGAGATAATCCGCCGGGTACCTCAGAAATGGGAGGAGCTGACACCGGCACAGTTCCTGCTCGTGTCGCGGCTTTATCTTCAGGAAATAGACGAACCATCCTTCCTGAAGGAGTTCTATTCCCTGCCGTACGGGGTCGGTTCCGACACCTATTACAGTTATAAGCTGAGCGAACTGGTGGAGTTCATCAGCGACTGCCGTGTCCGGATGGACCGCTTTATCCTTCCTGCCGTCTCCGGGCTGAAAGCGCCGGGTGACCGCCTGAAGGGGATGTGTTTCGAACACTTCATGCACGTGGACACTGCTTTCAACCGATATGTCCGTGACGGCAAGGATGCCTCACTGGACACTTTCGTAGCAATGCTCTATTTGAAGGACAACGAATATATTGTCCTACCATCAGGTGGGAAAAACGGCTTATTTAGCAGGCAGAAACCGCTGATACTGCAAAAACGGATAATGAAGGTGACAAAGATTGACAGGCACGTCAAGTATGCCATATTCCTGAACTACGTTTTTGTCAAGAGGTGGCTTTCAAAGGCTTTTCCTTTCCTCTTTCCGTTGGATGATGAACCGGAGGAAAAGCGGAATAGTCCCGCCGCACCGTCAGTCAACTGGCTCGACATCTTCGACGCCTTTGTCGGTGACGATGTGGCGGTGATGGAGAAATACCAGGCGATGCCGGTGGCAACGGCATTCCGCCTGCTCAACAAAAGGATACGTGACGCCCAAAAACAGAAGAAATGACTTTTTCGGAATACATAGAGAATCTGGCTGAAAGGCATGTCGATATACGACACAAGGAGAATGATGAAGTACACTTCCTCTCATCAGAACGAGAGAAGCATACGGCACTGGACAGCGTGCTCCACTATCCGGCAGTGATTGTGGACCGTGGCTCAGGATTCGGTTACGGCGGTAATCCGGGTGCATACCGAAAAGACCGCGATTACCTGCTCTTCATTGTGGAGCATGTGTCCGACACCTCCGACTATGAGCAGATAGAGGCTGCCCTTGACAAGTGCGAGCGCATTCTTGATGAGCTGCTCAACCAAATTTTGGAAGACAAAAGGAAGAAAAGGCTGTGGCTCGCTTTTTCCTTGGAGGATGTGGAAGCGGATTATGTGGTAAACAATGATAACCAGCTTTATGGCGTGGTTGCGGCAATACATCTGTCCGAACTTTACAAGGTTTTGAATTGCCGCAATGCATTTTTATGATACAGTATGTCTGATACACTTACAACATTGAAGGAGCTGGCGGCACAAGTGCGTGGTGCCACCCGAAAAGGTGAGAATACGGCTGAACGTGTCGGGCGTCTCTTTGTGGGCATCCTTGCCTCATGGAAGAATCCGAAATTTCATTCGAGCCTTCCGAGGGATACGATACGCTTGGGACATTGAAGGAACTGGCGGCACAGGTACGCAGTGCTACCGAGGACAGTGAGAATACCGCCGAACGTGTCGGACGTGTTTTTGCCGGCATCCTGGATCTGCTGGAGCAGTCCGGTATCGAGTTCGATACTGCCGAAGGAGATGATTCCATAGAGATTCTGCAGTCCCTTTCCGACCAGGTACGTGGTGCCACCCGAAAAGGTGAGAATACGTCCGAACGTGTGGGGCGTCTCTTTGCGGGTATCTTGAATCTTTGGGCAATGAGAGCGGAGGACTGGAACAAGGTCATACCGCCCGTCTATGTCCGCAGCGACAACGGACGGCAATATCTCGGCATCTACAACGCGACCAAATCGGTCATGGAGGACTATCCCGACGGTCTGACGCAGGATGTGACGATAACATGCACCCAGACCAACATAGACTACAAGGGCAACAGATACCAGGATGAGGACAGCATGTGGAGCGTGGAGATGAAAGGCTGGAACCAGGATACCGCACATATACTTACCATTGACGGGGCCGGCAAATGCACACTCGACGGCCGCGGTTTCGGTGGCATACATATCGAGGATTGCAGTAACATCATCATCCGGGACATCACCTTCCTGAACTTCAATACCTACGAGGGTGTTTATGCACCGGAGGAGCCCGCCTGCATCTATGCCACAAACATCTCCAAACGCAAGCCTTGCCGCAACCTGTACTTTGAGAACCTGACCGTCAAAGGGCAGAGCACCAAGAGTCCGAACTCCAATTACCGCACCCGCTACGGCATTACGGTCAAAGGATACGAGAATGTGTGTCTCCATAATATCCGTATGTCGCAGGTCGTTGTCCAGCCGATTTCCATTACAGACGCGAATACCGTCTATATATCAAAGATAAGATTCTCCGAATCAGTGATGCAGGCCGAAGTGGTCGGGCACCCGTCAATCATGAGCCTTTCGGCAACGGATGTCTATATCATGGATTGTGACATAGACGGCAGCCATTACAATGAGGTAGCCATTTCCGTAGGCAAGGTCAAACAACTGTTCTTAGAGCGTAACCATATCTACAAGACCTGCGGACCGGTCATCGGAATAAGCAATGAACTCGGCGCGGACAAGATATTCATATCCGGCAATTACATGCATGATAACATGGAGCTTCCGAAATACCAATGGGACTGCACGTGGTTCACGTTCCCCGGCATGTCCAAGGAAATAATAATCGCGAACAATACCTTCGTGTTCAGCAGCGGCTATTTCCAGGAGTTTTTCGCGCGTTCGAGCACTTCCGCTATCGAAAGGCTGGTCAATGTGAACAATATATTTGTCCGGCACAATGAGCAGAATCATGGCATCTTCATCCTTTCGAGCGTCCATAGCCTCATAAGTGGCAGTAATATTTATAATAAGGAGACCGTATTGTACTCCATGGCCGACAATACTTCACCGGTGTATTTTGCCGGAAACAACCAGGGAAACCTTGCGTACATACAAGCACAGGGATATGAGGCTGGCACGGCACAGATTACCGACGGGAGCGCCATCCTGATGGATGACCGCCCGTGTCTGACAGCGGAACTGGCAGCCATTCACAAGAGCGTCGCGGAATATGTACGTGAATTCGATTACAAGTACCAGACGAATGACCGGGACAATACCAGCATCGGCTGTGACAACTACTACAGCGTCGAGTTTGACGAGACAGCCGACACCACCGATGGCTACGACGGTATAAACCGTTACAGCAATGAAGTCTTCAGCAGCGCTGCCCAATACAGTATGCCGTCAGACCAGACCCTGGTGTTGCTTGCACGGTCCAAGAACCGGGACAGGATGGTTGTGTTCAACATAACCAAATCGGACGATGTCGGTAACCGGATTGTATCTGTCGGCCGCCTGGCATCGTTCTCCATCCGTCCGAAGCTTGACGGGAACGGAGAATATACAGCAGACCAGTTATATGATGTAACCATTGAATAATGATGAATATATGAAATACCACGAGATTCTGAAAGCCCTGATCGGCATTCCCTCCTTGTCCGCAAGACTTGACAACCCTTTCCCTCTGGTCGGGGACAAAGTTACCATATCAAGTACAAGCGAATGGGTGAGGCAACACGAGTATCTGCTTGATGGTGGAGCCGGGCCTGAACGGTCTGTCCTGGATTGTGTACTGGGAAAATCCTCAGAGACTGTAGATATGTCTGCCGCAGGTGAGTTCATACAGAGCGTCAGTGTATCCAACGATAGCGGCAACGCTTCTGTCAGGAAAATCGCATATCCGATGCTTCCCGCCACCGAGCCCTATTTTATGGTTACCGCCACTGAGATAGTGCGTGTCGGGGAAAGGGCTATCTTTCGATATATGCCGAAAACGGTTATGCCACTTCCCGCAACAATACCATCGTTGCGCGTATATACAAGGAGAATGAACCGGAACCAGTGAAAACCGTCGGCTTTGACACGAGCCGTCCAGGACCGACTGTCTGGGCGGCATCCCCCTATACCTTCGATGCTGTGTCCGACCGTGGAATATACGATGTGGAGGTGGACGTGACAGATGTCCTGACCGGTGTGACTTTTACCAAACGTATCAACAAGCTCATAACCGTTACCCCCGCGCTTGCCCCCCGTGATGAAGCGGTTGAGTATCTCGTCCCCGACGCCAAGATTGTGGGTGGAGCCGAGAGCTGGATTATAGACGGTAAGGATTATCCGGCAGGCTGTACGGTTATCCTAAAATATGACCCGCAGTTCGGTGAGAGATACCCCATGCGTCTGCGTCTTGACAATTTCAAGGGCACGCGGGAGAATCCGATCATTTTCACGATAGATACTGAGGAGCCGTTTGAATTCAACTGGTTCTATTGGTTCGGCATACTCTTCAATGACTGCGCCCATATCGTCTTTGACGGTAGGGGCTATCATAATCTAGATAAGGGGTTCAGAATGATTGCCATGCCGGAATTTGCGAATATCGCCATACAAGTCACCAACTATTCGAACGAGCTTGAATTCTTTGGTATCGAGATCGACAAGGCGGATTTTGCCGGATTCATGATCAAGACAGACCCCACGGCCGATAACCCCCAGGGGTGGTGGCCTGCCTATAGGCTGGAAAATCTCAGGCTCCATCATAACCATATTCATGACACGGTCGGAGAAGGGAGCTATCTGGGACACTACAGTCCTAATTATTATACCGGTACCAACAGCAACGGGGAGGAGGTCAGATACCGTGCGCACCACTTGTACAACACCCGCATATACCGTAATATCTATGAGAATCAGGGTTATGACAACTTCCAGCTCAATAATGCCGAAGATGCCGAGATATGCTATAATGAATTCATCAATGGCGGTAACCGTATGGAGAAGGACCAGACATCGGCTCTTGCCCTCGGTCTCAGTGGCAAAATATACAACAATGTCATACGCGGGCATTTCGGCCCTGCCATCCAGTGCCTGTGCATGGGTGATGTGGAGATTTTCAACAATATCATCGCTCCCGGCACGGAAGTCTCAAGCGCTTTCTATCTGGGGGGCTTCCAGGAACCCCCGCAGTCCGATTATGATACCGGGTTGACAATAGGGCATCTGATTAATATACATAACAACATCCTCTTCTCGTATGGCGTGCCATATCTGTTCAGTCAGGCGAACAAATGCAAGAATGTCCGTATTCTGGACAACTTCTGTGTACATAAGGGAGCCTGGGGAGTCAGGCGGCGGATATAATGTCCGGTTGGAAAGTAGAGGGGAACATGGAACTGGAATACCCGCGTTACCCTTTCGATTTCCAGGCTATTGACGAGCGGTACAAGATTGCCGATTCCATCAATCTGGACTATCGCATTGCCGCCTCCTCGCCTCTGGTTGAAGGAGGATGCGGCGACAGTTTCCGTTTTGATTTCAACGGCTATAAAAATTGGTACGACAAGGTGTTCCCTATAGGCCCTTTCCTTGGGAAATATAGGAGTCCGGACATCGTGGATGCCCTTTTCGGACTGTCATCCATTGTGATAGACGGAGGTGCCGCCAGTACCTTGAGCAATAAGGTCAGCGTGCGGATGAATTGCAAGGGTGAGGTGACACATTACCGTATAAGTGAGAAAAGGGACTTTTCCGACACGGTGTGGTCGGAGTGGAGCGGTGATACCGTAGAATTCACATTCCTTTCCACAGGACCGAAGACATTGTACTGCCAGATAAAGTCGTCTACGGAAGAGAGCGCTGTTAAATCCGCATCCATCATCTATCAGGAAAGCCCGTTGGTACTGTCCTCTGTCGTGATAGAGGACGGTGTTCCTGAAAAGAACGGAAAGACTGTGAGTGTTGAAATATCATACAGCGGTTCTGTCATGCCCCGATACTACCGTGCAGGTGAAACGGAGGATTTGACCTCTGCCGGTTGGACTGCGTTTACGGAACGTTTCTCCTATACGTTTGATACAACGGGCGCGAAGACCTTGTATGTACAACTGATGGACGGATTCGGCAGATGACTGAAACCCGGTCCGCAAGCATCACCATCAATCCGCCGCGTAAGGCAGTGGTCAGTATAGGATGGGCCTATGATGATGTTGCCCCCGGATGTGTGTTTGACAGTGGGCTTGGCATCAATAGGATGAATTACTCGGCGACAGCCCGGACCTTTGTATGGGATTCCGGGGAAGATGCCGGAACTGTCGTCAAAGGGGACTCCGTCAATTTCAATGAGGATATCAGGTCGGTGGTGCAACTACAGGTGACGATAGTGGCATGTATCCGGACAGTGTGTTGGAGAAATATGTCAGGTATAACGGTTTCCCGCAGAATACATACGGACACAGGACAGCCTCGATACATCTCTCTCCAGGGACATACCGTCTGCGGCTGTTCTGTTCCCTGAACTCCACTTATAAGAACTCCACGGAATTCATGAAGGTACAGACCGTCGTGGACGGTGTTGCCAATGTGTTTGAACTGCCGGACGGTTATGATGTCATAGGCAATCTCACCCGATGGCTTGAACAGGAAATCACCGTACCGGAATCGGGAATGTTCGAATTGCAATGGGGGATGGAGAATGCGACAAAAGGATGGATGGAGGTTCCGCTGAATATTATAGAAATAGAAGAAACGTAAGATAATGAAATATATAAAAGTAGTATGGCTAAAGCAGAAATCTTATTCAAGGTCATCCGCAAATGGGAAGGCGGATGGAGTGACCACAAAAATGACAAAGGTGGCAAAACCAATATGGGGATAACCTTGTCTACGTGGAAATCATGTGGTTATGACAAGGATGGTGACGGAGATATTGATGCGGATGATTTACGCATGATTACTCCGGATGACGTTTTTCATGTTTTCAAGAAGTATTATTGGGACCGTTACCAAGCGGACTTCATACACAACCAGTCCATTGCGAACATCTGTGTGGATTGGGTGTGGGCCTCCGGACGTCCCGGTATCACAAGGGTACAACAACTACTGCAAATCAATGTAGACGGCATCGTAGGTCCTCAGACGGTTGCAAGTATCAATCTGGCCAACCAACGGCAGCTGTTCGAAGCTATCAAGACAGACAGAATCCGGTTTATTGAAGAAATCTGTAAAAGGGACCCGTCGCAGCTTGTATTCCGGAAAGGATGGCTGAACCGGGTCAATGATTTCAAGTTCTCTGTCCGCTGAATTCTTGTCCTTTTTTCCACTCTTTTCAGCTTTAGTTTTGTGTCCGGAACTAAAGGCTTTTTTATGGCAATAACTGAAGAAAAGAGTTTAATGACCTCCGAGAAATTCAATCGAGGAGTTGAGAACTGGACGTGGAAAGTCAGGAATACCTCCGTAAATATTCTACAACGGACACACGCAACCGGCAGATTGCGTAGGGAACTGCAATCCCGTTGGCTGAAAGACCGTGAAGGTGGACCGGCTTATGTCGGTCTGGGTTTCCGCTTTGCCCGGTATGGTGCGTACCGGGAGTATGGCGCCGGGCGTGGATATATCGTCAAGAACGGAATTATAATGAAGGGACATTCGGCATGGAGCGATAAGAAGAAACGTCAGGAACTGCGTTCTTTACGTGTTTCTGAATATCGTATCCGGCGCATGCGTACCGTTGATGAACACTATGCCGTTATCCGGCGAAGTCCCCTACCCTGGTTAGACCCTCCCATTGTGGATAACATCGAATCACTGGCAGATTTATCCGGAGAGTATTACGGTGACCAGGCACTCAAGAATGTGCTTCAGAAGTTTGATAAAATAACAATTGAAAAACGTTATGGCAAAAAGTGACAAGACTGTCAAAAGAGGTGTCTACTTGTACATCGATGGCAAGGAAATTAAGAATGACATCAATTCCATTGATTTGGAGATGAAACGCCTACAGCGTGACATTAAGGAAATGACACGCGGCTCTGAGGAATACAACCGCACCATGGCGAAGATACAGCATCTTCAGGGGATTTTAAAACAGCATCGCCAGGAGATAAAAGGCATCACCACCGAAACCAAGAAAGCGACTGTCAGTATTGGCAGTATGGTAGACTGGTTCAACCGTTTCGGTGGAGTTATCTTGTCCGTAATAGGTTTCCTTACCGGTTTTACCCTTGCCTTGCGCGCCATCAGAGACGAACGCAACAAGTTGGAGGAGTCCCAGGCCGGGCTGAAAGCCTTGACCGGACTTGATGATGACAGCATTGCCTGGTTGACCGGGCAGGCCAAGACGCTTTCCACCACCATGACAAAAGAGGGCTTGCGTGTCCGCCAGTCGGCAGCCGAAATCCTGGATGCGTTCATGCTGGTCGGTTCGGCCAAGCCGGAACTGCTTGGTGACAAGGAAGCGCTCAAGCTGTTACGGAGGAAGCCATGCGGTTGCAGGCGGCAGCCAAGGACATTACCCTGAACGAAGCGGTTGATTCACTTACCTTATCACTCAACCAATATGGGGCGGCAGCAGACCAGGCAGGACGGTTTACCAACGTATTGGCTGCCGGCTCCCAGGCAGGTTCCGCCAATATCGCAAGCCAGGCAAAGGCTATCCGGAATGCAGGTACCGCAGCGGCTTCGGCCAATGTTCCCATTGAACAGACGGTCGCATTGATTGAAACGCTTGCCTATCGGGGTATAAAGGATGAAGTGGCCGGAACGGGATTGAAGAAATTCTTTCTGGTTCTTCAGACCGGAGCGGACGAGACCAACCCTAAAATCGTCGGGTTGGATAAGGCACTGGAGAATCTGAAGAACAAGAATATGGATGCAGGCGCCATCAAGAAGATGTTCGGGGAGGAAGGCTACAATACCGCATCCGTAATCCTTCAGAACACGGAGATGGTGAAAGACTTCACCGCTGCCGTCACCGGTACCAATGTGGCGTATGAGCAGGCGGCCATAAACAGTGATACTGCACAGGCCAAACTGGAGCAGGCACGCAATAAGATGAAGCTGGCAGCCATTGATTTGGGAGAGAAACTGAATCCGGCTCTGACGGTGAGTACGAATATGCTGACCAATGTGCTCAAGTATTTGCCGGGATTGATTGACTGGTGCAAAAAATGGGGTGGTACTGTATTGTGGCTTAGTACGATATTGCTTGTATATGCTACCCGGCTGAAGATAATTACAGCATGGTATTCTATTTGGAATTCACTTACCAAAATTGCGACAGTTCTCAATTTGGCTTATGCCGCATCAATGAATACATTGTCTGGTTATACAGTGACATCATTTGGAAACTTGCGTAAATTATCAATGCTCATGCAAGGACATTCTGTTTTACTTAAATCACTACGTACCGCCACTTATTTATATGCCGCTGCCGTGCAGGTTTTACACGGGCGCGTTGATTTGGCTGCCAAATCGCTGAAAGCAGCTTGGACTATTATGTCCAGCAATCCGATTGGCTTACTGGTTACATTAGTTCTTGCAGCAGCTACCGCATCCTACAAACTGACACAACGCACCAAAGCTTATTACGACCTAAATAAAGTCAATGAGAAAATTACAGAAAAATCAAATGATGAATATGCGCGTCAATCATCACTGATTGAACAGTTGACCACCAAAATACACAATAATAATCTTTCCAATTTTGAACGTAAAAAGGCAATTGTACAATTGCAGGCTATTATTCCGGATTATAATGCAGAGATTGATAAAGAGGGCAAAATCATCAATGAAAACACAGAGGCACTTGACCGATATAATGCCGTATTAGCAACCAATATCGAATTAAAAGAGGCTGCCGACGAACTGGATAAGCACCGGATCAACTGATGCGCCTTCAAAAATCCCCGGCATTGAGTGACAATTCACCGATGGGGTCGATGGCTCGCGAGGATGTTCGCAACAAGATTTCCCAAGAAGAAGAGATTGTTGAATCTTTAACTGCACGTTATAAGAAACTGGTACAAGAAAAATGGAAAGCATTGAATCCGAACACTCCTAAAAACAATCCCACCGGAGGCAATGACGGTGGAAAATGTCCGATATGTGGAAACAAACCTTGTACCTGCGATAAAAACAACACTTCCAAAGACAAGTTCGCCCAAGCTGAAGCCGACTACTACCGACGTATCGCTGACATCAAACGGAAGTACCTCGCTGACGATAAGATGACCCAGGAAGAATACAACAAGCAGATGCGGGATGCAGAAATACAACTGCTCAACGATAAGCTGAAGGTCAAGGGGCTTGAGCCTTCAGAGATTCAACGTATCAATGACCAAATACTTGATGCGGAAATAAAGGCGCGTGATGAATTGCGCAGGCTTGATGAACAGTCTGCCAAGGATGAAGAGAAACGCCGTAAGGAGCAGGCAGAAGAGACGTTTTCCCGTTTGGACAAAGAGTACCAAATGCAGGTGGAAGCTGCCGCCATGTATCATTATGAAAACAGGACTTCCGAGGAGGAGTATTTCAATGAGCTGCGCAGACTGCAAGATGTATATTACCATAAGGTTCTCAATGACGCGGCAATCAGTGAGGAGAAGAAAAACCAGGTACGTGAACAGATGCGTAAACGTAATCTGAAGGATGCCCAAAAAGATGCTGAAGAAGAAAAACGGATTGAACGTGAGAAGTTTGACATACTGTCTGACCTGGCGAAAGGCTTCGGAGAGACCATGGCGCAATTCTTCACGGACTCCGAGGTGTCTCTCAAGGACTTCCTGAAGAATATTCTTACTATGTCGCTTGATGCGTTGGAACGTATGATGATTATGGCCGTTACCGAACGCACCATCAAGAATATAGGTTCACTCGGCTTCGTAGGTGTAGCTAAAGCTGCCGGAGAGATTGCTCTGATAACTGCCGCATTTGAGACAGCCAAAGGGCTTATCTCCAATTTCTACACCGGCGGCTTTACTCCGTCCGGTGACTGGAATCAGCCGCAAGGTATTGTACATTCCAATGAATTTGTCGCCAACCGTTTTGCTGTGGCCAACCCGAATCTGCGACCGATATTCGACGCCATTGACGTGGCACAGCGTAGCGGTAATGTTGGTAATCTGACAGCTGAAGACATAGCGGCTGTAGCAGGTTCCGGAAAGAGTACACGTACCGTACCAGCCAAGGCACCTGCTGCCAGCGCCACAACGACGACCAATGACCCGGCTATGGTGGCGATGCTGATAGAATGTACCCGCGTATTGCGGAAGCTTAAAAACAGGCTGGATGCCCCTTTGGTAGCGGAAACTTATGTTACCGGCAAACGGGGTATCAACCAGGCACAAAAAGAATATCAGAAGTTGAACAACAATAAATCACGCAACAAGCAATGACAGAATTATACATTGACGGGCAATTGGCCGCCCTTCCTGAAGGTTCAACATTACGTTCACCTCCGAGAATCCGTATTTCACCCGCAGTTCCAATTACTCCTTGGACATAGAACTCCCCATGCCTGCCAATCATGCCATATTCAAGCACGTGAACAGACTGGATGTGACGAAAAAAAAGACTATCCTTCCGGCCACACTCATCGTTGACGCCAGATGCCTGCTTTACGGCAGTGCGGTTTTACTCTCAGTAGAAGATGCACTGGTTAAGGTACAGCTCGTATCGGGTAATGCGGAATTTAATCTGCTGACGAATGATGATCTGTATATTGACGAACTTGATTTAGGTACAATCAGTTGGCCGAACAACAATCAGAACCGTTTCCAGCCACCTGCCAATATGGTGAACTACTACGGTTCGGTGGACGACATTGAAGCTGTATGGTTGCCGGTGTTCTATCAGGAAGCCAAATGGGAGAATCTTCAGAACGATGCAATCTATGAGTTCGGCACGAACAATTTTACCCTTTGCCCCTATTATGGCCGTCGATGTGTACAACCATACCTTTTGACAGTCATCAAGAGAATAGTGGAGTATTTTGGCTATACGTTCGATACCTCCTTCTTTGATAACAATTTCTTGCGGAACGTTTATGTATGCAGCGCGGTAAGCAGCAACCGGGTGGCCGCCGCATTGCCGCACTGGACTGTTTCCGAATTCTTTGATGAACTGGAGAAATTCCTTTGTGCGGTTACGGTGGTCAACGAACGCACCAAAGTGGTGAGTCTCGTAGGGCTTAACGATTATTTTACAGAATCCGGAAAGGAGATAATTCCTGCATCTTCCCTGCTACGGGAGTTCACTGTGGATATTGAAGATGAAAAGAATGAGAAAGACTTGAGCACTGGCAATGTGGGCTACAATCTGCTTCCCATACGGATGACGGCTATCTGCGAATTGAAAGGGACATCATAGAGGCTGCATACAAACAAGAATATGATTCTTACGATGCAATGCTGGCCGCATACAATGGAATGGGTGACAGTGACAAGAAAAGTACAATCTTTATTGTTGGCAAACGGTATTATATCAACTACAATGAAAATGATAAGAATACGCTGCGTGAAGTCAATTTGTATGCGGATTTAATCCGTGACCCGGAATCGTCCGATGTAGAGACCTCACTCGGAATCGTCCCGGCTAAAATTATTCAGTTCAATGTCGGCGTGTATGGCTCTGTAGCTGATTACGATTTGTCCCGTCCGTACACCTCCATGGTATTGAACATACCCGCGGTGGGCTACCAGGCTACTGTTGCCAAGCAGGAGCGCTTCAATGTCCAGGAAGCCATAAACGGTGACGTGGAGCTGAAGGAGAAGCAGGAAAAAAACGGGCACATGGAAGTGGCTGTCAATACCGGCAAGTTCAACCGGCAGAACGTAACTTACAGCGGTCAGACACATGCCTATGATTATGCCTATCCTTTTACGGACTACCAGCAGAAGACCGAAGCACAGCTCACGGACTTCCTTCCGTATTCCCTAAGCTTGAACGATGTTTGTCCGGACAGTGTCGGACATCGGTTGTCGACACTCAGTCTGTTTCACTCCAATATCCCTTACACAATCCAGTTCCAAGCCAATAAGCTGCCAGATGTGAATAAGGTGTTTCTTATAGGCAACAAGCAGTATTTGTGCGAGAAGATTGAGACGGAAATAGATGTTGATGGATTAAGCAAGGTACTGAAGGGGACTTTTTACCGGATAGAATAATAATGTTAAAAAGACATCTGCCTCTCAAAAATAACTCCTTTTTCCCTTGCGTAATTACCAAAAGGTTATTATATTTGCAGTGTCATAATGTATCGCGATCTTTTTATGACTGAAGAAGAAGAGCTAAAGGCTCGGATTGAAGCTGCGAAAAAAGACCTCAGCTTCTTTTCCCTCTATTGGGATGACATTCAGAATACTGATTGGATTTCCGATGAGGAGCTTGAGGAAGGCATCAATGATTGTCTCGATGACTTGAATGATGCACAAGACAAGCTGAATGAAAACGGTAGCCCTCCTTGAGGGGGCTACTTTTTCTCTAACATATAATTTTTAGGCTTATGGACGTACAGAAAGAATTGGGAAAATGGAAGTCGGAATATGTAAAATGCAATACTCCGGAGGAATTGGCCGACCATAAAAAACGTTTCAGGGCTTTTCTGCAGACGCTTTCACCGGAGGATAAAAAGCGTTTGCGCAAGCATTCCAAGATGGTGCCAGGCAATCAATCAATGAAGCCCAAGCCATTGTGAAAACAGTAGAAATCAGGCAGACCTTAGAAAAAGTATTGCCTTTCGCTTCTATGTCGTATATTGCCCAGCACTATTTTGGCAGAACACGCCAATGGCTATATCAACGGATTAACGGAAGTGCGGTAAACGGCAAACCAGCCAACTTCACCGCTGATGAACTGAATACTCTATCTTTAGCTCTATCTGAGCTTGGCGACATAATGAAAGATACTTCTCGGTCTATCGCGAGGCCGTAAGGTTTTTAATGACAGAGGGGCTTCCACGGGTTGGAAGCCTTTTTTATTTCATTATTCAAATAATCATGAATTAAATTTAGAATAAAAAGTTTTTTTTATTTTGTTAAGTTTGATAAAATCACTATTTTAGCAACGCCAAAAAATGAATTAAATGAATCCTTTTCCATAGTGTAACCCATAAGATTGGGTTCAGGTTTATTCATTCCTGTAGGCGCACTATAGTGAAGGATTCGCCATTTAATATTATGACAAACAAAAAATACAAATCTATCAGTATTTCTAATTTAATTATAAATCCAGATAATGATCGTTTTGAGTCTGTTGAGAATGAAAAGCAGGCTATAGACATAATGCTAACAAAATTAGGAGACAAAATTTATTATATTGCGATACATATTTTAGAGAATGGGTTGTCTCCCAAGCCATTTTATGTTATGCCATCAAAGAAATCTAACAAGAAATTTCTTGTAAAGGAAGGAAACAGAAGAACCACAGCATTAAAATTGATGGCTAACCCTAAGTTAATTGATTCTAAAAAACATGCTTCATTAAAGAATCGTTTTTTTAAGCTGCATGAAAGATTTATGGAAACTCCGATTAGAAAAATAATGTGCTATATTTATGATGATGTAGAAGAGGCAGATAAATGGGTTCGATTAGAACATACAGGAGAACAGAATGGAGTTGGTATAGTTGAGTGGAAACCAGAGCAAGTACAGAGATTTGATATAAAACATGGAAAAAATAAGTCTGTAGAAATACAAGCTATTGATTTCATACGAACATCTCCTTTCGTACAAGAAGAAGTAAAGAGGGCTTCCGAAAACATTAAACTCACAAATTTTGCTCGTTTATTAGGAGATAAAAGTGTTCGGGAAATTTTGGGTTTAAAGTATATAAATTCTAAATTAAGTTCTAATCTTGAAGAAGAAGAAATAGCTAAGGCCTTAGGGCAAATTATTTTAGATTTGTCTGATAAAGATTTTAAGGTTAGTTCTATATATAATGCCAAGCAAAGAAAAGATATATTCAAGGCTTAGGAGAAAAACTGCCTGAATAAAAATAAGACAATAGGAGAAGTTTGGAGGTTGGATAATCCATTAGAACAAATTCCTAATTTGGAAGAAGAAGATAATACAGCAAAGAATGAGGGAAGTGATTTGCATTCTAAGGGACATTTAAAGAAGTCTATTCCGACCCAACGTAAAACTCTTATACCCAATAATTGTATTATTAGGATTTCCAATCCAAAAGCAAATAAAATTTATGATGAATTGAAAAAAATAGATGTTCGAAGTTTTGTTAATTGTGCAGCTGTCACTTTGAGAGTTTTTTAGAATTAAGTGTAGATACTTTCATTGAAAAAAAAGGATTACTTAAAGAAGGAGAAATTTCGGCTTCCAATTCTTCAAGAAGTTTGTATCAGAAGGTTAATGATGCTAGTCAATACTTATATAAAGAGAAAATTGCAGATGAAACAATATTAAAAGCTGTAAAATTATTAACCAAAGAACGTAATTCTATTTGGGGAGTGGATACAATGAATGCTTATGTACATAGTAACAAACTTTCCCCTGTGCCAATAGATATTCAAACAACTTGGGATAATATTCAGGATTTTATGGTAACTTTGTGGTCTCAAATAGAATCAGAATAATTATATGATGCGTTACTCGCCACTTAGATACCCTGGAGGAAAAGGAAAGATATCTTCTTTCTTTTCTGAATTATTTGTTGCAAATAATTTAATAGGGGGAACCTATATAGAACCCTATGTTGGCGGAGGTTCCATAGCTCTTTCTTTGTTAATTAACGGGGTTGCCAATCAAATTATTATAAATGATAAAGATCGCTCATTATTTGCTTTTTGGTATTCTATTTTAAATTATACAGATGAATTCTGCCAGCTAATAGAAAATACTCCTATCACGATTGATACTTGGTATGAACAAAGAGAAATTCAAAAAAACAAAACTAATGCCGAACTATTATCTTTAGGATTTTCGACTTTCTTTTTAAATAGGACAAATCGTTCCGGTATTATAAAAGGGGGAGTTATCGGTGGGCTTAATCAAACTGGGAATTATTTAATTGATGCTCGTTATAATTCTGATGATTTGAAAAAACGTATTAAATTAATAGCTTTATATAAAGACAAAATTGAATTGCATAATTTAGATGCAGTAGAGTTAATTCATAATCTACAGAGTAATCTACCAAATAATTCCTTGTTTTACTTTGATCCACCTTACTACAAAAAAGGTAAGGGTCTCTATATGAATTATTATGATGACCAAGACCATAGAGATATTTATAATGCAATCGCAGGATTAGAAAATATAAAGTGGGTGGTAACTTATGATAAAGAAGATTTTATTCTTGACCTTTATTTAAAATTCCGAATGTACGAATATTCTCTAAATTATAGTGCGGCTACAGTTGGAAAAGGGCAAGAGTATATGATATTCTCTGATAATTGTATTGTTCCAGAAAAAAGTTCCATAAATTTCAACAAGGTAATAACAATCTAAAACTTACTCTATTCACAAGCTGGAGTATCTTCATTATCTACTTCATTAAAGCAAATGATTGTAGAAGTATTAATAAAAAGTTTTCGATTATACAGCAAACAAAAAAATCTCCGTTTTTCTTTTGCCATTTCAAAATAAACCTGCATCTTTGCAGTGCTCTTCATTTTGACAAGGCGAGACTGTTCGCCAACTTTTGCCGTTGGCATTTTTTATGCCCAATGGTATTCTATAGTTCCGACCCCCGTGTGGAGTGTTAATGCACCACTGCCTTGTCAAGGTGAAGAGCAACGGGAAAGCGGAACTTCTTTGTTTATAAGTTTTCCAGTTTTTTGGAGAAAGTTCCCTTTCCCGTCTTTAATAACATATTGTTTTATTTTAAATGCTCTTCATTATGACAAAACAATCTCAAAGCGCTCGCGGACGCTATGTATCCGCAGAGAAGGTTCAAGAACTGTTTGCCCAGCTGGGTGTTGAACTGTGCGCAGGACGTAAACGTATCCGTGCAGCACGTAGCGACAAATCCATTTCCATCTATGTCAATGGTGGGACAGTCAACATCACCTTTAATGAGAAAGGAGGCAAAGCATGATGTTCTTTGTTTACCATCTGCAGACCTATTCCCCCAAGAACCGGGCATGGAAAAAGGTTATTGATTATGTAGAGAAGTATAAAAACGTTCTTATCAAGGATGAACTTTCCCTGGATGCACTCAAGCATGAAATAGGCGATACGGTCAACCGCATTAATGCTGAACACCCGAACTTGAAGCGCATGAAATGTACTGCTACCCCTTTGGGACGTGATTGTACCATACGTATCGAGGCCCATGTCATAAGTGGCGGATGCCCGGACACGGTATTCTTTCTCGATATTTGCAAGGTACGTTCCATTTTTCAATTTAGTGAGAAGGCGAATATGCTGGAACAGAAAGGAGGTGAGAATGGATAATACTACCGTTAATGGAATTGTACTTGACGATTCCATATCTAATTGCTTATTGAAATTGCAAAATAATCGAGCGGCATCTCTTGCAGAATTGTTGGATGACAGTATCGGCTTTCTCCTTGAATACAGTGGTTATTTCTATGACAATTCAAAAACATTTTTGGATATTTTAGCAACATTACATAATGCCCGTACCGAATTTTTAGGCCTTATTCCTAATCAGAAAGGAGGTGCCCAATGAAAAAGCCTATAGGATTCCGTTCTTATCAAAACGACGAAGAACCGGACAAACAAGACGAATTAGAGAAGCAACAAGCCGAGCGGCAGAAAGCCATAGCAAACTTCATCGGCCAGAACTATTCACCCATCGGTACCACTTCACAGAAATGTTACAAGACCACCGCTGAACTGGTATATGAGCTGTCGAACA
>ENA-OQLB01000420-OQLB01000420.1-human-gut-metagenome-genome-assembly--contig:-NODE-420-length-24583-cov-2.060517_pt1 | contig 24583 bp, 41 predicted proteins | sample MGYA00242656_ERZ504813 | MGnify/ENA primary metagenome ERZ504813 (study PRJEB26092, sample SAMD00036388) | human gut metagenome | host: Homo sapiens | study: EMG produced TPA metagenomics assembly of... | reverse complement strand
GTGAGAGTACGAGCTGTACTCGCGATTAAGAATAATATTAAGAGTCAGACGAAGAAAGTCAAGAAACAAATTGCCAAAGAATTCAGAAGATTTTCGTTAGAAGTTACAACAATGTGTAAAAAAGAAGGAACAGATACATGAAGAAGTAGCATTGCATAATCTCGGGTGCAAAGTGAATGCGTATGAGACGGAAGCCATGCAGGAACTGCTGGAAAAGCATGGATATGAGATTGTGCCGTTTCAGGAAGGTGCAGATGTGTATATCATTAATACCTGTACGGTGACAAATATGGCAGACCGGAAATCCAGACAGATGCTGCACAGGGCAAGAAAGATGAATCCGGATTGATTGTCGTTGCCTGTGGCTGTTACGTGCAGGCCAGAAAAGATGACATCCCGGATGGAATCGATATTGTCATCGGAAATAACAAGAAGCAGAATATTGTCGAGATCCTGGAAAATTATGAGAAAGAGAAAAATCCGGATGCCCAGGCCGGAACACCGGCAAAACAGGAAAAAGCGGCAGAGACTTATCAGGAGATTCTGGATATCAATCACGAAAAAGCGTATGAAGATCTGCATTTAAGCACGGCAGCAGAGCATACGAGAGCGTATATCAAGGTACAGGATGGATGTAACCAGTTCTGTTCTTACTGTATTATTCCATTTGCAAGAGGAAGAGTAAGAAGCAGAAGCCGTGACAGCGTACTTGAAGAAGTAAAGACATTGGCGGCCAACGGATACAAAGAAGTGGTGCTGACGGGAATCCACCTGAGTTCCTATGGAATCGACTGCGATGACAATCTGTTATCCCTGATCCTTGCGATCCACGAAGTAGATGGAATTGAAAGAATCCGCCTCGGATCACTGGAACCAAGAATCATCACGGAGGAATTTGTACAGACGATCGCACAGCTTCCGAAGATGTGTCCGCATTTCCATCTGTCACTGCAGAGCGGATGCAATGCAACACTGAAGCGCATGAACCGCAGATACACTGCAGAAGAGTATTACGAAAAATGCCGGCTGCTCCGTAAGTATTTCCGTAACCCGGCACTTACAACAGATGTGATCGTTGGATTCCCGGGAGAAACGGAAGAAGAATTTGCCGAGTCAAAAGCATTTGTAGATAAAGTGGATTTCTACGAGACACACATTTTCAAATATTCCAGAAGAGAAGGAACGAAGGCCGCAGCAATGAAAAACCAGGTTCCGGATCAGATCAAGGCTGTAAGAAGTGCGGAACTTATAGAACTGAGCCATAGAAAACAGGCCGCATACGAAGAAAGACTGATCGGAACCACGCAGGAAGTTCTGATCGAAGAGAAAATTATACGCAACGGAGAAGAATTACAGATTGGTCACACAAAGGAATATGTGAAAATTGGTGTAAAAAATCCGAATAATCTTATTAATCAGCTTGTAAATGTAGAAATTGAAAACCAATTACAAATATTGCATTGAAATTTAAGATTTAATCATGTAGAATAAAATTGAAATATTTTTGGAGGACGTGATTACATGAAAAATATGACAAATACCCAGTTTTTCCAGGTGGAAAGTGGACCGCAGATCAGTGCAAAAGATATTCTGGAAATCGTATACAAGGCATTGAGTGAAAAGGGATATAATCCGGTAAATCAGATCGTAGGATACATTATGTCCGGCGATCCGACTTATATCACAAGCCATAACGGAGCCAGAAGTCTGATCATGAAGATGGAAAGAGATGAACTGGTAGAAGAGATGCTCAAGACGTATATTGAGCATAATGAGTGGGAATAATGACTATGAGAATCATGGGACTGGACTATGGATCTAAGACGGTAGGTGTTGCTGTCAGTGATCCGTTGGGAATTACTGCTCAGGGAGTGGAGACTATATGCAGAAAGGACGAGAACAAGCTCAGAAAGACCTGTGCGCGTATCGAAGCACTGATCGAAGAGTATCAGGTTACGAAGATTGTCCTCGGACTTCCGAAGCATATGAACAATGATATTGGAGATCGTGCGGAAAAATCAATGGCATTTGGTGAGATGTTAAAAAGACGGACCGGCCTGGAGGTCGTGATGTGGGACGAGCGTCTGACCACGGTAGAAGCTGAACGGACTTTAATAGAGAATAAGGTAAGGCGTGAAGACCGTAAGAAATATATTGATAAGATTGCGGCTGTTTTTATATTGCAGGGATATTTGGATTCACTTGCACATACGCCACTGGATTAAGAGGTAGATTGCAGATGGAAAAGATTAAATTCATGTCCGAAGAGATGAATGAAGAAGTAGATTTTTATGTACTTGAACAGACGAAGTTGGTGGTGTGTCATATATTCTGGTGACGGATTCGGAAGAAGATGATGCAGAATGTCTGATTCTGAAAGACACATCAGGAGAGAGTCAGTCAGAGAGCGTATACGAGATCGTAGAGGATGATGTAGAGCTTTCTGCTGTTCTGAAAGTATTTGAAGAACTACTTGAAGATGTAGAGATTGAAAGGTAGTTTGGAATGTCTATCAGTAAAGAGAAGTTTAAAGAAATGCTGAGAGAGAAGGGGTTGAAAGTTACCAACCAGCGTATACTGGTACTGGAGGTCCTTGCAGATCACCGCGATAAGCATCTGACTGCAGAAGATATTTATGAATTAGTAAGAGAAGATTATCCGGAGATTGGGCTGGCAACTATATACCGGACAGTGCAGTTGTTACTGGAAATGCAATTGGTGGATCGTATCAGTCTTGACGATGGATGTGCACGTTATGAAATCGGAGAATTCTTTGATGGAGAAGAAAGACATCATCATCACCATCTGATATGCAGAACATGTGGTAAGATTCTTCCGTTTAAGGATGATCTGTTGGAAGATCTGGAAGATAAGATCGAAGATACCACGGGATTTCATGTGTTAGACCACGAATTAAAGTTCTATGGACAGTGCAGGGAGTGCCAAAAAAGAGGCAGAAAAAAGTAGTGCGGTAAACACGTGGAGGTGTAATTTTGAAAAGAGAAAACAATGGAAAAATGCGTATCATTCCACTCGGAGGTCTGGAAAAGATCGGAATGAACATCACAGCTTTTGAGTATGAAGACAGTATTATTGTTGTAGACTGCGGATTATCTTTCCCGGAGGAGGATATGCTTGGAATCGACCTGGTCATTCCGGATGTCACCTACCTGAAAGATAACATTCAGAAAGTAAAAGGATTTGTAATCACCCATGGACATGAGGACCATATCGGTGCACTTCCTTATGTATTAAGAGAACTGAATCTTCCTATCTATGCGACAAAGCTTACGATGGGAATCATTGAGAAAAAGCTGACGGAACATAATCTGCTTCGCAGTACAAGAAGAAAAGTTGTCAGACACGGACAGTCGATCAATCTGGGACAGTTCCGTATCGAATTTATTAAGACAAACCACAGTATCCAGGATGCGGCAGCACTGGCAATCTATTCACCGGCTGGTATTGTTGTGCATACAGGAGACTTTAAAGTAGATTATACACCGGTATATGGTGATGCGATCGATCTGCAGAGATTTGCAGAGATCGGCAAGAAAGGCGTACTGGCACTGATGTCAGACAGTACCAACGCCGAGAGACCAGGATTTACACAGTCAGAGCGTACAGTAGGTATCACATTTGATCATGTTTTTGCAGAACATAAAGATACCAGAATTATCATTGCAACATTTGCATCAAATGTAGACCGTGTACAGCAGATCATCAATACGGCATGTAAATATGACCGTAAGGTGGTCGTAGAGGGACGAAGCATGGTGAACATCATCCAGGTTGCACAGGAACTGGGATACTTAAATGTTCCGGATAAGACATTGATCGAGATCGACCAGCTTAAGAATTATCCGCCGGAGAAGACCGTTCTGATCACAACCGGAAGCCAGGGAGAATCTATGGCAGCTCTGTCACGTATGGCAGCAGATGTGCATAAGAAAGTAACGATCATGCCTGGTGATACGATCATCTTCAGTTCGAATCCGATCCCTGGAAATGAAAAGTCTGTATCCAAGGTAATCAATGAACTGACAGCTAAGGGAGCGAATGTCATCTTCCAGGATGCACATGTATCCGGTCATGCATGTCAGGAAGAACTGAAACTGATCTATTCTCTGGTAAAACCGAAATATGCGATCCCGGTTCACGGAGAATACCGTCACCTCAAAGCAAATGCGGGAATTGCCAGAATGCTTGGCATTCCGAAAGATAATATTTCATCCTGAAATCCGGTAATGTTTTGGAAGTCAGTGAGAAGGAAGCAAAAGTAGTAGACAATGTACACACAGGAGAGATTCTGGTAGACGGACTTGGTGTAGGAGATGTTGGAAATATTGTACTTCGTGACAGACAGCATCTGGCGGAAGACGGTATTATGATCGTTGTACTGACACTGGAAAAAGGAAGCAATCAGCTTCTTGCAGGTCCGGATATTGTATCGCGTGGATTCGTCTATGTAAGAGAGTCCGAAGTCTGATGGAAGAGGCAAGAAAAAGTCCTTACAGATGCAGTGGAGGATTGTCTGACACATCAGCGCAACGCAGACTGGAGTAAGATCAAGCTTGTGATCCGTGATACGATGAACGATTTCATTTGGAAACGTACCAAGAGAAGACCAATGATCCTTCCGATCATTATGGACGTATAAAAAAGAAAAAATGAGCCGCCACATAATACGAAACCGGCGCCTTCCGACACAGTGTGTGAGGCTGGTTTTGTACAGTGTACGGCTCGTTTCCGTGTAGAATCCTAAGAGAAACTGCAGGAAAGAACAGGTACAACAGTTAGAACAGAGGTAGAGATACTATGATCGTAGATGAACGTATGGTTACATACATCCGGTCGTTGGAACGTCCGGAGAATCCTGTGATAGAGGCAATCGAACAAGAAGCATTGGAAAGTTTCGTACCGATCATCCGCAAAGAAACCCAGAGCTTCTTAAAGGTAATGATGTTAATGAACCGCCCGGCCAGAGTCCTGGAGGTGGGCACAGCAGTCGGATTTTCGGCAATCTTAATGAGTGAATATCTTCCGGAAGGAAGCCGTATCACAACAATAGAAAACTATGAAAAAAGAATTCCGGTTGCGAGAAACAACTTTAAGCGTGCGGGGAAAGAAAAACAGATCACACTGATTGAAGGGGATGCCCTGGAAGTGATGAAGACACTGGAAGGTCCGTATGATTTTATTTTTATGGATGCAGCCAAAGGACAGTATATCCATTATATGCCGGAGGCGGTAAGGCTGCTTGCGGATGGAGGTATCCTGATGTCAGACAATGTATTACAGGATGGGGATATCATAGAATCCAGATTTGCGGTAGAGAGACGGAACCGTACCATCCACAGCCGTATGCGGGATTACCTCTATGAATTAAAGCACAGCGATGTGCTGGAGACATCGATCATCCCGTTGGGCGATGGTGTGGCACTAAGTATCAAGAAGAAAAAAGAGGAGAAGGAGAATCGATAAGATGAGAAACAGACATCCAGAATTACTGATTCCTGCAAGCAGTCTGGAAGTGTTGAAGACTGCGGTTATGTTTGGCGCAGATGCAGTATATATCGGAGGAGAGGCATTTGGACTTCGTGCAAAGGCAAAGAACTTCTCTATGGAAGATATGAAAGAAGGCGTGAAGTTTGCGCATGTGCATGGAGCAAGAGTCCATGTTACTGTAAATATTCTTGCGCATAATGATGACTGGAAGGTGCGGCAGAGTATTTAAAAGAACTAAAAGAGATCGGACCAGATGCGCTGATCATTGCAGATCCAGCAATTTCATGCTTGCAAAAGAGATCTGTCCGGAGATAGAAAGACATGTCAGCACACAGGCAAATAACACGAACTATGGAACATTCAACTTCTGGTGGAACCTGGGGGCAAAGCGTGTGGTAACAGCCAGAGAACTTTCATTAAAAGAAATCAGGGAGATCCGTGCGCATATCCCGGCAGAGATGGAGATTGAAAGTTTTATCCATGGGGCAATGTGTATCTCTTATTCCGGAAGATGCCTGCTGAGCAATTTCTTTACGGGAAGAGATGCCAATCAGGCGCCTGTACACATCCTTGCCGTTGGAAATATTCCGTGGTAGAAGAGACAAGACCGGGCGAATATATGCCGGTGTATGAGAATGAAAGAGGAACATACATTTTCAACTCCAAGGATCTGTGTATGATTGAACACATTCCGGAAATGATCGATGCGGGAATTGATAGTTTTAAGATCGAGGGACGTATGAAGACGGCTCTGTATGTGGCAACGGTTGCAAGAACTTACCGCAAGGCGATCGATGATTATCTGGAGGATCCGAAGAAATATGAGGCGAATATGCCTTGGTACAGGGATCAGATTTCGAATTGTACATACCGTCAGTTTACAACAGGATTTTATTTTGGAAAACCGGGTGACGAGAGCCAGATCTACGATAGTAACACGTATATCAAAGAGTACACTTATCTTGGGATTATCGGCGGGATTAAAGATGGCATGTACCGCATCGAACAGAGAAATAAGTTCTCTGTAGGTGAGACTGTCGAGATTATGAAACCGGACGGACAGAACGTAGAAGTAACGGTGGAAAAGATCATAGATGAGGATGGGCAGGAGCAGGAGAGTGCGCCGCATCCAAAGCAGGTGCTGTATGTGGCATTAAGCGGAGAAGCTTCCGTATATGATATTTTAAGACGCCAGGAAGGTGTAACGGAATAGGGCAGACAAGTAACAGAGAAAGCAGTGATTCAGTGCAAAAATGGAAAAGCACAGAATCACGCTTTTTGCATAGAATATAATAAATCTGCCTAAGAGGTGCTTTGTCTTGAAGTCATTTCCCCAACCATTGACGGCAGCGGAAGAAAAGTACTATATGCAGAAATATACAGAGGGTGATCTGGAAGCAAAGCACATTCTAATAGAACGGAATCTGCGTCTGGTTGCACATATCGTGAAAAAGTACCAGCCGCCTCCGGAAGAGATGGAAGACCTTCTGTCGATCGGAACCATCGGGCTTATGAAGGCTGTTGTAACGTTTGATCCGGATAAGAGCGCAAGGCTTGCGTCGTATGCAGCAAGGTGCATCGAAAATGAAGTATTGATGTACTTGAGAGGTAAGAAAAAAAGTTCAAAAGAAGTATCTTTGTATGAACCGATCGGAACGGACCGGGAAGGCAATGAGATACAATTATTTGATGTGATTGAGATGAATGAAGAAGATGTCTACCGAAGACTGGAACGTAAGGAAGATGTGATCCGTCTGTATCAGCAGGTGGAATCGGTATTGTCTCAGAGAGAACGAATGGTACTGAAGCTGCGGTACGGCCTGTATAATGAAGAGGAATATACACAGCGGGAAATTGCAGCAATGCTCGGCATTTCCAGATCGTATGTATCAAGAATTGAGAAGAGTGCGATTGAAAAATTAAGAAACTTTTTCACTTCTTAGAAAAGTCTTTAAAAAATCTTTAGAATTCTATATCCGTTATTTTAAGAATCAAAGTCTATACTTAACACCATAAGAAAGAGGCATGCAAAATGGTATGTGAGAAAGGGTGGCAGTTATGAAAGTACTGGTGTTAAGTGGTAGATTTGGAATGGGACATGAGATGGCAGCCAATGCGATCTGCGAACAGTTTCGGAAAATAGATGAACAGGCAGAAATTGAAAAAAAAGATCTTCTGGAAGAGTTATATCCACATATCAGTAAATTCATTTTCGGTGGATTCCGCATGATGGTAGAGCACTGTTACGGGATTTATAATTTTATCTACAAAATGTCCGGAAGGATGAAGGTAGAAATACAGCCAAGGGGAAAGGCACTCTATAAAAGGTTAAAGAAGATCATGGATGGAGAACAACCAGATGTGATCGTCTGTACACATCCGATGTGTGTAAAGCAATTGCATCCTATAAAGAAAAGACAGGCTCAAAACACCACTTGTGACCTGCATCACAGATATCAGTATGCATCCGGAGTGGACAGCACCACAGACAGACATCTATCTTGCTCCGACACAGGAGATCAAAAGGCATCTGATGAAGGAGGGGACCAGGGCGGAAGATATTCTTGTGACAGGAATTCCGGTTCGCCAGCAGTTCCTGGATGCAGATTACCGTCAGAAACGGGAAAGAAACAGAACACGCAGGGTGCTCATTATGGGAGGCGGACTTGGGCTGATGCCGGATCTAAAAGAATTGCTTGAAAAATTACATAGCATGCAAGGCGTTGAGAGCGTAGTCATTACCGGAAAAATCATAAGATGTATGAGGAATGGGTGAACCGCTATGAGGATGTGGAAGTACTTGGATACACGGAAAATATCAGCAGATATATGCGCGGGGCAGACCTTGTGATTACAAAAGCAGGCGGAATTACGTTGTTTGAAATTCTGCACAGTCAGGTTCCGCTATTTGTCATCCACCCGTTTCTGGAGCAGGAGATGAATAATGCAAGGTATGCGGCAGAAAAAGGATTTGCCAAAGTCATATGGGGCAGACGTGAAGACTATATTCCGGAACTGGAAAAGCTGTTAAGTGATGAAAAAATGATGGAAGAAATGACCGGAAATGTAAGGCGTGCTGTAAAGAGATGATAGAAGTATCACTGGATGAGGCAGTAGGATCATGGAAGAAGGATGACGGCATAATGAATATACCAAAGACTGCAAAGCTGGGACTGGCCTGTGCCGCAGCACTGAGTTATAGTGTGATTCCGACGTATTTGCTGAAATACCGTTGGATTTTCAGAAGCAGACAGAGGGCATCCCGGGAAGAGAAGGTTTTGTACCTGACATTTGATGACGGTCCGGATACAGTATATACGAATATATTACTCGATTTTCTGGAGAAGGAACAGATTCCGGCAGCATTTTTCATGGTTGCAGGATCTGCTCGGAAGCATCCCGGGATCGTGGAACGGATGAGAAAGAGCGGATACCAGGTCGGAATACATTCGTTGAGCCACGAAAGTGCGATGCTTTCCGGACCGGGAAGAACCGGCCGGGATGTGAAAGAATCGAAAAAGATTATGGAGAAGATGGATATTGCAGTGAAATGGTACAGACCACCGTGGGGACATCTGAACCTGGCAAGTCTGTTCTGGATACGGAAGCTGCATCTGAATCTGGTATTCTGGGATGTGATGGCACAGGACTGGTCAGCGAAAGAGACCCCGGACAGTATCTGCAATAAGATATTAAGAAGAGTCTTTCCGGGTGCGGTTATCTGTCTGCATGATGGAAGAGGGGAGAACGGAGCACCGGGAAGAACGATAGAAGCATTGAAAAAAGCAATCCCATTGTTGAAAGCGCAGGGGTATGAATTCAGAAGGATAGAAGAAAAATATGGAACAGCAGGTGAGTCAGAGATCGATTAAAAAGTATATGGTTTTATTTCCGGTTTTAGCACTGGTGGTATGTTTCGTTATTTTGAAGGGTGCAGATATGGAATCTGTGTGGAATGCCATGAAAAGTGCGAAGCCGCAATGGCTGGCAGCAGGGCTTATACTGGCGGCGGTATTCAATATCGCGGAAGCGATCAATCTGAGGAGCGTATTGAATTCATTTGGATATCAGGTAAGTTTCAGACAGGGTATGAAATATGCTTATACCGGCTATTTTTTCAGTTCGATCACCCCATCTGCAACAGGCGGACAGCCGGTACAGTTATATGTGATGAATAAGGATAATATCCATGTGGCACATGGAACGATGGCTCTTCTGACAGAACTCACCAGTTTTCAGATTGCAGCATTTCTGATGGAAAATGTAGCAACGTTCTGGATACTGACGGGAAGGATACGTCTGAATAAGATGATGCTGGCATTGGCGGTTCTCGGGTATCTGATGAATCTGATTTTTATAGCAGCACTGGTGGTCATAATGTTATCCGAGGTCTGAAAAAGAAGATTGTAAATGGAATACGTTTCCTGATCATGAAACTCCCGTTTGGGAATAAGAAGAGATTGGGCGCTAAGATGGACGAGATTGTTCGTGATTTTGAAGATTGTAAATTGTTTTTTAAAAGGGATCCGGTACTTGCGTTAAAAGTGACAACAGTCAGTCTGATCCAGATCATCTGTTGGTTCAGTGTTCCATGGGCAGTGTATCATGCAATGGGAGAGTCCGGCAGTTCTTATGGAAGTATGTTTCTGCATCAGATCATTTTGTATATGACTACAGCACTTCTTCCGTTCCCGGGAGCTGAGGGAATTAGTGAATTCTCATTCGTAAAGTTGTTTGCAGGTATCTTTACTTCTGTTCCGGTGGCAGCGGCAGTACTGGTGAATCGGGGAATCAGCTTTTATTTTTTGCTGATATTAAGTGGAATCTTTAGCATCGTGCTTGGACGCATGGATAGAAAATCAAAAAGTAAAATGAAAGTGAAATTAGAAAAATATTGACACGGCGGAAAGAATAGGCTATGATGATTGCACATTTAACGAAGATGAGTGATCAAGTACAGACTATTCTTTTTCGTTTTCTAAATCTGGACCGCCAGTGGCGGATTCTGTAGATGACCGGATCGGTCAAGTTATCAACTATATCAAAACAATTTTATATGAGTGCCAGATAAATAAGGCAGAAAAGATGCTTATATAAGGACAGGTTCTGCATGGTCTGGTATGGAAAGGAGTGTGCAGATGGCATTTTGTACAGTTTTATCTGCTTCAGTTCAGGGACTGGGGGTAGAGATGATCCGTGTGGAAGCGGATGTAAGTAACGGACTTCCGATGTTCCATATGGTGGGATATCTGTCCTCGGAAGTGAAAGAGGCATCAGAACGGGTGAGAACAGCAATCCGCAATTCGGGGATGAAACTTCCGGCAAAGAAGATCATTGTCAATCTTGCGCCGGCAACGGTCCGGAAAAAAGGGGCATCGTTTGATCTGCCGATTGCTCTGGCGGTGCTGGCAGCTATGGGTATATACCGGAAGAAGCAATGGAACGGGTGATCGTAACAGGGGAATTGAGTCTGGAGGGGAAAATAAGAGGTGTACCGGGAGTTCTGCCGATGGTGATAGAGGCGAAAGAACAAGGATGTAAAAGCTTTATCCTGCCCGGAGAGAATGAGCCAGAAGGAAGACTCGTAAAAGGAATCGAGATTCTACGGCAGATAATCTGGAGGAACTCTGTGCGTATCTGAACGGAGCTGCGCATTCGGAAAAGTCTAAAAGGGAGAAAAAAGAAAATGAAAAAACAGACAACATAGAGCCAGAGAAGATTTTGCGGATATCTGCGGACAGAAAGCGGTGAAACGTGCAGCAGAAATTGCAGTGGCAGGAGGCACAATCTGTTAATGGCTGGATCACCGGATCCGGGAAAACGATGATCGCAAAGCGGATCGCAACCATTTTACCGGAACTGTCATGGGAAGAAAGTCTGGAAATTACGAAGATCTACAGTGTATTGGGCTGGTGGATCAGGAATATCCGCTGATCACACAGCGCCCGTTTCGTAATGTTCATCATACAATCACCAGAACAGCGCTGACAGGGGGCGGCAGAATACCGATGCCCGGGGAGATCAGTATGGCACACGGAGGTGTGCTGTTTCTTGATGAACTTGCGGAATTTCCAAGAAATGTTCTGGAAGTACTAAGACAGCCATTGGAAGAACATCAGATTCATATTGCGAGAAATTATGGGAATTTTACATTTCCGGCGGAATTTATGCTGGTAGCAGCAATGAACCCGTGTCCATGCGGAAATTATCCGGATGTGCAGAAATGTTCCTGCACACCCGGGCAGATTCAGAAATACCTTGGCAAGATCAGCAGCCGTTCCTGGATCGTATGGATATCTGCATAGAGACTCCGAAAGTTGTATACCGGGATCTGGACGGAGAACGGAAAGATCTGGAAGGGGAAGAGACATCTGAGACGATACGCCGCAGAGTGACGGATGCAAGGAATATACAGAGGGAAAGATATAAAGGAACAGATATCAGGACAAATGCAGTATTAGGACCGCAGGAGATCGGACATTACGTAGAACTGGGAGAGCGCGAAAGAAAGATGATGGAGCTTGCATTTGAAAGAATCGGGCTTACAGCAAGGACTATCATAAGATCCTGCGTGTGGCAAGGACAATTGCAGATCTAGATTACAGTGAGAAGGTAAAGGAGAAACATTTAAAAGAAGCTATTGCTTACCGGTCACTGGATAAGAAGTACTGGGGACGTTAGGAGGATGTGAATGATATATGAATACTGGCTGGCAGGGATAGAAGGCATTTCGAATCTGAAAAAAAGAAAATTAAGAGAGGTATATGGAAATGGAAAGCAATATATTATATAGAAGAAACTAATTTGAAGAAACATACATTTCTGAATGAGAAGGATATAGAGAGACTGAAAAAAGCAAAGAAAACAGTTAATCTCGAAATGCAATGGGAAAAATCCGTGAAAAAGAAGATAAAATTGTGCCGTATTTCGGATGATTATCCGAAAAAAATGAAAGTGATCACAGATCCCCCGTACGCCTTGTACGTACTTGGATCGCTGCCGGATGAAATGTGAAAGCGCAGCAATCGTAGGGGCCAGGAATTGTACTTCATATGGAGAACAAATGGCATTACAGTATGGGAAATGTCTTGGGCATGCGGGAGTACAGGTGATAAGCGGTATGGCGAGAGGAATCGACGGAGCAGGGCAGAGAGGTGCTTTGAACGGAGACGGAACAACGTTTTGCTGTTCTGGGATGTGGAGTGGATGTGTGTTATCCAAGAGAAAATATCGGATTATACATGGACATTCAAAAAAAAAGGCGGAATCATATCGGAATTTCCACCCCGGAACCGAACCACTTGCAAGAAATTTTCCGATGCGGAACCGGATTATCAGTGGACTGGCGGAATGGATACTGGTGATAGAGGCAAAAGAAAAGAGCGGATCTTTGATCACTGCAGATTTTGCACTGGATCAGGGGAAGGATGTCTATGCACTTCCGGGACCGGTGACAAGTGCGTTGAGTCAGGGATGTCACAGACTGATCCGGCAGGGAGCGGGAATACTGATCACACCGGAAGAACTGATGGATGAATGGAATCTGAATCGGATGCAAATTGGACAAAAAAATAACAAAAATGAAAAAATGCTTGAAAGTCCTGAGCGTATGGTGTATAGTTGTCTCGATTTGTTCCCGAAAGGAATCGATGAACTGATGAAAGAAACAGAACTTTCTATTTCAGAATTGATGGAAAGACTGATTACTTTGGAATTGAAAGGATACGCAGAAGAAGTATCCAGAAATTATTATATAAGGCTGTTGTAAGAACGGTCGGTATTATGGAGGAAATTATGGCACGCTATCTGGTAATCGTGGAGTCACCTGCAAAGGTGAAGACCATTAAGAAGTTCTTAGGAAGTAATTATGTAGTGACCGCATCGAACGGTCATGTGAGAGATATGCCCAAAAGCCAGATGGGTATCGACATTGAAAATGATTACGAACCAAAGTATATAACGATCAGAGGAAAGGGAGAGATTCTTGCGAAGCTTCGTAAGGAAGTCAAAAAGGCGGACAAGATATATCTTGCAACTGACCGGACCGGGAGGGAGAAGCAATATCCTGGCATCTGAGTAAAGCTTTGAAATTAGAAGATAAGAAGGTTTATCGAATCAGTTTAATGAGATTACTAAGAATGCAGTAAAAGCGTCGCTTAAGAATCCAAGAGAAATCGATATGGATCTGGTGGATGCGCAGCAGGCACGCCGTGTACTGGACAGAATTGTAGGTTACAAGATCAGTCCGCTCCTGTGGGCAAAGGTTAAGAGAGGATTAAGTGCCGGACGTGTACAGTCGGTTGCATTGCGTATTATCGCAGACAGAGAAGAAGAGATCAATGCTTTTATTCCGGAAGAATACTGGACACTGGATGCGGATCTGAAGGTCAAAGGAGAAAGAAAACTTCTGACTGCTAAGTTCTATGGTACAGAAAAGAGTAAGATGACAATCTCATCCAAGGAAGAACTGGACGAGATCATGAAAGAAGTAGAAAATGCGGAGTATTCTGTTGCCGATATAAAAAAGGAGAACGTACCAAGAAGGCACCGGTACCGTTTACAACCAGTACGTTGCAGCAGGAAGCATCCAAGGCATTGAATTTTGCAACAGCCAAGACCATGCGTATTGCCCAGCAGTTATATGAGGGTGTGGATATCAAAGGCAGTGGTACTGTGGGATTGATCACATACCTGCGTACGGATTCTACCCGTATCTCAGAGGAAGCGGATGCAACAGTAAGAGAATATATCAGGGAAGGCTTCGGTGAAGAGTATGTTTCCGACGGAGACGTTAAGAAATCTTCAGACAAGAAGATCATTCAGGATGCACATGAGGCGATCCGTCCGACAGATGTAACCAGAACACCGGCAGCAGTGAAAGAATTCTTAAGCCGTGACCAGTTCCGTCTGTACCAGCTTGTATGGAAACGTTTTATTGCCAGCAGAATGCAGCCGGCAGATACGAGACGACTTCTGTAAAGATTGCCGCAGGACAGTATCGTTTTACAGTCGCTGCATCCAAGATTGTTTTTGAAGGGTTCCGCAGTGTATATACGGAAGCCGGCGAGACAAAAGAAGAGAACAATGTGCTGTTAAAAGGGCTGGATATGGATTCTGTCCTTACGAAAGAAGTCTGAACAGTAAGCAGCATTTTACACAACCACCGGCACATTATACAGAGGCAACATTGGTTAAGACACTGGAAGAACTTGGAATCGGGCGTCCAAGTACATATGCGCCGACAATTTCTACGATCATTGCAAGACGCTATGTGGCAAAAGAGAATAAGAATCTGTATCTGACGGAATCGGAGAAGTAGTGAATAATATTATGAAACAGTCCTTCCCGAGTATTGTGGATGTGAACTTTACGGCAAATATGGAGAGCCTTCTGGATGGCGTTGCGGAAGGAAAAGTCAGATGGAAGACAATTATCGAGAATTTTTATCCAGATCTGGAGGCAGCAGTGGAAAAAGCCGAGACAGAACTGGAACAGGTGAAGATTGAAGATGAAGTGACAGATGTGATCTGTGAGGAGTGCGGCCGCAATATGGTTGTCAAATATGGCCCGCATGGAAAATTCCTTGCATGCCCGGGATTCCCTGACTGCCGTAACACGAAACCATATCTGGAAAAGATAGGTGTACCATGCCCTGTCTGTGGTAAAGATGTGGTAATCCGGAAGACGAAAAAGGGAAGACGATATTACGGCTGCGAGGATAACCCGGAATGTGAATTTATGTCATGGCAGAAGCCATCGACAAAAAAATGTCCGAGATGTGGTAAATACATGCTGGAAAAAGGAAATAAACTGGTTTGCAGCGATGAACAGTGCGGATATGTAGAAAATATTGAAAATAATAAGGATAATTAATGATATTCGTTGAATATTTCAGAATTGTATGATAATATACATTCATAAGGATGGAGGAATGTAAATGGGCGTACAATTGTTGGATAAAACCAGAAAAATCAACAAATTACTGCATAACAATAGTTCGAGTAAAGTTGTCTTCAATGATATCTGCGAAGTTCTTACAGAAATTTTAAATTCGAACGTATTAGTGATCAGTAAAAAAGGAAAAGTGCTTGGCGGAAGCAAATGCGAAGGTGTGCCTTACATTACCGAATTGATCGAGAGAGAAATCGGAAAACATGTAGATGATATGCTGAATGAGCGGCTGCTTAGTATCTTATCGACAAAAGAAAATGTAAATCTTCAGACATTGGGATTTTCCGAAGAAGCTGTCAAAGGTTATCAGGCGATATTACGCCGATTGACATTGCAGGGGAAAGACTCGGGACACTGTTTATCTATAAAAAAGATAAAGTGTATGAGATTGATGACATCATTTTGAGTGAATACGGAACAACGGTTGTTGGTCTTGAGATGTTAAGATCTGTGAATGAAGAAAGTGCAGAAGAAACCAGAAAAGAGCATATTGTACAATCGGCAATCAGTACATTGTCGTATTCGGAATTGGAAGCAATCATTCATATATTTGATGAGTTGGATGGTGCGGAAGGAATTCTGGTCGCAAGTAAGATTGCAGACCGTGTCGGAATTACCAGATCGGTAATTGTCAATGCTCTGAGAAAATTCGAAAGTGCGGGTGTGATCGAATCCCGTTCTTCCGGCATGAAAGGAACGTATATTAAAGTAATCAATGATTATGTATTTACGGAACTTGACCGCATTAAAGCAGAACGTACAAAATAATAAGAACTACAAAGGGTATCGGGTAACTGATACCTTTTCACAGTATAAAGGAGGATGCGGATAGTGAAATATGGAGGATGTACGGCAAAACTCAGAATGGACCGCGTAATTCTGGAAGACAGTTTTTTGATGAAACGGAATATTTATGCAAGATCATAGCATATGATGAAGAGGAGGAGACGTTGTATCTGGTATCGGAAGAGACGGAACTCACCTTTTATTCTTTGGATGGAATCTATGAGTGCAGCATAGAGGATCCGAAAGATCCTGTGGTCTGCAAAGGAATATTAAAAGAACGTTACTGGAACAAGGCAGGCAGGGTTATGAAATTTAAAATTCAAAATGGATTTTATAAAAAAGTTCTAAACTAAATAGAAAGTGTGTTGACAAACCAAAAGGAGAGTGCTATTTTATATCTAGAATCTTTCAGCACTCTCTTTTGTTGAGTGCTAATAATGCAGAAATAATTAAGGAGGAATAGATATGAAGTTAGTACCATTAGGTGACAGAGTTGTATTAAAACAGTGTGTAGCAGAGGAGACTACAAAGTCGGGAATCGTGATTCCTGGACAGTCTAAGGAAAAACCGCAGCAGGCAGAGGTTATTGCTGTAGGACAGGTGGAATGGTGAATGGTAAAGAAGTTGAGATGCATGTTACAACAGGACAGCAGGTAATTTATTCCAAATATGCAGGAACGAATGTTGAGATTGATGACGAGGAATATATCATTGTAAAACAGGATGATATTCTGCCATCTGCGAGTAATTGTACAATTAATTCATATATTTCAGGAGGTAGATACCAATGGCAAAAGAAATTAAATATGGTGCAGAAGCAAGAAGAGCGCTGGAAGCTGGTGTTAATCAGCTCGCTGATACAGTAAGAGTAACAATCGGACCAAAAGGACGCAATGTCGTTCTGGATAAATCTTTCGGAGCACCACTGATCACAAATGACGGTGTAACAATTGCAAAAGAGATTGAACTGGAAGACAGATTTGAAAATATGGGAGCACAACTGATCAAAGAAGTTGCTTCTAAGACAAATGATGTAGCAGGAGACGGTACTACAACAGCAACTGTACTTGCACAGGCAATGGTTCATGAAGGTATGAAGAACCTGGAAGCAGGAGCGAATCCGATCATTCTCCGTAAAGGAATGAAGAAAGCAACAGATGTGGCAGTAGAAGCCATTGCGAAGATGTCAAGCAAAGTAAAAGACAAAGATCAGATTGCAAAAGTGGCAGCAATTTCTGCAGGTGATGCTGAAGTCGGACAGATGGTGGCAGATGCTATGGAGAAAGTATCTAATGACGGAGTTATTACGATCGAAGAGTCTAAGACTATGAAGACAGAGCTGGATCTTGTAGAAGGTATGCAGTTTGACCGTGGATATGTATCTGCATATATGGCTACAGATATGGATAAGATGGAAGCAAATCTGGATGATCCATATATTCTGATCACAGATAAGAAGATTTCTAATATTCAGGAAATCCTTCCGCTTCTGGAGCAGATTGTTCAGGCCGGAGCAAGACTTCTTATTATCGCAGAAGATATTGAGGGAGAGGCACTTACAACTCTGATCGTTAATAAACTGCGTGGAACATTCAATGTTGTAGCTGTAAAAGCACCTGGATACGGTGACAGAAGAAAAGAAATGTTAAAAGACATTGCTACACTGACAGGTGGTCAGGTTATTTCTGAAGAACTCGGTATGGAACTGAAAGATACAACCATGGATCAGCTTGGACGTGCAAAATCTGTAAAGGTACAGAAAGAAATACAGTAATTGTTGATGGTATGGGAGATAAGAATGCAATCGCAGATCGCGTTGCCAGATCAAGGCACAGATCGAAGAGACAAACATCTGACTTTGACAGAGAAAAACTTCAAAGAAATGACTTGCAAAAACTTGCAAGGCGGGCGTAGCTGTTATCCGTGTCGGAGCAGCAACGGAGACAGAGATGAAAGAAGCAAAACTTCGTATGGAAGATGCCTTGAACGCCACAAGAGCAGCAGTAGAGGAAGGTATCATTTCCGGTGGTGGATCTGCATACATTCATGCGTCCAAAGCAGTTGCTGAAGCGATTGACGGACTGGAAGGTGACGAGAAAACAGGTGCAAAGGTTGTCCTGAAAGCTCTGGAAGCACCACTGTTCCATATCTCAGCCAATGCAGGACTGGAAGGTGCTGTTATCATTAACAAGGTAAGAGAATCAGAAGTGGGAACCGGATTTGATGCTCTGACAGAACAGTACGTAGATATGGTGGAAAACGGAATTCTGGATCCTGCTAAGGTTACAAGAAGTGCACTGCAGAACGCAACATCTGTTGCTTCTACACTTCTCACAACAGAATCTGTTGTAGCAGATATCAAAGAAGATGCACCGGCTGTACCGGCAGGAAATCCGGGTATGGGTATGATGTAACAGAATATTAAATTTTGAGAACTCCTCGTCAGAGGAGTTTTCTTTTTTGCTTCAGGTGTGCTACAATAGACATAGCTTAAAGCAGACTTGGAGGAAAGAAAAAATGGATGATTTTTACACAGAGCAGCTGATAAAAAAACAGGCGGACTCAAAGGATACTCTTAAGAAAGCGGGGCTGATCGTATTGACGGTTTTGTCAGTGCTTTTGGTTTTTGCAATACCGGTGGGGATTATTTTTCCAGTTGTAATGATCGTGGTTGATGTGCTGGTATTCAGCAATATGAATGTGGAGTATGAGTATGTATTTGTGAATGGAGATCTTGATATAGACAAGATCATGAACAAATCCAGAAGAAAAAGAATGTTTTCTGTAGATGCAGATCAGATGGAACTTCTTGCACCGGTAGGAGCTGTAGAATTAATGCAGTATAAGAAGGTCAGGACATATGATTATACATCAGGAAAAAATCATGCAGAAATCTATGCATTGATTGCTTCGAACAAAGGAGAACTGTGTAAGTTTTGTTTGAGCCAAATGAGACGATCATAGAAGGATTCTTTGTAAAAGCACCAAGAAAAGTAATCAGAAAATAATACGTAAAATGTAAAAAAGATTGTATTAAAATAAAACATGTTAAAAGCTGTTGACAAATATGGGTATGATTCGCTAAGATAGCTGTTAAATATGAATATGCAAAAGAAAGAGAGGAAGAAATCATGGGAAAGATAATTGGAGAAGGTATTACATTTGATGATGTGCTTTTAGTTCCATCGTACTCAGAAGTAATTCCGAACCAGGTGGATTTATCTACTTACCTGACTAAGAAAATTAAGTTAAATATTCCGATGATGAGTGCCGGAATGGATACTGTTACCGAGCACCGTATGGCAATTGCAATGGCCAGACAGGGGGGAATCGGAATTATCCATAAAAATATGTCTATTGAACAGCAGGCTGAGGAAGTGGATAAGGTAAAACGTTCAGAAAACGGTGTTATTACAGATCCATTTTATTTATCACCGGATAATACACTGGAAGATGCCAACAATCTGATGGCAAAGTTCAGAATCTCAGGTGTGCCGATCACAGAGGGAAAAAAAATTAGTTGGTATTATCACAAACCGTGATTTGAAATTTGAAGAAGACTTTCAAAGAAAATCAGAGAGTCAATGACTTCGGAAGTTGATCACAGCACCGGAAGGAATTACTCTGGAAGAAGCAAAGAAGATTCTTGCAAAAGCCAGAAAGGAAAAACTTCGATCGTAGATAAAGACTTCAACCTGAAAGGTTTGATTACAATTAAGGATATTGAAAAACAGATTAAATATCCATTGTCTGCAAAAGATGCACAGGGACGTCTGCTTTGCGGAGCTGCAATCGGAATTACAGCAAACTGTCTTGAGAGAGCAAAGGCTCTGGTAGATGCAAAGGTTGATGTGGTTGTTTTGGATTCAGCACACGGACATTCAGCAAACGTTATTCATACAGTTGATATGATTAAGAGCAAATTCCCGGATCTGCAGGTAATTGCAGGTAACGTTGCTACCGGAGCTGCAACAGAAGATCTGATCAAAGCCGGTGTTGATGCGGTAAAAGTTGGAATCGGACCTGGATCGATCTGTACAACACGTATCATTGCAGGTATTGGTGTTCCTCAGATCACAGCAGTTATGGACTGCTACGAAGCGGCAGACAAATATGGAATTCCGATCATTGCGGATGGAGGAATAAAGTACTCCGGAGATATGACAAAAGCAATCGCAGCCGGAGCGAATGTATGTATGATGGGAAGTATCTTTGCAGGATGTGATGAGAGTCCTGGAACATTCGAATTATTCCAGGGTAGAAAATATAAAGTATACCGTGGTATGGGATCTATCTCAGCAATGGAGAACGGAAGTAAAGATCGTTACTTCCAGACAGATGCGAAAAAACTGGTTCCGGAAGGTGTCGAAGGACGTGTTGCTTACAAAGGAAGCGTGGAAGATACTGTATTCCAGTTAATGGGTGGTCTTCGTTCAGGTATGGGATATTGCGGAGCACCAACAATTGAGGATTTGAAACAGACAGGAAAATTCGTGAAGATTTCTTCGGCTTCATTAAAAGAAAGTCATCCTCATGATATTCATATTACAAAAGAAGCACCAAACTACAGTGTAGACGAATAAAAAAGATTCGGGCGTCGTGAAAACGGCGCCTTTTTTGTATTATATGTGTCTGGCAAAGAGAGAGTTTAAATGAATAATATCAGAAAAAATATCCTGAAAATTCTTCATATCATGGTTTTCAGAGATGAATATATAGAGTATAATAATGTTTAGGTAATCTGCTTGGTATATAAATGCACATAATAAATACACAAGTAATATTAAAAAAAATAAAGTAAAAGGGAGATGCCTGGATATGAAAAAAGAATTTGGAACAACGAGAAACGGGGAAACAGCAAGCTGTTATATATTGAAAAACAGCAAAGGAATGAAAGCAGTTGTATCTGATTTTGGAGCTGCTTTACTGAAGCTTTACGTACCGGATAAGAATGGAAAGTCTCAGGATGTCGTATTGGGCTACGAGACACTTGAGGATTATGAAAATGGTGGAGATTCTGTAGGAGCGACTGTCGGACGTGTGGCAAACCGTATTGGAACTGGTGCATTCGAACTGAACGGAAAGAAATATGAGCTTACGAAGAATGATAACGGGGAAAATACACTTCATGGAGGAACAGATTTCTATAATAAAAGAATGTGGAGTGTAAAAGAGGAGGATGATACACATGTAGTATTTATGCTTGTTAGTCCGGACGGGGATCAGGGATTCCCGGGAGAAGTGAAGATAGAAGTATCCTATACAGTTACGGAAGAAAATGAATTAAAGATTCATTATTATGCAATTCCTGATCAGGATACCCTTTTGAACATGACGAATCACAGTTATTTCAACCTGGCAGGACATGCATCCGGAACCGCATGTAATGCAAAAGTGTGGTTAGATGCAGATGCATTTACAGAGACGGATGCTGAACTGATTCCAACAGGAACGGTAATTCCGGTAGAGGGCACACCAATGGATTTCCGTGAAGGAAAAAAGGTTGCAAAAGAGATCGGAGCAGATTATAAACCATTGAAACTGGCAGGCGGCTATGATCATAACTGGGTATTAAACGGGTCGGGATTCAGAAAAGCGGCATCAGCCGAATCGGAAGAGACAGGTATTAAGATGGAAGTATATACAGACCTTCCGGGTATACAGTTCTATTCCGGCAATTTCCTGGCAGGAGCTAAGGGAAAGGAAGGAGCTGTCTATGGAAAGGGTTGTGGTATATGCTTTGAAACGCAGTATTTCCCGGATGCAATTCATAAAGATAATTTTGAATCTCCGATTACAAAAAGCCGGAGAAGTATATGATACAACAACAACGTATAGGTTTTGCTGATTTTCATAAAAACATAAGAATCTCTTTCGGGTACATTAAAAAATGAATGATAAAATAGAATAAAAGTGTACTATATAAGGATAGATAAAAAGAGAGAAAAGATGAAAAAACGAGAAGCCATTCTAAAAAAGGTCTGATCATTCTTATTATAATAACAGTTGTACTGTGTGCGGTGACGGTTTTAAAAAAGCAGGAGCAGACGGAAGAATATAACGGAAATAAAAGTGATTACATAGATTCTGTAAGACCGGATATAGACGTAGAACTGCTGACGCCGAATGAGTATTCCAGAGCGGGAATCGCAACAAATAAGATTACAGGAATTGTGATTCATTATACAGCAAATCCCGGTGCTTCGGCTATGAATAACCGGGATTATTTCGAAGGATTGAAGGACAGTCACATTACGAAAGCAAGCAGTAATTTTGTTGTGGGTCTGGAAGGTGAGATTGTTCAATGTGTACCAACATGGGAGATGGCGTATGCTCAAACAGAAGGAATATTGATACGGTGTCGATAGAATGCTGTCATCCGGACGAAACGGGAAAATTCAATCAAAAGACGTATCAGTCCATGGTAGATCTTTGCGCGTGGCTGTGTCTGAAGTTCGATCTGAATGAAAATGATGTTATACGTCATTATGATGTGACTGGAAAGATTTGCCCCAAATATTTTGTAGAACATGAAGATGCATGGAAACAGTTCAAGGGTGATGTGGGAGTAAAGCTGGAAAAATTAAAGGAATATCAATAAATCTCCTTAGTTTTATCACAGATTAAACACAATTACGCTGTACACTACCAATATAAGATATGAAAGGGGCAATAAGATATGGAAAATCAATATAATTATTATACAACCGATCAGAATATGAATACGGGAAATTATGGCGGCGGTGGGGAACCGGGAAAAGAACCGCAGAAAAAAAGAGGAAAAGGCGCAGCGAGATGGGCAAAGGTGGTCTGTGCAGGACTGGTATTTGGAGTGGTTGCAAGTGCTGCATTTCAGACGAGTAATATTGTGGCAGGAAAAGTTCTTGGTACAACACAGACAACGAATAAAACAGCTAAGACAACAACGACCAGCAATGCAAAACTGACAACTTCAACCAACAGCTCAATAGGAACCGCAAATGTAACAGAGGTAACTAAAAATGCGATGCCGTCAATTGTGTCCATTACAAACATGAGTGTACAGGAAGTGCAGAATTTCTTCGGTGGTACACAGAAACAGGAAAGTGAAAGTGCCGGTTCTGGAATTATTATTGGACAGAACGATTCAGAACTTCTGATTGCAACCAATAACCATGTAGTAGAAGGAAGCAGTACACTGACAGTTACCTTTATAGATGGGAAAAGCGTGAAAGCTGACATCAAAGGTACGGATTCAGACAAGGATCTTGCAGTTGTGGCAGTTCCGTTAAGCGAGATCAAGGATTCTACGATGGATAAAATTGCGGTGGCAACACTGGGAAATTCAGATCAGACACAGGTAGGAGATCAGGTAATTGCGATCGGAAATGCTCTCGGATACGGACAGTCAGTAACGACAGGTATTGTATCTGCAAAAGACCGCACAATGGATAGTTACGATGGAAAACTTCTTCAGACAGATGCGGCTATCAATCCGGGAAACAGCGGAGGTGCTCTTCTGAATGCAAATGGAGAAGTGATTGGAATCAATTCTGCAAAGATTGCAACGGAAACAGTAGAGGGAATAGGATATGCGATTCCGGTATCTGATGTAAGTGATCTGATCACAAATCTGATGAATCAGAAGACAAAAACCAAGGTAGCAGAATCCGAAAGAGGCTACATTGGAATCAAAGGTGTAGATGTAACAGCAGACAGTGCACAGATGTATAATATGCCGACAGGAGTATATGTATCAGAAGTGATCTCCGGTGGCGGTGCAGAAAAAGCAGGCATTACAAAAGGAGCTGTTATTACAGGAATCGAAGGAACAAGCGTAGATGGAATGGATGCATTGCAGGAACAGCTTCAATATTATAAAGCAGGAGAAAAAGTAAAAATTACGATTCAGACACAGAATAAGAATGGTGAATAACGAGAAAAAAGATGTTGAAGTAACATTAGGAAAACAATCGGAATAATTTGGATAAAAAATTGATATTTGTAAATTGATGTAGTATAATGTCAATGTATATGGAATATACAAGGCCGAAAGGCACAAAGCACAGTTTGAAATAATACACTATGGGGAGGGACAGATTCATATGAAGTGTCCAATATGTGGTCAGGAATTAAGACCAGGAAAAAAGGATCCGAATTATCTGTTGTGCTATAATTGCAAAAAGAAGTTCAAAATTCCACAGAGTCTCATAAAGTACAGAAGAGAGCGGAAAAACCGGAACCTGAAGAACAGAAGTATTCGAATATACCGCCAAAAGAAGTACGCGAAAAACGTGAACAGGAAATGCGTGATGCGTATGATGAACTCCTTGCAGTAGGAGATGGGAAAAAGAAAAAG
>ENA-OQLB01000419-OQLB01000419.1-human-gut-metagenome-genome-assembly--contig:-NODE-419-length-24646-cov-8.835801_pt1 | contig 24646 bp, 34 predicted proteins | sample MGYA00242656_ERZ504813 | MGnify/ENA primary metagenome ERZ504813 (study PRJEB26092, sample SAMD00036388) | human gut metagenome | host: Homo sapiens | study: EMG produced TPA metagenomics assembly of... | reverse complement strand
GTACCGAGTCAGAGAAGGGTACTCCTGCATTGAGCGCGAGCGGTACCGGCTTCTCTTTGAGTGGAACTACACTAACTGCCAGCAACAATACCACGACATCTTCCCGTAGCTGTACGGTAACTGCTACTCATGGTGGTAAGACTGCCACTTGCACGGTCACCCAGTCTGCGGGCGAGATAACTTATGGTGCCTGGAAGGTTACCATTACGGCCAACCCGACTACCATCGCTGCTGCGGGTGGTACGTCAACTCTGACCTATTCTGCTGTCCGTGATGTCCTGACCAATGGAACTGTTACCAATACCGAAAAGGCTACTCCTACAGTTAGCGGTAGTGCCACTGGTTTCACCCGTTCCGGTGCTACGGTGACAGCGGCCAATAATACTACGACCTCTTCCCGTAGTGTGACTTATACTGCCACTCATGAAGGCAAGTCCGCCACTTGTACGGTCACCCAGTCTGCAGGTAGTAAACAGTATGCTTCTTGGAGCGACTGGACTGTTACTGTATCAGCTAATCCGACTACTATTGCCCGTACCGGTGGTACTTCTACAATAACCGCATCCGCTACCCGTACCCGCACCTGGACATGGAACGGTGTTTCCGGTTCCGGTGGTACCGAGTCAGAGAAGGGTACTCCTGCATTGAGCGCGAGCGGTACCGGCTTCTCTTTGAGTGGAACTACACTAACTGCCAGCAACAATACCACGACATCTTCCCGTAGCTGTACGGTAACTGCTACCCATGCCGGCAAATCTGCTACTTGTACAGTTACCCAGTCTGCGGGCGAGATAACTTATGGTGCCTGGAAGGTTACCATTACGGCCAACCCGACTACCATCGCTGCTGCGGGTGGTACGTCAACCCTGACCTATTCTGCTGTCCGTGATGTCTTGACCAATGGAGTTGTCACCAGTACAGAGAAGGCTACTCCTACAGTTAGCGGTAGTGCCACCGGTTTCACCCGTTCCGGTGCTACGGTGACGGCTGCCAACAATACTTCTGCATCTTCCCGCAGTGTGACTTATACTGCCACTCATGGTGGCAAGTCTGCCACTTGTACAGTTACCCAGTCTGCGGGCAGCATGACTACCGAATATGGCAGTTGGACCACTAGCAGCCTTACAGTGAGTGCTTCTCCTAATCCTGTAGCCGCTTCCGGAGGAAACTCCGCATTGAGCTGTAAAGCTAACCAGACCCGTCCTAAATATACGAAGTGGAACGGTGTTGTCACCAAGACTGATACAGAGTCTCAGTCTGTTGCAGTAACAGCTACATGGAGTAAAGTTTCCGGCACCGGTTCGCTCAGCGGTTCTACGGTTTCCTTCGATAATAACACTACAACAAGTGCTAGAAGTGGTGTTTATCGTGCCTCCAGTGGTGGTAAGACGGCTGACGTTACCGTCAGACAATCGGCTGGTTCTGTCTCTTATACATATACATTTACCTTTAGTGACGGCTCGACAAGTACCAGCTGGAGCAGCATAGCCGCCGGAGGTGATTCCAAGAGTTATTCAATTGTCTCTACTAGGGTCGTGAAGTGGAACGGCGTACAAACTGGCACAGAGAATGTCAGTTATTCTGGCTCCAGCAATGTGTCCTGGGCTTCTGTTTCCGGATCTAAGATAACTGTTGGAGACAATCCGAATGCTTCAGCCCGTAGTGGTGTGGTAACGTTTACCCAAGCGTCATCCGGAAAAACAATAAAGGTAACTCTTCTTCAACTGAAGAAAAATTCTGTAGACATTAATTAGTTATCTGATATGAAGAAAGTAATTATTCCTTTAGCACTTTGTCTCATCACCGCCGCATGTGGCGGTGATGAGAACGATGGCAAGACAGAGCCGGAGATGAAGATCAGCTCTTGTTATGTCGTAAGCAGTTCATCCGGCCAATCCGAGAATTTTTCCTCTCCAGTCGGCATGTATATCACTTCGGAAGCCGGGCAACCTTATGAAGGAAGCGGTGTCTGGAGCGCAAGCTACAACTCTGGGGCGTGGGCAATGGATAAGCCGTATATGTGACTAAAGCCGGTAAGGTATATGCTTATTATCCCTATTCGTCGAATGACTCCCCACCGGTCCTGCCGCTTGATATGACAAAGCAGACCGATGTACTATACAGTAGGGTTGCGTCTCCCATTGCGCCAGGTTCAGTCTCCCTATCTGTCAAATTGTACCATGCTTTGAGCAAACTTGTGGTTAGCGTTAAAGGTGAGGAGGTTACGGGGCTGTCTCTTTCTTCTCCGGTAACATGCAGGTTTAATATCTGTACCGGGGAGTTCACGGATTTACAATCCGGTCAGGTGGCTTCTACGGGTGGCCGGCTGTTTGTCGTTCCTCATGTTACAGTAGGGAAAGAAATGCTCATTACCCTGAAGTCCGGGAAACAGTACACATATTCGGTGGATGGTACAGAGTTCCGGGCTGGAGAGAGCTATACCTACGAGTTCCAGCTTAATGAAGATAGGGACAAACTGGAAATCCTTGACATATCCGTGGAGGATTGGATTAACGACAACAATTACAATGACTATTTAAGAAGATAATTATGAAAAAGAAAATTGTTTTATTGGGTCTGATGCTTCAGGCATCGTCCTCAATGTTTGCACAGACAGCAAACTCCAGGTCAGACATAAACAGCATGCTGTCTTCCTGGCTGATACCCGCCATCGGTCTGTTGATGTTGGGCGGATTTATCGGACTTGTAATCTATAACCAAGAAGCTCTTCGCGGGAAGAACGGACTGTCAAAGCAGGACGGTTGGATATCCGTGGGAGAGGGGATGATATTTATTGTTGTCGGTATTGCGGCTATCGGATTCATAGCTTCGAAACTGGCAAGTATGAATTTCAGCATCTGATGGATATTTGCAAGGTATATAGGGGACTGGATTCTCCCTGCAAAATCAAGGGGTTGCTGAGTCACTATTTCTATATTGTCTTCTGTGCCTATCTGGTGAGCTTTGTCTTTGTCCTGTTTTCTTTCAGTTCGATTTTGCAGAAGGGAACTGTACTGTCCTTCCTTATGGAGGCGGTCATTGAATTGGGAATTCCGACAGCTCTTTATGTGTATTTCTATAGGAAATCCGACAAAGTGAAGATAAGAAAGGACAACCGTGTTATCACAATATCGAACCGTGGGCTTTATAGGGCTTTAAACCAAAGAAGATATGGACAATGATTTTTTTTATCCTATACATGACATCATTCCGGATAGGGAAGGCCATGGGATGGTTATCGGAAAGAACGGCAGTCTGACCTATGTGGTCAGACTGTCATCGCCTGAGGTGTATTCACTTTACAAGGATGAACTGGCAACACGCCATGCTGTATTTGTACAGGCATTCTCCCATATGCCTGACAATAGTTGGGTGCATAAGCAGGATATTTTCAGAAGTCTTCCCTTCCAGTCAACCGGTGTGGGGATGTCGTATCTGGCCAAATCTGATCAGGAGCACTTTTCAGGAAGGAAATATCTCAAGCACAGCTGTATGATAGCCTTCACTCTGGCAGGAATACAGTCGTTGTCCTCCGCATATGTGAAGAATATATTCTCTTTTAAGGAGAATCTTTCCGGTGAGGATTCAGAAAGGCTGGATGAGTTCTTGTCGGCCGTTGAGTTTGCCATAAATAATCTGTCTGCGCTCCGTAATACAAGGATTGACTTTCTTTCCTTGGATGAACTGCGGGAGTATCTTTTCCTTTCCGCTAATTTCTCGGAAAAGAACGGAATACGTGATATACATTTTGAAGAGCAGATTACTGCTGGAAATACCAAGGCGCGGTGTATGCCATCACAGACGACGAGTTCTTGCCTGAACAGTATCCGGTGTATGGAAAGGACTACACTGTTTCCAAGGACAAGTCCGAACTTTATATGTCTCCTTCCGAGGCATTTGGCGGCATTCATCTCAATCATAACCATGTGTATAACCAGATCCTTTATTTTTATTCGGACAAGAAGTTGAAGGACACGTTGCGCCGTAATCTGGATTCCCATATCGCCAACCGTGGCTGGGACAGAATCAACTCGCCGGCAAAGATTGCCAAAATGACGGAACTGGTCAAGGAGATTAAGGACAATAACGAGATCCTCTGCTATGCCCATTACTCGGTCGTTCTGTGGGAAGAAGATACTCAACAGTTGGAACTGGCCGAGAAGGAGTTGCGGTCATCGCTCGACTTGTTTGATCTGAAATATTATATACCCTCATATGGCAACCTTGCGGATTTATATGCCGGTGGAATAGTTGGCTGTGTATCTTCGCTCAGGCTGGAATATATGTTCATGACTTCGCTCTCCCTTGCCGTAGCTTTCTTTGTCCACTATACAGGCTTTTCCGATGATCCGGACGGTATTCTTTTCAACGACCGCCTGACTCAGATTCCGCTGCGCAAGGATATATGGGATGCCAACAACCGCCGTATCAAGCGCGTAATGCCGTGGTTATCGCACCAACCGGCTCCGGGAAATCCTTCTGACGAATAATATCATCCACCAGCTCTTGGACAAGGACTTTACAGTGGTGGGTGTTGAATTCGGAAACAGCTTCAAGCAATTGTGTTACCTCTATCCGGAGATAGCCATACACATTGAGTATGATCAGAACCAGCCCCTTGGCATCAATCCTTTCGATCTCGGAGGTTCACCCATGACCCCCGAAAAGGAGGAGACACTGGTCGCACTCTGCCTGCGTTTTTGGCAGAACAGCTCGACAGACCCCAATCTGACTGTAGCCTTGCGGAAGATGCTTTCCCAATACTATTGTGATGTCAGCCAAGGACATTCTTTTCCGGGTTTCTACACTTATCTCACGCAGAATTATGAGAGTCTGTGTGAGAAGTGTGACATCAGGCCGGATTACTTTGACATTGATTCTTTCCGGCATGTTTGCAGTGAGTTCATGCCCGGCAAGAGCTACGCGAATCTGTGTGCCGCTGAAGGTGTCGCCAGCAGCCTGAGTGATAAGAGGTTCATCCATTTTGAACTGACCAAAGTCAAGGCAAACCCTTTTGTCGCTTCTGTCGTGATGAGCCTTCTGTTTGACGTCATCAATAATAAGATATTGTCAGATCCTTCAAAAAAAGGGTATATCATTTTTGATGAATATGCCGAGACAGCCCAGATGAAGTCTTCCAACTCACTGCAGGGTGACATACATCAGACCGTCGCTTTCTTCTACCAGAAAATCAGAAAAGAGAACGGAGCTGTCATGACCATTATCCAGTCACCTTTCCAGCTGCCGGAAAATGAATATACGAAAGGTATTATAGCCAATACCCAACTGTTGTATGTGCTTGAAGGTACCGAGGTCGTATATGATGCGGTGATCAAGACCTTTATGATAAAGAACAATGCCCACATCAATCAGATGAAGTCCATACAGAACAATTATGACTGTACGCATCCCTATTCAGAGTGTTGGATCAGATTTGGCGAGAACTATGCCTTGACGGTCCGTCTGGAAGCTTCGGCACGCAAGTATCTTGCATTCCAGACTCAGGGAGAGAAACGTGCTGCTCTGGACCGGCTGTATAGTACAAACGGCCATGATATGCAAACGGCCATTGAAACATATTTAACTTCTAAAAAATGACAACATGAGACATCTTTTATTATCCCTATTCGTGATGTGCTGTTCGATACGGTTGGCACATGCACAGATCCCGGTGACTGACGCCGCGATGAATGCCAATACCATAGCCAACCAAATTACCAATGCGGCAACCTGGGGCAACCAGTTGCTGAAGCTGAAAGAGCAGGCTTCTATCCTTACCACTACCTTAAGTTTGTCACAGACGTCTCTTCGGCAATCAGGGATGCAGCTTATGCCAAATCATTGATTGAGCGGCAATCCTATATAGTGGACCGGTGTACTGACGTTATTGTCCGTGCCGATAAGGTCGATTTGTCCCTTGCTTCTTCCATTGAGCGCAATGTCACTGACTTCCTTGCGACCAATAATTCTCTGATATCCTTGATCTCGAATACGATGACCAGTAAGTTCAAGATGAATGACAGTGAGCGTCTGAAGAGTCTGATGGATATAAAGAAGGAACAGGATGAACTGCTCCAGAGGCTGCATACAGTGGATATGATTCTGGCACATCGATGGCCACCCGTGATATCATTGAGTTACAACTTCTAAAATGATGATTATGGGAAATATAGAATCCATTCAAGTGGCTTATGACCGGACGAAATCATATATTGTATATGACTCCTTCCAGTATATAATGATAGCCATTGTTGTCTTTCTGATCGGTATGAAACTATGGGATGAGTGGCAAAAGAATCTTTCAAGCAACAACCATCGTTTTGATGTGGCCGCATACTGGGGGCAGGTGAAGATATGTCTGGTTGTCTGTTTCATTGCCACTTCTGCCGGTATGGTTTTTCATCTGGTTGAGACGGTCTGCGTTGAACTGCAAGACAACCTCATCAACGACCTGGGTGGTGATACGGGCAACAAATCCATAGAGACTATGACGAATATGGTGAAGAACCAGGTCCTTGCAGTACAGGAAAAAGAGTCTAAAGGGTTGACGCTTGATATTCCCAATATCACGGATATTGTCTGGAAGGCCCTTACCGCAATAGTGATGTCTGTCGGTGTATTCCTTTTCAAATACACCTATACATTCTTTATTCTAGGGCGGTATATGTGGCTTTTACTGTTGGAACTGATTGCACCGGTGGCCATTGTGCTGATGATACACGAAAATACCCGGAGCTATTTCTATACGTGGCTGAAGAACATGATCATCTGCTATCTGATGATTCCGATGTTTCTTTTGGCGGACAAGTTCTCGAATGAGGTGGCCGGCTTTTTTATGGAAGGCAAGGAAAACCTGGGACAAGTTACTGTATTGGTGATTGTATGTGTCGGTGTCTGGGTGAAAATCAAGATGTTCAGTGTCGTGAAAGCTAAGGCTTCCAATTTATTTTAGAATCATGAAAGTGGAAAAAGAAAAATACATAGCGGTTCTTAGACAGATATACGGTGCATTCTGTCCGGTTGGAATGCCGTTGAAGGTGAAGATACTTCTGGCATTGCTGGCTTTGGTTGTCAGTTTTGTTGTAATGTCTTTGAAGAATTTAATTTTTATGCAATATGGAAGTTAACAAGGCCAATCTTACTAAGGGATTCCTCTCCTATGTGGAAGCAAAGCGTAAGCAAGCCCTTTATCTGAAGCTTTTCTTTGTATCCGCCACATTCATAGTGCTTGCCGTGCTGTATTATTCATATTCGATTGTGAAACACGCCAATGACAATGTGCTGGTTGTAAGCACTGGGGGAGAAATACTTCCGGTAGAGTCAACGGAGCTGGAAGAGCTGTATAAGGCTCTTCTGGTGACCCATTGCTATTCAGTGAGTTATTATGTCAATAGTTTTGATGTCAACAACATCAAGAACAACCAGGCACGTGCGGCCTTTCTCGTAAACCAGGCTGATCTGAATGCTGTATTCGGGAAATACCAGTATGACAAGGCCTATTCGGATGCCATCAATAAGGGGGTTGTTTACCGGTGCAATTTTGATCGTGTAGAGGATCTGCAACAAGTGGGTAACGGTAGCGAGTATCAGGTTGTATTCTCCTCGACACTGAGTGTGATGAGCAGTAACGATACAAAGAAAATCCGCATAGTGTCAAACGGTACTCTGATACGTGTCACGCCGCGCTACCCGGAGAATCCGACCGGTTATTATTTCAAGAATTATGTCCAGGAATATTTTCCTTTAAATTAATTGTGCCATGAAAATAAGGAAACCTTTTGTAATGGGGGGCATGTTGCTTGTGGCGGCATTGCTCTTTCTCTCCATGTTTATGGACATGTCTGCTCCTCAGGAGATGGAGAGGCAGACAATATCCTTGCGTGCCGAGGCTGAAGATTTGTCCATCGATGATATGATCAATACGTCCGATAAGAGGAAAAGCCCTTCCAATGATGTTGTAGCACCGGGCTTTGCCGGCAACGTCGGAGAATATGCTTCTTCTTCCGTTTCGACATATAGGGAAGATGATCCGGAGGCGATAGCCCGTATTCAGGCGGCTATCCGTGAGAATGAGGAGAATCTGTCTGCCGGTTTGCGGAATATCGAGGCTGAAAGGAAAGGGCAGGCATTATCCGGCCTGCCTTCGGCCCGGAGTGATGAACATGACCGGGATGGCCGTTTCCAAAAGAATGGAATAGAAGGCTTGAAGAAGGACAGAAGGATAGAAATGGAAGAGCTTGAGAAGAGTGATGCGGAGAATGATGAAGAGATGCCGGTGGCTGGGCCGGAAAAGGCTTCTCCATTTCACAGTATCCGCCTTACTTCTTCAAGTAACAGAAATGCGATTAAGGCATATGTACATTCGGAGCAGGTCGTAATGGCTGGCAGTACCCTTAAAATGCGTTTGGGAGAGGATGCCTATACGGATAATGGCGTGTTTATTCCGAAAAATTCACCGGTATATGGTATTGTAACCGGGATAGACGGCGAACGTGTGAATGTCAAGATTACCCATATCAATCTTTCAGGCAACATCCTGCCGTTCGCGAAGTCGGTATATTCCAAGGACGCCTTGCTGGGTATCTATGTGCCCGGTAATCCAAAATCCGAAATCTCCAAGGATGCTGCAGGCGGTGCGTTGGACGGGTTGCCCACAAGTGGAATACCCGGTGTTGATGCAGCTGCGCAGGTTGCTACTGTTGTGGCTTCAAGTGCTGCCAATGCTGGTAAACAGGCTTTATCCAAGAATGTGAAAAAGATAAAGGTCACCATTAAGACCAATTATGAAGTTTATCTTCGTCCGGAAGAAAAATAGGTGATATCTGATAAGGAAAGAAGGAATTAGTGTATAACAATCAAAAATAAGTAAATCAATGAAGTATGACATGAAGAATATATTGTTCTCCCTATTTGTGTTCCCCCTTGTCTGTCCGGTGGCGGCACAGACAGCCGACACAGATCGGCCAGTGGTTGACAATACCATTGCTTTGCGGGAGATCCAGTCTTCCTTTTTCTCTGTCTCTACACAAAAGACATTCCATCTCATTTTTCCGAATGAGGTGAAATACTTCTCTATTGGAGACGAGAATGTGGCCGGAGAAAAGATTGAGGCTTACCCGTGCGCTATCCGTCTGAAATCTGTTGTGCAGTCATTTGAAGGCCTTACCAATATGAGTGTCGTTACTGCCGATGGGCAGTATTACAGTTATAATGTCTCGTTTGTCCCGGAACTTCAGAAGACATATCTTCAGGTCGGCAGAAGCTATATGCAGCCCCCGGTTATTGCTGTCAACGACAACCAGCAGAGCCATCTCATCTTCCCCGACAAGATAATGTACGTTGACTACGGTACGGAGGATGTGGAAGTTGTCAAGGCTTCAGGCGTTGACAATATTATTGCTGTGCGGGCTTCAGCCCCTTTCTCTTCTGAGACGAACGTGTCTGTCGTCACCCAATCAGGCAAGTTCTATACTTTTGATCTGAAATTTGCAGAGAAGCCGTCCCATCTTTCATATGTCGTTGATCCTACAGCCAAGACGGAGGAAAAGCGCATTGCCCTGCTTGATAATAAGGAACTTAACAGTGTGCAGCGTGAGAGTCTGCGTAAAAAGGTGAATGCATGTTTCCCATCCTTGAACAAATTGCATAAGGATTATGCCGGCATTCGCTTTTCCATCACCAATGTCATTATTGACAAGGATATTCTTTTCTTCAAATTCCGTATTGTCAATTACAGCAATATAGACTATGTTCCTGATTTCGTGCGTTTCTATATCCAGGACTCCAAATTCCGGAAAAAGACGGCCATCCAACAGATCGAGCAGATCCCTTTGTTTTTCTTTGATTATCCGGAGCGGATCGGTGCGCATGAGACAAAAGACTTCACAGCCGCTCTGAACAAGTTTACAATTCCGGACAAGAAAAAGCTGGTTATTGAGATGCAGGAGCGTGAAGGCGGCCGTCACTTCCTTTACAAGCTTGATAACAAGCCTATAATTTCGGCTGAGATACTTAATCCTAAAAGGAAATCAGGTACCGGGAAGATGGATTTTCCGGTACGGAATAACCCTTGATTTCACAGATGATAAAGCTGCTTGCCATATTGATGTTACTATCAGGTTCCGTTCCGGTATCCCTACTCGAGGAACTGGCGATAAAGTCCAGGACCCTTGCCCCCATAGTTGGGTGGCAGACCTTTATTTCTCTGCAGGGATTCTGGATTATCTGCCTTTACGCATACCCGTTGTTGGTGGAAGGTATCTTCTCCCTATGGGTATCGTAAAGATCCTCTTACTGGAAAGGGGCGATTTCATGCCGGCCTTGACTATGCCTGTGAACTGGCTACTACGGTTCATGCTTCAGCTGCTGGTGTTGTCTGTTTTGTCGGGCACCGCGGCGGGTATGGAAAATGTGTAGAGGTCAAGCACCGTTACGGTTTTAGCAGTATTTATGCCCATTTATCGGGATATTACGTCAGAACAGGAGAGAGTATCCCTGCCGGTAAGATAATTGGTTTTGTCGGTACGACAGGACGTAGTACCGGGTATCATCTACATTATGAGGTGAGAAAAAATAATCGCGTCATCAAACCACTATTTATATATTGAGAATGGAACGGATAGAACAAGAGAAAGAGTATATAATATTGTTAAGTATTGCGCGTTACGGTTATGCTGCCATTCCCCAGGACTATAATTTTCTGTCACGTCATGCCATGCTGAACATATATTATGAAATACTGAAGAGCTATACCTCTGGAATGAGTGTCGAGCATCTGGATAGGGCTGTAAGGCAGCATGCAGCGCTTCAGCTTGGCGGGATGAACGATATAGGCGCATTGTGTGCATATAGGAAGGCCAAAGGAAACAAGGAGACCAAGAGGCTTCTTGGCAACAACACTTATTATTGGAAAGTGCTTCTGAACGAGATAAAAAAAAGAAAGCCATGAACACTATACGCCAGATTGAAAGGATGGAGAAGCTTCACGGTCTGATACTCCGTGAGATGACGGGTGATTCCCTTGATTTGTCCATTAAGTTGGGTGTGTCCCGGAGAATGGTCAACTACTATCTTCAGGAGTTCCGGGACTATGGTGCCCGGATAGCGTACTCACCGGTTCGCAAAACCTATTATTATTTGAATGATTTTGAAATAATCTTTAAATTTGAGATAAAGGTTTCCTGCTGAGTATTAGGAAATACGAAATGATATTGCATACGTCATCTACTATATTTGTATAATAAAACTAAATTCAAATGTTTATGAGAAAGTTAAGAATTATTTATGCCTTGTTTGCTCTGTTGGCTGTCAGCTGTGGCCGTGACGAGCTGGTTGAAAATGAGGTACAACGTCCGGTTGTGCCTGGTAAACAGTCCTCGGTTATTATTGAAGGTGAGGATGGTGACGGGCAGGGTGTCACGACCCGTGCCGGTAATAGGGTGGAGTTCACTGGCGGTTATGCTACCGGTGCCGGTTTGTATGATGGAGCAGCTAAGGCTTCTGTTACAGCGGTTCCCTATTCCGGTTATCAGCTTGCCAGTTTTACCGGAGGGCCGGTGGGTGGCAATACTAATCAATTCAGTGGGTCTAATCAATACAATTTTAATATTAATAGCCAAGATTGGAGATTTAAGGTCTCCTTTAAGAAAGAGTACACTGTAACTGTATCTGCAGGTACTGGTGGCACAGTGTCTGGCGGTGGCAAAGTCCTGGATGGTTCCAGTTGCACGGTTACTGCAAGGGCCAATTCAGGATATTCGTTTGATGGTTGGTATGAGGGCAGTAGTAAGGTCAGTTCTTCAGCAAGCTATACTTTCACGGTTAGTTCTAACAGAACTCTCTGCTTTCATTTGACTTGATAAATTACTTTTCATATCAATGGTTTTTGTCTCTAAAAAGCAACGACAAAATCTTATAAATTTTCTTAATGATGCAAATCTACATACATTTTTCTATTTTCTAAAAAATCCTTTAGCATATTACAATATATTAACTTTTAAAGGGCCTGATATTTGTTGAATCTTATATCTGTTTGTTATTGGGGCGTTCCCGTTCCGGTCGGGCTTTCCGGCTCAAACATATTCGTTACACTCATACTCGCCTGCTATCCTAACGCGACCTGAGTCAGGTAAGTGAGAATGCTTTTTGATATAGGGATACGCGTAGGGATAAATATAACACGTTGATAATCAGAAAAATAACTTAAAAATGGTGAGCTGAAAATTTGGCTATATCATTGAAAAATCCTATATTTGTAGTGTAATCAATGAGAGATTACAAGCATTTAATAAACTTAAAACTGCTTTAGCTGGCAGGGTAAACAACAGCAAACCTATTTATGGAAAATTACAAAAAAACAAAGAAAGCTCTTAATGAAGTTTCTTTAGTAGATTTGTCTTTAATTGACAAGAGTACTTTTAATCCTCGTAAAAAGTTTGATGAAGCGGCTCTTGATGAATTGTCTGAAAGTATTAAGCAACAAGGACTTTTACAACCTATCAAAATTCGTCCTATTACGGGAACAAATCGTTATGAGATTGTTTTTGGTGAGCGCAGATATCGTGCTGCACTTATTGCTGGATTGAAAAAAATTCCTGCAATGATTTCAGTTATGTCTGATGATGAAGCGGAAGATGCTGCTATCGTTGAAAATTTACATAGGAAAGATGTTGCCCCCTTAGAAGAAGCAGAGGCTTATGCCAGATTGATTGAAAAAGGAAAGGATGATGTTAATTCCTTAGCTGTTAAATTTGGGAAGAATAAAGTATATATTAAGGGACGGTTACAACTCCTAAACCTCATTTCCGATTTTCGTGATTTGTTAGATGCAGAGAATATTAATTTAGGAGTGGCAGGTGTCTTGGCTAATTATGAAAAAGAACTGCAACAAGATATTTTTGATAACCACTTTGGGCAGAATTGTGCACCATATGCTTTATGGAGTGATTATCGTGCTTCAAAATTGCAAAAAAGTATTAATGATGGGTATTCGACCAATTGGAGAGTTATTCTTTTGATAAGACGGAATGTGAAAGTTGTCAGTTTAATACTGCAACATTTTCATTATTTGCAGGAGAGGATTGTACGGGAAAGTGCCTCAAAAAGGAGTGTTTGAGAAAAAAGCAGGTAGCTTATATTGTAGAAAGTAGTATTAAATTGCAACAAGAAAAGCCCGAATTGCAGATGTGTTATGATAGCATTTGGGCGACTAGTCAAGAAGCGATAGAACAATTAACCGAAAAAGGCTTTGAAATTCTAACTGTGAACTTGCTTGACAGCTATCTTGATGCAGAACCCGAAATCCTAATAGGGATGATTTTGAAACAGAGGACGAATATGAGGATGCACAGAGTGGGTACGAGGAAGAACTTGCGGATTATCAATCGGAATTGTCGGAAAGGGATGAACGGTTAGCGAATGGTGAAATAAAAGCCTATATTCAGATTACGGATAAATGTGCAAGAGTTGCTTATGCCGAGGTTGACGAAACTATAGAGGGAGCGGAAGAAGATAATACGCAGGAAGAAACGGAAGAAAGTTCTCCCGATAATGTCGAGATTAAGCACAATCCCGAAGTTGAAAAGCTACAGAAGAAAATAGGCCGCAATAATGAGTTGTGCAGTGAAAAAATCATTGAACGACAAAAGGAGCTGATTAAAAAAATGGATATTCCAAGTTGTAGCATATCGGATGTTGAAGTTGCTCTGATGTATTCTTTTATGGCAAAAAGAATGGATACAAAATCTTATGGAAAGTTAGAACTGGGAAAAGAAGTATATAGGACTGACTATATGGATTTTCTTGAATTGACAGAAGAAAAAAAGAATATCATAGAGAGAAGCTTCATAGCTTCACATCTTAAGGAACTTTATATTGGTGGTATTAAAGCGCAGGAAAGCAGTCCGCTGAGGGCTTTTCTTAATCTGCATGAAGCGGAAGAGGTGGCGAATATTGATATTGAGTTGAAAAGTGTTTATAAAAATCGCAACAACAGACTGCAAGAACGTATTGAAGCAATGAATGAGAAAGATTGAATATAATTGATAAACATATAGCAGGGAGTTTTTATCTCCTTGCTATAAAAAAGATGCTATATGAAATTTACTTTTACTATAATTGAGACATTGGAGAAAAAAGTTGAGGTTGAAGCTGAAGATTATAATGAAGCCAAAAATGAAGTGGAACGGATGTATTATGATGAAGAAGTAGTGCTGACTGCGGATAATCATACAAATACTGAATTTGAACTGACCATTAAGCTACAATAGGCATATATATAATTGTGGGTGGCCGATTGAACTAAGATGCCACCCTTTTCAAATTTGTGGTCGGCTTCGCGACCGTTGTTTTCATATGTTGTCCTTATTTTGCAAGATATGTTTTCTTGTTCATATGCTTCTTTTTCCCACCCACCCTCTAAGGTTGGCGGACATTTGCTAATTATCAAGTACAAAGTACCCGATAATTAGCAAATGCCCTTGTTGCTTATCCCCTTTACCCCTGGCTATATGCAGGGAGAGCGGATGTGCTTTTACCTTATTGGGATAGTTCCTCATGTAGCAGCTGGTAGTCCTAAAACGATTATCTGTCTTTTTGTATCGGCAAAGCTATTTCCGGATCTGAAAATACTGCAAATTTTTATTGCAGAAATCTCCAGCCCGTAAACGGTAGTATTTCTTGAAAAAATTTGCAGTATTTATCTCCGGAGCTTTATGGCCAATACAAAAAGACAGATAACGTCTTAGGCAGGACTTTAAAAAAAAAGTCACTACCCGGATAGGGAAAAACAAAAAATTGCATTATGAAACTGATAACAAAAGAACTGGAGAGAACATTTTCAAAGTATCCTATTTATTCACAAGAAGGCATGGTGTTGGATGCTAAAGTGATTGTAAAGTATTTTAATCCGGCAGGAGCGGGCACATGGCTTATAACAGAAGCTGAACGGCTTTCTGATGGGGACTGGCGGCTATTTGGATATATGCATATTTATGAATGGGAATGGGGATATGTGCTTTTATCGGAACTTCAAAATATAGAGCTGCCATATGGATTAGGTATTGAGCGGGATTTGTATCTTGCTGATGATGCTACAGTACGTTATTGTATTCTAAATTGAATTGAGAAATGAATGCATGTACACCAATGGAAGTAAGAGAGCTGGAGAAACTGATTGCCAGTCTTGCATATAAATGTGGAACTGATGTAAGCCGTATTTTTGATGATTTTCTGATTTATATAATTCATGGGTTTTCGCCAGGAGAAAAGGCTCTTGAGAATTGGAAATATGAGAAAGAGCAAGTGGCCATGTTCTATAAGATGTATACGGAATGGGTATTAATAATGAAAAGGCAAGTTTGTCTTTCTGGATGGTATGATGCCTTTGGTGAGTTGTATATGTCCTGCATTGCCGGGAATGCAAGAAAACAGAGTAATGGGCAGTTTTTTACTCCAGCGCACATATGTGATTTGATGGCGGAACTTTGCGGTTCACAAGACAATTCAGTAGAACTTTGTGGAGATCCGGCTTGCGGAAGTGGAAGAAATCTTCTTGCCTGGCATGTGAAACATCTAAGTTCCTATCTCTGTGCTGAAGATATTGACCGCACTTGTTGCCTGATGACAGTTTGCAACTTTCTCATACATGGTTGTGTGGGGGAGGTGATTTGGCATGACTCGCTTAATCCGAATACTTATTATGACGGTTGGAAAGTAAATGAAAGATTAGCCATTGCAGGGTTGCCGACTATTCGTCGAATAGCGAAAGAAGAGTCTGTCGTTTGGCAAACTTGGCAAAACCAAAGAGATGATGCAAAAGGTCATGTAATCACTCCCATAAAAAAGATTAATATCCGGAAAAAGCGGGAAGAAGCTAAAAGAATGCAGTTGGATTTATTTGATTAGTACAATTAGAGCAGCTCCATCCATAGGGGCTGCTCCCCCAAAAAATTGGCCGGCAAAAGCGACCTCTTCACCGTTCCATTCTTCCCACCCGCCCCGCTAAGGTATGTTTCTTGTAACTTTGCCAGTCTCTATCCCTTCCATTACATAAATTCCATTTCAGGAATAAAGATTGGCAAAGAGAAACATTCGTCCTGAAAGGAACAGTTTTCTGTACGCCCATACCCTGTATGTCTTTTACGCCAAACAGATTCTTTCAGGACTTATTGCTCACCCGCGTTTAAAACAAATAGAAGATGGTATAACATGTTTAAAACCAGGAAAATACTTTAAAAATGGTGATTGAAAAATTTGGCTATATCATTGAAAATTTGTATATTTGTAGTGTAATCAATGAGAGATTACATGTATTTGATAATACTTAAAACTGCTTTAGCTGGCAGGGTAAATAACAGCAAACAAATTATGGAAAAATTGTCTAGTAAAGGATTCTTTGTGCTAAAATCTATTGTCGGAAAAATGGATGCTGATGCTACATGCCATTGGTGGCAGAAAAGGTGGGGGAGGGCTTTTGGGCAGATATTCATTTGATGCAGTTGTCACTTGCTCACTATGACTGTAATGGCGATTTAATGGCTGACCCGGAAATGATGTTCTTTTCAATGAGGAATATTCAGTGGCAATTCCCTTTTCTTATAAGAATGATTACGTCAGATGTGAACAATTTAGCATTAGTTTGACCCAAAAACAATACCATGTTGAGATGCAGAAGGAGCATGTCGCTTTTGCTGAGATATGGTTAAACAATATACAATCACAATATGAATTGGAATAGATAATATATATAGGCTTTTGCCCTATATGTGTAATTTATTATTGTTAAGTTTACGAGTTGAAGAATGATTTTTTTAACAAATTAGAAATGAATAATATAAACCTACTATACATTGACTTATTCTGCGGTGCCGGAGGAACATCCACCGGGGTAGAATCAGCAAAGGTAAATGGTGAACAATGCGCCAAGGTAATTGCCTGCGTGAACCACGATGCTAATGCCATTGCCAGCCATGCAGCCAATCACCCAGAGGCGATGCACTTCACAGAGGACATCCGCACACTGGAGCTTTCTCCTTTAATCGCGCATGTACAACGGATGAAGCAACTATATCCAGAAACTCATCTAGTTCTTTGGGCATCCTTGGAGTGTACCAACTTCTCAAAAGCTAAAGGTGGCCAGCCCCGGGATGCAGACAGTCGGACGCTTGCAGAGCATCTGTTTCGTTACATCGAAGCCATCAACCCGATTACATTCAAATTGAGAACGTTGAGGAATTTATGTCATGGGGACCGATGGACGAAAACGAAAAACCAATTTCCATGCACAAAGGAGAAGATTACACTCGTTGGGTCAGCAACGTGAAATCTTATGGATATAATTTCGACCACCGGATTATGAACGCTGCTGATTACGGAGCCTATACCAGCCGCAAACGGTTTTTCGGTATATTCGCCAAAGATGGATTGCCTATCGTGTTCCCGGAGCCAACGCACTGCAAGGAAGGTAAGCAGGATATGTTCAGCAGTCTCGCTAAGTGGAAACCTGTCAAGGACGTGTTGGACTTCGAGGACGAGGGTACAAGTATCTTCACCCGCAAGAAACCTTTATCAGAGAAAACACTAGAACGCATCTATGCCGGTCTAATCAAGTTTGTGGCAGGCGGTAAAGACAAATGGCTGCTGAAATACAATTCCATCAATGGAAAGACAGGCAAGCATATTCTTCCTGGGATTGACGAACCATGTCCAACGGTAAGCTGTCAGGGACGACTAGGAGTTGTTCAGGCTCACTTCCTTTCGAGGTACAATACTTGCAGACCGCAAGATACTTGTAAATCTGTCGACGAACCTTGTGGAGTGCTTACTACTAACAATAGGTTTGCTAAAGTAGGTTGCCAGTCTCTATCCAAGTATTTCAGTGGACATCCGGAAAGCAAGAATATACCCGTGGACGGTCCGGCACATACCATCAAGTGCAAGGATAACCATTCGTTGATAAACGCTAAGTTTCTAGCTGCGTATTATGGTAATGGAGATAATGTCAGCCAGGTAGATAAGCCATGCCCTACGGTTTCTACTAAAGACAGGTTCAACTACGTGAATCCGAAGTTTCTTTGCTCGTATAACTTTAACGATGCAGGTAAAGATATAGACGCCCCGTGCCCGACACTGCTCACCAAAGACCGTCTTTCTCTGGTAAGTCCGTTCTTTATGAACTACTATTCTGGTGGCGGTCAGCATTCGGATGTAAACCAACCGTCCCCGGCTATTCTGGCTAATCCAAAGCAACGTCTTGTTTCCTGCCAATTCATGGACCAGCAGTTCGGACAAAGTAAGCCTGCCGGAGTTAATCAGCCTCTTGGAGCCTTGACATCGAATCCAAAGTATAATCTTGTAAGCTGCCGCCCGTGGGTGATGAATACTAACTTTGGAAATATCGGCAGCCAGATAGATGATCCTGCACCAGTTATCACTGCTAACCGAAAGTGGCACTACCTGATGAATCCGCAATTTATGTCTGCTGGTGGCAACATAAACAACCCATGCTTTACACTCATTGCACGCATGGATAAGATGCCTCCTTATCTGGTATGCACAAAAGAAGGAGAAGTTGTTATCGAGGTGTACGAAACGGATAGCCCCATGACCCGGAAGATAAAGGAGTTCATGGCTGTGTATGGAATGGTTGACATCCTGATGCGAATGTTAAAGATTCCAGAGTTAAAGCGTATCATGGGATTCCCTGAAGACTACAAACTCATCGGCACGCAAGCCGATCAGAAGAAGTTCATAGGCAATGCAGTTGAGGTAACGATGGCACGGGTTCTCTGTGAGGCTGTCAGCAGGAAGCTACGTGAATTAAGAAAAGTGGAAGCATAAATTAGAGTAAAACAAGATAAGAATGAATGAAAAGAAAATGATATTGGATGCCTGCTGTGGCAGTAGGATGTTTTGGTTTGATAAAGAAAACCCTTTGGTCTTATTTGCTGACATCAGGGATGAAGAACACACTCTTTGTATGGTAGAAGTTTGAAAATCCACCCAGACGTTGTATCTGACTTTATGGCAATGCCATTCTTGAATGAATCCTTTAAACTGGTGGTGTTTGACCCTCCCCATTTGCTAAAGGTCGGTAAAGACAGTTGGTTGGCCAAGAAATACGGAAAGTTACCGGACGATTGGCCAAGGATAATAAAGAAAGGGGTAGATGAATGCTTTCGTGTGCTGGAAGACTACGGAGTTTTGATTTTCAAATGGAATGAAGACCAAATAACAGTCAAAGAAGTGTTGAAAGCTATCGAACGGCAACCTCTGTTTGGGCATACCACCGGAAGACATGGAAAGACCATGTGGATGTGCTTTATGAAATTACCAATTAACGACGTATAACGGAATTAAAATGAAAAAGTAACATTAACGATTGAAGCGTCAGACTGTACTACAGTAGAGGACGTTTGTAAATCCTTAGAAGAGAATAGCTCTCTTATAGAATTAGACTTATCAGAAGGGAATATCACATATATTAATGTATCAGAGTTAGAATTTGAGTAAAACAATAAAGTAATGAGAGTAAAGGAAATAAAGAAGCATAATCCGCAATCTTTTTTAGACGATTTGAAAAGGGTACGAGAGGTCATGGTTTACGTAGAGTGCACCAATTCTTATTATCAAATCTTAAAAAAAGATTTGCTGAGAGATGCTGAAAGGAAAACAATCACATACTATATAACGGATAGTATATTTGTTATAAAAGGAATGTGATGGTAGTCATTTAACGAACTACTGAGATATGGAAGTGAAATATTTAGCAGTTGAGATTAAAGGCGAAATATTCGTTATGAATGACAATGACGAATTAGGAGGACTGATAGATGGGATATACCGCATACAGTAATTGGTCGGGTATGTACAGAAAGGTGTAATACAACATGCTTACATTACCGTGGAGGTACGTGCCCTTGTAAGGCTATGAAAGATGCTGATGGGATTTTAATTCATGTTTTTGTAGACTAACTTCTGGTTCTCTATGTATTTCATTACTGTGTCTTCCGATATGTGTCCTACCGACTCTACAAAATAGGAACGTGTCCATAGTGTCGGCAGCCTGCTTCGGAGCTTTGGAAATTCCTCCCTGAGCCTGACGGATGAATATCCCTTCAGCTGGTTCACTACAAAGTGTACGGCGTATGTTAGTTTGCTCCTGATGAACAGGTGTGCATGATCCGGCATGACCTCCATGCTTTCAATGATAATATCCAGTTCTTTCGCCTTTTCCATGAGAAGCTCCTTCAGTCTTTCGTCTATTCCGTCCACCAGGACCTTCCTTCTGTACTTTGGGCAGAAGACTATATGATAGCCCAAATTATATACGCTGTGGGAGCTTGATGTGTATCTGTTTGCAAGTGTCATGATAAAAGCCTTTAATGCACTTGCAAATATAAAAAAATATTATACATTTGCAATATATCTAATGAACGACAATCATGTTGCGTGCCTATAAATATAGAATCTACCCGACTAACGAGCAGAAGGCTTTGTTTGCAAAGACCTTCGGCTGCTGCCGTTTCGTCTATAACTGGGCACTCAACCTGAAGATAACCGCATATAAGGAACGTAAGGAAACACTTGGCAATGTGTATCTGACGAACCTGATGAAAAGCGAACTCAAAGCGGAACATGACTGGCTTAAAGAAGTCAACTCTCAGTCCTTGCAGAGTGCGCTACGCAATCTTGATACAGCATATGCCAATTTCTTCCGCAATACCAAGGCTGTGGGCTTCCCTAAGTTCAAGTCACGCAAGAGCGGCAGAGTTTCCTTTGCCCACAACATTGCAGTATTGACTTTGCTAAAGGAACAATTACCATACCCAAAGCCAAAGATATACCGGCTGTGCTGCACCGTAAATTTAAGGGAACAGTAAAGACCGTTACCGTCAGCATGACCCTTCGGGCAGGTACTTTGCATCCGTTCTAGTAGATACAGTTATCCAGGAACAGAAGACTTCCGAGCCCGTGCACGACACAGCCATCGGCATCGACTTGGGCATCAAGTCGCTTGCCGTATGTTCTGACGGACGCACGTTTGATAATCCCAAGAACTTGCAGAGAAGTTTGGAGCATCTGGCTCTATTGCAGAAGCGGATGAGCCGGAAACGGAAAGGTTCCGCCAACCGCAACAAGGCTCGCATCCGCGTGGCCTGGCTGCAGGAGCACATCGCCAACTGCCGCAGAGACAACCTTCACAAGATCGCCCATGCACTCACGCACGACAGCCAAGTGCGCACCATCTGTATGGAGGATTTGAATGTCAAAGGTATGCAGCGCAACTATCACCTTGCACAAGCCGTAGGTGACGCTTCATTCGGAACGTTCCTCACCATGCTTGAATACAAGTGCCGGTGGTATGGAGTGAACCTCATCAAGATAGACCGCTTCGCGCCCAGCTCGAAGACCTGTGGCAAATGCGGCTATGTATATAAAGGATTGAAACTTAGCGAGCGTAGCTGGACTTGCCCGGAATGTGGTACACACCATGACCGGGACTTCAATGCCGCTTGCAACATCAAAGAATCTGGCTTGAAAGCCCTACCCTCGGAGCGAGGGAAAGTCAAGCTTGTGGACTGCCCAACGGTGGATGACCGACCCCCGTGTCCTGAAAAGCCGTGGCAGGAAGAAGCAGGAAAAAGGAGGACTAATTGTGTCCGATGCTCATGCCTTTAGGCGTGGGGAGCTCACTCTACCGGTGGCTGAAGAATGGACATTACCAGCTGGAGCGTTCGGAGAAAACTGTAGGGCAATTTAATATAAAATAGGCGAGTATAATGAAAGTAAAGTATGGAGTTTATTGTAAAGCTGGAAATTCAGATCCAAAACTGATAGTGTCCTATGGGGAACAGCATATACCGGTCCGAACAAGACGGAAATATGCCGGAAGAAAAGCTAAAATTAAGGCTATAGAACAGCTCACTGGCAATGTCATGGATACTCATTTATCTACAAGTGAAGTAAATGCTTATATTGGAAAGCATTTCTTTGGCACTTCTCGGTGGGCAGAGTATCACCGGTTATTTGAACTTTTTGCTAATGAGGTAGAACAAGTTCCGGAACAAGTAGAATTGAAGTTTTATGTGATAATTGAGTTTGATGCATCTATGTGTAATCCGGATGATGAAAGACTTGTTTACATGATAACTAGATTATTAGTGAATGACCCTATAGATGAATACAAAGGCCTGCAAAATCCTATCATATCTTTCTCCATCCAGGCAATCGATAACAAATAGGGAGAAGCATGAGACGTCAAATCGAATGATAAATAAATCAATATATTATAATTTGACGTCTTTCTTTCTCTATTTGTTTTCCACTTAACTTAAAAAAAAATCAATAGTCCCATATGATTGATATGGATAGGAGTAGGGATGTTTGGACTAAGGAAATTGAATGTCAAAATCTTCTTCAAGCTTTGTTTTGACAACTCTAGCAATAGGCAATTCATAAGCTACAGGATCTGTGCCTATGTATTTAATAGCATTATGAAGTTTCTCAATAACAGCAGTGGGCATTTCTTTTATTTGTTCCATAAGGAAAGGGTATTCCATTGGATATATGCAAAGTAATTGTTCCTCTAGGTAATCTAAATATTCAGGTAGCAATTTTGTTTGTCTTATTAATGATACCTCATCAATAATTTTAAAGGTAACTCCAAGCAAACGACCACCGGATCCTGAGGCTGATTTTTGGGTTTCTACTTTCACATAAAAAGGTATTAATCTTTTGTTATAAAGAGATAAAATTTCAGTTTCAATAGGTCTGATAATGCGATATAAGAACTGAGGATTAGACAAGGTGGAGCCTAAATCTTTTTTTTAATATCTCCATTGATATAGTATTCTCATATCCGCGACATAAATATGAGTATATGACTTTTCCTGATGATTTTAAGTGTTGAGCTAATAGGTTTTCTATAAATCGGTTCCAAATTTCTACTTTGTTGTCAAAATGCTTGAGATAGTGTTTGAGTGCTATTGTATTATGCTCTATCATGATTCCAGAATCAGTGGCATCTACATCTACGACTAAAGGATATGAGGAAAAGAAATCATTCTCTGTGTAAATGGTGACAAATGTCTGTGCATAACAGTAGAAAGCTTCTCTCATCTGTTTTTTTGCTTCGATTAAAGATGTACAATGAAGAAATAGAAGAATTTCTTTCCAACTTATATTGGTCTTTATGGTTTTACGATTCAATTCATTTTCATCGTTGACCTGAGAGTAGACATATTTGTCCAATAAATGGTGCAGTTGGATAATATCGTAATTTTCAAATTTCATAATTAGTGAACTTTATAAAAAACTTTTATAGGAGATGGAAAATATCTTTGGAGAACGGCGGCAAAAACTTCTGTAAAATAAGTTTCTATGGCTGTATAACACTCTTTAGAGGTTTGGAATGTAATGAGATTTTCCTCTTCTTCCTCTGTGTATGAATAAAAATATAGTTGTTTAAAGAGAGCTTTAACTTCCTTACTTGTATTCGGACTCTCGTCTATGTGCTTTAAACATTCATTCCAGTAGCTAATACCGGCTACTGTATCCTTCTCTTCTTTTTCAAATAGAGGTGCGGAAGTTATAGACGATGCGTTTTTCTTTTTCTGTTTGGCAGATATTCCATACTTATCAAGAATGAAAATCAAATAGGCTGTTTTATTGCGAATTTCGTTCTTGTCAGAATTCTCAAATTTATTTAATCTCATCCAAATCCTAATAATTTGTTCTGCATCAAATAGCCTTATTTGTTCTAATACATTTATTCGATATTTAGGTAGATTATTAGTGAGAAATTTATCTATTTCCCTATAGGCCTTGTTCGCTTCTATCTTACGTTTATCCTCTCTATTTTCATTATGAATGGTACATTCCCATTTAATTATCTTGGTACACTTCCCTACTACTTGTCTTACTTCTTCAAATGTAAAGTAGCGAGGACATAGTTTATTATCGTAAAGTTCCTTTATTTCTTTTTGTGCAGGTATAATTATCTGTAATTTGATATTACTATTTTGATATTTTACTCCGAATTTATTTTTAATCCATTCGGGCGTAAGGTCAAACTTATATCCAGAACTTGGCTGGTCATGTAAACAAGTTAACCAATAAAATTCATGGGTATATGCTCCCTTGAATTTATTTGACAGACCAAAGTCTATCAATGTGTTGGGAGTATTGGAAGCTATTATGTATTTCTGCAATACCATTGGGTCAACATTTACATGTAATCCTGTGTCATCTAATTCTGCAAACGTAAGCAAACTATATAATTCGAACCCACCTTTTGTTGAAATGCCTTTTCGTGCATTCATCATATAAAGACATGTATTCTCTAGATCTTTTTTCCAATGCTTAGTAGGATACCAATTTCTTAAAGTTTGGATATCAATATCGACTGTTAGTATTCTGCGATTCTGAATATAGTCTTCCAAATTATACGAATACTCTTGGATATATCTTTCAACAATCATTTGACTCCTGCTTAAAATTAGGGTCGAAGGAAAATCTGGAGCCGAATTATTCCTTTTAATCAAAGCATCTTTTTCTTTTTTCCCAGCTTTTAGAAGTATCATATTATTTATTTTGTAGATCAAATATATGACTTTGTTTTTTCATGCAAATAAAAGTGCATGAAAAA
>ENA-OQLB01000418-OQLB01000418.1-human-gut-metagenome-genome-assembly--contig:-NODE-418-length-24699-cov-5.569958_pt1 | contig 24699 bp, 37 predicted proteins | sample MGYA00242656_ERZ504813 | MGnify/ENA primary metagenome ERZ504813 (study PRJEB26092, sample SAMD00036388) | human gut metagenome | host: Homo sapiens | study: EMG produced TPA metagenomics assembly of... | reverse complement strand
CTGCAATTTTGCACTCTCTCGGATATACTAAGAGAGTCGTGAGCATGATAGCAATGAAGCGCGAGGTTGCTGCCCGGCAAATGAATAAGTTGGTGCAGGTTTTCCGTGGAGCGAATGTCAAGTTAGGAAACTGGCGACAAGTCACTGTACGAATCAAAAACTGATTACTATTTGCCCCAATGGGATAACCAGGGTAGGAGTATGAAACAACGTGTGAGTTTCTCACGACACACACGGGAGAGTGTACAGTCACCGCTTGTCGTACTGATGTGAAAAGTACGAAAAGGAGGCGACTTTTTTATGGCAAGTCAAGTAATGAGAATCACATTGAAGGCGTATGATCATCAGCTTGTTGATGCATCCGCAAAGAAAATCATCGAAACTGTAAAAAAGAACGGGTCACAGGTGAGTGGACCGGTACCACTTCCGACTAAGAAGGAAGTTGTAACAATTCTGAGAGCTGTACACAAGTACAAAGATTCCAGAGAGCAGTTCGAGCAGAGAACTCACAAAAGACTGATCGATATCATCACACCAACACAGAAAACTGTTGATGCACTTTCTAGATTAGAAATGCCAGCTGGTGTATTTATCGACATCAAGATGAAGTCCAAATAATAAGGACATCTTAATTTTAAACAGTATTCCTAAAATTTAGGATGAGCGCGAAAGCGTTCCGCTGTAAATCACAGGAGGTAATTATAATGAAGAAAGCTATTTGGCTACAAAAGTCGGAATGACTCAGATCTTCAATGAAGAGACAGGAGTCCTGATTCCGGTAACTGTATTGCAGGCTGGGCCATGTGTAGTAACACAGGTTAAAACAGTTGAGAATGACGGTTACAGCGCAGTACAGGTTGGATATGTTGACAAGAAAGAAAAGATTGTCACAAAAGACAACAGTGGAAAGAAGTCCATCGCTCACAGAAACGGTGTGACAAAAGCTGAAAAAGGTCATTTTGACAAAGCAGGCGTATCCGGAAAGAGATATGTAAAAGAATTCAGATTTGAGAACGCTGAAGAGTATACACTTGCTCAGGAAATTAAAGCTGATATCTTTGCAGCAGGAGACAAGATTGATGCAACTGCTGTTTCAAAAGGTAAAGGTTTCCAGGGCGCAATTAAGCGTCACAATCAGAGCAGAGGACCTATGACTCACGGTTCCAAGTTCCATCGTCATGCTGGTTCTAACGGTTCAGCATCTGATCCAAGTAAGGTATTCAAAGGTAAGAAGATGCCAGGACAGATGGGTAACAAGAAGATCACTGTTCAGAATCTTGAAGTAGTAAGAGTTGATGCAGAGAATAATCTCATCCTCGTTAAAGGTTCTGTACCGGGACCAAAGAAATGCCTGGTAACAATCAAAGAGACAGTGAAGGCAAACTAGTCTGACAGCTAAGAAAGGAGGAACATACAGATGGCAAAAGTATCTGTTTACAATATCGAAGGTAAAGAAGTTGATACAATCGAACTGAACGATGCTGTATTCGGTGTTGAAGTTAATGAGCACCTCGTACACATGGCAGTTGTAAATCAGCTTGCAAACAATCGTCAGGGAACACAGAAAGCCAAGACACGTTCTGAAGTTTCCGGTGGCGGAAGAAAACCATGGAGACAGAAAGGAACAGGTCACGCAAGACAGGGATCAACAAGATCACCACAGTGGACAGGCGGTGGAGTTGTATTCGCTCCGGTTCCGAGAGACTATTCCTTCAAAATGAATAAGAAAGAGAAGAGAGCAGCTCTTAAGTCTGCACTTACTTCCAGAGTAGAAGAGAACAAATTCATCGTTGTTGATGAACTCAATTTCGACGAAATCAAAACAAAGAAATTCCAGGCAGTACTGAACAACCTGAACGTTAACAAAGCGCTGGTAGTTCTTGAAGATGGAACAAGAATGTTGAGATTTCCGCAAAGAATATCCCGGATGTTAAAACAGCACATACAAACACAATCAACGTATATGACATCCTGAAATACAACACAGTAATCGCTACGAAAGCTGTTGTTGCAGCAATCGAGGAGGTGTACGCATAATGGCAAACATTCAGTATTATGATGTAATCCTTAAACCAGTTGTAACTGAGAAGAGCATGGAGCTTATGGCTGACAAGAAATATACATTCCTTGTACACACAGAGGCTACAAAATCTCAGATCAAAGAAGCTGTTGAAAAAATGTTCAACGGTACAAAAGTAAAAAGCGTCAACACAATGAACCTTGATGGTAAGAACAAAAGACGTGGAATGACTTTCGGAAAGACAGCTAAGACAAAGAAAGCTGTAGTAGCACTGACAGAAGACAGCGCTGATATTGAAATCTTTGAAGGTCTGTAAAAAATAAGACATTATACGGTGCAAACCCGTGAAACAAATAATCAGAGCAAACGAAAGGAGAGACAGTAATGGGAATCAAAACATATAACCCATATACACCTTCCAGAAGACAGATGACAGGTTCTGATTTCTCAGAGATCACAAAGACAACTCCAGAGAAATCCCTCCTCGAATCCAAGAAGAGAAAAGCTGGCCGTAACGCACAGGGTAAAATCACAGTAAGACATCGTGGCGGCGGAGCTAAGAAGAAATATAGAATTATCGACTTTAAGAGAAAGAAAGACGGAATTCCGGCAACAGTTGTTGGAATCGAGTATGATCCAAATAGAAGTGCTAACATCGCACTGATCTGCTACGCAGATGGTGAGAAAGCATACATCCTTGCTCCAGAAGGACTTACAGACGGCATGACAGTTATGAACGGTGCTGGCGCTGAGGTTAGAGTAGGAAACTGCCTTCCACTTTCAGAGATTCCGGTTGGTACACAGATCCACAACATCGAGCTGTACCCGGGAAAAGGTGGACAGCTGGTTCGTTCCGCTGGTAACAGCGCACAGCTGATGGCGAAAGAAGGAAAGTACGCTACACTGAGACTTCCTTCAGGAGAAATGAGAATGGTTCCGATTATCTGCCGCGCATCTATCGGTGTTGTAGGAACGGTGATCACAACCTGATCAATGTTGGTAAAGCAGGACGTAAGCGTCACATGGGAATCAGACCTACAGTTCGTGGTTCCGTAATGAACCCTAACGACCATCCACACGGAGGTGGAGAAGGTAAGACAAGTATCGGACGTCCAGGACCGTGTACTCCATGGGGTAAACCGGCACTTGGTCTTAAGACTCGTAAGAAGAACAAATCTTCTAACAAGCTGATTGTAAGAAGAAGAGATGGTAAAGCGATTAAATAATCAGATTCACAAGGAGGTTAGAACCTATGGCTCGCTCACTTAAAAAAGGACCATTTGCAGACGAAAGCTTACTTAAAAAAGTAGACGCTATGAACGCTGCAGGTGATAAAACAGTTATAAAGACATGGTCACGCCGTTCTACAATCTTCCCATCATTTGTAGGTCATACATTTGCCGTACATGATGGAAGAAGACATGTGCCTGTATATGTTACAGAGGATATGGTAGGCCACAAGCTCGGTGAGTTCGTTGCAACAAGAACTTACAGAGGACACGGAAAAGACGAGAAGAAGTCAAAAGTTAGATAATTTTCATATATTTTGAAAGGAGGGTTCATCCATGGCAAAAGGACATAGATCCCAAATCAAAAGAGAAAGAAACGAGCAGAGAGATACAAGACCTTCAGCTAAGATTTCTTACGCAAGAGTATCTGTTCAGAAGGCATGTTTCGTTCTTGATGCCATCAGAGGCAAGGATGTACAGACAGCACTTGGTATTTTAGCATACAATCCAAGATATGCTTCAAGCGTTATAGAGAAGTTACTGAAATCAGCAATCGCAAATGCTGAGAATAACAACGGTATGAGCGTTGAGAACCTCTACATCGAGGAATGCTACGCAAACAAAGGACCGACAATGAAGAGAATCAAACCTAGAGCACAGGTAGAGCTTACAGAATCGAGAAGAGAATGAGCCACATCACAATCGTGCTCAATGAGAGATAGGAGGACAATATGGGACAGAAAGTTAATCCTCATGGCCTGAGAGTTGGCGTTATCAAAGACTGGGATTCCAAATGGTACGCAGAAAAAGATTTCGCTGACAATCTGGTTGAAGACCACGAGATCAGAAAGTTTTTAAAGAAGAGATTATACAGCGCTGGAATCTCTAAGATTGAAATCGAAAGAGCATCCGATCGCGTTAAGATCATCGTTTATACAGCTAAGCCTGGTGTCGTAATCGGCAAGGGTGGTTCCGAGATCGAAAAGGTGAAAGCAGAGCTTGCACAGTTCACAGATAAGAAGCTCATCGTTGACATCAAAGAAGTTAAGAGACCGGACAAAGATGCACAGCTTGTAGCTGAGAACATTGCTCAGCAGCTTGAGAACCGTATCTCCTTCAGACGTGCTATGAAATCATGCATGTCCAGAACTATGAAGGCTGGAGCACTCGGAGTTAAGACTTCCGTATCCGGACGTCTTGGCGGTGCTGATATGGCTCGTACAGAGTTCTACAGCGAGGGAACAATTCCGCTGCAGACACTTCGTGCTGACATCGATTATGGATTCGCAGAAGCTGATACAACTTACGGAAAAGTCGGTGTAAAGGTTTGGATTTACAAAGGCGAAGTTCTTCCGACTAAAGCAGATAAGGAAGGGAGAGATAGATAATGTTAATGCCAAAAAGAGTAAAACGTCGTAAACAGTTCCGTGGTACTATGAAAGGTAAGGCTCTTAGAGGTAATAAGATTTCTTACGGTGAATATGGTATCGTAGCTATGGAACCATGCTGGATTCGTTCTAACCAGATCGAGGCAGCCCGTGTTGCTATGACACGTTACATCAAGCGTGGTGGTAAGGTTTGGATCAAAATCTTCCCAGACAAGCCGATCACAGCAAAACCGGCTGAGACTCGTATGGGTAGTGGAAAAGGTACTGTTGAGTATTGGGCAGCAGTAGTTAAACCAGGCCGTGTTATGTTTGAGATTGCAGGAGTACCAGAGGAAACAGCTAGAGAGGCACTTCGACTTGCAATGCATAAATTACCTTGCAAATGCAAAATCGTTTCTCGCGCAGACTTAGAAGGCGGTGATAACAGTGAAAATTAATACATTTGTAAACGAGTTAAAAGGAAAATCCGTAGAGGAATTAAATGAAGAATTAGTAGCTGCTAAGAAGGAACTCTTTAATCTGAGATTCCAGAACGCAACAAATCAGTTGGATAATACAAGCAGAATCAAAGAAGTAAGAAAGAATATCGCTCGTATCCAGACTCTGATTACAGAGGCTAAAAGAGCATAGTGAAAGGAGCAGCAACCGTGGAAGAGAGAAATTTAAGAAAAACCCGTACGGGTAAGGTTGTCAGCGACAAGATGGACAAAACGATTGTTGTTGCTGTTGAAGACCATGTAAAACATCCACTTTACAACAAGATCGTAAAGAGAACTTACAAGCTCAAAGCTCATGACGAGAACAACGAGTGTAAAGTTGGAGATACAGTAAAAGTTATGGAAACAAGACCGCTGTCCAAGGACAAGAGATGGAGACTTGTGGAAATCATGGAGAAAGCGAAATAATTATTTGAAGGAGGTTTACCTGCATGATACAGCAAGAAAGCAGACTTAAAGTAGCAGACAACACAGGTGCGAAAGAGTTACTGTGTATCCGTGTTCTTGGCGGTTCTACAAGAAGATACGCCAACATCGGAGATGTGATCGTTGCAACTGTTAAAGATGCAACACCAGGCGGCGTTGTTAAAAAAGGTGATGTCGTTAAAGCTGTTGTTGTCCGTTCTGTAAAAGGTGCTCGTCGTAAAGACGGTTCCTATATCAGATTCGATGAAAATGCTGCTGTTATTATAAAAGACGATTTGAACCCACGTGGAACACGTATTTTTGGACCAGTAGCAAGAGAGCTTAGAGAGAAACACTTTATGAAGATCGTTTCTCTGGCTCCGGAAGTACTGTAAGGAGGTGCCTGAGAATGTCAACTATGAAAATTAAAAAAGGTGATATGGTTAAGGTTATCGCCGGAAAAGATAAAGATAAAGAAGGTAAAGTTATTGCCGTAGATAAAAAAGACGGAAGAGTCCTGGTTGAAGGCGTCAATATGCTGACAAAGCACACAAAGCCAAGCATGGCAAACCAGAACGGCGGAATCATACATCAGGAAGGTTACATTGATGCATCAAACGTTATGTTACTTCATAACGGAAAAGCAACAAGAGTAGGCTTCAAGATGGATGGAGACAAAAAAGTTCGTTTTGCTAAGGCAACAGGCGAAGTTATTGATTAATTCAAGGAAGGAGGTCCAGGACTTTGAGTAGACTGAAAGAGCAGTATCAGAATGAGATCGTTGATGCAATGATCAAAAAATTTGGATATAAAAACATCATGGAAGTGCCGAAACTTGACAAGGTTGTAATTAACATGGGTGTCGGTGAGGCAAAAGACAATGCTAAACTTCTGGAGTCAGCTATTGCAGACATGGAGAAAATCGCAGGACAGAAAGCGGTTGTAACAAGAGCAAAGAATTCTGTAGCTAACTTCAAGATCAGAGAGGGTATGCCGATCGGATGTAAAGTTACTTTAAGAGGAGAGAAAATGTACGAGTTCGTTGATCGTCTGATCAACCTCTCACTTCCTCGTGTACGTGACTTCAGAGGAGTAAACCCGAACGCATTTGACGGAAGAGGTAACTATGCACTTGGAATCAAGGAGCAGCTTATCTTCCCGGAAATCGAGTACGATAAGATTGACAAAGTCAGAGGTATGGATGTAATTTTTGTTACAACAGCCAAGACTGATGAAGAAGCACGTGAATTATTGACACAGTTCAATATGCCATTCGCAAAGTAAAAAGGAGAGAAATTCATGGCTAAAACATCAATGAAAATCAAACAGCAGCGTGCACCAAAGTTCTCCACAAGAGAATACAGCCGTTGCAGAATTTGTGGTCGTCCGCATGCATATTTAAGAAAATACGGTATCTGCCGTATCTGCTTCCGCGAACTGGCTTATAAAGGACAGATCCCGGGTGTTAAAAAAGCAAGCTGGTAAGACGAAAGCAACTATATACTGTGAAATAACATAGGAGGAATCACACACATGACTATGAGCGATCCAATTGCAGATATGCTTACAAGAATCCGTAATGCAAACACTGCAAAACATGATACAGTAGATGTACCGGCATCAAAGATGAAACTTGCTATCGCAAACATTCTTGTAGATGAAGGATATATCGCAAAATATGACCTTGTAGAAGATGGAGCTTTCAAGACAATTCACATCACACTGAAATACGGTGCTGACAAGAACGAGAAAGTTATTTCCGGACTGAAGAGAATCTCCAAACCGGGACTTCGTGTTTACGCTAATACAGAGGATATCCCGAAGGTACTTGGCGGACTCGGAACAGCAATCATCTCTACAAACAAAGGTGTAGTAACAGACAAAGAAGCTAGAAAACTCGGCGTTGGCGGAGAGGTTCTTTGCTTCGTTTGGTAAGCCGAAAGCAACTTAGTGAGAACGAGGCGTAGCCGAAGTTTGAGCTTAGTGCAAGGTTGTTCTTTGAGCTTAGCGAGGTCCTTTCGAGCTTAGTGAAAAGAACTTCCTTATAAATGTAACTGAAAACAGAGAAGCCAACGCAGCTTCTCCGAGAATCTAAGTTAAGGAGGATAATGGTATGTCACGTATAGGAAGACTGCCTGTAGCAATTCCTGCAGGAGTAACTGTAGAAGTTGCTGAGAACAATGTAGTGACTGTAAAAGGTCCTAAGGGAACTCTTACAAAAGAGCTTCCAGTAGAAATGGAAATCAAAGTTGAAGGCGAAGAAGTAATCGTTACAAGACCGAGCGACTTAAAGAAAATGAAATCTCTTCATGGTCTGACAAGAACACTGATCAACAACATGGTTGTAGGTGTAACAGACGGATACGAGAAGTTCTTGAGGTTAACGGTGTAGGTTACAGAGCTGCTAAATCAGGAAATAAACTGACACTGAACCTTGGTTATTCCCATCCAGTTGAGATGATCGATCCAGAAGGAATCGAGACTGTACTTGAGGGACAGAACAAGATCACTGTTAAAGGTATCGATAAAGAAAAAGTTGGACAGTTTGCGGCTGAGATCAGAGATAAGAGAAGACCGGAGCCATATAAGGGCAAGGGAATCAAATATGCTGATGAAGTAATCAGACGTAAAGTCGGTAAGACTGGTAAGAAATAAATAAGGAGAGTGTGAAAATGGTTAGTAAGAAATCTAGAAGCGAAGTTCGTAGAAAAAAACACATGAAATTACGCAACCGTTTCAGCGGAACAGCGCAGAGACCGCGTTTAGCTGTATTCAGAAGTAATAATCATATGTATGCACAGATCATCGACGATACTGTTGGAAATACTCTTGTTTCCGCTTCCACTCTTCAGAAAGAAGTGAAAGCAGAGCTCGAGAAGACTAACGACGTTGAAGCAGCAGCATACCTTGGAAAAGTAATTGCCGAGAGAGCAAAAGCTAAAGGTATTGATGAAGTTGTATTTGATAGAGGCGGATTCATTTACCAGGGTAAAATCAAGGCATTAGCAGACGCAGCAAGAGAAGCTGGTCTGAATTTCTAAGGAAGGGAGAACACAGATGAGACAGGAACGTATTGATGCTAGTCAGATGGAATTAGTAGAAAAAGTGGTATCAATCAAGCGTGTAACCAAAGTTGTTAAAGGTGGTCGTAACTTCCGTTTCACAGCTTTAGTAGTTGTTGGTGATGGAAATGGCCATGTTGGTGCAGGTTTAGGAAAAGCTACTGAAATTCCGGAAGCTATTCGTAAAGGTAAAGAGGACGCTATGAAGAAAATGATCAGCGTATCTCTTGATGAAAACTCAAGTGTAACACACGATGTGATTGGTAAATTCGGAAGCGCTTCCGTACTTCTTAAGAAGGCTCCGGAAGGTACTGGTGTTATCGCCGGAGGACCGGCGCGTGCCGTAATTGAGGCGGCTGGAGTTAAGAACATCCGTACAAAATCTTTAGGATCCAACAACAAACAGAATGTTGTACTTGCTACAATCGAAGGACTTAAAGCAGTTAAGACTCCGGAAGATGTTGCAAGACTTCGTGGCAAATCAATTGAGGAGATCTTAGGCTAATCAACCGAGAAGCCCGATCAAGCGCATAGGAGGTAAGATTGAAATGGCAAATTTAAAAGTTACATTAGTAAAGTCTACAATCGGCGCCGTACCAAAGCATAGAAAAACAGTTGAGGCTCTTGGACTTAAGAAACTCAACAAAACAGTTGTATTGCCAGATAATGCAGCTACCAGAGGTATGGTACAGCAGGTTAGACATTTAGTTAAAGTTGAAGAAGAGGCTTAATTAAGATAAGGAGGTAATGTCATGGACTTATCAAACTTAAGACCGGCAGACGGTTCAAAACAGAGTGATAATTTCAGAAGAGGCCGTGGTCATGGTTCAGGAAACGGTAAGACAGCCGGAAAGGGCCACAAAGGACAGAAGGCTCGTTCAGGAGCTACAAGACCTGGTTTCGAAGGCGGTCAGATGCCTTTATACAGAAGAATTCCTAAGAGAGGTTTCACATGCAGAAACTCTAAGACAATCGTAGGAATCAACCTTAGCGCACTTGAAGTATTCGAGGATGGCGCTACAGTATCCGTTGAGACATTGATCGAAAGCGGTATTGTTAAGAATCCAAAAGACGGAGTAAAAATTCTTGGAAATGGAGAGTTAACTAAGAAGCTTACAGTTCAGGCTAATGCATTCAGTGCAAAAGCAGCTGAGAAGATTGAAGCTCTTGGTGGAAAAGCAGAGGTGATCTAATGCTTAAGTCCTTGCGTAAAGCATTAAGTATTGAGGATATCAGAAAGAGACTTCTCTATACATTGGCAATGCTTATCGTTGTTAGGTTAGGATCACAGTTGCCCACTCCGGGAGTAGATCCGACATTTTATTCAGAATTTTTTTTGCACAGCAGACCGGTGACGCATTTAACTTTTTTGAGGCGTTCACCGGCGGCTCATTTACAAGAATGTCAGTATTTGCCCTGAGTATCACTCCATATATCACATCATCTATTATCATGCAGCTTCTGACAATAGCGATTCCAAAGCTTGAAGAGATGCAGAAAGATGGTGAAGATGGAAGAAAGAAAATCGCAGCGATTACAAGATATGTGACAGTTGGTCTTGCACTGATTGAATCTATCGCAATGGCTGTAGGATTTGGACGTCAGGGACTTCTGGAAGAATATAATTTCGTAAATTGTGCAATCGTTGTATGTACGCTTACAGCTGGTAGTGCATTTCTTATGTGGATCGGTGAGCGTATTACTGAAAAGGGAGTTGGAAACGGTATTTCTATCGTACTTCTGATCAACATTGTTTCCCGTGTTCCGGATGATTTCGTGACACTGTATACACAGTTCATGAAAGGCAAAACAATTGCAAAGGCAGGACTTGCCGGTGTTATTATCCTTGCAGTTCTTCTGGTTGTAGTTGTGTTTGTTATCATTCTTCAGGACGGTGAAAGAAGAATTGCAGTTCAGTATTCCAAAAAAGTACAGGGAAGAAAAATGTATGGCGGTCAGTCAACACATATTCCGTTGAAGGTGAATACAGCCGGAGTAATCCCGGTTATCTTCTCTTCTTCACTGATGCAGACACCAATCGTGATTGCACAGTTCCTTGGAAAAGGAAATGGAACTGGAATTGGAAGTAAGATCCTTGCAGGTTTAAACTCCAATAACTGGTGCGATCCAGAGAATCCGATTTATTCAGTCGGACTTGTGGTTTACATTTTACTTACAATATTCTTTGCATATTTCTATACATCGATTACTTTCAATCCGATGGAGATTGCAAATAATATGAAAAAGAGCGGTGGATTTATCCCTGGAATTCGTCCGGGCAAACCAACAGTTGACTACCTTACAAAGATTTTGAATTATATCATCTTTGTCGGTGCGTGTGGTTTGATCATCGTACAGGTGATTCCATATTTCTTCAATGGTGTTTTCGGTGCAAACGTTTCCTTTGGTGGAACATCACTTATCATTATTGTAGGTGTTGTACTTGAGACAATTAAGAAGATTGAATCACAGATGCTTGTAAGAAATTACACAGGATTTTTAAATAATAAGAGATAACAGTTATTGATATTGTTTTCTATTAAATGTCTTTTAGCTCGCTTTGTTCTGTCCTCAATTGCAGGACGAACAGAGCGGGTTAAACTTGTATAAGGAGGATAAAGATATGAAACTCATCATGTTAGGAGCCCCAGGAGCAGGAAAAGGAACACAGGCAAAGAAGATTGCTGAGAAGTATTCTATTCCGCATATTTCTACTGGAGATATCTTTAGAGCAAACATCAAGAACGGAACAGAACTTGGTAAGAAAGCAAAAACTTTCATGGATCAGGGTCTTTTGGTTCCGGATGAACTGGTTGTTGATCTCGTTGTAGACAGAGTAAACCAGGAAGATTGTAAGAATGGATATGTACTTGATGGATTCCCGCGTACAATTCCACAGGCAGAGGCACTTGATCGTGCACTTGCTGAGATGGGACAGAAGATTGATTATGCGATCGATGTTGAAGTTCCAGATGAGAATATTGTAAACCGTATGTCTGGAAGAAGAGCTTGTGTTGATTGTGGTGCTACTTATCATATCGTATATGCTCCGACTGCAAAAGAAGGCATCTGCGACAAGTGTGGCGGAGAGCTTATCTTGAGAGACGATGATAAACCAGAGACAGTACTTAAGAGACTTGGTGTTTATCATGAGCAGACACAGCCGCTGATCGATTATTATACAGAAGCAGGAGTACTCAGAGAAGTTGATGGTACAATCGATATCAACGATGTATTTGCTGCAATCGTTCAGATCCTTGGAGAGTAAGTTTTGTTGATTTCATTCAGGAGGATTAAAAATGTCAAAAACTGACGTGATTGAAATTGAAGGAGTTGTAGTTGAGAAACTTCCTAACGCAATGTTCAAAGTAGAACTTGAGAATGGCCATATTGTACTGGCACATATCAGCGGTAAGCTGCGTATGAACTTCATCAAGATTCTGCCGGGAGATAAGGTTACACTTGAGATGTCACCTTATGACCTGAGCAAAGGAAGAATTGTCTGGAGAGACAAGTAAGAATTCTACACATCAAATAACGGGAATGCTGTTGTTTACAACGTTCCGTATCTGAAAAGATAAAAAGATATTATTTTCTGAAAAGTATTTTTAGAAAATAATATCTTTTTTAATTTAGGTCTTGACTTTACCATATGTTTTGTGGTAAAGTATGAAATGGTCATTTTGGAGAGGTGTGTCCAAAAATACCGAAATATATAGGCAGAGCAAAGTAGGGAAGGAGGATTTGACATGAAGGTTAGATCATCAGTTAAACCAATTTGTGAAAAATGCAAAATTATTAGAAGAAAAGGTAGTATCAGAGTAATCTGTGAGAACCCGAAACACAAACAGCGCCAGGGCTAAGGCATTGAACACTTGATGAGTGCAAGCGTAAGCGTAGCACGAATTTAGTGAGAAAGCCTATCAGGAGACTTGGTGAGGTATTATCGAACCTAGTCGAGTGATGCTACTGATGTTTTGTGCAATTATCAAGCGGCTGACAGCATGACACGCCAGGAGGTGTGTGGAGCTGTTTAATATACAGTAAGGATACATCGCATCTGTCCGCAGGTACCGACAGAGCGTGTAGTCTGGGCATCTGACAGACGTTTGTCATCTTTATATTAAAGAGGGAAGATGCTATTGTATATTGCTTATAATACCCGGCATTTGCATTGGCGGATGAGAGTATGATCCGTGCCGGGAAAGGGTATGTAGTTTCCGTACATACCTGGGCTGGGATATCGGAAGGATACATTCCGGTAGGATGCAGCAGTAAATGAGTTACACCAGACTTCATTTATAAAAAGAAGAGACTCATTTCGCATTCGCAGCCTCAATTAGGGACAATTAACAAGAAAACCAGAAAAGAAAATGGAGGAAAGACACATGGCTCGTATTGCAGGTGTAGACTTACCAAGAGACAAACGTGTAGAAATCGGTCTTACTTATATCTACGGAATCGGTAGAACAAGTGCAGAACGTATCTTAAAGGATGCAGGAGTTAATCCTGATACTCGTGTAAGAGATCTTACAAGTGAAGAAGTAAAGAAAATCAGCGCAGTGATCGATGAGACTCAGGTTGTAGAAGGTGATCTTAGAAGAGAGATTCAGCTCAACATCAAGAGACTTAAAGAGATCGGATGCTACCGTGGAATCCGTCACAGAAAAGGACTTCCGGTACGTGGACAGAAAACTAAGACTAATGCAAGAACATGCAAAGGTCCTAAGAGAACTGTAGCAAATAAGAAGAAATAATATCGTATAAAATAAAGAAAGTAGGTTAGTTTAAATGGCTAAGAGAGTTGCGAAAAAAGTAACAAAAAAACGTGTCAAGAAAAACGTTGAACGCGGACAGGCACATATTCAGTCATCATTCAACAATACAATTGTTACACTGACTGACGCTCAGGGAAATGCTCTTTCATGGGCAAGTGCAGGCGGTCTGGGATTTAGAGGTTCAAGAAAATCTACTCCATATGCAGCACAGATGGCAGCTGAGACAGCAGCTAAAGCAGCATTAGTACATGGTCTTAAGACAGTAGATGTATTCGTAAAAGGACCGGGATCAGGAAGAGAAGCAGCAATCCGTGCACTTCAGGCATGCGGAATTGATGTAGTAAGCATCAAGACGTAACACCGGTACCGCACAACGGATGTCGTCCACCGAAACGCAGAAGAGTGTAATTATACTCTGCTGTATAAGAAAAGCAGTTATTTAATAGTAAATGTTGACGCAGCGGCATGAGTACCGCTGGCATGTATAATATTAGGAGGATAGAAATGGCAGTAAATAGAGTTCCTGTTCTTAAAAGATGCCGTTCATTAGGAATGGATCCGATTTACCTCGGAATCAATAAGAAATCTAACAGACAGTTAAAAAGAGCAAACAGAAAGATGAGCGAGTATGGTCTTCAGCTTCGCGAGAAACAGAAAGCAAAATTCATCTACGGTGTTCTTGAAAAACCTTTCAGAAACTACTATGCAAAGGCAAAACAGCAGGAAGGAATGACAGGTGAAAACCTTATGATCATCCTTGAGTCAAGACTTGACAATGTTGTTTTCCGTCTTGGACTTGCTAGAACAAGAAAAGAAGCTAGACAGATCGTTGATCATAAGCACGTTCTTGTAAACGGCAAACAGGTTAACATCCCATCTTACCTTGTAAAGGCTGGAGATGTTATTGAAATCAAAGAGAACAAAAAAGGTTCACAGAGATATAAAGAGATTCTTGAAGCTACAGCTGGAAACATGGTACCAGAGTGGCTTGAGGCAGACGCTGAGAATCTTAGAGGTACAGTAAAAGAGCTTCCTAACAGAGAAGCAATCGATGTACCGGTTGACGAGATGCTTATCGTCGAGCTGTATTCTAAATAATAATTACGATTTGAAAGGATTGCGCAGGCATTTATGCAGGGCAATCCTAACTAATCTGAATAAGTTGATTAGATACAGTTTTGTACCCCCTCAACATATATTAAGCCCATAAGGAGGGTCTGTGTAGTGTTTGATTTTAATAAACCGAATATTGAAATTACAGATGTTTCAGATGACAAGAAATACGGAAGATTTGTCGTAGAACCGCTGGAGAGAGGATACGGAACTACGCTTGGTAACGCGCTGAGAAGAATCATGCTTTCTTCCCTGCCGGGAGCAGCAATCAGTTCTGTGAAAATCGACGGTGTACTGCACGAGTTCAGTTCCATCCCGGGTGTTAAAGAAGATGTGACAGAGATCATCATGAACCTGAAATCTCTGGCTATCAAGAACACATCTGAGTCTGATGAAGTGAAGACAGCTTATATCGAGTTCGAAGGAGAAGGCGTTGTAACAGGTGCTGATATCCAGTGCGACTCTGATATTGAGATTGTAAACCCGGAGCAGGTAATTGCTACATTAAGCGGTGGCAAAGACAGCAAGCTTTATATGGAACTTACAATCACAAAAGGAAGAGGATATGTAAGCTCAGATAAGAATAAGACAGAAGATATGCCAATCGGTGTTCTTCCGATCGATTCTATCTACACACCGATCGATCGTGTTAACCTGACAGTTCAGGATACACGTGTAGGTCAGGTTACAGATTATGACAAACTGACACTTGATGTCTGGACAAAAGGTACAATGGCTCCTGATGAGGCTGTCAGCCTTGCAGCAAAAGTGTTAAGTGAGCATCTGAAACTCTTCATCGACCTGTCAGAGGTAGCTCAGCAGGCAGAAGTTATGATTGAGAAAGAGGATGACGAGAAAGAAAAAGTTCTTGAGATGAGCATTGATGAACTTGAGCTTTCTGTTCGTTCTTACAATTGTCTGAAGAGAGCCGGAATCAACACAGTTGAAGAGCTCACAAACAAGACTCCGGAAGACATGATGAAGGTTCGTAACCTTGGTCGTAAGTCTCTCGAAGAAGTTCTTGCAAAACTGAAAGAACTCAATCTGGAACTGAACCACGGAGAAGAATAATATTCTATATCCGCACTATGATAAATTATCAGGACACTTATGTCCTGCACAGGCTGTGATTACAGTTTTGTGAATTGCAGCCCGCTGAAGATTGAATATCCTGGTGGTAAGCCCGAAGAGCACAGCAGGAGCATTTGATTAGTAAGCCCGAAGATGCATAACCAAATGTTAATTAATGGAGGAAATTTGAAATGGCAAAGTATAGAAAACTTGGCAGAACAGCAAGCCAGAGAAAAGCTTTACTTAGAAACCAGGTAACAGCACTTCTTAACAACGGAAAGATCGTTACAACAGAAGCTAAGGCAAAAGAGATCCGTAAGCAGGCAGAAAGCCTGATCGCTCTTGCTGTAAAAGAGAAAGATAACTTTGAAGAAGTTACAGTAATGGCTAAAGTAGCACGTAAAGATGCTGATGGCAAACGTGTGAAAGAAGTTGTTGACGGTAAGAAAGTTACTGTTTATGACGAAGTTGAGAAGACAATCAAAAAAGATAAGCCAAGCAGACTGCACGCTAGACGTCAGATGCTGAAAGTTCTCTTCCCTGTTAAAGAAGGCGAGAAGAGAAACATGAAAGATGTTGACATGGTTGCAAAACTCTTTGATGAGATCGCTCCAAAATATGCTGATCGTAACGGTGGTTACACAAGAATCGTAAAGATTGGTCAGCGTAAAGGTGACGCAGCTATGGAAGTTCTGATCGAGCTTGTTTAATTTGATAATATAGCTGATTTTTGACTCTCATATAGGACAGAAATGTCCTGTATGGGAGTTTTTTGCATATTAGTAAAGTGTTTTTCATAGTTAAAATTGTCAAGCAAAAATTTGCTTTTGTGAAAAATGCACAAACGATGTTAAATAAATAACGTTAAAACCTTAACAACTGGTACATTGACAATTAATTAACGAACTAGTATACTAATACCTGTAATCGGGAAACATAAAAACAACCCGATCGGATAAAACTTGCAGGTTACGAAAACAGTGACTATAAAAATGATTTATTCAAGTACAGGAGGAATACTCAGATGGCAAAGAAAGAGGCGGCAAAAACTGTAGAGACAAAGACAGTAAATACCGGATTCATTGATAACGTTGAAGCTCTTGAAGCAAAAATGAAAGAGATGCGCGAGGCACAGAAAATCTTCGCTACATTTACACAGGAGCAGGTTGACAAAATCTTCTATGAAGCAGCTATGGCAGCAAACAAGCAGCGTATCCCGCTTGCAAGACTTGCAGTAGAAGAGACTCAGAGAGGTATTCTCGAGGATAAGGTTATCAAAAACCATTACGCAGCAGAGTATATTTACAACGCATACAAAGATACAAAGACATGTGGTGTTATAGAAGAAGATAAGGCATTTGGAATCAAAAAGATCGCAGAGCCAATCGGACTTGTTGCAGCAGTTATCCCTACAACAAACCCGACATCAACAGCAATTTTTAAAACACTGATCTGTTTAAAGACAAGAAATGCAATCATCATCAGCCCACATCCGGCTGCTAAAGCATCTACAATCGCAGCAGCTAAAGTTGTTCTTGATGCAGCAGTGAAAGCAGGAGCTCCGGAAGGAATCATCGGTTGGATCGATGCTCCATCACTGGAACTTACAAACACAGTAATGAGAGATGCAGATATCATCCTTGCAACAGGTGGTCCTGGAATGGTTAAAGCAGCTTACTCTTCAGGAAAGCCGGCACTCGGAGTTGGAGCTGGTAACACACCGGTTATCATCGACGATACAGCAGATGTAAGAATGGCAGTTAACTCAATCATTCACTCTAAGACATTTGATAATGGTATGATCTGTGCTTCTGAGCAGTCTGTAACAGTACTTGAAAGCGTATATGAGGAAGCTAAGAAAGAATTCCAGTACAGAGGATGCTACTTCCTGAAACCAGGTGAGGAGCTTGACAAAGTTCGTAAGACAATCATCATCAACGGTGCACTGAACAGCAAGATCCCAGGAAAATCAGCTTATGAAATCGCTCAGATGGCAGGCGTTGATGTACCGAAGAATACAAAGATCCTGATCGGAGAAGTTGAATCTGTAGATATTTCAGAAGAATTTGCACATGAGAAATTATCACCGGTACTTGGTATGTACAAAGCTAAAACATTTGATGAGGCTCTTGAGAAAGCAGCTCAGCTTGTAGCAGACGGTGGATATGGACATACATCTTCACTCTACGTACATCCGGCAGAGACAGAGAAGATCGCAAAACATGCAGCAGCAATGAAGACTTGCCGTGTACTGATCAACACACCTTCTTCTCACGGTGGAATCGGAGACCTTTATAACTTCAAGATGGCTCCGTCCCTTACACTTGGATGTGGATCATGGGGTGGAAACTCTGTATCAGAGAACGTAGGAGTAAAACATCTGATTAACATCAAGACAGTTGCAGAGAGGAGAGAAAATATGCTGTGGTTCAGAGCACCTGAGAAAGTTTACTTCAAGAAAGGTTCTATGCCGGTTGCACTGGATGAGCTTGGAACAGTAATGCATAAGAAGAAAGCATTTATCGTAACAGACTCCTTCCTTTACAAGAACGGATATGTAAAACCGATCGAAGATAAATTAGATGAAATGGGAATCCAGCATACATGCTTCTTCGAAGTAGCACCAGACCCGACACTTCAGTGTGCACGTAAAGGTGTTGACCAGATGAGACAGTTCGAGCCAGATACAATCATCGCTCTTGGTGGTGGATCTGCAATGGACGCAGGTAAGATCATGTGGATCATGTATGAGCATCCGGAAGCAAACTTCGAAGATATGGCTATGGACTTCATGGACATCCGTAAGAGAGTATTTACATTCCCTAAGATGGGAGAGAAAGCTTACTTCGTAGCTATCCCAACATCTTCAGGAACAGGTTCTGAGGTAACACCATTCGCAATCATCACAGACGCTGACACAGGTGTTAAATGGCCAATCGCTGACTACGCTCTGCTTCCAAACATGGCAATCGTAGACGTAGACAACATGATGACACAGCCGAAGGGACTGACAAGTGCTTCAGGTATCGACGTTATGACACATGCAATCGAGGCATATGTATCTATTATGGCTACAGATTACACAGATGGTCTTGCTATGAAGGCTGTTAAGCTTGTATTCGAGAACCTTCCATCTGCATACGAGAACGGAGCAAACGATCCGAAGGCTCGTGAAGAGATGGCAAACGCTTCCTGTATGGCTGGTATGGCATTCGCAAATGCATTCCTTGGTGTTAACCACTCCATGGCTCATAAGCTTGGTGCTTTCCATCACCTGCCACACGGTGTTGCTAATGCAGTAATCCTTACAGAGGTTATGAGATACAATGCAGCAGAGGTTCCGACAAAGATGGGAACATTCTCACAGTATCAGTACCCACATGCACTTGCAAGATACGCAGAACTCGGACGCTTCGCAGGATGCACAGGTAAAGATGACAAAGAAGTATTTGAGAACTTCATCGCAAAACTTGAAGAACTCAAAGAGAAGATCGGAATCAAGAAGACAATCAAAGATTACGGCGTTGATGAGAAGTACTTCCTTGACACACTTGATGAAATGTCAGAGCAGGCATTCAACGATCAGTGTACAGGAGCTAACCCAAGATACCCACTCATCCAGGAGATCAAAGATCTGTACCTGAAATGCTACTACGGAAAATAAATCGCATTGCATAAGCAGGCATATGACCGTTAGAATCTAAAATATACAAAGAGAGACAGAATGATGTTGAAAAGCATTGTTCTGTCTCTTTTTTACGTGAGCAACGAGCCAAAGTCTGTGCTTGCACAAGACCTTGGCGACTGCCGCGATAACTTGGAAAATACAGTTTTTGAGTTTTCCAAGTATACGTGAGCAACGAGTCAAAGTTTATGATTGTTAATAAATAGACAATATATAACAGATAAAAAAACTTGTTAAAAACTGCACAAACTTGCTCTAAAGGGGTTTTATTTCTAAAAATTGTGAGATATAATGACATCATCAAAACAAAGTAAGAGCCGTAAGGCAAAAGGAACAGCCCCGCAGAGCTGAGATAAAATAAGAGCAGACAAGAAGGAGCGTTCAAGATATAAGGAGGTCTATATTATGAAGTTAGAAGAAAAAAATCTCATCGTGAAACGTGCTTACAAATCAGTCTATAAATGTGATGATTGTATCGTGAAAGTTTTTAATGAAGGACATCCGAAGTCAGATGTATTTAATGAGGCTCTGAATACTGCAAGAGTAGAAGAGACAGGTTTGGACATTCCTAAGGTAAAAGAAGTAACTCAGATTGATGGAAAGTGGGCAATTGCTATTGAGTACAAAGCAGGTAAGACACTTGAGGACATGATGGAATCTGATATGAAGAATTTGGAAAAATATATGGAAGACTTTGTTGATCTCCAGTTACAGGTTCAGAGTAAGAAATCACCGCTTCTGAAAGGAATGAAAGATAAATTAGCTCGTCAGATCAATGGATTGAAAGATCTTGATGCGACTACACGTTATGAACTTCTGACAAGACTTGAGAGTATGCCAAAGCATAATAAAGTATGTCACGGAGACTTTAATCCGAGTAATGTGATCGTAGGAAAGAATGGAAAGATGACTGTAGTTGACTGGGCTCATGCAACACAGGGAAATGCAAGTGCAGATGCAGCAATGACATATTGCTTTTCGCACTGAAAGATCAGAAAGTAGCAGATCTCTATCTGAAATTGTTCTGCAAGAAGAGCGATACAGCAATGCAGTATGTACAGCAGTGGCTTCCGATTGTGGCAGCAGCACAGTTATCTAAAGAAAATGAACTTGAAAAAGATTTTCTGATGAGATGGATTGATGTTGTTGATTATCAGTAGAAAATATGATTGATTAGTTGTTTCTGAAAAAGCGTCGGAGAATGAGAATTTCAAATAATAGATTCTCATTCTTCGACGCTTTAATAATTTACGCGAGCAACGAGGCAAAGTCCGTGCTTGCACGAGACCTTGGCGACTGCCGCGATAACTTGAGAAACTCGCGGAGCGTGTTTCTCATAGTTACCAGCTAGTGAAGAAAACATTTCCACCGATGACAACACCAGTTCTATTTGTAGATGCTGCATATAAGAAATAATAGCAGTCAGATACGGAAGAATGTCGAGCACCGTTGATCGCATCTTGCGCTACCTGAATGGAAAGACTTCTCGGCCCTGCTTTTAAGACACGGTCTAAGGAACCTGTCCATACCGGAGCAAACTGTCCGTTTGCGTAAACAACACCTGAAATGCTGTTTGGGAAACGTCCGCTGTTCACGCGGTTCATAATAACTGTTGCAACTGCAAGCATAGAGTCATAATCATAGCGAGCTTCACATTGTAGAATGGCTGCTAAGAGTGTAACATCATCTGAGGCAACGGTTGACCCAGATGATGTTGAGCCGCCGGAAGAGTTTGAACCACTGGAAGAACTTGAACTTCCGGAGGAACTGTTAGAAGAACTGTTACTACTAGAACTAGAACTGTTCTGCTTGTTCGCACTGGCAGCAGCCTCAGCTTTTGCCGCTGCTTCGGCTTTCGCAGCGGCTTCCGCCTGTTTCCTGGCTTCTTCTGCCTGACGAGCTGCCTCTTCTTCTTTGGCTTTCTGCAGTTTTGCATTCACCTCATTTAAATTAGTAGAAGTTGCAGCAGCTTTTGCCTGTAATTGTGTCTGCTGTGTCTGCAATTGGTTCTGTAAATCTTTCATGGAAGCTTGCTGTGCTTCCAGGTCTGCTTTCTGATCGGAAATCTGCTGGTGAACATCTTTCAGATTGTTCAGAGCTTTGCGGTCGTAGTTACTTAAATTTTCAATAAAATCAGCTTTGTTTAGAAAATCTGACATATTTTCTGCTGAGAAAAGCATCTCAAGCATTGTAGCACTTCCGTGCTCATACATATATTTGATACGGCTTTTCATATCTTCATACTGCTGATCTTCGTTTTTCTGCGCTTTCTCAAGATCATCCTGCGTTTTGTCTATATCACTGTTGAGGAGCTCAACCTGCATCTCAGTATCAGATATCTTCTCACTCAGGGTGAGGATATCCTGGTTGATGCCTTTTAATTCGTTCTCAAGGGCAGAGGTCTGGTTTTGCAGATTGTCTATCGTGTCTGTAGCATAGACAGGAAGTGCAGAAAATACAATTGCAAGGGAACAAATGAGCGCGGTGCCCGTATGTAACTTGCTTTTTTTGTAAAATGCCATAATCTCAATATCCTTTCTTTAAATGACATTGCATAGTTGTTGAAAACCTATTATACTATAAAACAGAGAATTAATCAAATTGGCACGAAATATTTTATGATTGTTTTACGAAATGATTAAAAAGATATTGCTTTTTGTAACAATTGACGGATAGAAAATACAGAAGATAAGGAAAAAAGTATGGAAAAAAAGGAAATTAAGATTGTTGGATTAGATCTCGATGGAACACTTCTTACAGATAAGAAGGAACTTCTTCCTTATACGAAGAATGTGATCGGAGAGGCACTGCAGAATGGGACAGTTGTTCTTGTTGCAACCGGAAGACCATGGACAGGAGTTCCGGAAGAATTACGTGAGCTTCAGGGGATGGATTATGCACTGACTGCGAATGGGGCAAGGATTATCGAGACGAGAACCGGAAAGGTACTGGAAGAACATCTGTTATCCAAAGAAGCAGCAAAAAAAGCAATTGCAATCGGAAGAAAATATGACACTCTGTTGGAAGTTTATTTTGATGGGCAGGGATATGCTCAGAAAGATGAGATCGCGCAGGTGAGAAAGTATCATAAGAATCCGAACATGTGGGATTATTTTCTGAGAACACGAATAGCGGTAGACAGACTGGAAGATCTGCTGGATGAAAAAGAAGGGAATCTTGATAAAGTACAGATGTTGTTTGCAGATATGGAAGAGAGAGAAGAGGCATGGAAAGAGCTGGAGCGAGAAGGTGTCTTTGAACTGGTTGGCTCTCTTCAATATAATATAGAAATCAATGCAGTTGGTGTAAATAAAGGAACCGGACTTGTGAATCTTGGCAAGATGCTTGGAATCAGGCGGGAAGAGATCATGGCGTGTGGGGATGGCGATAATGATATCGCAATGCTCAAGGAAGTTGGATTTGGGGTTGCCATGGCGAATGCTGAAGAAAAGGTCAAAGCTGTAGCTGATTATATTACGGAGAGCAACAATGATGAGGGGCTGCAAAGGCCATCGAGAAGTTTGTTCTGAAACGAGGAGGGGAATCATGTTAGAAGTATTAAAGGTTATCATTTTAGGAATTGTGCAGGGAATCACAGAGTGGCTTCCAATCAGTAGTACAGGTCATCTGATTCTGGTAGAGCAGCTGATCCAACTGAAGCAGAGCGAGGCATTTACGAATATGTTCAATGTTGTGATTCAGTTTGGATCGATCCTGGCAGTTGTAGTAATTTATTTTCATAAGTTAAATCCGTTCTCACCGACGAAGACGGAAAAGCAGAAGAAGATGACAATTCAGTTATGGATTAAAGTAGTGATCGGAACAATTCCGGCACTGATTGGAGGAGTGTTGCTGAACAATCTGATTGAATCAAAACTGAGTAATGCATATGTTGTTGCATTGATGTTGATCGTTTATGGTATTTTATTCATTGTAATTGAAAAACGTAATGAGACAAGAGAACCGAAAGTAAAAAGAATCTCTCAGCTTTCTGTGAAGACAGTTCTTCTGATCGGAGTTTTCCAGATGATGGCGATGATTCCTGGGACGTCCAGATCCGGCGCAACGATTGTCGGAGCACTGGCACTTGGGGTTTCAAGAAGTGTTGCAGCAGAGTTTACATTTTTCCTTGCAATTCCGGTTATGTTTGGAGCAAGTGCACTGAAGTTGTTTAAGTTCGGTCTGGCATTTACCCCAATGCAGGTATTTCTGCTTCTTCTTGGAATGATCGTATCCTTTGCAGTATCTGTTATAGCGATCAAGTTCCTGATGAAATATATCAAGAACCATGACTTTAAGGCATTTGGATATTACAGAATCGTACTTGGAATCGTTGTATTTTTATTCTTCGGTATCCAGGCTTTATTCAAATAAGATATGTATTATTGAATAGAGTGCAGTGTGTTTTACTGTTCACAGTTATTGTGAACAGTAAAATTTTGTATTTCCAAAAGAAATCGTGCATAATTACGTCTTGCATTTTATGAAAAGCATGTTATAATTATTAACATGTTTTGAATTTTTATGCAGAGAAAAGAGGAGGCGCTTAATATGAAGAAGTTTTTATCAGTATTTCTTACTGCAGCATTAGCAGTCAGCATGCTGGCAGGTTGTGGTAGTAAGAACGAAACAGTAACAGCAAAGGTAATCGATATTGACCTTACAAATGAAGAATATGCATTTGGTGTGGACAAGAATCAGCCGGAACTTCTTGAGAAGACAAATGAGTTTATTGCAAAGATCAAATCAGATGGAACACTTGATGAGATCTGCAAAAAGTATTTCTCAGACGGAGAGCCGGAAGCAGTAAAATCAGCAACACTTGATACATCTAAGGATCAGTTGGTTGTAGCTACAAATGCAGCATTCGAGCCATTTGAGTATACAAAGGGTGAAGATTATTATGGAATCGACATGGAGATTGCAAAGCTTCTTGCTGATGAACTTGGAAAAGAGCTTGTAATTGAGAACATGGATTTTGATGCAGTTTGTCTGTCTGTAAGCCAGCAGAAATGTGATATTGCTATGGCAGGACTTACAATCAATGAAGAGAGAGAAGAATATGTTACATTTACAGATTCTTACTATTCAGCATCACAGAGACTGATCGTACCAAGCGACAACACTACATTTGATGACTGCAAGAGCGCAGACGATGTAGCAGCACTTCTGGCTAAGACAGAGAAATCTGACAAGATTGGTGTTCAGGCCGGAACAACAGGTCAGTATTATGTAGAAGGAAGCGAGGACTGGGATTTCCCTGGACTTCTGCAGAGTGTGTAACATATAAGAGTGGTTCCCTTGCAGTTCAGGATATGCTCAATGGAAACATCACATATGTAATCATCGATGCAGCACCTGCATCAGCTATTACACAGTCTATCAATGAGTTGCAGTAATGCAATCAAGAGGGTTCGATTCGGACGAAAGATAGAATAGAAAAAGAGAGAG
>ENA-OQLB01000417-OQLB01000417.1-human-gut-metagenome-genome-assembly--contig:-NODE-417-length-24729-cov-3.031461_pt1 | contig 24729 bp, 33 predicted proteins | sample MGYA00242656_ERZ504813 | MGnify/ENA primary metagenome ERZ504813 (study PRJEB26092, sample SAMD00036388) | human gut metagenome | host: Homo sapiens | study: EMG produced TPA metagenomics assembly of... | reverse complement strand
CCCGCCCGCCCAGAATGGCGACGAGCAGCAGCGCCAGATCCGAAAGCCCGTGCCCGGCCAGCGCGCCGGACACAATGGCCGAGACATACGCGCCCACCGAGACAAAGCCCGCGTGCCCCATCGAAAACTCGCCCATGAAGCCCACGACCAGGTTCAGCGAAGTGACCATGATGATCGTGTAGCAGGCAGTCGTGCAGATGCCTTGAATATAGGTCGTGCTTTTGCCGAAGGCGTTACAGGCAAAAGCCAGCGTGAACAGCGCATACAGCAGCGCAACGCCCACTAAGTTCAGCCCGTAGGAGGCCAGCCGTCGTTTCGTCATCTCGTTCACGCTCCCTTACACTTTTTCGCCGACATTCTTGCCCAAAATGCCGGAAGGCTTCACCAGCAGAATGACGATCAGTGTGCCGTAGGTCACGGCCTCGTACCAGCCGGGGGCAAACAGCTTGACAAAAATTTCAATCAACCCGATGAGGATGCCGCCCAGCATCGCGCCGGGGATGATGCCGATGCCGCCGAGGACGGCTGCGATGAAGGCTTCATGCCCATCATCGAGCCCATGTCGTTCGTGACGCGCGGATAGGTGGCGCAGTACATCAGCGCCGCCACCGCCGCCAGCCCCGAACCGATGGCGAAGGTCGTGGTGATAATTTTGTTGACATTGATGCCTACCAAAGTTGACGCATCCTTATCCTGCGGCACGGCGCGCATCGCTTTGCCGAGCTTGGTTTTCTTGACGAACAGCTGCAGCGCGATCATGATGCCCAACCCGATGGCGATCGTCAGCAGCACGTTCAACGGCAGCGCCACGCTGCGACCGTGATGGTGGGCAGGCTGAAGATGGCCTGCACGTTGTGGGGCTTTGCGCCAAAGAGCACCATCGCGAGGTTTTCAAGGAAGATGCTCATCGCCAGCGCCGTGATCAGCGCGGACATGGAGCCTGCCTTGCGCACCGGGCGGTAGGCGAGGATCTCGACCAGCACGCCGACCACGGCACAGACCGCAATGGCAAGGATGACCGCCAACCAAGCGGGCATACCCGCATTGACCATCAGCGGGATCGTGTAGAACAGCGTGTATGCGCCGATCATGATAAAATCACCATGCGCGAAGTTGATCATGCGGATGATGCCATAGACCATTGTGTAGCCAAGGGCGATCAGTGCGTAGATCGCGCCCTGATTCAATCCATTGATCAGGCTTTGGAAAAACAATGAGAAGCTCATTTGTGTCCATTCCCCTTTCCTACGGTGTTTCAAAAAAAAGGAATGTACACGGCAGGCGTTCCTTGCGGGTTGCAGCACCACCGTGTACATCTCCCATCCGTCTTTGGACTTTACTTGTTATTCAGCCTTGGAAACGACCTTGCCGTCAGAGCCGAGCGTTTCCGTCCACTTGACCGCGCCGTCCACATAGGTGTTGACAGCAATGCTCTTGATCGCGTCGCCGTTCTCGTCCAGCGTCATATCGCCGTTGACACCGGTGAAGCTCATGCCGGTCATGCCCTTGACAAGGCTGGCCGTGTCAGTGCCGCCTGCATTCTCAGCGGCCTGCACCAGCATGTACATAGCGTCATAATACAGGGCTGCGCAGGCGTTCAGGCTTTCGGTGCCGTACTTTTCGGTGTACTTCTGCACGAAGTTCTGGACAGCCGGGGCTGTATCCTCGCTGGAGTAGTGGTTCGTAAAGTAGCAATCCTCAAACTGTGCAGAAAGGCCGGTCGTGTCGGAGCCGTCCCAGCCGTCGCCGCCCATAATGGCACCGGTAAAGCCTGCATTGCGGGCTGCACCGACCAGCAGCGGAACGGTGTCGAGGAAGCAGGGATAATACAAAAGCTCTGCACCGCTGGCCACGGCCTGCGCTGCCTGCGAGGAATAATCGGTGTCGGTTGTCATGCACTCACCGGTGTAGGCGACCTCGATGCCGTTGGCCGCGCAGTTTTCAATAAAGGCATCCTTCAGACCGTTGGAGTAATCATCGTCCTTGGCGTAGATGACCGCGGCCTTGGTAAAGCCTTGTCCTTGGCGAAAAGCGCTGCCATCTTGCCCTGATACGGGTCAATGAAGCAGTTGCGGAAGATCGTGTCGCCCTTTAAGGTAACGTCGGCGTTGGTTGCGCCGGTCGCCAGCAGCAGCATGCCGTCCTTGGAGGCCTGCTCTGCCATGGCAGTGTGACCGAGGAGAAGAAGCTGCCGACGATGGCCTCCGGAGAGTCCGCCATGACCTTGTTGTAGGCGTTCATAGCCTGCTTGGCGTCCTTGGCATCGTCTGCGACCTTGCCGCCGTTGACGATCTCGATCTTATAGCCGGAGTCCCCGCGTTGATCTCCTCGACGCCATATCAATGGCGTTCTGTGCGCCTCGCCGTAAATGGCGGAGCCGCCGGTCATGGAGCAGACAACGCCCACAGAATGATGTTGTCTTCCTCGCCATCCGCTGCGGCAGTGGTGCTGGCCGGGGCCTCACTGGAAGCGGCCGCTTCGCCCTGCTGGGCGCTGGAGCCGCAGCCTGCCAACAGACTTGCGGACATGGCGGCTGCCACGGTAAGTGCTAAAACTCGAGTACGCTTTTTCATTGTGTGACCCTCTCTTTCCGTTTCTCTGATATGCCCTCTTTCATCCAAAACAAAAGGCGCGCAGCCCTGTGACAGGTACTGCACGCCTTTGTGCTATAGGAAAAGGGGCCGCATACTTTGGTAAGTACGCGACCCCTTTGTCCCGTTCATCATCTGGATGATGTTGTTATTATAGCAGACTGCACAAGAAACGCAAGTGCTTTTCTACGATTCATGCGGAAGCACAGGATTTTTGAAGTTTTGTTTTTGATTGTTAGGTTTATTGCGGCATCGACAGAAGATTTTTAGTTCAAACCAGCCTGCCACGACAAAACACTGCTCTGCTCATTGCGTCATACTATAATCATTCTGCTGCCAAAAGACGGACATTGGTTTTTTTCAGGCTGGTCGTAAGCACCATCTAGAATAGGGTTTTGTGGACCATACCTTTGGACACGAAGAAGCGAAAAGTAACTCATCGGCTTGAAAAACACCGTGATGGGGCAAAGACACTTGCAAAGCGCGCGGTTATCCTTGCATGCAAAAAGTCTCTGCCGGTTGGGTATCGGCAGAGGCACTTTCATTTCCTCTTGTTTTTACTTTGTTCCTTTTTCAGGGATCTTTTCTCGCAGTGTTTCCAAACGGTTGAGTGCCTCGTTCAGAGTATCATCTTTCTTGGCAAAGTGGAAACGGATCAAATGATTGACCGGCTCCCGGAAAAAGCTGGATCCCGGTACCGCACCTACGCCGACCTTGGCAGCCAGATTCTCACAGAATTGCAGGTCACTGTCATAACCGAACGCAGAGATGTCCAGCATCACATAATACGCGCTGCGGGATGTTGTGGACAAGACCCAAATCGTCCAGACCCTTGCAGAACAGATCACGCTTATGCGTATATTTTTGCAGCAAATCATCGTAATAGTCCTGCGCGAATTTCAAGCCGGGAATAACGGCCTCCTGTAATGGGGCTGCTGCGCCGACCGTCAAAAAGTCGTGTACCTTTTTTGCGCGTTCGATGATGGGCGCGGGTGCGATGACATAGCCCAGCCGCCAGCCTGTTACAGAATATGTCTTGGACAGCGATGAGCAGGAAATCGTCCGCTCCAACATGCCGGGCAGAGTTGCAAAATATGTGTGGGTGTGCGGCGCATAGACGATATGTTCATAAACTTCATCGGTGATGACATAGACATCGTATTTATTCGCCAATGCAGCGATGGTTTCCAGCTCCGCACGCGTGAACACCTTTCCGCATGGGTTTGATGGATTGCATAAAATAAGCGCCTTGGGGTTCTGGCGGAAAGCATCCTCCAGCACCTCCGGATCAAAGTTGAAAGCAGGCGGTGTCAGTGGTACATAAATCGGCTCCGCACCGCTCAAGATCGTGTCCGCACCGTAGTTCTCATAAAACGGTGAGAATATGACAACTTTATCCCCCGGGTTCGTTACCGTCATCATTGCGGTCATCATCGCCTCGGTGCTGCCGCAGGTTACGACGATCTCACTGTCCGGGTCGATGGCGCGGCCCATGTAGTGTGTCTGCTTTGCAGCCAGCGCCTCGCGGAAGTTCTGTGCGCCCCAGGTGATGGAATACTGGTGGTAATCCTCATGGGCGACCTCGGCCAGACGGTCCAAAATTTCCTTCGGCGGATCAAAATCCGGAAACCCCTGTGAAAGATTTACCGCCCCATATTTATTGGAGATACGGGTCATTCGGCGGATGACAGAATCCGTAAAACCGGCAGTACGGTCAGATAACGGCTGCATAGGCAGTTGCTCCCTAAAGATTAGATACATTTAGAATAGCGGATCAAGCATATCAGCTCGGTATGTGGCCTTTTGCGCCGCATGGTACAAGACGCCCTTTATAAGCGCAGCCCTTTTATATCCTTGATGCGCGAACAAATCATATTACAGCTGCAGCTCTGCACACCGCAGGGTGTCGATGACTGTGTGCAAAAAAGGTTTCCATTTCCTCTGCAGAAGCCGCCACGGCGTGAACATGCAGCTTATCCCTGCCGGTCACACGGTAGATCTGCGTGACAGTGTCGTGCCGGTCCAAAATCTGCGTGACCTGTGCCAGACAGTCGGGCGCTGTCTCGATCTCGAAGTAGCAGGACACCGCACCACTGATTTTCTGCGGGTTTATGACGGTCGTATACTCCTCAATGATGCCCTTTTGCTCCAGTGTCTGGATCCTTGCCTTCACCGCGACTCTGGATATGCCGATTTTCTCCCCGATGTCCGAGTAGGAAATGCGCGCATTTTCTATGAGCAGCCGTACGATTTTCTGATCCAGTGTGTCCAGCCCGTCCAGATACATAGCGTTCCCTCCGTCTGTAAACTTTCTATGCGTATCATAGCATCATTCTTTCCAAAAGTAAATATGCCGTTGACGCGCCGTCTTTGCCGCGCTATAATGGTTTCGATTCGTAATTATCAACTTTCGTTTTGTGAGGAATCGCTATGAACCGAGATTTAACAAAGGGTCCTGTCGTGCGGTCAATGCTTCTGTTTGCCATCCCCATGATTTTGGGTGACCTGCTGCAGCAGTGCTATAACATCGCTGACACGCTTATCGTCGGGCAATTTTTAGGACGAAACGCCTTGGCGGCAGTCGGGTCTGCCTTTACGCTGATGACCTTTTTGACCTCGGTCATTCTGGGGCTTGCATGGGCAGCGGCGCGCTGTTTTCCATGCGTTTCGGGCAGCGGGACGAAACTGCTGCGGGAAAGCCTCTGCGCATCGTTTTATTGCATCGCGCTTATCACCGTGCTTTTGAACCTTATCGCCTTTGCATGCCTTGACGGGCTTCGCATTTTTCTGCGGGTCCCTGCCGAAGTTTGGGGCGATATGCGCGTCTACCTGTTCCTCGTCTTTTTAGGGATACCCGCCATTTTCCTGTACAACTTTTTTGCTTCGTATTTAAGGGCCATCGGCAATTCAGTGATCCCGCTGGTCTTTTTGGCGGTTTCCTCGGTGCTGAACATCGTACTGGATCTCTGGTTTGTTGTAGGGTTAAACAAGGCGGTCGCCGGGGCTGCACAGGCCACCGTGATTGCGCAGTATATTTCCGGTGTAGGTATCGCCGTCTACACTGGGTGCGCTTTCCGCAGGTGCGCTCGGTTGCAAGACCGCGCACCTTACGCACACAGAGGATCCGGGAAATATTCTCCTATTCCTCGCTGACCTGTGTCCAGCAGTCGGTGATGAACCTCGGTATTCTTATGGTGCAGGGGCTCGTGAACAGCTTTGGCCCCGTTGTGATGGCAGCCTTTGCTGCTGCCGTAAAAATCGACGCCTTTGCCTATATGCCGGTGCAGGATTTCGGCAACGCCTTTTCCACTTTTATTGCGCAGAACTACGGTGCAAAGCAAAACGACCGCATACGCTCCGGTCTAAAAAGCGCCGTCCTGATATCGGTCGCTTTCTGCGTGGTGCTGTCCGCGTTTGTCTGCGCATTTGCCAAACCACTGATGCTGCTTTTTGTCGATGCCGGGGAAACCGAAATTCTGCGTGAGGGTGTGCGGTATCTGCATATTGAGGGTTCGTTTTACTGTGGTATCGGCTGCCTGTTTTTGCTGTATGGCCTCTACCGCGCATTGGGTAAGCCGGGCATGAGCGTTGTGCTTACCGTCATCTCGCTGGGCACCCGCGTTGCCCTCGCCTACCTGTTGTCCTCCCTGCCTCCATCGGCGTGACCGGCATCTGGTGGTCCGTTCCCATCGGCTGGGCGCTTGCCGATTTTGTAGGATTTGTGTATTATAAAAAGAAAATCAACTTATATGACGGCAGCCAGCCATAAGGACTGCCGATTGCCTTTAGGGGGAGCAGCTATGCAGATCAGCCAGTTTTTTCTCAACGGAGACATGAAAGGCGCTCTTGCCTATATGCGCAGCCATGAGGAGTGCAAGGAGATTCTTCCCGCGTATACCGCAATCTTTGAAGATTGTAAATACCGAAACTACGAAATACCGGACATGCTCAACGCTGTTTTGCGGTTGTATCAGGTATATTTCCGGGACACCTTTTATTGCGGCTTACCGGAGGCGGAGGCCGCAGACAAGCTGTTGACCGGGCTGAAGCACCTTCTGCCTATGCCGGATGCCGATGAAGATACTTTAGTCGAACAGCTTCAGTCTGTGTTTGAAGAAAACGGCTATCATGCGCTTTTCGGGAAAACACAGGGCTATTACGGCCCGTATATCTGGCGTGACACGGTCCCGACCGTCTACCGTGTCGAATTGCCAGATGGTGCAGCCGAATACACCGTCAACATTCTGAAAAGCTTCGTGTTCCGGAGTTGGCTGGATTATCTGACCTTCGGCAAGCAGGTACGGGCGGCTGGGCTTCGCCCGATGGAACGATCAACTGCATCGAGCAGGCGTATGATTTTGAAAGTGAACGGTTTCTTGTGTCACTTTTGAAGCACGAGGCACAGCACACCGTTGACATGAAGCGATTCCCGGGAATCACCCCCGCGGAGTTAGAATACCGGGCAAAGCTGGTGGAGCTGCATTACTGCAGCGATTTAGGATTGCTGCAAAAATTTCTATTGGCAGCAGATGAACGAAAGAGCAAGGATAGTCATGCACTGGCCTGTGCGCAAATCAAACTTGCATTCGCACATACAAACCAAGCAGACCTTTCCTGCATACAGACAAAGGCACTGGAGCTGCTTCACGCGCACACGAAAATAATGAAAGAAAAATACACTGTACCAGATGCAAGTCCATTATCTTCGTAATTTACTTACGCCTCTGCATCGTCCAAACATCTAATGCCAATATCTGCACATACAATCTCACCGCAGTACACGGCAGAATTTTTGGCAGCATGCAGCGGTTTATAGCTGTCGAATGTCACGGTCAAATCGGCACTGACAGCCCCTTCGGCGACTTCGCCCGTATCGGTTGCAATACCGCTTGGCAGATCGAGGGCCAACACAAATGCTCCCGCCTCATGCGCGCGGTTCATCAATGCGCAGGCAGCGCGTCCGGCCGGGCGCAGACTTCCATGGAATCCGGTGCCATACAAGGCATCCGCCACCACCCTGAAGTGCTGCGGCTTCAGGGCTGCAGCATCACGGCAGACGGCGATCTGAAGGCCTCCAGGCGTGCATAATTTGTTATGGCATCAGGTGTTTTCGGCTCGCCCTCCGCCAGCAGGACCGTCACCTGCCAACCTTCTAAGGCAGCCGCGCGGGCAAGCACAAAGCCGTCTCCGCCATTGTTCCCCTTCCCGCAAACAACAAGCAGTGATGCCGCTTGCGGGAATCGTGCCCGCAGCTGCGCGTAGGCAGCAAGCCCGCATTCTCCATCATCTGCAGGTATGGGATTCCCCGTTCATTTGCAGCCCGTTCAATTTCTTTCATCTGTGCGGCGGTCACAATGCGGCGGTCCATCTCAAGTCTCCTTTTGCCAAGCTTTCGACACACGGTCTTTGTGCCTGTATTTTCATCAAAGCTTGTGCACATTATACCGCTTTAGGCTGCGGATTGCAATCGTCCCGGCATTAAAGCGCATCCTTCATGCTTTTTACATAGGTGCCGATCTTATCCGTGGTCTCGGCCTTGGCGCTCTTGGTCGAAAGCGCCGCCAGAAAGGCAGCGTTCTGGGTCGGGGTCGTCTCCCTCCAGATGGATACATCGGCTCTCGATAGATAAACTCATGGTACCACTCTCCCTGCTCGGTATCCCGGGCGGTCACTTCCCCCGCCCTGTTTGCTTTACGCTTCCGGCGTGTAGTTGACTTCCAGCACAATGTCCTCAAAGGTCACGGCACGCACTTCACCGCCGCCGGTCGGATTGGACGGCTCATACTGGATCTTATAGCCATCCTGCTTGAATTTTTGGATGATGCGGTTCAACTCCGGCCGACTGCTCACCTTGATGCAGATATGGGCAAGCCCCGTGCGGTTGGGATCCTTGGGGGCATCTACGATCTCAGGCTTTGTCATCAGCTCGATCCATGCACCCTCATCCAGCTGCAGGATGTCGGAGTAGTAGTTGTTTTCCTCCTCGTTATAGGTTTTCAGCAGCGTTGCGCCGAAGTAATCCTCAAAGAATTTTCTTGCACCCGCCAAATCCTTTACAAAAATTCCTACATTGCCGATTTTCATGGTTGTATCCCCCTTATATAGTCTGTTGATACATGGGTGTGGACAGATATTTCATACCGTTGTCCGGCAGAATGACTGCGATTCTTTTGCCTGCATATTCCGCACGCTGTCCGACCTGCACGGCGGCATGCAGTGCAGCCGCCGCCGATGTGCCGAGAAACAGTCCCTCCGTATGCAGAACATCATGGGCCGTTGCGTAGGCTCGGCTGTGCGGACATTGATGTATTCATCGCTCCAGTCCAGTGTCAGATACTCCGACAGTTCTTCTTCCGGCACACCGTAGGCCGGCAGAACACCGTCGATGATCTGCACATCCGGATGCTCCGGCGTCAGGCGGGAGTCGGGGTGGGGCTGCACCAGCACGGACCCGCAGCCGGGGTTGCGGCTGCGCAGATACCGCGCCGTGCCGCTGCCTGTACCGCCTGTGCCTGCCATGCAGACCAGCACATCCACATTGCCGCCGGCATCCTGCCAGATCTCCGGCCCCGTTGTGCGGAAATGTGCCTCCGGGGTGGCCGGGTTGGCTGCCTGATTGTTGAAATATGCTCGTGCGTCTGCAGTAGCGGCGATCTCCGCCAGAGTCGCCTCACGCTCAGGCTCCTGCCATGGGTGGCTGCGCTCTGCTTCGGGGCGCAGGCCGATTGCATCCTTATAGTCCAGCAGCCGTGCGCCGTAGGCCTGCAGGATCAATCGGCGCTCCAGCGAGGCACCGCGCTCAAGAAAGATTTCCATCCTGTAGCCGCGTGCAGCGGCAAATGCCGCCAGCCCGATGCCGGTGTTTCCGCTGGTCTGCTCCACAATGGTCCCGCCCGGCTTCAGCGCCCCGCTTTGTTCGGCCGCTTGAATCATCGCCAGCGCTGCGCGATCCTTAACACTGCCGGTCGGGTTAAAAAATTCCAGCTTTGCGAGGATATGCGCCCCGCAGTGCTGCTGCCGTTCAAAACGGTCAAGCTCCATCAGCGGCGTATGACCCACCAGCTCATCAATGGAATGTACCACCCTGCCATACTGCCTTTCCTCCCCTGTCAGATGCTGTAATCGAAATCATCCGTGACCGTGCGCAGAAAGCGCTTGCTTGCCTCCTGCTTCGGATGCAGGAAGAACTCCTTGGCGGGGGCTTCCTCCGCCACAATGCCGTTTTCCATAAAGATGATGCGGTCGGACACATTGCGGGCAAAGCCCATCTCATGTGTGACGACACCAGCGTAAGTCCATCGGCAGCCAGTTGGGTGATGGTATTCAGCACCTCGCGGGTCAGCTCGGGGTCCAGCGCCGAGGTAGGCTCATCGAAAAGCAGTACCTCCGGCCGGAATGCAATGGCCCGGGCGATGGCCACACGCTGCTGCTGCCCGCCGGAAAGCTGATCCGGGTAAAAATCCTTCCGGTGGAGCATCCCGACCTTTTCCAGCATCTCGTCTGCGGTCTGCTCCGCTTCGGCACGGTCTACGCCGCGGGCGGTAATCAGCCCCTCCAGCACATTCTGCCTGACCGTCATGTTGCGGAAAAGGTTGAAGTTCTGGAACACATAGCCCATCTTCATCCGCAGGGCACGGATCTCATTATGGCGAAGCTTTGTAATATCCTTTTCAAAGTCATCAAACCGGATGGTGCCGCTGTCGGCCTTTTGCAAAAAGCTGATGCACCGCAGCAGGGTGGTCTTGCCGGACCCGCTGCTGCCCAGTATCGAGATGACCTCCCCGTTGTTGACACGAATGTCAACGCCCTTCAGCACCTGAGTCGTGCCGTAGCTGCAATGCAGATCCTTTACTTCCAACATGGGTAGGCTCCTTTTATTGTCAGACCAGTTTATCCGGCGTCACACCGAGAATATCATTAAAATAGTTGTTGGCGATCATCATCACACCCATGGCGGTGATCACTACGATCTCCTCCTCGGTAAAGTTTGCTTTCAGCTTATCAAACAGCTCCTGCGGCACATGCTTGGGATTCTCCGCAATGGCCTGCCCGTAATCGATCAGAACCTGCTCCTTCTCGGTAAACTCGAAAGTATCAAAGTCGATGCCGTTTTTCTTGAGCAGATTGCGGAAATAGATGCTGCACACAAGGCAGCCGTTCGTCTGGGAGATGGCATATTCAAAAAAGTCTGCTGCACGCTTGCCGATCAGCCGCTGCAGCTCATCATCCAGCGCATAGGAACCGGCCTCCACGGCGTGAACGCAGCTGCATTGTGCAGCAGCGTGCGCTTTTCTGCGGTCAGCGCGTGACCCTCGGCCAGATGGTCGGCAATAATCTTCTGAATGCTTGCGGGGGCAGTCTCGGGTTGATCTCACTGATAATAGCCATAATTAAGCAGGCTCCTTTCCAAGCTGTGCAATTTGTTTTGGTGTATTCCACGCAAGGCGTTTTTCCAGCACGCCCTGCAGTAAGGTAAGTACGGTGTTTAAGAGCAGGTAGACAAGGGCTACCTCGCAGTAAAGCGCGAACGGCTCAAATGTGCGGGCTGCGATCTGCTGGGCGGTCTTGAACATCTCGACCACCGTGATGCTCGCCGCCAGCGAGCTGTCCTTCGTCAGGCCGATCAGCGAACTGAACAGCGTAGGGAACGCGACCCGCGCCGCCTGCGGCAGAATGACCCGCATCATGATCTGACCGGAACTCAAGCCGATCATATACCCGGCCTCCCACTGTCCCTCCGGCACGGACTGGATCGCAGCGCGTATCGTTTCGGACATATAGGCGGCGTAATTCAGCGAGAATGCAATGACCGCAGAGGGAAACGCATCCAGCGTGATACCCAGTGACGGCAGACCGAAGAAGATGATATACATCTGGACGATAAGCGGTGTGCCGCGGAACACCCAAACATAGACGCGGGCCAGTTGCTTGAGGATGCGGACATTCTGCACCTGGATCAGTGCCAGTGCAAACGCCAGCACAAGGCTCAGCGCGTAGATGCATACCGTCAGCGGGATGGTTGCCTTAAAGCAGTAGAGCACCAGCCGCGGGAACGAGGAGATCAGGATCTCCGCCAATCTTTCCGTCATTGTGTTTCACCTTGCCTGTAATACAGTTATTGATACGCGGACTCGGTATAGTCACCGCCCAGATACTTTTCGGAGATTTCCTTCAGCTTGCCCTCCTCGCGCAGCTCTGCAAGCGCGGCGTTGATGGCATCCAGATATTCGGTTTCCCCCTTGCGGACGGGAATGGCAATGACATCCTCGGAATCCGGGATGACGAAGGCCTCCTTCAGCTTATCCTTTGCATCGGGATGCTCGTCCAGATAGGCGTTCAGCACCGGTACGCTGGTGCCGAGGAAGTCTGCGCGGCCGGAAAGCACAAGGTCGATAGCCTCAGAGCTGGTGTCGACGCCAACGATCTCCGCGCCCTGCGCCTCATACCACGGGATGAAGGCGTTCGTGGCGTTTGTGGCGATCTTCTTGCCCTTTAAGTCCTCCGGCGTTTGGATGCTGTCATCATCGGCCCGCACGACAACGCGGCGCGCTTCATAATAATAGGGGTCAGAAAAATCGTATTTTTCGGCGCGCTCATCGGTGATGCTGACGCTGTTGATAACCGTATCAAACCGGTCGGAGTCGATGCCGATGAGCAGCGAATCCCACGCAGCCTCCTGAAACTCTGCCTCGACACCAAGCTTTTCGGCCAATGCCTTGCCCAGCTCGATGTCAAGCCCCGTCAGCTCGCCGCTGTCATCGTGGTAGGTGAACGGCGGGTAGGTACCTCGACGCCGATGACCAGCTTGCCGGCGGCTTAACCTTTTCCAGTTCCCCGCCCTCTGCGCTCGCAGCGGAGGTGCTTTCAGCCGTTGCGTCTGCCGATGCAGCGGAGGAGGCGGTACTGCCGCACCCGGAAAAAACAGCGGCGGTCAGGGTGAAGGCCAGCAGAGCGGGCGGCGGTTTTTTAACAATGCGTTTCATACTCAATTTCTCCTTTATATCGGTCGTTTATCGTTTGTTTTTACATCAGGATACAAAAATGCCCGGCGCTTAACAGAAGCGGCCGGCAGGTACGGTATATGGCTTCACCCGCAATGCAGGTGCCCTACATCGGTGCAGCGCGAACAGAGCGAATGCACCGCGGCCATACAGTTTGCCCGGCGACACGGCATTCGACAACACATGATGGATGCAATTTTGCTGATACGGTACATAGTGACTTCTCCCTTCGCGGTAGTTGTTTGGATTCGATGGGTGTATGATACACCCATTTACCTACTAAGTCAATATGTTTATAGGAATTTATTTTGCTTTTGCTCTTACAGCCAGAATTACCGCATAATAGTAAATACATTTGTGCGATTTGCCGCATTGTATCTAATCAATTTGCTATGCACAGCACCGCACAGGTATATTTCACTTTTTCTTTACCGTATACAGATACGCACCTACATTCTGCTCTTGAAAAATCACGGTTGTGTGCTATAATAACTCTGTTACTCTGTCTCAATATTTATCTGCCGCATACCGGGTTACACATTTTCGGTATGCGCAAAGCCCTGAATAGACCGGGCAGAATGGATACAAGTGATGAAAATCAGGAAAATTCTTGTTGCTGTGATTTCGCTTTTTATGACAGCCGCACTCCTTACCGGCTGCGGCACGGCAAGCAGCACCAGCGGAGCGTCTGACCTGCCTGTCATAAAGCTGGGCAGTGACAGCTACCCGCCGTACAACTATCTCGATGAGGACGGCAACCCGACCGGCATTGATGTCGAGCTTGCCACCGAGGCCTTCGCAAGGATGGGCTACCGGGTCGAGATCGTACAGATCGACTGGGAGAAAAAGAAGGAACTCGTTGAGAGCGGCGCTATCGACTGCATCATGGGCTGCTTTTCTATGGAGGGACGGCTGGACGACTACCAGTGGGCCGGTCCATATATAGCAAGCCGCCAGGTCGTTGCCGTAAACGAGAGCAGCGACATCTATACCCTGCAGGATCTTGCCGGGAAAAACCTTGCCGTTCAGTCCACAACTAAGCCGGAGAGCATCTTTCTGAAGCGCACTGACGAGCGGATCCCCAAGCTTGCAACCTCATCAGCCTTGGCCACAGAGAGCTGATCTTCACCTTTCTGGAAAAAGGCTATGCCGATGCGGTGGGCGTGCACGAGGAATCCGTCGTGCAGTATATGAAGGATTACGATGCCAAATTCCGCATTTTGGAAGATCCTCTTATGACGGTCGGCATCGGCGTTGCCTTTGCAAACAACGATGACCGCGGTCTTTGCCAAGAGCTTGACCGCACTCTGGAGGAAATGCGGCAGGACGGCACTTCCTTAAAAATCATCGGGAAGTATCTTGATGAGCCGGAAAAATACCTTGAGGTGGATACGCTTGAAAAAGACAACTAAATCTGCTGCCCCGGGCAAAAAATTCTGGATCTGCGGGGCGCTGCTGGGAATATGTCTGCTCTGCCTTGTCGCGCTGTCGCTCTTTCAGAGCGATAAGACCCGCGCACAGGCCAACCTTTTGGACACCGTAAATTATGTCAAGATCCAATGCGCCACCTATACCCATTATAATGAAGCGTCCGAATCCAAAAGCCTGCTGCGCTCCATCGAAAGCACCCGTCAGGTCAGCATAAATATTGAGGCCGAGACCGCGGCCGGGCAGGAGCTTACCCGTAAGCTGCTGCGGGAGAGTACCGAGCAGCTGTGGCTGACGGGCATTGTCGTGCTGGACCCGGATGGAAACACCGTGTGTGAATACAGCTCGGATGACCGCGCGCTGGCGAGGGTCCACGGCAATCTTGACCGGGATATTATTCTGGATACCGCCATTCATGACGAGAAGGTCTATTCGCAGCGGATCAACCAAAATGACGGCTCGCACATTGATATGTCTGCCTGCGCGCGCAGGGATGCGCCCGGCGTTATTGTCACCTTCTATTATACCTCTGCTGAATTTGCAAACCGCTATACCCTGACACTGCAAAGCCTGCTGAGCGGCTACCAGAAGGCCACGGATGGAACGATCATTATAACCGATGGCGGCGCGATCATTGCATCCAACGACACTGCGCTGATTGGGCAAAGTTCAAATACACACGATGCGATCCAGGCCTTAAAGAAAAATGCCGACAGCAGGCACCTGATGCATCTGAATGTTGACGGTGTGCGTTCCTATGGCATCATGCTGCGCCAGCGCGATCACTATATCTACGCTTATATTCCCGACACCATCACCTTCCGCACACTGCCCCAGAGTGTGGTCGTATTTGTACTTGTCTATCTGGGCGTGCTGCTGATGATCTGGCAGCTGCTGCGTAGGGACAAGCTGAAAAGCTCCGTAAGCAGGAGGAAAAGGAGCGGGCGTACCAGAAAAGCTGCTGGAGGAGGCTAAAAAGGCCGAGGCCGCAAACCGCGCCAAGACGGAATTTTTGCAGCGCATGAGCCACGACATCCGCACCCCGATCAACGGCATCAGCGGTATGCTTGATGTCGCAGAGCATTACAGTGATGATCTGCAAAAGCAGGCGGATTGCCGTAAAAAGATTCGGGAACCTCCGACATTCTTTTGGAGCTTGTCAATGAAGTCCTTGACATGAGCAAGCTGGAATCGGGCGAGATTCAACTTGAAGAAAAGCCGTTTGATGTTGTGACTCTCCTTGATGAGGTCACCGGTGTGGTCGGCCGCCTTGCGGACGAGCGCAATATCACGGTGACGCACAAGGAAAGAACCATTGAGCATCGCAACCTGATCGGCAGCCCGATCCACCTCAAGCGGCTGCTGATGAACATCATGTCCAACGCGGTCAAGTACAACCGGGATCACGGTCATATTTATCTGTACACCCGCGAACTCCCCTCGGCTGACAGCAGCATCGCAACGCTGCAGTTCGTTTGCGAGGACAACGGCATCGGCATGAGTGAGGAATTTCAGCAGCGTATCTTCGAGCCCTTTACGCAGGAGCAGAAGGGCGGCGCGTCCAAATTCGGCGGCACCGGTCTTGGCATGTCCATCGCAAAGAGCCTTGCCGAGAAAATGGGCGGCACCATCAGCTTTGAAAGCACGCAGGGCGTAGGCACAACCTTTGTAATCACGATTCCCTTTAAGATCGACACGCAGGCCGCCAGCCATACGCCCGAGCCATCCGCCCCTGCGGGTCCATCCGCGGGCTGCATATCCTGCTGGTCGAAGATAATGAGCTGAACATGGAAATTGCCGAGTTCCTGATCCAGAACGAGGTGCCACGGTCACGAAGGCGTGGGACGGCCAGCAGGCCGTCACCCTCTTTGCAAAAAGTGCGTCCGGCGAATTTGACGCCATCCTTATGGATGTCCTGATGCCGGTCATGAATGGCTATGAGCCACGCGGCAAATTCGTGCGCTTGACCGGGCGGACGCAAAAACGATCCCCATTATCGCCATGACGGCAAATGCTTTCACCGAGGATCGGCTGAAATCGAAAGAAGCCGGTATGGATGAGCATATCACAAAGCCTATTGACAGCAAGCTGCTTGTAAAGGTTATTGCTGCGCTGACCGGCAAAAACGCCCAGCGTCCGACAGCGGAATAAGCCTTTGCGTCAAGCCTGCGGGCAAGCAATGCTCGCCCCTACCTTCTCTGCGACAGGAACAGCGTATATACAAAAGCGCGGCTGTATCTTACGATACAGCCGCAATTTTATTTGCTATTTGTCTTTTTACAGAATCTTCTGCAGCTCATGCACCAATTCTTCAATGATGATCGGCTTGGACAGGAAGCCGTTCATGCCGCAGTCGAGGGCGCTCTTTTTATCTTCCTCAAAGGCGTTGGCGGTCATGGCAAGGATCGGGATGCCGGCAAGGGCCGGGTTTTCCAGCGCGCGGATCTGCCGCGTGGCCTCATAACCGTCCATGATCGGCATCTGCACATCCATCAGCACCAGATCATAGCAGCCCGGCACGGAGGTGCTTACCTTTTGCAAGGCCACAGCGCCGTTTTCTGCCGTATCGACCTGAAAGCCGTACTCACCCAGAATCTCTATCGCGATCTCACGGTTCAGCTCGTTATCCTCTACCAGCAAAATTTTCTTGCCCTTGAAATCCTCGCTCTTGTTGGGGAGCAGTTCTTCCTCTTCCCCGGTCACCTTCTGGCCGAGGGCGGTCATCAGCGTCTGGCGCAGGTCGGACATGAACATCGGCTTCGAGCAGAACGCCGTAACACCGGCGGCTCTGGCTTCGACCTCAATATCCGACCAGTCGTAGGCGGTCAGAATAATAATCGGCGTATCATCGCCAAGGCTTCGGATCTGGCGGGTGACCTCAATACCATTCATATCCGGCAGACGCCAGTCGATGATATACGCATGGAAGGCATCGCCCATCTCCATCGACTGCCGCGCACGCAGCACGGCCTCCTTGCCGGAGAGCGTCCATTCCGAGCGCATACCCACCTTGATGAGCATTTTGGTCACGCTGTCGCAGGTGTTGAAGTCATCATCGACCACCAGCGCCTTCACGCCCTCCAGCGCTGCGATCTTCTCGACCGGTCTGCGCTCCGACTGGATGCGCAGCGGCACGCAGACAATAAATTCCGTGCCTTTCCCCTGCTCCGTCTGGATCTCGATGGTGCCGCCCATCATGTCTACGATGTTTTTGGTGATGGCCATACCTAGCCGGTGCCTGCGTCCTGCTCACCGTGGAGGTGCGCTCGCGCTCAAACGGCTCAAAGATTTTTTTGGCAAACTCCGGCTCATGCCGATGCCGTTATCCTTCACACGGATCTCATACTGCCCGCAGCCGCGCTTTTTACCTGTAAGCTGCTTGAGCCGCACCGAGACCGTGCCGCCAGCAGGCGTAAACTTGATGGCGTTGGACAACAGGTTCAAAAGCACCTGATTCAGCCGGGTCTTATCGCAGTAGACATCCTCATCGGTGACATCCATTGCGTCCATGTACAGCTCAAGCTGCTTGGCGTGGATCTGCCCGCTGACGATGGTTTTCAAATCGTGCAGCACATCGGACAGGTTCGTCTCGGTTTCGTCCAGATGGATCTTACCGCTCTCAATACGGCTCATATCCAGCACATCGTTGATAAGGGAAAGCAGGTGGTTGCTTGATGCGAGGATCTTGCCCAGATAGTCCCGCACCTTTTCTTTGTTGTCAACATTGCTGACAGCCAGTGTGGTAAAGCCGATGATGGCGTTCATCGGGGTGCGGATGTCGTGGGACATATTGGAAAGGAAGGTGCTCTTGGCACGGTTGGCAGTTTCCGCTGCATGAACAGCCTCCGAAAGCGCCTGATTCACCTTTTTGTCGGCAGTTCGGTCCGACAACACAAGAATGTACTTGCGTCTGCCCTCGACATCACTGCCCATGGCAATATTATGGAACCAGCGGTGTTCCCCTGTTTGCTGATGAATAAAATCAAAGTTCCATTCGCGCTGCTGCCCGCTTATAAGGCCCGCTAAGAAATCTTTATCCCGGTCCGGGGCATCCTTCGGGTGCAGGTTTTTCAGCACCTCAATATCCTGCCGTACCGCCTGCTCCGGGAGGCCCAGCAGCCGCTCAATGTTCGGGCTGACATAATCCACCCGGGCAGACTTTGCGTCCAGCATCATGAACACATCGTCCACATTCAGAGAGAGCTTTGCAAACAGTTCCTCCCGGTAGAGAAGCTCGGTATTTTTCCGGCGCAGCTTGACATGGCTTTTTTGCAGGATCAGCAGGATGGCCAGCAGCGCAAGGCAGACCACAAAGACCGTTACGATCAGCACGGTTCTGGATTGCAGCGTATTCATGCCGGCGTTTACGATGTCAGCCGGGACAAGGCTCACCAACATCCAATCCTGCACATTGACGCTTACATAGGTCAGGTAATAGTTCACACCGTCAAGCGTCACCCGCGTTGAGCTGCTGTTTCCCTGCTCAAAGTCCCTTGCCAGCGCCCGTATCTGCGCCTGCGTCAGGTCAGAATACTCCTGCAGGACAGCAAAAAGGTTGTAGATGGTATACTCCGGGTCTGCCTTGCCATTGATGACAATGCGCCCATCGGAGTGGACCACATAGCGGATAGCGCTGCCCTGAAAGGCGGAAATATCCAGCACCTTCACGATTGCTTCATTATTATAGCAACGGCAATCGCATCATAGGCAAAGCCCTGATAGCTGCCCCGTATCTCCGGGCAGGCAAATACAAGCATCTGGGGCTTGCCGGGCAGGACGGCGCTCATGACTATATCGTTCCCCTGCGAGATATTTTCCTCCAGATTGCCCTGCAGACCAAGATAGCCCGTCTCGCCGGTCACGGTCATATAATTTCCCTCCGCCGAGAGGAAGTAAAACTCGGTGAATCCGGTTTCCTGCTGGGCAGCCTCCATAAACTCACGGATTTCTCGCTCATCAGAAAAACGCTGTAAAGAGCCGGACCACATATGCAGATAGGTCATATTCTTGTTGACCGTTTCATTCAGCATCTTGTTGGACTGGTGCAAAACCTCCACCAGATGGGCGGTGCTCTCCTCATAGATCGTCTGCGTCACAAATTTTGAATACTGGATACCGGCAATAACCAGTGCAGCCACCACAAGCAGCACAGCGGCCGCTGCGGCAAGCCGGCTTTTCATGCGGTGCTTCTTTCTTTCGCTCATGCGCGGGCCAAACCGGGCGTCCTTCTTTTGCTCAGCCATTTTAATCCCTCAAAACGATGTAGCTTTCCGGCTCGGCAAGAAGTGCGCTGCCTGCGCAAACATAGTCCAGCCATGCGTTTCTGACGGTGTTTTCCTCTTCTTCAAAGGCACAGCTGCCGTCCGCCAGCAGGGGTTCCATATACTTTGGCGTGGAAAGCAGCTCACGGTAAAGGTATCGTCATCCTGCACCGGCTGCCCGTCCCTTGTAACACCGGTCAGCGTATAGCTGCCGCCGTTCTCCTGTACCTCAATGGCAATGCCGCTGACAACGGGCAGCGAGCCGCGGTTGAATACGGCAACCCGCCCTCATAGCCTTCCACGAAGCCTTGACGGTTTCCTTCAGCTCGGCGCCGGTCATCTCGCACCGGTAGGACCGGAGATTGTTCGGCATTACCATAGCGGCGGCTTCCTTCTTCGTATACTCCGCCTGCCGCACATTGCCGGTAAAGCTGTTGGCAGCGGCAATCAGCACATCGGTGCCATAGATGCCGCGCATCGTATTGGCCATAGCTGAATAAGACGCATTGCCGCCGTTTTTGTGGAAGATGCTGGAATAGCCCTTCTGTACGGTCAAGACCGTTTCATCGGGCGTAGGCTCTTTCTCAATAAGCAGGTCATTGAAGGCGCGGTAGGCCTGCGCGGCGTCATACTCGCCCGCGATCATTTTGGAAACAACCTCTTGAGAGGCGGCAAAGAAGTCGTTGGAGGCAATGCGGATATACATGTGATTTTCTTCAACCACGGGCCGCACATCGCTCAGTGCATCGGTAAAGCGCAGGGGCACATCCTGACTGTAGCTCAAGGTATCCTGTCCGGCGCAGACAAGGTTCTGCGCATCGGCCGACATCATGACCTTCAGCACCCGCATGGCCTTATTGCGGCGCGCCTCATCGTTTTCCAGCTCGCGGTTCAGCGCAATTTGAAAATACGGCGTGGTCATCAGCATTTCTCGCCGTTATCATTAAAAAACGGCATAAAAACCGTGTCCAACCCCTGGTCGCGGTATTGCTGCACACCGGCGGAGGTGCCAAAATACATGGCAAGCTGCTCATTTGCAAACAGCTCTGCAATCGTATCGTAGTTATTCTCAAGGTCGCTGCGGTTCAGCCCGGTATCGGTGATGAACTGCTCCATCCGCGCAAACACCTGCGGCCATACCGTTTCATCCAGCCCCACACGGGTCGTATCGGCCGGGTCGGAATACGCCGTGCGCCACTTCACCCTGCGGAGGAGGCAAGCGCCGAGGCAGACAGCCCCTGCAGTGTTTCCATGCAGGTGTAATCGTAGGCATAATCCGCCGTAAAGCCGCGCACACCCACCTGCGCAAACGCCTGACAGGCAGAGACAAAGCTGTCATAGTCGGTCGGCAGCGGAATATCGTACTTTTCAAACAGGCCGCGGTTGACAACAAAGCCGTGCGCATCGGCGCATACCGGCAGCCAGTTAATGCTGCCGTCCTCATTCATAAAGTTAGTGAGATAGTTGTTGTAGACTGCGCCCGCCTCGTTGGTCATGGCGAGATTCATCAGGCTGCCCTTGAGCGGCGCGGCATCATGCAGCGAGAAGCGGCAGCAGGTGATAATGTCCGGCAGACCGCCGTTTTCCTGCAGGAATGTATAGAAATCCAGATCGTTATGCCCCACGATGAATTCAATATTCACATCGGGCAGCTGGGACTGGATATAGGGCGCGTAGGTATCGTAGAGGTTTGTTGTCCACAGGTAGACCTGTATAGTCTCGGCATCCTCTTTGGACGCTGCGGCTTCTGTGCTTTCTGCACCGCAGCCGACCAGCAGCGACACGCTAAGCCCCAGCACAAGCAGCAGGGCAAGCAGGCGGCTCCATCTTTTCTTTTTCACTCAAATTCCCCTTCAGGTAAATATCGGCTGCAGGGCCTGTCATTCATTACATCCTTGACTTCTTCTATGATAAACCGCAACCAACTACTTTATATAATAACACAGTTTTTTATTTTGTACAACCAAAATTTGGCAGCGTTATAGAAATTTCCCAGCAAATATTGCGCATTTTTGACCGGGCAAGGGTTTTTATACATCTGTTTACATCGACTTGATTATAATTCCGCTTTCCGCAATTTTACGCATTGCATGCACGGCCCGCTGCGGTTACACAATCGGGGCATTGTTCGATTGACTTTCCGGTATGGGTGTTGTATCATTATAATAATTATTGGGGGGTACTATGGATCAGATCGAACAGTTTATCAGGGATTCCGGGCTGGATATTCCGGCCTATTCGGTATGCTTTTACGACAGCAACGGCACCGATGAGATACTGGACAGCATTATAAGCGGCAAAAAGCACGCCAACACCGGCCTGTACAGCCTGTTTCAGGCCCAGATGCAGCTTTTGCCCAAGACCGGGGACACACCGTAGTGCTTGACAGCCAGATGCAGCCGCGCTGCATTACCCGCACCGTCAAGGTTGAGATCATCCCCTTTGCAGAGGTAACGCAGGACTGCGCTTTGGCTGAGGGGGACGGCACGCTCGCGCAATGGCGGGAGGTTCACCGTAAGGCGTTTGAGACCGCCTGTGCGGAGATCGGCACCACCTTTGACGAGAGCATGAAATGCGTTTGCGAATATTTTGAGGTGGTTTATCAGGCGCAGGGGTGACCTGCTTGGATAAACTGCTGCAGGGATACAATCAATCCAGATAAATCTCTGTCAGGCTTTGCGCGCTGTATAACAAAAATGCCCCGGAGGGCTTAACAGCTCTCCGGGGCATCTTATGTGCGTTGTGCTTGGCGCACATGACCGGCGTTTTACTCGATTGCAATCAGATTCGGGTTCTCAGGCAAAGCCTTTGTCTGCTGAGGGGCAGGCAGCGAGATGCGCAGGATACCATCCTCGAACTTAGCGCGGATGTCCTCCTTCTTCACGCCTTCACCCACATAGAAGCTGCGGGCGCAAGTGCCGGAGAAGGTCTCACGGCGCAGATAGTGGCCGTCCTTATCCTTCTCATCATGCTGTGGCTGCGCACTGCCTGAATCGTCAGGTAGCCGTCGTTCAGTTCCATCTGAACATCGTCCTTCTTGCAGCCCGGCAGATCAACGGCCACTTCGTAGCCGTTGTCCGTCTGTTTGACATCGGTCTTCATCATGTTTGCACCGCGCTTGCCAAACGTATCACGAGCCTCACGGTTCATCATGCGTTCAATCGAAGCGTCATTCCAGAACGGATCGAAGAAATCATCGAACAAATTTTCATGGAAAACAGTCGGCATAAGCATAAATCATTCCTCCAATCCCGGCGTTCGGGTCGGGCAACAATTTTGAAGCGTCCATTCAGAAAAGTGTCCCGAGAAGCTTTGCAGCTCCTCGTTTGCTCTTCCTCCTGAGCACATCTTCGTTATAGCACCGGTTGTTAGCAATGTCAATAGGAGAGTGCTAATGTTCACAAAAGAATAATAGTTTCGCAATATCTCATGCAATTTTTTCGGCCGGCGGCAGCGTCCGTTGCCAATACGCCGCCCAAGCCGGTATGCCCTTATAAGAGGCTGCATAGAAAAACCGCGCACAAATACAAAAAAAGGATTGAAAAATGCGTTCCATGGTGCTATAACAATAACAAGCGACAGGCATCAACGCACAATTCCCACGCTGCGAGCCTTCAGGCCCCTCCTACAGTACGAATCCTACGGTGTTGCTTATGCCCTATTGATTTTGAGGAAGTGTGGTCTTTTATGTATTCCGTATTCCGCGATTTGGCAATCATTATACTAAGTGCTAAATTCTTTGGTCTTGTAGCCCGCAAGTGCCGGGCACCGCAGGTAGTCGGAGAGATCATCGCCGGCTTGTTGATTGGTCCCTGCCTTTTGAATCTGGTGCAGACCAACGATACCATTTCCACCTTTGCTGAGATCGGCGTGGTACTGCTGATGTTCACGACCGGCCTTGGCACCAACCTGAAGGAGCTGCTGCGCGCAGGCCCCATCGCAACGCTTATCGCCTGTGTCGGCGTTCTGGTGCCTTTGGTGGGCGGCACGCTGCTTTACAGTGCGTTCTACGGCTTTTCCGCGTGGGCAGCCCGGAATTTTATCGCGCACTGTTCATCGGCACGATTATGACGGCCACCAGCGTATCCATTACGGTGGCCACGCTGCAGGAATTAGGGCACCTGAAAAGCTTCCTTGGCACGACCATTGTCAGCGCCGCAGTTATTGATGATGTCATCGGCATCATCGTGCTGACCTGTGTGCTGGGTGCCAGCTCCGGTGAGGGGACCGGCATCGGCGGTGTGCTGATCCAGACGGCGCTCTTCTTCCTCGTTGCTGTCGGCGTTGGCTTTGTATTCCATTCTATTATGAAGTGGCTTGATGCCCGCAACCCCCATACCCAGCGCATTACCATTGTCAGCATTGCGTTCTGCTTTGCAATGGCCTATATCGCTGAAAAGTACTTCGGCATCGCGATATTACCGGCGCGTATATTGCCGGTATCGTTCTTTGCACCCTGCATGATGCCTCCTATGTGGAGCGCCGCGTTGACATCAGCAATTATCTGATTTTTGCCCCCATCTTTTTTGCCAGCATCGGCTTAAAGACCGACATCAGCGGCTTGACACCTGAGATTTTGCTGTTCAGCATCTGCTTTGTGGTCGTTGCGCTGCTGTGCAAGATCGTCGGCTGCGGTCTGGCCGCCAAAATCTGCCGTTTCAACTGGGTGATTCCTTCAAGGTCGGTGTCGGCATGATGACCCGCGGCGAGGTTGCCTGATCGTAGCGCAGAAGGGTCTTGAGGTCGGTGTTGTCGATCCTGTTTATTTCACCGCCGTTATTTTGCTGATCGTGGTATCCAGTGTTGCCACACCGCTGGCCCTGAAAGCCATGTTTACTAAAATGCCGCCCGTCCCCCACCCGAGCCAAGTAAAAGCCTGACAAGCGGCCGGCCGTTTCTGTAACTGCATAAAGGAGGTCACATAGCGCCTATGGCACCGCGCATTTTCTGGATCGGTGATTCCACCGTACAATACAACAATATTTCGACTTGGCCGCAATGCGGCATGGGGCAGGCTCTTGATCTCTACCTTGCCCCCGGCATTATGGTTTGCAATCACGCCCGCAACGGCCGCAGCACCAAAAGTTTCCGTGAGGAGGGCCTTTGGGCGCCGGTCGAGGCTGCATTGCGCCCGGGTGACCTGCTGTTGATTCAGTTCGGCCACAATGATGAAAAGTCGGAGGATCCTGCCCGCTACGCTGCGCCCGAGCAGTTTGCTGCCAATCTGCTGGCCTATGCCCGTGAGGCCCAGGCCAAGGGTGCGCTGCCTGTGCTTATCACGCCGCTGGTGCGCCGTCATTTTGAGGGTGACCGCCTGACGCCGACCCACGGTGCCTACCCCGATGCAGTCCGTCAGCTTGCTGCGCGGGAGGCGCTGCCTCTCATTGACCTGACTGCCGCCAGCGCCCAACTGGTGCAGCAGCTCGGCGAGCCTGCCAGCCGCGAATT
>ENA-OQLB01000416-OQLB01000416.1-human-gut-metagenome-genome-assembly--contig:-NODE-416-length-24815-cov-2.463180_pt1 | contig 24815 bp, 28 predicted proteins | sample MGYA00242656_ERZ504813 | MGnify/ENA primary metagenome ERZ504813 (study PRJEB26092, sample SAMD00036388) | human gut metagenome | host: Homo sapiens | study: EMG produced TPA metagenomics assembly of... | reverse complement strand
CGCAGCAAAGCCTGCACTTTGAGATGCAATCTCAAAGAGCAGGCTTTTCGACTCCCCATTTATAGTTTGGCGGAAAAGTATGACTTGTAGAATGTCAGCCGGGCGGAAAATAAATTGTGTTCAAATTCAATTTTTTGTGCAATGGAGACGAAACTCAGGAATCGTGGAAGCCATTGCTGAACACGATTCTCGCTCTAAGAGGTTCGTCGGAATGGTTTGCACAATTTGAATTTGAACACAATTTATTTTCACCCCGGCGTCCCCTTTCCCAACGTTTCCCCCATCCAAGAAAGGAGAAAAAATGCTCAACTACCTGTGGTCGGGAATGATTCTTATTGGCATCCTTTTTGCCGCTTTCTCCGGCAAAATGCCGGACATCACCACCGCCGCCTTAGATTCCTCCAAAGAAGCTGTCACACTCTGTATTACCATGATGGGCGTCATGTCCTTTTGGACCGGACTCATGGAAATCGCAGAAAAATCCGGCATTCTGAAAACGGCAGCTGACTGCCTTTCCCCTCTGATCCATTTCCTCTTTCCAGAACTGCCAAAAGATCACCCGGCAGAAAAACCAATCGCGGCAAACATCATTGCAAATATCCTCGGACTTGGCTGGGCGGCAACTCCGGCAGGTCTTGAAGCAATGGAAGAGCTTCAGAAGCTGGAAGAAGACCGCCGCCTTGGAAAAGCGGCAGGACCGGTAAGAAAAAGAGGCGTTGCAAGCAATGAGATGTGTACCTTCCTGATCGTAAATATTTCTTCACTGCAGCTGATCCCGGTGTCGGTGATCGCCTACCGGAGCCAGTACGGAAGCGTGAATCCGACAGCCGTTGTTGGACCTGGGATTGCGGCAACGGCGGTCAGTACCGGGGCGGCGATTTTATTTTGCAGGATAATGGACCGGAAAAGCTAGAATTTCTGTAGCTTTTTGTAACATACCTTGACTAAAGTACAAAAAAACGCTATAATCAATATCACGGCAAAGCTTTAAACCATTGAAGTTTAAACCGCTAAAGTTTAAAGCTATAAAGCCAAAACGGAAAAAGTTTGTTCGAAAAGAACATAGATGGAGGTATGTTATTATGAAAGCAAGAAAAATTTTAGCAGTATCACTTACTGCAGCAATGACACTGGCACTTGCTGCCTGTGGCGGAAGTTCATCAGACAAAGAATCTTCTTCAAAGGATTCATCAGACAAGGTATATAAGATCGGTATCTGCCAGCAGCTTGAGCATGCAGCTCTTGACGAGGCAACCAAAGGATTTGAAGAAGCCTGTGAAGAAAAATTCGGAAAAGACAAAGTGAAGTTCGATCTTCAGAACGGACAGGGCGAACAGGCAAACTGCGCAACCATCGTAAACAATTTTGTGGCAGACAATGATGACTTGATCCTTGCAAATGCAACAACTGCTCTTCAGTGTGCAGCAGCTGCAACAAGCACGATCCCGATTCTTGGAACATCTGTTACAGATTATGCAACTGCTCTTGATATTTCTGACTGGACAGGATCAACAGGCATGAACATTTCAGGAATCTGTGACCTTGCACCGATCGATGAACAGGAAGCAATGCTTAAAGAGCTCCTTCCGGATGCAAAAACAGTAGGTATCCTTTACTGTTCAGCAGAACCGAACTCAGCATACCAGGCGAAGAAGTTTGAGGAAGCACTTGAAAAAGATGGAATTAAGTATAAAGAATACACAGCAGCAGATTCTAATGAAATCCAGTCTGTAGTGACAAGTGCAGTAGATGAGTGCGACGCACTTTACATCCCAACTGATAATACAATGGCATCTAACACAGAGATTATCAACAATATCTGTCTTCCGGCAAAAGTACCGGTAATCGCAGGTGAACAGGGAATCTGTGAAGGCTGTGGTATTGCAACTCTTTCTATCAGCTACTATGACATTGGATACAGAGCAGGTGAAATGGCTTACGATATCCTTGTAAATGGAAAAGATATCTCAACCATGGATATTGAAAGTGCACCGAATGTTACAAAGATGTATAACAAAACAATTTGTGACGAACTCGGAATCACTGTTCCGGACGATTACGAAGCAATTGAGGAATAATCAGTATAGAAAGAGGCAAGAACAATGTATTTAGCAGCTTTAGATCCGATGTCTCTTGTGCGCGCTTCCGGGAAATGTAGCGCAGGGGATCATCTGGGGAATTATGGCGCTTGGCGTTTATATCACCTTCCGCATTCTGGATTTTGCGGATCTGACGGTTGACGGATCGCTGGCTACAGGTGGAGCAGTTGCAGTTATGCTGATCCGCGGCGGTATGAATCCGGCACTGGCACTTCTTTTCGCATTTCTGGCAGGTATGGCAGCCGGATTTGTGACAGGTATTTTACATACGTTTTTTGGAATTCCGGGCATTCTGGCCAGTATTCTGACGCAGATCGGACTTTACTCGGTGAATCTCGGAATCATGGGAAAATCCAATCAGGCAGTCAATGTTATGCAGTATAAATTGGTTGCATCGCTTCGTTATGTGACCGGCGAAGGAAGTGAACTGTTTTTTGTAAAGCTGATCGTGGCAGCACTTATCCTGATCGCAATTATTTACTGGTTCTTTGGAACTGAGCTTGGCGCATCGATCCGTGCAACCGGATGTAACCCGCAGATGGCAAGTGCACAGGGAATCAATACAGGCTTTACAAAGGTTCTGGCGCTTATGATCTCCAACGGACTTGTGGGACTTTCCGGTGGGATTTACGCACAGTACCAGGGAGCAGCCGATGTTAATATGGGACGTGGTGCCATTGTAATCGGACTTGCAGCCGTTATCATCAGCGAAGTTATTTTTGGAAAATTCTGTGCAGGCAGAAAAGCAGCCTTTGCATTTACACTGGGTGCAATCTTTATCGGAGCGATTATTTACTATATTGTAATCGCACTGGTATTGTGGCTGAAGATGCCTTCTGATTATATGAAACTGTTCTCAGCGGTAGTGGTTGCATGCTTCCTTGCAGTTCCGTACATGAAGGGTAAATATTTAACAAAGAAACGGAGGACTGCATAATGGGATATATGTTGGAAATCCAGAATATTCATAAAACCTTTAATCCGGGAACGATCAACGAAAAAGTCGCACTTAACGGAGTGAATCTGAACCTCAATCCGGGTGATTTTGTGACTATCATCGGTGGAAATGGTGCAGGAAAATCCACCACACTGAATGCGATCGCAGGAGTGTGGTCTGTAGACGAAGGAAAGATCATCATTGACGGAGTGGATATTACAAAGCTTTCAGAGCATAAAAGAGCACTTTATCTGGGAAGAGTTTTCCAGGATCCGATGACTGGAACTGCGGCAACTATGTCGATTGAAGAAAATATGGCGATCGCAGCCAGACGTGGCGAGCGCAGAGGTCTTGGATGGGGCATTACGAAAAAAGAGCGGGAGCGCTATAAAGAAGCCCTGAAAGAACTTGATCTTGGACTGGAAGACCGTCTGAGCAGTAAAGTCGGACTTCTTTCTGGTGGACAGCGACAGGCGATCACTCTTTTGATGGCGTCTCTTAAGAAGCCAAAACTTTTACTTCTGGACGAGCATACTGCAGCACTTGACCCGAAAACTGCAGCGAAGGTACTTGCCATCTCTGATAAGATCATTCAGGAGCATCAGCTTACTGCAATGATGGTAACACATAATATGAAAGATGCCATCGCGCACGGCAACCGCCTGATCATGATGCATGAAGGAAAAATTATCTACGATGTATCAGGAGAAGAGAAGAAGAATCTGAAGGTTGCAGATCTGCTGGCGAAGTTTGAAGAAGTCAGCGGCGGCGAGTTTGCGAATGACCGGATGATGTTGTCGTAAAGAATATTTTGAAAATGAAATAATAGTAGAAAACAGGAACGAGGTTTTACGATTGATGTAGAGCCTCGTTTTTTTGCACGTCTTGTTTAAATGTACTATTAAAAAACAGAGCAGATTCTGAAATGCTATAAAATTATAGAGAATACCTATTAGTAATACAGGATAAGAAATTAATCAATGAACCTACTTAAAAAATCCGGAATGGAAGAGAAAGAGGCAGAAGAAAGCCAAAGGACATTCCGTTGCATGCCATAGGGCGAAAGAAATCTTGTAAAGAAAATTGACATAAAAGTGTAAAGATGCTAGTATAATAAATAGAAAAGGTGCTACCGATGACGGTTCGCCTGATATTATTTGGTTATTAAAAATAACCGCTCATGTTTTCTCAGGACGATGGGCGGTTATTTTTTGCGTCTTGGAATCATGCTTTCCACGCACATACCCAAGACTGTAAAAAGTCGCACACAGTGAAATAGCACCTTGAACTTATGGTAACAAACATAAAGAAGAAAATCAATATAAAATAAAATGACAGAATTGTCTAATCCATCAACTGCAATTCATATAATTTCTTATACAACCCATCCTTCGCCAGCAGCTCCTGATGGGTTCCGGATTCTTTTATTTCTCCGTGATGCATCACAATAATTTTATCCGCATGTGATCGTAGAAAGCCGGTGGGCAACCATGATCGTAGTTCTTCCATCCATCAGCCGCGCAAGTGCCTGTGTGATCAGTGTTTCGGTTTCTGTATCGATGTTGGCAGTTGCTTCATCGAGAACAAGGATCTTTGGATCATAAGCAAGTGTCCGTGCGAAGGACAAAAGCTGGCGCTGACCGGCAGATAGAGTACTTCCGCGCTCTGTGACCGGCTCATCATATCCGTGCGGCAGTTTCTGAATAAATGGATCTGCATTTACAATTTCGGCAGCCCGTCTGACATCGTCCGGTGAGATCGCTTCATTATTCAGCGAGATATTACTTTTGATGTCTCCGGTGAAGATGAAGACATCCTGTTGAACCTGACCAATTGCACCGCGGAGCACATCCAGATCAATTTCATGAATATCAATCCCATCAATCAGGATCTGTCCCTTCTGGATATCAAAATATCTTCCGATCAGATTTAAAATTGTAGATTTTCCTGCCCCGGTAGCGCCGACAAAAGCAACTTTTTCACCCGGCTGGATTACAAAACTTACATCTTTTAAAATATAATTTTCCTCTTCGTAGGTAAACCAGACATGGCGGAATTCAATTTCACCAAGAATATTGACCGGAGTCGGATCGACCGGAGATACGATTTCTGGTTTTACATCAAGAATACTGAAAATCTTTTCTGCGGAAGCATGGAAGACTGCAGGGTTCCAAGCTGTTCGGAAAGCTCTTGGATTGGCTCGAAAAAGGAGCTGATGTAGGTGATAAACACGAACAGAGTTCCGAGAGAAAGACTTCCATTTAACACAGAAAGGCTTCCGGTTCGGATAACAAGGATCATGGCAATGACCGAAACCATATAGATTGAAGGCCGGAAGATCGCAAAAGTCATGATCTCGCGGAAATTGGCACGGTACAGTTCCATAGATTTGCCTTCAAATTCACTGTATTTCTCTTTTTCGCGTGCAAAGATCTGGATCAGCTTCATACCGGAAATATGTTCGGACAGGAAGGTGTTCAGCTCTGTGATTTTATTTCTTGTGATCTGGTAAGCTTTTCTGGAGAGATGCCGGAAAACAAAAGTCAGGATTGCAACCAGAGGTAAAAGCAGGAAGGATATACCCGCCATTTTCACATTAATTGAGAGCATGACAACAGCGTAACCAATAATCTTTACAACGTTTTTAAAAAGTTTCACAAGAATGGTGGAAAACAGTTCGTTGACTGCTTCAGTATCGTTAGATACACGTGTTACGAGCTTGCCAACCGGTGTTATATTGAAAAAAGAAAGTGACAGGCTGTGTATATGTGTAAATGTTTCTTCACGCAGTTTGTACACGATCTGCTGGCCCATCTTCTGTAAAAGCCAGGTGTCGGCAAGGTTCAGGAAAAATCCGCTAAAAAGCAGCAGAAGAAACAGAATTCCGGCTTTTAGGATCCCCTTAAAATCATTTTGTCTTAAAATCTTCAGATCATTGGAAGTAAGCTTCTGAGCACCTTCACTGACATAATTTTTTAAAACAGATGTATCGGCATTTTGCAGTGCAGTACATTCAGAGCGGGTGAGATTTTCTGCCATGTAATAGCGATCCTTCCAGAGAAAAATCTGATAAAAGGAAGCAGAATCCGCCGTGGATACTGCCTGTCGCGCGACAATACAAGACCGTTCCAGTTTATAGCGTCCGGAGCGGAAACGTCGGCTTCTACATACGGATGATAATAACCATTGATATACTGGTCGATTGCATTTCCGATGATGATCGGGCGGTAAAGTTCCACAGCAATGATGAAGAGAACCAGGACAGTTGCCAGGGTCATTACCCATTTATGCGGTTTTAGATAACTTAAAAGTCGTTTCATCTTATTATGGCTACCTCCTGTTCTCCAATGGAAGCTTCCAACTGTTGCTTTGCAAACATATCTTTATAAATGCCATTTTTCTGAATCAGTTCGGTGTGTGTTCCAAGCTCTTTCATTTCTCCGTTTTCAAGTACCATGATCAGATCGGCATGCTGTACTGTGGAAATGCGGTGTGCGATCAGGATTGTTGTTTTCCCTTTACGATCGTCCCTGAGATTATGCAGGATATGTTCTTCCGTATCGGTGTCGACAGCGGAAAGGGAGTCATCAAGAATCAGGATCGGCGCATTTTTCATCAGGGCGCGGGCGATGGAGCTGCGCTGTTTCTGACCGCCGGAAAGCGTAACGCCACGTTCGCCGACGATCGTATCATAGTTGTCAGGAAAATTTGCAATATTATCGTGAATGCAGGCTGATTTTGCTGCGGCGATAATACGGCTCATATCCTGTGACTTTGTGCCGAATGCAATATTTGCTTTCAGAGTATCGGAAAAAAAGAAAATTATCCTGTGGTACATAAGCAATATTTTCACGCAGAGTTTTCAGCGGAATTGTGTTGATATCATGGTCATCCAGATAAATCATGCCTGGCTCGGTGTTGTAAAGCCGGAGCAGAAGATTGATCAGAGTGGATTTTCCGTTGCCGGTGCGCCCGATGATGGCAAGGGTTGTCCCGGATGGGATGTCCAGATTGATATCATGCAGTACCGGAGAAGTATTTCCAAGGTGTGCAAATGTCAGGTGGTTAAAACGGATATCCCCGTGCAGGGTGTCTAAAGTCGTGACAGAAGCAGTATCTTTTACATTTGTCTGCGCTTCCAGAATTTCCTGTACACGACGGATGGATGCAGTTCCCTGGGAAAACATGACGGCAGCTTCCGAACAGGCGAGCATCGGCCATACCAGCATATTGACATACTGATTGAAAGCTACGAAGCGTCCGAGTGTAATCTGTCCGATCAGGGCGAGGTATCCCCCATAAAGGAGTGAGGCAAGACTGGAAAATCCGATGATCACATCCAGAAGCGGGATCAGGATGGCTTCCAGCTTTGCGATGCGCATACTTTTATCCATGGTGTCCTGGTTCTTTTTTGGAAAAAGAAAGGATTTCTGCCTGCTTGCGGACAAAGGCCTTGATCACACGGATCCCGGAGAAGCTTTCCTGTACAAAGTCGGCAAGATTGGAAACACTGTCCTGACGTTCGGTGTAGAGGTCATCCAGTACCTTTCCGTAATGCATATAGCCGAGGCAGATGATGACCATCGGGATCAGTGCCAGAAGGGTTAGTTTTATATTGACATAATACATCATCTGGCAGACGACCAGGAGCGTCATGACTACGGAATCAAAGATGCAGATGACAGCAGGGCCAATTGCCATGCGGACCGCATTTAAGTCACTGGTAAACCGGGTCATCAGATCACCTGTTTTGTGGCTGTTGTTAGTATTCCACATCCATAGTTTCCAGATGGGAAAACATTTCATTACGCAGTTCACGCTCGATAATACGTGCGGTTCCAAAAAGAAAATAACGCCACAAAAAACGGCCGACTGCAAGCAGAAGACCAATCAGAAAGATCCCAAGAAGACAGGTACAAATGGAACTCCAGGTAATGCTGCGCGCGGTAAGACCATCGGTAATGATACCGGTAAGTTTTGGAATAAATACACTTGCCGCATCTACAGCAAAAAGAGTAAGGATTCCGGCAATATAGCGATATTTGTATCGCCTGACATATTGCATGATAAAGGGCAGTGGTTTCATATCAATGCCTCCTGAAAATGATAAATTTTTTCTATATTAACTATTATAGAGGGTAGAACCTGGGGTGTCAAAGATTCCGTCAAATAAACGGAAAATACTTTGTGAAACAGGGAAAATTTCGTGAAAACGACAAATTGCTATTTAAGATACATTTTTCTATAATGACGGGAGGTAAAATGTTAATGAGATAAACAGAGGGAATATATGAAAACATTACAGAAAGATTTGACGACCGGGAATCCGGGAAAAATTATTTTTAATTTCACACTGCCGATCTTCATTGGAAATGTATTTCAGCAGTTCTACAGTATGGCGGACACAATTATCGTAGGAAAGTTCGTGGGAACCAAAGCACTTGCGGCTGTTGGAAGTACGGGAACGATCATGTTTCTGATCAATGGATTTATTCTGGGAATGACAGCAGGATTTACCGTACTTACGGCACAGAAATTTGGCGCAGGTGATATGAAAGCAATGCGCAAGACTGTAGGAAATGCCACGATTCTGGCGATTATTATGTCTCTTATTATGACTGTGCTCGGAATGATGGCAATGAAACCGCTTCTTGGGATTATGAAGACACCGGATGATATTTTCAAGGATGCCTATGCGTATATTATGGTAATCTGTGGTGGAATTGCGGCGCAGATGCTATATAATTTTTTATCCAGTGTCTTGCGGGCACTTGGTAACAGCAAGGTTCCGCTGTATTTCCTGATTCTTGCGGCGTTGCTCAACATTGTGCTGGATATGGTATTTATCATTGCATTTCACATGGGCGCAGCGGTGCGGCATGGGCGACCGTGATTTCACAGGGGATTTCGGGAATCCTGTGTCTGGTATATATTGTGAAGGCGGTTCCGATCCTGCATTTACATAAGGAGGACTGGCGTCCGAGCGGACATCTGCTGAAGATCCAGCTTGCAGTCGGAATTCCGATGGCTCTTCAATATTCGATCACAGCAATCGGAACCATGATGGTACAGACTGCCTGAATCTGCTTGGCTCCACACAGGTAGCAGCATTTACCGCAGCGAATAAGATCGAGCAGATCGTGACGCAGGCATATGTTGCGATGGGAACCACGATGGCAACCTATTGCGCACAGAATATTGGAGCTGGTAAGATCAAAAGGATCCGTCAGGGATTTAAGTCAATTACGATCATGGGAAGTATCTATTCAGTCGTAGTTGCGGCGATCATTATGACAGTTGGAAAATATATGACGTATCTGTTCCTGTCTGGGGATCTGACAGAAATTATGCATTCCGTGGATATTTACCTGAAATGCGTCGGTACTTTCTTTATTCCGCTTACAGTTGTAAATGTTTACCGGAATGGAATCCAGGGAATGGGATATGGACTGCTCCCGATGATGGCTGGTGTGGCTGAGCTGGTTGGCAGGGGCGTTGTTGCCATGATCGCGGCAGGGCAGAAGAGTTACTTTGGGGTATGCATGGCAAGTCCGGCGGCATGGATCCTGGCAAGTGCACTGTTGATTGTGATGTATTATTATGTTATTCATCAGAATGAAAAACGGTTTGCGAAGTATGCGGATGAGGAATAGAAAAGTTTTCTTTATAAAGCAAACGGAATGAATAACAGCTCCGGCGAATATACTTTTTAGTAAAGTGGTTCGCCAGGAGCTGTTTTTATGCGCCTTTTTTTATACATATCTGACTTTATAGTCCCTTTTATGATTTTGTCCATTCTTATATATGGAATTTTTGCAGGAGTGAATGTATATGATACTTTTATTCAGGGAGCAAAGCGTGGATTTTGGACGGTCGTGCGGCTGATGCCGACGTTGATTGGATTGATGGCGGCAGTGGGGATTTTGCGTGCATCGGGTTTTCTGGAATTTATATCGGAAATAATTGGAAATGTGACGGAGCAGATTGGATTTCCGGGGGCATTGGTTCCGCTTACGATTGTGAAAATGTTTTCGTCCTCTGCAGCAACGGGATTATTGCTTGATATCTACAAGGAATTTGGAACAGATTCGAGAAATGGAATGATTGCTTCAATTTCGATGGCGTGTACGGAAACGATTTTCTATACGATATCGGTGTATTTATGTCAGCAAAGGTGAAAAAAACCAGGTACACTCTTGCCGGAGCATTTATTGCAACATTTGCAGGGCTTGTAGCGAGTGTGTGGCTGGCAGCACTTGTATAAATAAAAGTTGTATATAAAAATTATCGAATGTTGTATTCAGATCTTTTTGAAAAATGTATATATCGCACAATAAAAATGATTACAATTAACAAAAAATGTGCAAAATCTTGACAAAGAATGGAGAGAAACATAGAATATAGTCTATAGATGGTTCGAATCCAATTTTTATACGAAAAGGAGCAAAACATGAACGCAGCAGAAATTATTAAAAAAGATTTGGATGCAATTTATATTGGGAATCTGAGCACAGTAGATGACGATCTTACACTCCCGGAGAATGGAAAATATGGTGCTCAATTTACCTGGGAGACAGGGGAAGAAAGATTTATTGACAATACAGGAAAGGTACATCGTCCGCTGCATGGCATGGGAAACCGTAAGGTTACACTGACGGTTACTGCAACCTATGAAGGATGTAGTGAGTCAAGAGAATATGTGGCGACCGTATTGCAGGAAGCAAAAGAAAATATCGTAAAAGAAGTACGTAAAGTCGTCCTTAATGCACAGGTCGGTGAAGAAGCACATCTTCCGTCTGTTGTGATCGCATATACAGAAGATGGACGCCGCATGACAATGCCGGTGAAATGGAATACATATGAGCCGGCAAAAGAAGAGACAGTGGTTGCAGTTGCAGGTGTGATCGATGGAACAGAAAAGGAAGCATCTGCAGAGATCCATTATAAAAAGGAAATAGTACCAGTAAAAGGACCGGAGAAAAAGGTGGATTATGTTCCACTTGGACAGGTTCGGTTGAAAGAAGGAACTCTTTATTATAAATACCAGAAGCTGATGGAAGAATATCTTCTTGGAATTGACGATGACAGATGCTTTATAATTTCCGCAAAGCGACCGGACTGGATACCAAAGGAGCACCTCCGATGACCGGTTGGGATGAGGAAAGCTGTAAACTGAAAGGGCACACGACCGGACATTATCTGTCAGGTATTGCACTTGCATTTGCAGCAACCGGCAATCCAAAATTTTTAGATAAAGTCAATTACATGGTAGCAGAGCTGAAAAAGTGCCAGGATGCATTTGCGGCAACCGGCAAATATCACAGAGGATTTTTGAGCGCATACTCAGAGGAACAGTTCGATCTTCTGGAAGTATATACCAAGTATCCGGAAATCTGGGCTCCGTATTATACTTTGGATAAGATTATGTCCGGATTATATGATTGTCATGTACTTGCCGGAAATGAGACGGCAAAAGAGATCTTGGACTTGATGGGAGACTGGGTATATGACAGACTTTCCCGTCTGCCAAAAGAAACACTGGATAAAATGTGGGCAATGTATATTGCGGGCGAGTTTGGTGGTATGCTTGGAACAATGGTAAAAGTCTATGAGCTGACCGGAAAAGAAAATCATCTGAAGGCTGCAAAACTTTTTGAAAATGAAAAGTTATTCTATCCGATGGAAGAAGAATGCGATACATTGGAGGATATGCATGCAAACCAGCATATTCCGCAGATTATCGGTGCAATGGATCTGTATCGGGCAACTGGTGATGAGATTTATTGGGAAATCGGAAAGAATTTCTGGAATATCGTGACTGGTGGACATACATATTGTATCGGTGGGTTGGTGAGACTGAGATGTTCCATCGTGCAAATACAACGTGCTCTTATCTTACGGATAAGGCTGCTGAAAGCTGTGCAAGTTATAATATGCTGCGCCTGACCAGTCAGTTATTTGAATATACTCGAAGCGGCGATCTGATGGATTATTATGATAATACGCTGAGAAATCATATCCTGACATCAAGTAGTCATAAATGTGATGGTGGAACGACTTATTTTCTTCCACTTGGTCCGGGTGGCAGAAAAGAATTCTTCCTTTCAGAGAATTCCTGCTGTCATGGAACCGGTATGGAGAGCAGATTCCGTTATATGGAAAATATTTATGCGCAGGATGAAGATGCGCTTTACATTAACCTTCTTGTAGATTCCGTGCTGACGGACGAAAATGGAAAAACGATGATCGAACTTCAGAGTGTGGATGAAGAAGGTGTAATGGAAATCCGTTGTCAAAAGGATCAGAAAAAAGTTCTTAAAATCCATATTCCGGCATGGGGGCAGAAGGATTTTAATGTGACTGTAAATGGAAAAGTTCTTGCAGATACAGCACTTCATGATGGGTATCTGGTAATTGATGCAGATCCGAAAGCCGGAGATGTGATCCGACTGGAACTTCCGATGGAATTCCGTGTGTTGGATAACAAGTCTGATGCGGCATTTGTCAATCTTGCATATGGGCCATATATTCTTGCGGCACTTTCAGAGGAAAAAGAATTCCTTGCAGCACCGGCAGTAGAAGAAATTCATATGGTTGATGGAAAATTACAGTTTGAAGCGAATGGAATGAAGATGATCCCTCTTCCGGAAGTAGATATGGAAGCTTATCATGTATATTTTCATAAAGAATAAAAATAAGAAATAAAAAGCAGGAGTGTGCAGTTAAAAAATGTACACTCCTACTTTTTTGTCATATCAGTTATATCATACTTTTGCGAAGATAAGAGATTTAAATAAAATCTTCTTGACGGATTCTGCAAAACAGTGGATAATATTGCACAGTAATCACATGTGACAAGACAGTAGATTATACACTAAAAGAATGACAGGAGCAGGAGAAAGTTATGAAAGAGTTTCTAAGAAAGAAAAATATTATCTTTTCAGCGAAGCGATACGGAATCGATGCGCTTGGTGCAATGGCGCAGGGACTGTTTGCATCGCTTCTGATCGGTACGATCATCAGCACACTCGGAGAACAGCTTGGTATAGGAATCCTTGTAACAGTAGGCGGTTATGCGAAAGGAGCAACCGGAGCTGCGATGGCAATCTCGATCGGAGTAGCACTTCAGTGTCCGCCACTTGTATTGTTTTCACTGGCGGCAGTCGGAATGGCAGCAAATGAACTTGGGGGTGCCGGAGGACCTCTTGCGGTTTTGGTCGTTACGATTTTTGCAGCAGAATTTGGAAAACTGGTTTCAAAAGAAACAAAAATAGATATTATTGTGACACCATTTGTGACGATCTGTGTGGGGGTTCTGCTTTCACTGGGATGTGCACCGGCGATCGGAGCAGCGGCAAGTACCGTAGGAACTGCGATCATGTGGGCGACTGAATTACAGCCATTTTTCATGGGAATTATCGTATCTGTGATTGTTGGTATTGCGCTGACACTTCCAATCAGCAGTGCAGCGATCTGTGCGGCACTTTCACTTACCGGGCTTGCAGGAGGTGCTGCTGTAGCCGGCTGCTGTGCACAGATGGTTGGTTTTGCGGTTATGAGTTTTAAGGAAAATAAATGGGGTGGTCTTTTTGCACAGGGAATAGGAACCTCGATGCTTCAGATGGGAAACATTGTGAGAAATCCGAGAATCTGGCTTTCGCCGACACTGGCATCCGCAATTACCGGTCCGGTCGCAACCTGTATCTTCCATCTGAAGATGAACGGTGCGGCAGTGGCATCCGGAATGGGAACCTGCGGACTGGTCGGACAGATTGGTGTGTACACTGGCTGGGTAAATGATATTGCAGAAGGAACCAAAGCTGCGATCACCGGAATGGACTGGGCAGGTCTGGTGCTGATCTGTTTTATTCTTCCGGCAGTGCTTTCCTGGGCGATTGCGATTCCGATGAGAAAATGTGGTTGGATCAAGGAAAATGATCTGAAGCTGGATCTGTAGATTCAGGTGTAAATTATATAAAATGTGTTTGAGGGGCTATCCTGTGGGAATATTTTGGAATCTCACAGGATAGTTTTTTGTGTGTGAAGCAGGATCAATCTAATAAATTTTTTTCCACCTCATCATATACGATCTCAAATGGTGCCGGTCCCACATCCAGTACCGCCCTGTGAAATTCTTTCTGGGAGAATTGATTTCCCAGGGTATCTGCCATCTCCTTTTTCAATTCATAAAATTTCAGGTATCCAATATAGTATTTCAGATAATTGGCAGGACTTCCAATGATCAGTTCGTAGACACTCTGTACTGCATTTGCATCATTGATTCCGTAATCGCTGAAAAAGCGGACTGTATCAGTTACAGACCAGCCGTCATAATGAATTCCCATATCTGCAAGTGCATAAAGTCCAAGAATGACAGAACTGTTTTTCTGGAGAAGGGATGCTTCCGTCTTAGAGAGAGGTGCAAGGTAGTAGGACATCATTTCCGCATAGGTGGCCCAGCCTCAACGTATCCGCCAAAATCAAGAATACTCCGGATGGGATCCGGTTCAGAAGCAGAAAAATAGACAGTCTGGTACAGATGTCCGGGATAGCCTTCGTGAGCAAGAGTCGTGTAGAGATTCAGCCCTGAGGCGGTCTGTCCGTTGTTAATATAGATGACATTTTCCGTCAGATTGTCAATGGCAGGGATCATATAGAAAGCGGGACTTAGATAATCTTGCATGGATTCCGGAACATATTTGACCTGGAAATCAACATCAGGAATTTCCGGGAATGTATCTGTGATTTTAGACCTGAGATCATCCAGCATGGAATCAGGAGGTGTCTGCTCCAAAACGGATGCCTGGGTAAGTGCTGCGTCAGCAGGGAAGAGAACCTTCTGCATGGCATTTAGATCTTCTAGTATCTGTGCCCTGGTCATCAGTCGCAGCCGGGAAATGGACTCATTGCAGCCGGTAGTCTGACGCACCAGATATTCATAGTATTTTTTCCCATAAGGGAAATGGCTAAGTCCCTGTTCATTCGTTCCTTTTCCTTTCAGCGATTTGATAGCGGTGATCAGATTTTGATAAGCTGGATAAATCTCTTCTGTTACAAGTTTTATATTTTCTTTCCGAAAAGAATCTTTTTTGTTTTCAGGTAAAAGATCCAGTGACGCGATCCGTTCGCTAAATGTACTGATCAGATAATTCTCTTTACCCATATCGATAAAAGACTGGCAGGTGTCCAGAACAGAGTCAGCCTGGTAATCCGGCATAAAAAGACCGGAAGCAGCTTTTTTCTGCTCAAACCGGATGACAGAATCAAAATAGGCAGGCGTTTCTTTTAAGAGAGCCAGATAGGTTTCTACATCCTGTGTGTCGTAAAAGCTGTATTCCGAGAGCAGAACAGGCAGCTGGGTATGAATGCCGGATACGGGGCCGAGAGGCTCCTGATAAAGCAGATAATCTGTTCCTGTGGATTGCATTTTTAAGATAGGTATTCCAAGGATTTTAAAAGTCAGTGCATTTTTCTGAAGAAAGAGTGCCGGGATCAAATTCCTGCAGAGAAGAGAGAACATTTCTGACAGAAGCTTTCGCTGCAACGGGATCAGAAGAAAGACTGCCATATGTAGCCGGGATGTCCGTGATTCCATAGTCAGAAGGAGAACGCAAGGTATAGTGAAGACTGATGGTATTTGCGGATACTTCCGTCTGGAAAAGGCTGCGTGTGAAGGTACGGAATTGCCGGTCGGAAGATTCTGCATGCAGAGAGTTCCAAAATGCATTGCCAGACAGAAAAGAAATCAGAATGACCAGCAGACAACAGGGAAGAATCAGAAATATTTTTTTCCGGTGTTTAAGAATTAAATGAAACATAAAACTCCAGAAGAAATGATGTTGTTTCTATGTATATGATTTTGATTCTGGAAATATGTATCTCAAACGAAACTTACAGAAATAAAACAAGTGTCTTGTCAGATGTAAAGTGTGGTGCTATAATGTGCACTATGCTGAAAAAAGATCAGAGATGAGAAAAGAGTCAGTAAGGGAGGATCACGTTATGACAACGGTGGAAGAGATACAGAAGCTTAAAAAAGAGAAGAATGCTGTCATTCTGGCACATTATTATGTGCGGCCGGAGGTGCAGGAAATAGCAGATTATATAGGGGATTCGTTTTTACCTGTAGCAAGGTAGCAACGAAGCTCCAAGAAAAGACAATCGTATTTTGTGGCGTTTTCTTTTATGGGGGAGAGTGCGAAGATCCTGAATCCGGAGAAAACGGTTCTGATGCCGGATATGACAGCAGACTGTCCGATGGCACATATGCAGATGTGGAGACGATCCGGAAGATGAGGAAAGAGTATGATGATCTTGCTGTTGTCTGTTATATCAATTCAACGGCAGCACTGAAAGAATACTCGGATGTCTGTGTGACATCTGCAAATGCAGTGAAGATCGTAAAAGAACTTCCGAACAAGAATATTTTCTTTATTCCGGATCGGAATCTGGCACATTTTGTAGCCGATCATGTACCGGAAAAAAAATTTTGTTTACAACAATGGATTCTGTCCGACTCATGAACGGATGGACCAGAGGATGTAGCCGAAGTGAAAAGGAGACATCCGGGGACACAGATCGTCGCACACGGAGAATGCCGTGCAGAACTTCTTGCGATGGCAGATTACGTGGGAAGCACATCAGGAATCATCCAGTATGTAACGGCAAGTGATTGTCAGGAATTCATTGTCTGTACAGAAGAGGGTGTGGGTTACAAGCTGAAGGAACAGAACCCGGAGAAGACATTCTATTATCCGGACAAGCTACCGGTATGTCCGAATATGAAAAAGAATACGCTGGAGAAGGTATTGCATGTTTTGCAGACTGGTGAAAATGAGGTTCACGTAGATGCAAAACTTCGGGAAAATTCCAAAAAACCGTTAGAGAAAATGCTTGAGCTTGCTGCAAAATAAAAGAACCGGAAAATCAAAAATAAGAAACAATAGGTGACCGGCTAAGAGAACCGGAATTGGAGGGATAAAGTTGGAGATTAAGACAGATGTAGTGATCGTTGGAACGGGAGTTGGTGGAGCGTTTTCAGCACTGAATCTTCCGGAGGATAAACAGATCCTTATGATTACCAAGTCAGATCTGGAAAGCAGTGATTCATTTCTGGCACAGGGTGGAATCTGTGTACTTCGTGATGATGAGGATTATGAGGGATATTTTGAAGATACAATGCGCGCAGGTCATTACGAGAACAGGAAAGAATCGGTGGATATTATGATCCGCAGCTCGCAGGAAATTATTCATGATCTGATTGGATATGGCGTGGATTTTGCCAAAAAAGACGGAAATCTTGCATTTACAAGAGAAGGTGCGCATTCCAGACCAAGGATTCTTTTTCATGAAGATATTACAGGGAAAGAGATTACGAGTAAACTGCTCATGCATGTAAAGAAACGAAAAAATGTACAAATACACGAATATACAACTATGACAGACATAATTGTTAAAAATGGAAAATGCGCAGGTATTTTAGCGAAGACGGCAGACGGTGAAGAGATGAAGATCTATGCACAGGATACGATTTTTGCAAGCGGTGGAATCGGAGGAAGATACCAGCATTCTACAAACTTTCCACATCTGACAGGAGATGCGCTTGATATTTCCAGGAAGCATGGAATCCGTCTGGAGCATCTGGATTATGTCCAGATCCACCCGACAACTTTGTATTCTTCAAAACCGGGGCGAAGATTTCTGATTTCAGAATCTGTCCGTGGAGAAGGCGCAGTTCTTTATAATAAAGACGGAGAACGTTTTGTAAATGAGCTTCTTCCGAGAGATGTGGTGACAAAAGCAATCCGGGAACAAATGGCAAAAGATGGAACGGATCATGTATGGCTTTCCATGGAAAATATTGATAAGAATACAATCCTGGAGCATTTCCCAAATATCTGTGAGCGGTGCCGGGAAGAAGGCTATGACGTGACAAAAGAATGGATCCCGGTTGTTCCTGCACAACACTATTTCATGGGAGGCATCTGGGTAGACAGCGACAGCAGAACTTCGATGGAGCATCTGTATGCGGTTGGAGAGACCAGCTGCAATGGCGTCCATGGGGCGAACCGTCTGGCAAGTAATTCTCTGCTTGAGAGCCTGGTGTTTGCAAAACGTGCGGCACATAAGATTTCCGGAGTGGAAAATGCAGTAAATCCTGTACTGTTCTGTAAAGAGGCAATATAAAAGAAAAAGATCTGTTTAGAATGAGGAAAAAAGAAATGAATAAGATTACGATGACATTGAATGTAGACCATCTGATAAAAGAAGCACTGCAGGAGGACATTTCCAGTGAGGACGTGACCACCAATGCGGTGATGAAAGAAGCGGTGACCGGAGAGGTGCAGCTGATCTGCAAACAGGATGGAGTAGTTGCCGGGCTGGATGTATTTCACAGAGTATTTGAAATTCTGGATGAAAATGTGAAGACAGATTTCTATTGTAAAGACGGTGACGAAGTGAAAAAAGGAGAATTGATGGGGATTATTACAGGCGATATCCGTGCGCTGCTCTCAGGGGAACGGGTGGCACTGAATTATCTGCAAAGAATGAGTGGAATTGCGACTTATACACATTCGGTTGCAATGCTTCTGGAAGGAACGAAGACGAAGCTTCTGGACACCAGAAAGACAACGCCGAATATGCGTATTTTTGAAAAATATGCGGTCCGTGTCGGTGGAGGATACAATCATAGATATAATCTTTCCGACGGAGTGCTTTTAAAAGACAATCATATCGGAGCGGCAGGAAGTGTGGCAAAGGCGGTGGAAATGGCAAAGGAATACGCACCGTTTGTCCGCAAAATTGAGGTAGAAGTTGAGAATCTGGATATGGTGCGTGAGGCTGTTGATGCGGGAGCAGGTATTATTATGCTGGATAATATGTCGCCGGAGGATATGAAGGAGCAATCCGGATTATTGACGGACGTGCAGAGACAGAATGTTCCGGAAATGTAACAAAAGAAAATATTGACCGTCTGACGTCTCTTGGAGTAGACTATATATCAAGTGGGGCACTTACCCATTCTGCTCCTGTCCTTGACATTTCGCTGAAGAATCTGCATGCTATTTAAGCCGGTCTGGATTCAGTAAGAGTGAAGACAGGATTTGGCAGACAGAAGAGGAAAGTCTGTAATACGTCAGGCACAGAGCAGAATTGCAGAAAAAGGAGAGTTATATCGGGATGACAGGTTCCAGACGAAGAGAAGAGATTGTCAGCAAAATAAAGAGCAGTGAGGTTCCGGTACCCGGGAAAGAACTGGCGAAGGTATATGATGTAAGCCGTCAGGTCATTGTACAGGACATTGCGCTGATCCGTGCAGCCGGATATGATATCATTTCAACCAACCGGGGATATATTCTGAATGCACCGCATACGGTAACGAGAGTGTTCAAAGTCAGTCATACGGATGAACAGATGGAGGATGAGCTTTGTTCAATCGTGGATCTGGGAGGCAAGGTGGTAAATGTAATGATCAATCACCGGATTTATGGACATATGGAAGCACCTCTTGATGTGGCATCGCGGAGAAATGTCAAAGAATTCATGGAAGGGATCCATAGTGGAAAGTCCAGTCCGCTTAAGAATATCACTTCCAACTATCACTACCACACAGTTGAAGCGGATTCGGAAGAGACACTGGATCTGATCGAGCAGGTATTGAAGGAAAAAGGCTATCTGGTGTCAAATACGCCTTGACAAGTTTCTGATATCTGTGATACGATTTTTCTGATATAGGAAAAGCGATGATGAAGAGAGTAGGTCTTTTGAATGTTTACAGAGAAGTCCCGCAGAGGCTGAGAGGGATGGCTGGAGAAGGACTGAAGATGGCTTCTGAGCAGCGCAGGTGAACATAAGGAAGCAACGAATCAGTTTCTTGTGCAAGCATGCGATGGGTTCCGCCCGTTACAGCGGCGAGTGCAGATATAGACTGCCAAAAGCAGCAGACTGTACCCGGTGAGATTCTTCCTGTGAGGGAAGGATGAAGAGAAGTGGTAACACGGTAATAATCCCCGTCTTCTATATTTTATAGAAGGCGGTTTTTATTTAACAGGAAGTTTCTGTTAAATAAAAGGCACTACGTGCCGGAGATGTGCACTTTTTTAATTTAAAGAAAAAGGAGATAAAGATCATGCAGACAAACCAAAATATTATATTACAACTGCAATTGCCTATACATCAGGTAAGCCACATATCGGTAACACATACGAGATCGTGCTGGCAGACGCAATTGCACGTTATAAGAGAAGTCAGGGATATGATGTATTTTCCAGACAGGAACTGACGAGCATGGACAGAAAATTGAATTAAAAGCAGAAGAAGCAGGTGTTACACCAAAGGAATTTGTAGATAACGTATCCGGGGAGATTAAGAGAATCTGGGATCTGATGAACACTTCTTATGATAAATTTATCCGTACAACGGATGATTATCATGAGAAAGAAGTGCAGAAGATATTCAAGAAACTGTATGACCAGGGAGATATTTACAAAGGACACTACGAAGGAATGTACTGTACTCCATGTGAATCCTTCTTCACAGAATCCCAGCTTGTAGATGGAAAATGTCCGGACTGCGGACGCCCGGTACAGCCTGCAAAAGAAGAAGCATACTTCTTCAAGATGAGCAAATATGCAGACAGACTGATTGAATATATCAATACACATCCGGAATTTATCCAGCCGGTAGCACGTAAGAATGAGATGATGAACAACTTCCTTCTTCCGGGACTTCAGGATCTTTGTGTATCCAGAACTTCTTTTAAATGGGGAATTCCGGTAGACTTTGATCCGAAGCACGTAGTCTATGTATGGCTTGATGCACTTACAAACTATATCACTGGTATCGGATATCACTGTGATGGTGAAAGCGATGAAATGTTCAATAAGAACTGGCCGGCAGACCTTCATCTGATCGGAAAAGATATCATCCGTTTCCATACGATTTACTGGCCGATCTTCCTGATGGCACTTGGACTTCCGCTTCCAAAACAGGTATTTGGACATCCGTGGCTTCTTCAGGGCGATGGAAAGATGAGTAAATCAAAAGGAAATGTACTCTATGCAGATGAACTCGTAGATTTCTTTGGCGTAGATGCGGTCCGTTACTTCGTGCTGCATGAAATGCCGTTTGAAAATGATGGCGTAATCTCCTGGGAGCTGATGGTAGAAAGACTGAATTCCGATCTTGCCAATACACTTGGAAACCTTGTAAACCGTACTATTTCTATGACAAATAAATACTTTGGCGGAACTGTGACAAATAAAGGTGTTACAGAAGAAGTAGATGCAGATCTGAAAGCTGTAACAGAAAATACACCAAAGGCAGTAGAAGCAAAAATGGAAGAGCTGCGTGTGGCAGATGCAATCACAGAAATCTTCAATCTGTTCAAACGCTGCAACAAATATATCGATGAGACCATGCCGTGGGCACTGGCAAAAGAAGAAGACAAGAAGGATCGTCTGGAAACAGTTCTGTGGAATCTGATCCAAAGCATTTCCGAAGGTGCAAAACTGCTTGAATCTTTCATGCCGGAAACAGCTGAAAAGATCCTGGCACAGCTTGGTGGCGGACATGTGGTAGAAAAACTGGAAATCCTGTTCCAGAGACTCGACCTGGAAGAAGTCATGAAAAGAGTAGAAGAGCTTCATCCAAAGGTTAAAGAAGAAAAGGAAGAGGAAGAAGAAGGAATCGACATCGAAGCAAAACCGGAGATCACTTTTGAAGATTTTGAAAAGATGCAGTTCCAGGTAGGCGAGATCATTTCCTGCGAAGCAGTCAAGAAATCCAAGAAGCTTCTCTGCTCACAGGTTAAGATCGGAAGTCAGGTAAAACAGATCGTTTCCGGAATCAAAGCACACTATACACCGGAAGAAATGGTAGGTAAGAAGGTTATGGTTCTTGTGAACCTGAAACCTGCAAAACTCGCCGGAGTGCTTTCAGAAGGTATGCTGCTCTGCGCAGAAGATGCAGATGGTAATCTTGCGCTGATGACACCGGAGAAGAAGATGCCGGCAGGAGCAGAGATCTGTTAATTAAATGATTGGATAAATAAAAACGAGGAGAAGAATCCAGGATCTGGAAACTTCTCCTCAATTTTTAATGTTGAGAATTGTCTGATTTTTTTTCATCTGTGATACTTTCTTCGCTGTTCAGCTTTGATTCTAAACCTGTATTCTTTTCTTTCAGTGTGGCAAGCTGGTGATTCAGCTCCAGATTTTGTGAGTACAGTTTTTTGTTCGACTGTTTGAGTGTATGTATTCTGCACATCGAAAAAATAAGGAGAATAGCAAGTACAATAAGAGTAACATCTTTCCACATTATTTTATTTTTCATAAACCTTTCCCTCCCGTTGTATCCTTTTTGCTGTGTAATAATTATACATCAAACCCGAAAATTACCACTGGCAAAGTGCTATATTTTGTAGAACAAATAGAGCGAAAATTAGTGAAAAAGAAAAGAACCGGATAATTTCCGATTCTCTTCTTTTGCAAGCAATCTTTAAGTTTACAGAATATCAATATATTCTCCGGCAAGTGCTTTGTTCATACTTCTTACAGCACAGAATTTTCCGCACATACTGCAGGTATCGCTGTGGTCGTCTTCTGGTTTACGACTGTCACGGATTGCCTTTGCTGTTTCAGGATCGAGAGCGCAGGCGTACTGTGCATCCCAGTCAAGAACACGGCGTGCATCTGCCATCTTGTCATCGATATCACGTGCATGCGGGATACCTTTTGCAATATCAGCGGCATGGGCTGCAATCTTAGAAGCAATGATTCCCTGTTTGGTATCTTCTACGTTTGGAAGAGCAAGGTGTTCTGCCGGTGTAACGTAGCAAAGGAAAGCAGCTCCGCTCATAGCGGCAACAGCTCCACCGATGGCAGCTGTGATATGGTCATATCCAGGAGCGATATCAGTAACAAGAGGTCCAAGTACATAGAACGGTGCGCCCATGCAGATACTCTGCTGTACTTTCATGTTGGCAGCAACCTGATCCAGCGGCACATGTCCAGGTCCTTCTACCATAACCTGTACATTATGATCCATGCACGTTTGGTCAGTTCTCCGAGGCGGACAAGTTCTTCAATCTGGCATACATCTGTTGCATCAGCAAGACATCCCGGACGGCAGGCATCACCAAGAGAAATAGTTACGTCGTATTCTTCGCAGATGTCGAGGATTTCATCGTAATGCTCATAGAATGGGTTTTCTTCTCCGGTCATGCACATCCATGCAAAGACAAGACTTCCTCCACGGCTTACGATGTTCATTTTACGTTTATGTTTTTTGATCTGTTCGATGGTTTTTCTTGTGATTCCACAGTGAAGTGTGACGAAGTCCACGCCATCCTCAGCATGAAGACGGACAACATCAATAAAATCCTGTGCAGTAAGAGTTGCCAGGTCTCTCTGATAATGAATAACACTGTCATAAACCGGTACGGTTCCGATCATAGCCGGGCATTCGTGAGTCAGCTTCTGGCGGAATGGCTGGGTATTACCATGGCTGGAAAGATCCATGATTGCTTCTGCGCCGAGATTAACGGCACTCATAACTTTTTGCATTTCAATATCATAGTCTTTGCAGTCGCGGGAAACGCCTAAGTTACATTGATCTTGGTACGGAGCATGCTTCCGACACCTTCCGGGTTAAGGCAGGTATGGTTCTTGTTGGCACAGATGGCAACCTTGCCTTCTGCGACAAGCTGCATCATCTTTTCAACAGGCATATGTTCCTTTTTTGCTACGGTTTCGATTTCCGGAGTCAGAATTCCTTTTCTGGCAGCGTCCATCTGGGTTGTGTAATTTCTCATGTTGTTTTGCCTCCGTTTCTTATTGGTTTGTGAGTATCACAAAAATCTGGCGTCAGCAAAACACGGACAGCGTACACGAAAAAAACCAGACACAGCCTGATGGGTACACTTCCAGTTCGGAATGATAGAATTGCTAACGCCTTTGTCGGAAAATTTCCGGCAATGAACAGGATTTTATTTGAAAATCTCTGCCTTTTATTACGCGATACAAGGTGGTGTCCCCGGTGTAACGCGGTTTCATTTACAGCAGAGTGCTGTAAGAATGAATGATGATTATGCTTCTTTGATCTGTGACATAACGCCGCCTTTTTCCAGAACTGTGATCAGGATGAACGCAAGGATGCTTCCTGCGACAGTGGAAATAAGGAATGGAACGACATAAACGAAAAGTCCTGCCGGCGCAATTCCCATCAGATACAAAGCAACCGGATAAGCGGCAAGTGCGCCAAGGAATCCGGTTCCGATCGCTTCGGCAAGGCAGGTAAGACTTAAGATGTGGCATTTTTTGTAGACCAGACCACAGCATAAAGCACCGACCATGCTTCCCGGAAAAGCCATAAAGCTTCCGAGACCGAGCAGATTGCGGAGTAAACTTGCACAGAATGCAATGCCAACGCCCCATGCAGGACCAAGTGTCACGGCGGCAAGAATGTTGACCATATGCTGTACCGGAGCGCATTTGCTTCCGGCAACCGGTACACTGATAAAGCTTCCGACGATTGCAAGCGCGGTGAGAACACCGGCAAGTGCGAGTTTCTTTGTTGTATTATTTTGTTTCATAGTAGAGTTCTCCTTCCTTTTAAATAAAAAGGAACTCCACACCTGAGTGGAGTTCCTGCTGTCCGTAATCACGGAACACGTTGGCAGCGTGTTCTGATCTGTCATGTAAAAAATAAGAGATGCGGAGGCATCTCTATCAAATACCATGGTATACATTTCCCCTCCCTTGGCATTATCCAAATCA
>ENA-OQLB01000415-OQLB01000415.1-human-gut-metagenome-genome-assembly--contig:-NODE-415-length-24825-cov-1.604057_pt1 | contig 24825 bp, 33 predicted proteins | sample MGYA00242656_ERZ504813 | MGnify/ENA primary metagenome ERZ504813 (study PRJEB26092, sample SAMD00036388) | human gut metagenome | host: Homo sapiens | study: EMG produced TPA metagenomics assembly of... | reverse complement strand
GAAAGGATGTCACATACAGTGTGATGCAGCACTGGGATGGAGTCAAAGCGTAGTTTGGGGTGCTGACAAGGCGGAGCTGTTGATGATCTTTGCAGTGGCTTATCCGGTTGGATGTGTTCTCGGAAACGCAGCAGCATGGGGGATTTATCAGAAAATCGGCAGTATTTTTGTACGGACAAAGGGAATTCAGCATACGAATAAGTACGTCGCAGCAGAGGCGGCCAGAGAGGCTGCACAGGCAGGACGTGCACAGGCGGGCGCGTTTCAGGTTTCAGGAGAGGCGATTTTATTTGGAGCAATCTTTCTGCTGTGCCTGCTTACACTTGTAAGTTTGATTTTAGTGAGGCGGATGGAAACGCTGACACTGCGGGAAATGATAACAAAAGAAGGCGAAGCACAGACAAAGAGACGTAAGATCTACAGTCTGAAACGAAAGGATCTGACGGGTGTCCTGACAAAGAAGTTTATGTTTTCGAGAAAGAAAACTTTTATCGGAATTATATTGTCTCTGTCTGTGGGAAGTGTTCTTTTTTTAGGGACTGCCTATCTGACAGAAAAATGCAAAGGTCAACAATGAACTGACATTCAAGGCAGATGACGGACTTGGTTCGGATATTCAGGTGTATGAAGATTCAGATTCACTGTCCAGTCTGATTCCAAAGGTATGTGCAGAGCAGATGGAAAAGATAAGCGGATTGGAGTCTGTCAGACCGGTGCGGTATATGGCGGGAGAGCTTACGATGTCAGATGATGTTTTTCACTGGCCGGAGTATTATATGGGCAGTGAGAATCCGGAGGAAAACATTCTGGATGCAGATTCGGATATGGTGGAAAAATTCAATGGAAGACTGGTGAGAAAAGCAAACGGAGAATATGGATTAAAGGTCAATATCTACGGATATGATGACAGGATGTTAAATGAGTTGAATGATTATCTTCTGGAGGGAGAAATCGATCCGGAGAAAATGCGGGAAGAGGATACAGTGATACTGGCGACGCTGATGGACGGACAGGGAAACTATGATGGAATCAGTGTGTCTCCCGGAGATGCGCTTTCAGTCAGGATACCGAAGACTGCCCAGACAGAATTACTGAAATTTCAGGGGGAAGACTCGCTGTATCAGAATTCGGATCTTCAAGTCCAGGCAGTTGTCAGCAGAACACTGGCAAGAGTGGATCAGTTTACGGGGATGGAGCAGCAGCATTATTATGACAAATGAACAGATGAAGAAATATTTTGGCATCGAAGGATACCGGACCATCAGCATTGCATTGAAAGAACATGCGGATGCGGTCGCAGTGACAGATGAGATCCGTAAGGTTGTTTCCGGAGTATCCGACTGTGTCGTCAAGGATTATACGGAACAGATCAAGGTGCAGAACTTTTATCTGAATCAGAAAATGCTGTTCTTCTATGGCATTGCTTTTGTCCTTCTGGTGATCAGCCTTCTGCATATTATGAACAGTATGCAGTATCTGGTGGCAGCCAGAAAGCATGAATCGGGATTTTAAGGGCGATGGGGATCACGGATTCCGGTTTTCGGATCATGCTGCTCAAAGAAGGGCTGCGGTATGGAGTATATTCCAGTATTGTGATGATCGCACTTTATCTGGCGGTACAAAAAGTGTTATACTATTTTATGACACATGTATTTTTGTATCTGCATCCAAAATCAGGTATTCAGATTGTGCCGATTCTGATCATGATCCTGGTGAACCTGGCAATCTGTGCAGCGGCAGTGGTGATTTCCGGACAGTCTGTGCTGAAAGAACAGGTGGTAGATGTGATACGGGAGTAGACAGGAGGAAAACACATGACACATGTCTTTGAAGGAGAATTTGTACATCAGAATCTGGGGAGAATCAGGAAGGAGTTTCGTGTTGATCAGATGTGCGAGTGGGAAACACGAAAAGCAGCAGTCAGAGGACTCTTTTTTTGTGAGCATGGAATTGTGATCGATACTTGCGAGGAGCTTGATCATCTGGGTGAACAGGCGATGCAATATTTAAACATTACGTTGAGAGAAAAAGATACACAGGTCATCCCCTTTTGTGCAGACGGAACGTATTGGGTGCCGGTGGAAGCGGGGGAAGCAAAGGATGTGCGGGCTGAAAAGTGGATGGAATATTATCAGTGTGATCAGGAACGATTCTGGAAGTTTCAAAGATATTTCTATGAATGGACAGGAGAAATTCCGAAGAGGTTAGAGTTAAGTGTGAAGCCGGAAAAAACGCGGTACGAAGGAACGTCTTTTGCAGTCAAAGCGGGGGCCGTCGATCAGAAAGTGGAAGTCATGCATCCGGTGACAAAAGAACACTATGAACTGAATATAAAAGAATCCGTTGATGAGAGGATCGAGGTTCCGGATATGGAAGGGCTGAAATTTCCGGAGCATGTTTTGAAGATTACGTATGAAATTGCACCACAGCCAAAGGATGATTTTTATCTGCAGGATTGTGAAGAAGGGGACACCGTTTGGACGACTGCACATGGTAAAAGATCGGTATCTGTGATCGGCGGTCAGTCTGGTCCCAAATCTATTTTTCTGGCGGGGACGATAGAGCCAGTGATCAGGTGGCGTATTCATCCCCTCATTTTCATCCGGTGAAAGAAACAACCTGGAAACCGGTATTTTACAGGCAGGAGCTTGAAGAAAAATATCTGAGCATCAGGTTGGATAAATCGTGTTTGAAACAGTGGTAAAATTTCCTAAAAAATGACAGTCCTTTTCTTACGATACAGTCAAAACGACAAAATGAAAAAAGAAACTTACGAAGAGAAAAAAATATCTTTATAATAAGCGAATGTAGCAACAATGAAAAAGAAGGTAAGAAAAGGAGAAAAATATGCCAAAGCATAAGAGAGAAAGTTTGATTTATACGGTAATGATGTGTTTCGTGATGGTACTCTGGATGAGTGTTTACAACGTGACGCTGCATATGGGGCAATTCGGTGTGGAGACTTTAAAGGAAGCATGGCTCGGCTTTCCAGTGGCTTATATTTTTGCGATGGTGTTTGACTGGTTTGTCGTATCAGGTCCGGCGAAAGCATTCGCATTCCGGTTTCTGGTTAAACCGGACAGCAGTGTGCTTCAAAAGGCGATCGCTGTTTCCGGCTGTATGGTAATTCCGATGGTGATCATTATGTCATTTTACGGAGGTGTGGAAGCTGCATAAAAAGCGGAGAATGGGGAAGCTTACTTCTGATCTGGCTGACCAATATTCCAAAGAATTTTATTATGGCACTTCCATTTCAGCTGTTAATCGCCGGTCCGTTGGTAAGAAAAGTATTTCGAACCGCATTTCCGGAGGGAACCGTACTTTTAAAAGCAAATATCTGAATGTAAGCAATATCCCATGAAACAAGAGAAAGTTATGGAAAATATATATGTATTTGACGATGGAGTGATCAGAGGATTCATTGAGATGAACGGGACACAACTGAGTAAAATATATGTGGATTCATTTTTTCAGAGTCAGGGAGTTGGTGATGCACTGATCCGATATGCGACAGAAGAATTTGGTGCAGACAATTTATGGGCATTGGAAAAGAATAAAAGAGCAATTTCGTTTTATCAAAATCATGGATTTCAAGTGACAGGTAGGAAAAGACTGGAAGAAAATACAACGGAATATCTTGTAAAATTAGAAAGATAAGTTTTGGACAGAAGCAGAAGGCGAAATGCCTTCTCTTTTTTAAATGAAAAAATAAACAGTATATAACAGTTGACAACAGATGCAAACTGTTATATACTGTTTATAAATAAAGGAGGCACATATGAAAATTATAATCAACAGTTCATCGATGGTACCGATCTATGAACAGATCGTAGACCAGGTCAAGGCACAGATTATAAGCGGCGAGCTGAAAGAAGATGACAATCTGCCGTCTGTCCGGACCTTGTCAAAAGAATTGAGGATCAGCGCACTGACTGTAAAAAAAGCATATGATTCTCTGGAACAGGAAGGATTTACGGTTACCATACACGGAAAGGGCACCTATGTGGCTGCCGCCAACAAAGAGATGATGATGGAAGAGTATCGCCGGGAGGTGGAAGAAGAGCTGACCGAGGTGATACGCAAAGCAAAAAGATACGGCCTGTCGGAAGAGGATATCCGGGAGATGCTGGAGCTGATATTGGAGGGATAGCATATGCTGAAGTTAGAACAGGTAAAGAAGCAGTATAAAAATTTTACACTGGACTGCTCACTGGAAGTCAGACCGGGATGTATTACCGGACTGATCGGACAGAATGGAGCCGGGAAGTCCACGACATTTAAAGCGGCTCTGGGACTGATCCATACAGATGGAGGGAACATTGAGATGCTGGGAAAGCGGAGAGAGAGCTGAAAGAAAGTGACAGACAGCAATTGGGAGTCGTACTTTCTGATGCAGGTTTCAGTGAGTATCTGCAGGTAAAAGATGTGATCGCTGTAATGAAGTCCATGTATCCGAATTTTGAAAAAGGACTGTTTTATTTCCAGATGTGAGCAGTTTCAAATTCCTCTGGATAAGAAGATCAAAGAGTTTTCCACCGGAATGAAGGCAAAACTTAAGGTACTTCTTGCATTATCTCATGATGCGAAGTTCCTGATCATGGATGAACCGACAGCAGGACTGGATGTGGCAGCAAGAGAAGATGTCCTGGATCTTTTGCGAGAATATATGGAGGAAAAAGAAGAGCGTGCGATTTTGATCAGTTCCCATATTTCCAGCGATTTGGAAGGGCTGTGTGATGATCTGTATATGATCCATAATGGAAAGATCGTGCTGCATGAGGAGACGGATGTATTGCTTGGCGAATACGCGGTATTAAAAGTGGATGAAGAGCAGTATCAGACTCTGGATAAACAGTATATTCTCAGCAGAAAGAAGGAAGCTTTCGGATATCAGCTTCTGACGAATCAGAAGCAGTTTTTATCTGGAAATTATCCGAAGGTCGTGGTGGAAAACGGAACGATTGATGAAGCAATTTGATGATGATCAAGGGGGAAAGCGTATGAAAGGGATGTTGATAAAAGATTTTTGTATTCTGAAGCTGCAGAAGAATGCAGTGCTGGTACTTCTGGCAATGTGTGTGGTATTCACAGTTTCATGAAAGTCCTACTTATATTGTCAATCTGTTTCCGATGTATGGCTTTCTTCTTGTATTGGGAACACTTACATATGATGAATTTGACAGAGGATATTCATTTTTGTTTACACTTCCTGTATCGAGGCGGGGATATGTGAAAGAAAAGTATGTGTTTGGCTTACTTTTCTGTGGAGGAATATGGATCCTGTCTGTTCTGATCAGTCTTATCTATGTTTGGATTACAAAAGAGATTCCGATCGATGATGCACTTATGGTGAATTATGCAGTATCAATCATACTCGTTCTTGTATTTATGGGGACTTCCATTCCGGTACAGTTAAAGTACGGAAATGAAAAAGGAAGGCTGGCAGTTGTTGCAATTGGAGTTGGAGGATTTGCAGTGATTGTCGGTGGAATTCAGCTTGGAAAAGTTTTTGATATTGAGATGACAGCGGCTTTGCAAAGGGTCGAAAAGATGGGGGCAGGTACAGTCAGTGTGATCGGTTGTATTGTATCCGTGATTCTTATCGTAATTTCTTATAAAATCAGTGTGCGTATCATGGAGAAAAAGGAGTTTTAGCCAGAATCAAGGGAGGTACGGTATGGAGCTGACAATTTTGATCGTTGTCCTGTTTTTGGGTGTGGGAATTCCCTTGCGGAATAAGAGATATAAAAAGTGGAAAAAGAAACGAGAAGATAAAATGGAGAAGGATTTAAGGGGATATGATAGCATTTCTGGATGATTACTTCAATAAAGCAAAGGGCGATCGTGAGTGAAAGTTTAGATTTGTTAAGAATTGAATCAGAAATGTTTAAGATTTTTCATGGATAATAAGACCCATCAAAAACAGATAAGCCTTTGAAATAAAATCAAGAGGAAGAAGGATATCACAAGATGAAAGGATGTTACAAAACGAAAGATATTTTAAAAAGAGGAACTATATTATGCATGGCAGCAATGTTATCTTTTGGAACAGTAGCATGTGGATCGAACAGCAGTAAATCTGCAAGCTCTTCTGAAAAGAGTACAGAAAGTTCAGCCAGCAGTAGTACAGAAGCGGGTAAGAGCACAGAAAGTACTTCAGGCAGCAGCACAGACAATTCTACAAGTAAGAAATCAGAAACTTCTTCAAATGACAAGACTGGCAGTTCTTCAAGTTCAGGGACTACATCAGGAACAACATCAGAAAGTAAAGTGGATTAAAGATGATCGTAAGAGTGTATGTTTTAACAGACGTACGCTCTTAATTTTTGCAGGAAATCTTTTCCGGAGAGGAGCTGGATATGAAGAAAGAACAGGTATTGCTTATTGAAGATGATGCAGATATAAGAGAAGGCGTACGGATTCTTTTAGAAAGTGAAAATTATTGTGTGGAAGAAGCGGAAAATGGAAAAAGTGGATTAGAACTGTTGAGTGATGAAACAGACCTGGTGATCTTAGATATTATGATGCCCGGGATGTCAGGACTTCGTACGTGTGAAGAAATCCGCAAAGTATCCAATGTGCCGGTTCTTTTTTTTGACGGCAAAAGCTCAGGAATCAGACAAACTGATCGGTCTGATGGCGGGGTGGAGATGATTATCTGGCCAAGCCTTTTTCTTATGCAGAATTATTGGGAAGAGTCAAAGCACTTTTGCGTCGGTACAATATATACAGAGGCAGAAATAATGAAGTCCGTGAAGAAGCAGAACCTTATCTGCGGCGATAACATTTTTTGTATATTGTGCCATCAATTATGCAGGAGAAATGCTCATTAACAAGTATTATGACAGCTCAGAGCAGGAAGAAAAAAAGAATGAGTATTACATACAAGAGCTGCAGAAATATATCCATGAGAAAAATATCAGTTCTAAGGATGCAGACCAGTTAAACAGGTGGGTTGAACAACAAAAGGTGTTGCATGTCCGGGTATATAAGGGTGATATTGTAGTATTTGAATCGGAATATCCGGAACAAAAATTATGGGAAGAGGAGATTCCGGCAAATGAATATGAGTGGATGGATTATTACCCGATCGAATTTGCAGATGGTTCGGCTCAGGTGAACATATGGGGAATCTATGATTATCAATTTTATCACTATGCGATGATCGTTGAGGTACTTTTTTCATTTCTTCTGTTTTACTGCTTGTTCTTATCGGAATACGCAGAAAGATGGATTACATTTTACAGCTTAGTAAGGAGATTAATATAGAGGGCGAAGTGGAATATGCGATTACTGTAAAAGGGAAGGATGAGTTGTCCAAGCTCGCCGAAGGAATTGAGAATATGCGAAAATCGTTTCAGAGGATGATTCATAAGGAGACAGAGATTGTAAGAGAAAACCAGAAAATTGTGACGGAGATGTCGCATGATCTCAGAACGCCGATTACTTCGATCATGCTGTATACAGAAATTCTGAAAAAAGGAAAGTATGAAAATGAAGCACAGTTGTTGGAATATCTGAAAAAGATCGATCAGAAAGCACGTCGTATGAAGCAGCTTTCGGAGCATTTGTTCGAATATTCTCTGCTTTCCGGAGAAGATGAGGTAAAATTGGAAGAACCAGATAATTTTGAGACATTACTATATGATCTTTTTTCAGAAACGTGCAGTTATCTGGAACAGAGGGGATTTCAGACGATTTTTCAAGTCCGGTGGCCGGATAAAAAAAATCAGATTCGGCTTTCGGGAGAAAAAACGCAGAGTAATGGAATCGGATTACAGAGCATAAAAAATATGATGGAAAAATGACGGGAAAATGTGCGGTTATGAAGGAGAAGAATGGGTTTCGGATTACGATTTTGTTCCCGGTTGCAGACAGCTAATGCGTCAAACAAGAGCATCAAATATATGAAAAAACATAAAAAGAAAGACATTTTTAAAATTCAATGGTAAAATGTAACTATCTGATGGAAATAGACGTATAGCGTAGGAAAGGCGGAGCAGTATGGAAAATTTTAATTTTTGTGTTGGTACCAGAATTTTATTTGGAAAAGGACAGGAAGAAAAGCTGCCGGAGCTTTTACGCCCATATGGAAATAAGGTACTGTTGACATATGGCGGCGGAAGTATCAAACGGACAGGACTTTATGACAGGATTAAAAACCTGCTTCATGAGTTTGAGATATTTGAACTTGGCGGGATCGAGCCGAATCCGAGGATTGAGAGTGTCTATGCGGGTGCGGAAATCTGCAAGGAAGAGGATATCGATGTGATTCTTGCAGTAGGAGGCGGCAGTACGATCGACTGTTCCAAAGCCATTGCGGCTGCTGCATATTATGAGGGAGATGCGTGGGATCTGATCTTACATCCGGATTGGATTGAAAAAGCACTTCCAATCTGTACAGTGCTGACGCTTTCTGCAACAGGAAGTGAGATGGATAATGGCGGAGTGATCACCAATCTGAAGACGAAAGAAAAACTGGGCTTTGGAAATCCGCTGTTGCTGCCGAAGGCATCTGTTCTGAATCCGGAGAATACATTTACGGTACCTGCAAGCCAGACGGCAGCAGGCAGTGCAGATATTATGTCACATATTCTGGAGGTGTATTTTGATACCAGAAGGGCAGCGGTTCCGGATCGAATCAGTGAAGGCTTTTAAAAACTGTGATCCAGTATGCGCCGATCGCAGTGCGTGAGCCGGAAAATTATGAAGCACGTGCAGAGTTGATGTGGACGTCTTCGCTGGCGATCAACGGAATCTGTTCCACAGGAAAAGACTGTGCATGGAGCTGTCATCCGATGGAACATGAGCTGAGTGCTTATTATGATATCACACATGGAGTGGGGCTCGCGATCCTGACTCCGCGCTGGATGCGATATATTCTGAATGAACATACGGTAGAAAAGTTGCAGAATATGCAAAAAATGTATGGGGAATCGCAGAAAAAGCGGATCTTTTTGAAACTGCAAACGCAGGAATTGATGCGACAGAGGAATTCTTAAAAAGCCTGGAAATCCCGATGACCTTGTCTGAAGGTAGGGATTACAGAAGAACATTTTACAGAAATGCAGAACATGCAGTGATCTTTGGCGGACTGTCAGAGGCATATGTTCCGCTGAAAGCAGAAGATGTTGTGAATATTTATAGAATGTGTATGTAAAGAATTTCGAAGAAGGAGGAAATGACAATGGAGACATTACAGTTAAGAGAGGAATTTTACTGGACTGGAATTGTAGATGACCAGCTTCGTGTATTTGACATTATTATGTATACAGAGTTTGGAACAACTTATAATTCTTATATTTTAAAAGCAGGGGATAAGACGGTTCTGTTTGAGACGGCAAAAGCAAGTTTTTTGACGAATATCTGGAAAAATTAAGTGAGATTACAGATATCAGAAAGATCGATTATCTGGTAGTCAACCACACTGAACCGGATCATGCAGGAAGTGTAGAGCGACTTTTGGAACTGAACCCGGGACTTAAGATTATTGCTACAGGATGTGCCATCGGATTTTTAAAGGAGATTGTAAACGGAGAATTTACGGCGATTCCGGTGAAAGACAATGAGACCATGAAGATAGGCAATAAGACGCTGCGGTTTTTGAGCGTGCCGAATCTGCACTGGCCGGATACGATGTACACTTATATAGAAGAAGAGCAGATTTTAGTGACCTGCGATTCTTTTGGTTCTCATTATGGATTCCATGATATTTTGTTAAGCAAGGTGACACAGTGGGACGATTATGTGCGTGCCACAAAATATTATTTTGACAATATTATCGGACCGTTTAAGCCGTTTATGTCTAAAGCACTGGCAAGAGTGCGGGAGTTGGATCTGAGTATGATCTGTACCGGACATGGACCGGTGATCGATGACAAGATTTCGTGGATGTTGGATACTTATGAAGAGTGGTGTACTGTCGTGAATCCAAATCCGAAGAAAACAGTGATCATTCCGTATGTAAGTGCTTATGGATATACTGCCCAGCTTGCGCAGAAGATCGCAGAAGGAATAAAGCTAGCGGAGATATAGATGTGCGCTGCTATGATATGGTAGAGGCAGATCAGGCAAAAGTGCTGGAAGAACTCGGTTTTGCAGACGGAATCCTGTTTGGAACACCTACCATTGTGGGAGAGGCACTTAAGCCAATCTGGGATCTGACGACTTCTATCTTTGCAGGGACACATGGCGGAAACTGGCCAGTGCATTCGGCAGTTATGGATGGAGCGGGGAAGGTGTTCCTCATATAATCGAACGATTGAAACAGCTGCGGATGAGAGTAGCAGACGGATTTCGTGTGCGGTTTAAACCGGGCGAGGACAAATCTGATCGACGCATTTGACTATGGATATAATTTCGGATGTATCCTTCAGAATAAAGAAAATAAAAGAGCAGAAAAAAGCGGTGCACGTCAGCTTGTAAAATGTCTGGTCTGTGGAGAAATCTTTGATTCTTCACTGGAAGTGTGTCCGGTCTGCGGCGTCGGAAAAGAGAATTTTGTTCCGGTGGACGCACAGGAAAGTGAGTTTTCCAATGATACAAAGGATTTCTATGTGATCCTTGGAAACGGAACTGCAGGCTGGAATGCTGCGGCTGAGATCAGAAAGAGAAATAAAACAGCTTCCATTCTGATGATCTCCAATGAGCCTTACCGCACGTATAACCGACCGATGCTGACAAAGTCGATCATGGCAGATTTGGATGAGGAGCAGATCGCGGTGCAGAATGCAGGCTGGTATGAGGAGCAGAATATCCAGCAGGTTCTGGATATGGAGGTGGTTGCGATCCATCCGGAAACAAAAGAAATCGAACTGGAAGGCGGTTTAAAGTTTGTTTATACAAAGCTGATCTACGCATTGGGATCTGAGTGTTTCATTCCACCAATCGCAGGAGCGGAAAAAAAGGTGTGATCGCAATCCGCCGTTTGGATGATACGAAAAAGGTAGCGGCAATGCTGCCGGATGTGGAGCATGTTGTTGTAATCGGAGGCGGAGTTCTGGGACTTGGAGGCTGACCTGGGAATTGAAGAAGGCCGGCTGTCAGGTGACGGTTCTGGAAGCGGCTTGTCAGTTGATGGGACGTCAGCTTGACGACGCGGCAGGTGAGATGCTCAAGCACATCAGCGAACAGCAGGGCGTGCAGATTTACACAGGTGTCAGCATTGCTTCTATTGACGGTGAAGACAATGTGACAGGAGTGACTTTGGCAGATGGAAGAACTTTCCCGGCAGAGCTGGTGATTGTATCTGCAGGAGTCCGTGCAAATACGGTGCTGGCTAAGACGGCCGGAATCGAAGTGGACCGTGCGGTGATCGTCAATTCTAAAATGGAGACGAATGTGCCGGATATTTATGCATGTGGTGACTGTGCACAGTATGACGGTCTCAACTATGCAATCTGGCCGGAAGCATCTGAACAGGGAAAAGTGGCAGGAGCGAATGCGGCAGGAGAAGAGATGGAATATGAGACAGTTCCGGCGGCACTGAGCTTCCACGGAATGAGAACCGCATTGTTTGCAGCAGGAGACAACGGAAAAAATCCAAATCTGGTATACAAGACGATTGAATTGAAGGATATGGGCAAAAAACAGTATCAGAAATACTATTTCCTGAACAACCGTCTTTGTGGCGTGATCCTGATCGGGGATGTGAGCCGTATGGCGGAGATGACACAGGCACTGGAAGAGCATGTACAGTACCAGGAGTTAAAATTGTAAGAAACAGAATAAAAAGATAAGAAAAAGTGCAGAGCGAAAAAGAGCTCTGCACTTTTTGTGCATTCTCTGACGGTCAGAGAGACAGATTATTCACCGAAGAAAAGGCGCATATCGTGTTCAACTGTATCAATTCCTGAAATCTGGAAATTTTCGATCAAAAGCTTCGTTACATTAGGACTTAAAAAATGCCGGAAGTGTAGGTCCCAGATGAATATTTTTCACTCCGAGGGAAAGTAAGGCAAGCAGGACGATCACAGCTTTTTGTTCATACCACGCGATATTGTAAATAATCGGCAGCTCATTGATGTCATTTAATTCAAAAATTTCTTTCAGTTTCAGAGCGATTACTGCGAGGGAGTAGGAGTCATTGCACTGTCCTGCATCCAGAACACGTGGAATTCCGTTAATATCACCCAGATTCAGTTTGTTATACTTATATTTGGCACAGCCTGCCGTTAAAATGACAGTGTCTTTTGGGAGCGCTTTCGCAAAATCCGTGTAGTAGCTGCGGCTTTTTGCACGCCCGTCACAGCCTGCCATCACAACAAATTTCCGGATCGCCCCGGATTTGACAGCAGAAACAACCTGATCTGCAAGAGCGAAAACCTGTGCATGGGCAAATCCACCGATAATTTCACCACGTTCAATTTCCAAAGGCGGTGCGCAGTGTTTTGCCTGTTCGATCAGCTTGGAGAAATCTTTGTTTTTTTCAGGTATGTCGTCAATATGCTGACAGCCGGGAAATCCAGCCGCACCGGTAGTGTACAGGCGGTCTTTGTAAGTGTCCTTTGGAGGAACGATACAGTTGGTTGTCATCAGGATCGGTCCGTGGAAAGACTCGAACTCTTCTTTTTGTTTCCACCATGCATTTCCATAGTTTCCTCTGAAGTGAGAATATTTTTTGAATGCAGGATAGTAGTGTGCCGGAAGCATCTCAGAATGTGTATAGACATCAATTCCGGTTCCTTCGGTTTGCTCAAGAAGCATTTCCAGATCTTTCAGATCATGACCGGAAATCAGAATCCCCGGATTTTACCGACTCCAATATTGACTTTTGTTATTTCCGGATTTCCATAGGCTTCTGTATTTGCCTGATCTAAAGTGCCATTCCGGAAACACCGTATTTACCGGTTTCAAGTGTCAGATTCACCAGATCTTCCACGGTCAGGGTATCATCCAGCGTTGCTGCGAGAGCGCGTTGGAGGAAGGTATCCAGTTCTTTATCTTCTTTTAAAAGAACATTGGCATGTCTGGAGTATGCAGATAATCCTTTCAGTCCGTAAGTGATCAGTCACGCAATGAACGGATATCTTCATCCTTTGCTGATAAAACTCCTACAGTGGCAGCTTTGGCTGCAAATTCAGAAGGGGCTGCAGACCATCGGGCAGCCTCCGGCAATTTTTCCGGATTTTTCAGTTGTAAAAGAAGCACTTTTTTGATCTGAAGTGTCTTTTCAATCTGGGAAGTGATCATTTCGGGATCAAATTGGCATTTGTAATCGTTGTGAAGAGATTTTGGTAATCAGCTGATTGATTTCACCGGTCACGTTTAAATCTTCCCGGCGCATCTGCGTTGTCACTGCAGATAATCCTTTCGTCACCCAGACAAGCAGATCCTGCAGAGCTGCTACGTGTGGTGTTTTTCCACATACGCCCATTTTTGTGCATCCGGTACACCCGGCTGTTTCCTGACATTGATAGCAAAACATATTTTGTTTCCATTTGATAATCCTCCTGTGGTTTCAATAAGGTCGAAGATAAAAATTTCGAATAGTGATTCAAGTTATGGGAGGATTATAGCGCATGGAACAAGGAAAGTATGTTGTTATAACAACGAAAAAGAGAAAATGTATATAGAAATATTGGGGAGCTAAGATCTTATCAGAAAAGATTTTAAGGAGACGTTAGAACATGTGTTACTTGATAGCGAAACAGATTGATTAGGTCGGCTGTGTTGCATGGAAAACAACGTATGGAGAGTATGAACCAGATCATTTTGTTGGTTCAGAGGCAGAATTTGAAAAAGGAGTTGTAAATATGTAATAGAAGTTATAGTGAAAAAGTATATCACAGTACAGAACAAACATTCGATTTGCTCTGTACTTTTATTTTATATTTTGATATAATAACGGCAGGGAATAAGTGTGAGCAAAATATGCCTATACTGATAAGGAGAAAATGTGGATCACTTTGAATTAGTATCAGAATACGCCTGCTTATCATAGTGAACAATAAAAACCTTGCCGTGCAGCTTTACGGTGAGTTTAAGGAGTCCTTCCCGGAGATCGCGGTGGAATAATTCGTGAGCTGGAATGTCAGGGGGGAAAACGAGTGCTATTTGGTGCTTTAGTACCGAATAGTATGGATTTTTCGGATGGAATGATTATTGTCCGATATCAGAGGAAGAGATTATAGAGTTTTGCGAAGATTAGAGTAAGAAAAATGAAGGGATGTGAATAGATGGATAACATTCAAAAGGAAAATTTTTATAATAAAGTAATAGAGTTATTCCAAAATGCAAAAAAAAAATTATCAGTTGCAGTAAATATGACGATGGTATACTCATATTATGAAGCAGGGCGAATGATTATTGAAGAGGAACAGGATGGAAAAGAACGTGCAGCATATGGAAAGTACATATTAAAAGAATTATCAAAGAGGTTAACGCAAAAATTTGGGCGAGGTTACTCGTATGATAATTTAAAATTGATGAGAAAATTTTATCTGGTATATTCTAAAGATTCAATTGGGGAAACGGTGTTTCCCCAATCTGAAAACTTGCCGACTACAAAAGAAGGAAGAAAATTTTATTTGAGTTGGTCTCATTATCTTATTTTAATGAGAATAAGTAAGATTGAAGAACGTCATTTTTACGAAATAGAAGCATATAGAAATGGCTGGAGTAAAGATGAATTGGCACGTCAGTATGGTAGTTCGCTATATGAACGTTTGTCATTGAGCAGAAATAAGGAAGAAGTAATGCGTCTTGCAACAGAAGGACAAATGCTTGAAAAGCCAGAAGATATATTCAAAGATCCGTATATTTTAGAGTTTACAGGACTTCCGGAAATGGTTACTTATTCTGAAACGGAATTGGAAAATCGAATTATAGATAATTTGCAGAAGTTCCTATTAGAATTAGGGAGAGGATTTACATTTGTAGGCAGACAGGTTAGATTTACATTTGAAGAAGAGCATTTTAGAGTTGATTTGGTGTTTTATAATCGTTTATTGCGTTGTTTTGTATTGTTTGATTTGAAAATTGGCCAGTTAAAGCATCAAGATATAGGACAGATGCAGATGTATGTCAATTATTATGACCGAAAAGTTAAATTGGACGATGAAAATGCAACAATAGGTATTATAATTTGTAAAGATAAGAAGGATGCTATTGTAGAAATGACATTGCCTAAGGATAATAATCAGATATTTGCGAGTAAATACGAAACGGTACTTCCTAGTAAAGAAGAATTACAAACAGTGTTGGAAGACAAAAATTTTGAATAAATAAATGATGAATACTCGACGGAGTATTTTGCATTCCGTTACGAATATATTTGAAAATGTGGCTGACAGTAAGCATACGAAAAGTCACACATGGAGGATTTTGCTATGGATAGATTCATTTTGAAAGCCCCATATAAGCCGACCGGAGACCAGCCACAGGCGATCGAGCAGTTGGTAAAAGGTTTCAAGGAAGGCAATCAATGCCAGACTTTACTAGGGGTTACGGGTTCTGGAAAAACTTTTACGATGGCAAATGTTATTGAGCAGCTTCAGAAACCGACGCTTGTCATTGCACATAATAAGACGCTGGCAGCGCAGTTATACGGAGAATTCAAGGAGATGTTCCTGACAATGCCGTGGAATATTTTGTCTCCTAGCATGAGAAAGTCACAAAACAGGTGGTATTTTGTGGTATGTGGGTGGTTGAACATCCAGATGTTGTGGAAGTGGTAGTGGTGAGAGTATAGGTAAAAAGCGGGTGGATGAAGAGGTTTTGTGACTTTTCATCGCCTGCTTTTTTGATTATAGAATTTGAAAAAATTAGTGTATAGGGGTTGAAGAGATGATATGATAAAATATGAAGATTTGCCAGTTGAATTAAAAAAATTATATTTATATTTGAGATAGAAAATTAAGTGAGAACTGAAATAAATAAGGAAATATAGGTGATGATGTTATGAATGGTATCTTGAAACTTGCAAAAAATATTCCAAACAATATCATTTGAGTCTTCTTCCGTGTGAAGATTCAAACAATCTTTTGTGCAATCTAAATTTTTTATATGATGAAAAATGGGAAAATCAAAATTCTTATCCATATGAAATATTGACATATCTCTTTGACAGTTATTATGTTTTGCCTCAAAGACCAGATTTAGCAGCTTTGTTTTGTTGGCAAGCCATTAATCATTCATACTATGTGCAACAATTAGGTGATAATAGTATAGGATTTTGCGTGGATACAAAAGGTGTTGAACTTGTTAGGGAGGCTCTTTTGGCTGAATGGAATAACAGGTATAAGGCAATTTTGGAACCGTTTTTGTTGAAATTACCAATGAAGACTTTTCATTATGTCGCATCATATTTGTTAAAAGGATATGCAATGGAAAGTGCGGGGATTGCGGAAAAATATAGAGCATCGTCATATAAGTCTTTGAAAGGGAAAATCCCTGTGTTATCAGATATTTTGATTAATTCTTATGGAAATGTATATAACCAGATTGCAAATCCAGTGGTTGTGGGAAATAAAGTGGATTTAGGAATTGATAATTTGAATAAAGAAAAGAGTCGGGCAATAACACATAGTTTTGCAACGAAATTAAGAAAACTTGTGAAAGGCGATGAAGTAGAAATTACATTTTCTGACATAGCAAGAACAAAAAAGAGATATAGTTTTACAGAAGAGGAAAGACTTTCATTTGTTTTATTTGGTATTCTTTATGCTTCAAGATGTAATAATTTTCACGGGAATGTTGCGGCTCGAATGAATAGCATTAATGCCAATAAAGAGACGTTTGAGATGTATACAGATATTTTTTTGAACGGAGTATATTATATTAGCGATACATATGCATAGTCAGGGAATATTATCTGATGCGGCGCTAGATAAAGTTAAGAGAAATGTGGAATTAATGATATAAATAAAGACATTGAGAAAAAGATAAAATGCAGCGGGAATACATACATGAAAATTTGTAATTGAGAGGAATGATGATAATGGATAAAATTGAATTGTCAAAACATAAAAAACAAGGAGATACATTGTATACACCATTTACCTCCCCAAGCGGTTTGGGGGCAAAATTAAGTCTTTCCAGTTGGGCAAGGTGTTGGTTGCCTGAATTTCTTTGGATTGGTTTAATTATCCGTAAGCAAGGGAGAAAAAAGGGTTTTGAAAATATGTATCATATAATTTAAGAAGTTAAAGACGAAGACATGGTAATTCCACAACTATCAAAGATTTTCGGATTATCCGCGGAACAGCAGAGAAAATATTGGTCAATAGTAAACACGATATGTGGAAGAAAAATATATTGTTGCCTTTAACAGTGGTGATTACTTCGGATATAAATGAGATTTTTTATGATTCTTTTTTTGATTTTTCAATAAATGTTGATGAAAACATTTCGGAACTTTTGAATATTGCAAAGGAGACTAATAGATTTCATGATGAGTTGAGTACCGATATATGTTTTATAGTTGATTGGTTTTACATACAGAATGGGAGATTGTATATTTCAAATGAAATAGATATAGTTCCTACAGCGTTATCAGAATATTATAAATGCAATCATGAAGATGAAGCTATGAGAATATATAGACCTGTTATTAGATCTACATTCCAAGGGTTGTGCAATTTAGATTGTAGTAAGGAGTTTTCTGAGAAAATATGGAAAGTATTGGGGAAGATTTCAGAATGTAATCCTTTGGTAATAGTATGGGATGAGGAGAAGGAAAAAATGGAATTCTACGAGATTGCAAAGCAAACAATTGAATATTTCGCTGCAAATAATGAAGATAAGAAGATGGAAACTAAATATTCCGTAATCATGGGGATGACTTGTTATATTTACAGAATATATCAAGAAATTATAGAAAAACAGATGCAGAATAATATTAGCGGAAGGATTCTATTTAGAACAATGTTGGAGACATATATCAATTTAAAAATATATGATGCAACAGGAAGATGAAGTGCCAGATGTTTATGATAGGTTCAAGGCATATGGAAATGGTAAGTATAAATTAGTAATGGCAAAGTTACGTGAGGAGAAATATACTGTATCGGATGATTCGCAGATTGATGAAAGAATAATGGAATTAATGGTGAATGAAGATATGGATGAAGCTTTTGTCAATATAAGTATTGGGTATTTTGATAAAACAAGTGTTAGGGCTAAATTTAAAAAATGTGGCGAAGATGAACTATATGAAATATATTACGAATACGCCACTAATTTTGCACATGGTATTTGGGGCGCAATTAGAGAATCATCCATGCTAATTTGCGACAATCCGGCACATATATATCATTGTGTACCAGATTATCATGCTGAACAGAATTTGCGTAGTGTGTTAAGTGATTGTGAAATGGTTATGAAGAAGACATTTGAAGCTATTGCAGATTATATAGAATTTCCGGAGTTTTATAATATTTAGTTAAATCCAAGGGGGGATATAAATGGTTGAATTGAAAGCTATAAAGCGAATCATGAATAATTATAGGATTTTGCTTGAGAGATATGAAGAAAAACTGGAAAGTTTTACTGTATCAGATTATAAAAGATTAATTGGTGAGGTAAAAATGTTCTGGTATCGAAATAGGAAAAGTATAGAGTACTTTGTCTCTCATATTACGGAAGATGACAAAGTGGCTTTCCTTGCAGGAGCAGTTCGCCTGGATATTGTGAGTAATGGACATTATGAATATATTTTGGTGGGGAGAGTCAGATTGATAAATGAACCACTGTTAAAAATGGCTATTTTATATAATGGTACGGAGGATGAAATTAATTTTGAATACACAAACCAATATGTGAAGGAGTGCATTGGAGATATATTGCTTTTACTTAGAGAATATACAGATGATTTTTATATCTTGCCAATAGAATATATTACAGTTAATAATGGGGAAGCTTATCATTTGGCGTTATCAAAAGCTGCTGAAAATATGATTCTCTCGATGTTTTCAACGGAATATAATGATATTCAGGATTTTTATGCAAAGAATGAAACATATGAAGATATTGAAAATAATTTATTACCACAAATAAAGAAATCAGTTGATATTTGATGGGGTGGAAGATATTAAGATGCCATTGAGAGATAGATGTACTAATTATTTAAAATCAAATGGTCATATTATGCCTATGATGAAAAATATGAGTGAGGCACAATTATTTTATTTACTTGTAGTGCAATTTTGCATGCAAACAATTGATATAGTAATGGTTATGGATATCTATCATATGATTCCATTTATTAGAAATGATGTTACTTTTCAGTATTTTACTATATTCTCCCAGTCGAATTTATCAAGCAAATTTACAAAACAAAAATATTTGAATACATATATTCCATATGTTGTTCAGAAAGCTTTCGATTTTTCAGATAAGGAATACGGTTTTGTGAAATTACATATGGGAAATGGAAAGATGACTGATGCGATTATTAATGCGATTGAAGAAGAAAGAATTCCACTTCCGGGAGAAATTGTGAAGTGTGTTGAAAGTTATATAAGTTCTGTTGAATAAAGCCATGTTGTCAAAACTGTATGAAAAAATTAGGAGATGAATGATTAAGTAGAGTAATTATACATAGCCGATTGGTTCACCAAGAGCCAATCGGTTTTTTCATACCCATTTTTATACATAGTCAATTCCGTAAAAAGGATTGGCTATTAAATTTTTCGAGGAAGGAGGAAACCATATGACCAAGTGTAAAGTAATCGCCCTTGCAAATCAGAAGGGAGGAACAGCCAAGACCACAACAACATTAAATCTGGGAATCGGTCTTGCACATCAGGGGCGAAAAGTATTATTGGTCGATGCTGATCCACAGGGAGACTTAACAACCGCTTTAGGTTGGACTGATGCAGATAATCTTCCAATTACGTTGGATACACAAATGAAGAAAATATTACAAGACGAACCATTTGTGTATAACGAGGGAATTTTACATCACAAAGAGGGTGTAGATATTATTCCGACCAATATCGAGTTATCGGGTATGGAAATTTCACTAGTAAATGCCATGAGTAGAGAACAGACATTAAAGCTGTATCTGTCAGATTTGAAAAAGGATTATGATTATATCCTGATTGATTGTATGCCTAGTTTGGGAATGTTGACTATCAATGCATTAGCTGCCGCAGACAGTGTAATTGTTCCGGTGCAGGCTCATTATCTTCCACTAAAGGGCATGACACAGTTAATGAAAACAATCGGTAAGGTACAGAGACAGTTAAATCCCAATCTGAAGATTGATGGAGTGTTGTTGACACTTGCAGATATGCGGACGAAACTTGCCAAGACAACAGAGGATAGCCTTCGAGAAAATTATGGAAGATATATTCGGATTTTCAAAACGATTATTCCAGTGGCTATCACAGCAGCAGAAAGCAGTGCAGCAGGACAGAGCATTTATGAGTATGACAAGAATGGAACTGTTGCAAAGGCGTATGCAGAATTTACCAGGGAGGTGTTAAAGTGTGGGGAAAAGCAGAGAGATAAACATGAATCTTCCCTCAGTAGATGACCTTTTTACGACGCAGGAAGAAAGAGACCAGAAGAATCAGGAATATGTAAAAGATATTTCGATTTATGAAATTACAGATTTCCCGAATCATCCGTTTAAGGTAAAAATGGATGATAAGATGTTGGAAACTATTGAAAGCGTTCGTGACCATGGCGTATTAGTCCCAGCACTTGTCAGGGAAAAGCCAACAGGCGGGTATGAAATGATTTCTGGACACCGTAGAAAAATGGCAAGTGAACTGGCAGGAAAAGAGACAATGCCTTGTATTGTAAGAAATCTTAGTGATGACCAAGCAGTCATTGTCATGGTTGACAGCAATCTTCAGCGAGAAGAAATCTTACCATCCGAAAAGGCATTTGCATATAAGATGAAGTTAGAGGCTATGAAGAGACAAGCTGGACGTCCAAGAAAAAATTCTGTGCCAGTGGCACAGGAATTTCGAGGTAAAACTTCAAGAGAAATATTAGGTGAACAAGTTGGAGAAAGCCAAGACCAAATCCGTCGCTATATCCGCCTTACGGAACTTATCCCGGAAATCCTTGAAATGGTCGATGACAAAAAGATTTCTATGCGTCCGGCGGTGGAACTGTCTTATTTGCCGAAAGAGGAACAGGAGATATTGTACGACATCATGGAGTCGGAGGCTTGTACCCAAGTCATGCACAGGCTATTAAAATCCGCAAATTTTTCAGCAGAGGGCAGGTTGAATGAAGATGTTTTGCTGTCAATTATGGCAGAAGAGAAGCCAAATCAGGTAGAGCAGTGGAAAATCCCGAAGAACCGACTGAAAAAATACTTTCCGTCGGGAACTTCACAGCAGAAAATGGAAGAAACCATTATCAAAGCACTGGAATTATACCGGAAACGGGAAAAAAGCAGGGAACGATAGGTAATTTGACACCAAGGGAGAAGTCTATCTGTTGGTGGTCAATAAGAAATCAGCCTTTTTCTGTTTTCCCCTCCCCACACCCTACCCCTTTGGTTTACCAGCAGATTACCAGCCGAAAAGACAATAAGGAGCCGGAACATCTTCTCTTTCGGCAGGTCAGAGATTCCCATACCCTGCATGACAGCAGGAAGCAAACAGCATAAAGCAACAGCAGGCGTTCCAGACGGACGTCTTTTTTGATTGAAAAGAAAGGAATTGTAGAAAATGAAGAAGATATGGAAACGAGTGTGTACAGGGATTCTTGCCCTGACCACGATTTTAACCGCATTACCGATTTCAACAGTTCAGGCAGCGGAAACACAGTATTGGACGGAATCCTCAGAGAGAGTCGGATATATTGAACATGTGATGAATGATGGAACCATTCATTCTACATTCAATGAAGGTCACATGCGAGTAGAGGGCGAAACCGCCTATTGTGTAGATATTAACACCGGATTCAAAAATGGGTATAAAACTAGACACGATGCAAGTGCTAGCATGAGTGCTGCACAGATCGAAGATGTGGCATTGTCACTGGAGTATGTAAAGCAGTATAGAGGCAGTCATAGTAACCTGAATGCAAATCAGGGATATCTGCTGGAACAGTGTGTAGTATGGCAGAGACTCAGTGAACAGTTGGCTGGAAGTGCGATAATGTCAGAGCTGCATATTCTGAGATTTCACAGGATATTCAGAATGAAGTGTATGCAGGAGCGAGAGCATTTGTACAGGCAAACAAAGGTCGCTATAAATGTGGCGGATATATCTATACTGGTGAAGGACAGGATCTTGGACAGTTTGGGGCAGAACTGAATGTCGGAAATGCGAAGGTAAAAAAGACAACTGCAAATGAGATTGTCACAAATGGAAATGCGATGTATTCCATTGCCGGAGCGATTTTTGGCATATTCTCAGACCAGAATTGCAGTAATCAGATTGGAAAACTTACAACAAATGAGAATGGTGAGACAAATGAAGTTGAAGTGACTGCAGGGACTGTTTATATCAAAGAGCTTTCTGCACCGAAAGGATATAAGCTGGATACGACAGTACGCAGTCTGAAAGTTGAAGCCGGAAAGACAGCCGTATTAAATGTTTCCGATGTTCCGAAAGTAACAGAGACATTGGTAGATCTGGTTAAGATTGATATGGAGACAGGAAAAGCAACCGCACAGGGAAATGCAGCACTGTCAGGAGCAGAGTTTACCTGGCATTATTATGACGGATTTTATACAAAAGATAACTTACCAGAGAAAGCAACACGTACCTGGGGTACAAAAACGGTGGCAGAAAAGAGCAGTGACGGAAGTATTCATTATGTGACAAAACTGTCAGATGCTTACAAAGTATCGGGAGATGCATTTTACACTCAGAATGAAAAAAGCGTATTACCACTTGGAACACTGACTGTTGAGGAGACAAAAGCACCAGACGGATATTTACTGGACGGAGCTTATATGCAGGCAGGAGACAGTACAGAACAGATAAAAGGAATGTATCTGACACAGATCACAGAGGACGGAGAACTTGCAGTTCTTTCCGGAAGCAACCAGTATTCCGTATCTGACCAGGTAATCCGAGGTGGTGTGAAGATTCAGAAACGTGATTTAGAGACAAAAGATACCAAAGCACAGGGAAGTGCCACATTAAAAGATACTGCATTTGCAATTATTTCTCTGAACGAGAATCCGGTTCTGGTAGAAGGAAAGCTATACAAAAGGAATGAGACAGTTAAGATGATTCAGACAGGGATTGATGGTATTGCAACAACATCAACAGATTTACTTCCATATGGTAAATACAAACTGGAGGAAACAAAAGCACCGGAAGGTTATCTGACAGACGGTGCAAAAGCGATTGAATTTCCATTACAGAAAATGGAAAAATCGTAGATTTAACAGACGAAAGCCATTCCATTTACAACCAGATTAAACGTGGAGATCTGGAAGGGGTCAAGATTGGAGCAGGCACACATAAGAGACTGGCTAATGTACCATTCAAAATTACCAGCAAGACAACCGGTGAGAGCCATATCGTAGTGACAGATAAAAATGGTCAGTTTTCAACCGTTTCCGATTGGGCATCTCATAAGAAAAATACAAATGTCGGGAAAACAAGTGAGAATGGTATCTGGTTCGGAACTTCTGAGCCGGATGACAGTAAAGGTGCATTACTTTATGACACTTATGAGATTGAGGAGTTATCTTGTGAATCCAATAAAGGCATGAAACTGATCCCTGCATTTGAAGTTGTTGTCAGCAGAAATAAAGTGAAAATCGACCTTGGAACACTGACCGATGAGTATGAAAAAGAAGTTAGTATTCATACAACCGCAACAGACAAGAAAACGGGTGAAAAAGGTAATTGTTGCAGGAAAGAAAGTAACGATTGTGGATACAGTTACTCTGGATGGTCTGGAAGAAGGAAGAAAGTACCAGTTAAAAGGCTGGCAGATGCTGAAAGAGGAAAATGCTGAACTGCTCATTGATGGAAAACGTGTGGAGAGTGATTATACTTTTGTTGCTGACAGCGAGAAAATGAAAGTAGAGATTTCTTATACGTTTGATGCATCAGAACTTGGCGGACAGAATCTGGTTACATTTGAAGAATTATATGACCTGAAGAATCCGGAAGAACCTGTAAAAGTTGCAGAGCATAAGGACATTGAGGATGAAGGTCAGACAGTCCTGATTACGGAGCGAAAGATTTCGATTCATACCACAGCAACTGATAAGAATGGCAAGAAAGAGATTGAAGCCGGAAAAGATTTGACGATTGTGGATACGGTTACTTTAGAAGGACTAGAAATTGGTACAAATTATAAGTTGTCCGGTTGGCAGATGGTTAAGGCAGAAAATGCAAAGCTGATTATTGATGGCAAAGAAGTTACCAATGATTATGAATTTACAGCGGACAAGGAAAACATGGAAGTGCAGATCGAGTTTACTTTCGACGGCAGCACTCTTGGAGGAAAGCAGCTTGTAACCTTTGAAGACCTGTATGATATGACAAATCCGGAAGAACCGAAAAAGGTAACAGAGCATAAGGACATCAACGATGAAGGTCAGACCGTAACTATCAAAGAAGTACCAGAAACACCAACCCCAGAGACACCGGGGACTACTACAAAGACCAGTAACCCTCCGAAAACAGGAGATACGGCAAATGCAGCTTTATGGATAGCCATTCTGCTATTATCAGCAGCTGGAATCACGGGAGTTCGTATCTGGAATAAAAAGAAACAGGTTAAGAGATTAGGAATTGAAGAAAAGAAAAGAAGAGGAGGAGTAAAACAAAGGGCGGCGATAAGCTGCCCTTTGATGATGAAATGGGAAAAATCAGAAAGCAGTAAAAGTATTACAGCGTTTATTTGATGCTGAGTATGGAACGGAAAAAGAGATTGTCAATATGACGA
>ENA-OQLB01000414-OQLB01000414.1-human-gut-metagenome-genome-assembly--contig:-NODE-414-length-24846-cov-2.697399_pt1 | contig 24846 bp, 32 predicted proteins | sample MGYA00242656_ERZ504813 | MGnify/ENA primary metagenome ERZ504813 (study PRJEB26092, sample SAMD00036388) | human gut metagenome | host: Homo sapiens | study: EMG produced TPA metagenomics assembly of... | reverse complement strand
GGTTCGATTCCCCTCGGAGTCACTTAGATCTGCAGATTCTTCTGCAGATTTTTTTTTACAAAGTGTTCAAAACAAGTCTGTTAAAAGTCCATTATTAATTTCATAGATATAATCTATAAGCAATCTTTTTATATAAAAGAAAAACAATTTCAATAAGCAGATAATAAATGATACTATGGAAGAAGTCGGAAAGGAATAGGAATTATGAAAGATCTTTTGATAGTATCTCATTGCATTTTGAATCATGCGGCAAAGGTGGAACAGGATGAAGCGGAACTGGCCGGAGAATATAAGATCCGGGAAGAGTTGCTGCAGCTTGTTTTAAAAAAAGATGTACAGTTATTTCAAATGCCCTGTCCAGAGTTTATCATGTATGGGTCTCAGAGATGGGGGCATGTAAAGAATCAGTTTCAACATCCATTTTATATTGAACAATGCCGGCAGATTCTTGAACCGGTTTTATTTCAGTTGCAAGAATATGCACAGCATGTGGAAAAATTCCGCATTTTGGGGATTGTTTCGGTAGAAGGCAGTCCAAACTGTGGATATCATCTTACCTGCGAAGGAGAATGGAAGGGTGAGATTGGAACGGATGAAAAAAGAATACAGGACATTCAGAAATCTCTGAAAATGACAGAAAAACCGGGTGTATATATGGAGATACTGGAAGAAGAACTTCGTAAAAAAAATATGAAGATTTCTATTATGACGATGCAGGAAGCAGTACAGCTGCTGAAAAACTAATGGTTGGAGAGAAGAGAGGAGAACAAAATGAAAAACAGAAAAGTCTATGTAACAACTTTTTGTGGTGTTGCAGTAGCAATGAACATTGTACTGGGAATTATCACATCGGCACTGGGTATCCCGTTATATCTGGATACACTCGGAACCGTGCTTTCTGCGGCGATTCTCGGTCCGCTGCCGGGTATCATCGTAGGAGCATTGAGCAATATTATTACAGGATTGATCTATAGTGTGTCGGATATCCCATTCTGTCTGGTAAATATGGCGGTCGGTCTGATCGTAGGTCTTGTGGCAAAAAAATGGAAATTCGGAATCGTTCCTGCAGTAATTACAGGTATTGCACTTAGCTTTATCTGCCCGGCGATTGGAACACCAATCGGAATCTATGTATATGGCGGACTGAATGGATCAGTTTCGGATATGCTGGTGATGTCACTGGTGCAGGGTGGAAAAACAATTTTTCAGGCTTCCTTCCTCAGAAATGTTGCGTCAAACTTAATCGATAAGATTGGAACATGCATTATCGGATGTCTGCTCATTAAAGCAATGCCGATGAGATTTCTGAATAATTTTAAGAAAGAGGCATAAATCTCATATGATAAAGATTGAAAATCTGGTACATAAATATACAATATGGAAAGATGAAAATACAAAAAGTGAGAAGACAGTGTTAGACGGAATATCATTAGATATTCCGTCTGGTCAGTTTGTGGCAATTTTAGGACCGAATGGTTCCGGAAAGTCTACATTAGCCAGACATTTAAACGTATTGCTGCTTCCGGATGAAGGAAAAGTATGGATTGACGGAAAGGATACACAAGCAAAAGAAAGGCTTTATGAAATCAGAAGCCGGGTTGGTATGGTGTTTCAGAACCCGGACAATCAGATTATCGGCACCAGTGTAGAAGAAGATGTTGCATTTGGCCCGGAAAATAAAAATGTAGAGCCGGAAAAAATAAGAAAAATTGTAGAAGATGTTTTGCGGAAAGTAAGGTTGTGGGAGAAGAGAAAAACTCCGCCTTCCAAATTATCAGGCGGGCAGAAACAGAGACTGGCAACAGCGGATGCGCTGGCAGGAATCCCGGAATGTCTGGTGTTGGATGAACCGACAGCTATGCTGGATCCCTCTTCAAGAAAAGAAGTAATAAATATTGTGAAAGAATTGAATCAAAAAGAGGGAATGACGATTATCCTGATCACACATCATACGGATGAAGTTGTAGATGCGGATCGTATTATATTGATGAAGGATGGAAAAATAATCGGAGATGATACCCCGAAGAAAATATTTGCAGACCATAGCCTGTTAAAAAGTGCGAAAATGGATATTCCGCCGGTTGTAGAATTGAGTATGCGGCTGAAAAAGCAAAACATCGGATTGGATGAACCGGTTTTACACGAACAGGAAATGATCAGAAAATTACAGAATTATATAGAAGTAAATGCGGAGCTGGAAAGATGCTGCAAGGTAAACATATCACATTTTCTTATCCGGAGCCGGCAAAAGGGAAGACAGATGTCCTGGCAGATGTTTCGTTTGAAATCAGAGAGCACGATTTTATAGGACTGATCGGTGCATCAGGATCAGGAAAGACAACATTGATCAAGCATCTGAACGGTCTGCTGAAGGCAGAATCGGGAGAGATCCTTTTTAAAGGGGAAAATATATATAGTAAAAAATATCCGGTTTCAGAATTGAGAAAAAAAGTCGGACTTGTATTTCAATATCCTGAACAACAGTTGTTTGGCAGGACAATTTTGAAAGATGTGATGTATGGTCCGCTGAATCTAGGAATGAGTGAAGAAGAGGCCGGAAAGTCAGCAAAGGAAAGCCTGGAACTGGTCGGGATTTCGGAAGAGTATTATCAGATGAGTCCGATGGAGCTTTCAGGAGGACAGAAAAGATGTGTTGCTATTGCAGGTGTATTAGCGATGCAGCCGGAAATACTGGTGTTAGACGAACCGGCAGCTGGTCTTGATCCTGAGACGAAACATGAAATATTTGAGCTGTTATGCAGGATAAGAGAGAAACGAAATAACGCAATTGTATTGGTATCACATCATATGGAAGATGTAGCGCAATTTGCTAACCGTGTATGGGTGATGTATAAAGGAAAGATTGCGATGGATGGTACTCCGGAAGAAGTGTATTCCAGAGTGGAAGAACTGGAAAAAATGAACATTGGAATTCCGCAGATCACACATTTGACATATTTACTGATAAAAGAGGGTATACCTTTGCCACGACCGGCAATCAGTGTGGAAGAAGCAGAAAAGATGCTGGCAGAGATTTTGAAAGAGGAGAAACCATTATGATTCGGGATATTACGATTGGAAGATATTATGATTCGGAATCTGTGATTCACCGGATGGATCCGAGAACAAAATTGATGGGAGTTCTGGTATACATTATTTCGCTGTTCCTTGTGAAAAATGTCTGCTGGTATATCGGATGTCTGATAGTAATGCTTGTCCTTTATAAGGCTGCGGGAGTTCCATTTGGGTATTTGTTGAAAGGACTGAGGGGAATTTTGCTTTTGCTCTGCTTTACCTTCCTGTTCCGCATGTTGTACACGCCGGGAGATCCGGTCGTACAGGTCTGGATATTTACGATAACAAAGCAGGGAATATTAAAAGCAGTGCAGATGACAGCAAGGATTGCCCTGATGATCTCTGGGGCATCTCTTCTTTCTTATACTTAACTCCGAAAGAACTTGCGGATGGTTTGGAAAAAGCATTTTCCGGATTGGAAAAAACAGGGATTCCTGTGCATGAAATGGCAGTCATTGTGATGATAGCGTTCAGATTCATTCCCATTATGTTAGAAGAATTAAATGTTTTGATGGATGCACAGGCGGCCAGAGGTGCAAAATTTGAAGATGGAATATATTGGAAAAATGTAAGGGCGTCATGACGTTATTGCTTCCTTTGTTTCTGCTGACGGTACGGAGGTCATCGGATTTGGCAATGGCAATGGAAGCCAGGGGATATACAGGAAGCGGAAAAACTTCAAGAATGTATCCATTGGTATATAAAAAAGAAGACCGGGCGGGATACCTTGCGATTTTGATATATATTACCGTTTTCATAATTGCAAGGATAAGTTCCTTGTCTTTTTAGAAGTTATGATATATAATGCAAGTGAAACAAATTTGTCATAAAGAAGCAGAGATGCTTATGGCAGTAAGAATTGGAGGAATAACATATGTTAGTATCAGCAAAAGAAATGCTCGATAAGGCAGTAGCAGGTCACTACGCAGTAGGACAGTTTAACATCAATAACTTAGAGTGGACAAAATCTATTCTTCTTACAGCAGAAGAGTTAAAGTCACCAGTTATCTTAGGTGTATCTGAGGGTGCCGGAAAATACATGACCGGATTCAAGACTGTAGCAGCTATGGTTAAAGCTATGATGGAAGAACTTAATATCACAGTTCCGGTTGCATTACACCTTGACCACGGAACATACGAAGGATGTAAAAAATGTATCGATGCAGGATTCTCTTCAATCATGTTCGATGGATCTAAATATCCAATCGAAGAGAATGTGGACAAAGAACAAAAGAACTGATTGCTAATCTGCAGAGAAAAAGGAATGTCTATCGAAGCTGAAGTAGGATCTATCGGTGGAGAAGAAGACGGAGTTATCGGTAAAGGTGAATGTGCTGATCCTAATGAATGTAAGATGATCGCTGACCTTGGTGTTGATATGCTCGCAGCAGGTATCGGTAATATCCACGGAAAATATCCTGCAAACTGGGAAGGATTAAGCTTTGAGACTCTGGATGCTATCCAGAAACTGACTGGCGATATGCCATTAGTTCTTCACGGAGGTACAGGAATTCCGGAAGATATGATCAAGAAAGCAATCAGTCTTGGTGTTGCAAAGATTAACGTAAACACAGAGTGCCAGCTGTCATTTGCCGATGCTACACGTAAATATATTGAAGCAGGAAAAGATCTGGAAGGAAAAGGATACGATCCTCGTAAACTCCTGAAACCAGGTGCTGAAGCTATCCAGGCAACAGTTAAAGAGAAGATGGAATTATTTGGTTCAGTAGGAAAAGCTGAATAATTAAAAATTTTCACTTGCCTTTTTTGACTGGTTGAGTTATACTAACTGGCATAGGAAGAACAAAGGCGTTCCAACGAAAGTTGGAGTGCCTTTTTTCATACTATGGTATGCACAGAAAGTGTATAAGAAGATTATATGCATACCATAGTGTGAAACTTATACTATAAATAACAATGAGAAAGGAAACGAAGAGACATGAGTGAAGCAATTAATGTAGCCAAGATATTTGGCGAAGACGTGTTCAATGATACTGTAATGCAGGAACGTCTTCCGAAAAAAGTCTATAAGGATCTGAAGAAAACAATTGAAGAAGGTAAGGAATTAGACCTTGCTACAGCAGATGTAATTGCACATGAGATGAAAGAATGGGCAATTGAGAAAGGGGCTACACACTATTCTCATTGGTTCCAGCCTCTGACAGGTGTAACCGCTGAAAAACATGATTCATTTATTTCAGCACCTCTTCCGAATGGAAAAGTACTGATGAGTTTTTCGGGAAAAGAACTGATCAAAGGAGAACCGGATGCATCATCATTCCCATCAGGCGGACTTCGTGCAACGTTTGAAGCAAGAGGATATACAGCATGGGATTGTACATCACCGGCATTTGTAAGACATGATGCAGCAGGAGCAACACTTTGCATCCCTACAGCATTTGTTCATACAAAGGAGAGGCACTTGACCAGAAGACTCCACTTCTTCGTTCTATGCAGGCAATCAGTGAGCAGTCACTGAGACTGTTAAGATTGTTCGGAAATACAACATCTAAGAAAGTAACACCTTCCGTAGGACCGGAGCAGGAATATTTCCTTGTAGATGCTGAAAAATTCTTACAGAGAAAAGACCTGATCTATACAGGACGTACACTGTTCGGAGCAATGCCTCCAAAAGGTCAGGAATTAGACGATCATTATTTCGGAACCATCCGTCAGAGAATCGCAGGATTCATGAAAGATGTCAATGAAGAACTCTGGAAAGTCGGTGTTACATCTAAGACACAGCATAACGAAGTTGCACCTGCACAGCATGAACTTGCACCAATCTATGCAGAGTGTAATGTAGCGCTGGATCACAACCATATTATCATGCAGACACTGAAGAGAGTTGCATGCCAGCATGGTATGAAGTGTTTACTCCATGAGAAACCGTTCGCAGGAGTTAATGGTTCCGGTAAACATGATAACTGGTCTCTTACAACAGACGATGGAAAGAACCTGTTAGAGCCAGGCAAAACACCACATGAAAATATTCAGTTCTTATTGGTACTTACCTGTATCCTGAAAGCAGTTGACAGACACGCAGATCTTCTTCGTGAATCTGCAGCAGATCCTGGTAATGATCACAGACTCGGAGCTAACGAGGCACCACCGGCAATCATCTCTGTATTCCTTGGAGAACAGTTAGAGGATGTACTGGAACAGCTGATCAGCACAGGCGAAGCTACACATAGTCTGAAAGGCGGAAAGCTTCAGACAGGAGTTGATACACTTCCGGATCTTGCAAAAGATGCAACAGACCGTAACAGAACATCACCATTTGCATTCACAGGCAACAAATTTGAATTCCGTATGGTAGGTTCCCGTGATTCTATTTCAGGACCAAACGTAGTACTGAATACAATCGTTGCAGAGGCATTCTCTGAGGCTTGTGATGTTCTGGAAAAAGCAGACAACTTTGATGAAGCAGTACATGATCTGATCAAGCAGTATGCAACAGAGCATCAGAGAGTTGTATTTAACGGCAACGGATATTCAGATGCATGGGTAGAGGAAGCAGAAAAACGAGGACTTCCGAATATCAGATCCATGGTAGAAGCGATTCCTGCCCTGACTACAGAGAAAGCTGTAAGTATGTTTGAAAAATTCAAAGTATTTACAAAGGCAGAACTGGAATCACGCGCAGAGATCAAATTCGAAAGCTATGCCAAAGCAATCAATATCGAAGCACGTACGATGATCGATATGGCAAGCAAACAGATTATTCCTGCAATTATCAAATATACCAAAGATCTTGCAGACACAGTGGTTGCAGTGAAGGAAGCAGGTGCAGATGCATCTGTTCAGGCTGAACTTCTGACAGAAGTTTCCGGACTGTTAGCAGAGACTAAAAAGCGCTGGAAGCATTGAAAGTTGTCACAGATCAGGCAGCAGCTATGGAAGAGGGAGAAGATCAGGCAAGATTCTATCACTTCGATGTTGTACCTGCAATGGAAGCACTCCGTACTCCGGTTGACACACTGGAGATGATCGTTGACAAAGAAGCATGGCCAATGCCTTCTTATGGAGATCTGATCTTTGAAGTATAATCAGAGATGGAAGATTATCTGTTAGACGAAGAAAATATTTTAGAAATACATTAGAAAAATTTAAGAACCCTGGACTTGGAATGGACACATGATTGTGATATTCTAAGTTCAGGGTTTTTGAATACCAAAGTATGTTAAAATCCTGCAAGGAGGGCAATCATGACGAAAAGAGAATTTTTAGATAAATTAAAAAAAGCACTTGTCAATGACCTTTCGGGAAGTGTAATACAGGAGAACGTGAATTATTACAACGATTATATTACGGAAGAAGTGCGGAAAGGACGCAGAGAGTCTGATGTGATCGAAGAACTGGGGGATCCATGGGCAATTGCAAAGAATATTATTACTTCGGAAGAATGAAAGGAAACACACAGGAATCATATGACAGCTATGAGCCGGGAAGACGAAGAGAGAATTCTTATGAACAGGACTATGGCAGCGAATCCGGATACAGGGGTGCGCATGTCTTTGGACTTGATACCTGGTGGAAGAAACTGGTTCTGATCCTTGGAATTATAGGAATTGTTGTATTGGTTGTGGCGGTGGTCGGAGGAATTATCAGTCTGCTTGCACCGATATTCGTACCGCTTCTGATTGTGTGTCTGATTATTAAGCTGATTAATGGCAGGAGAAGGTGAATAGATAATAAGTAAAAGACCGATGGGGGAGCCATCGGTCTTTTGAGGGGAGTATAAATAATTAATAAGGGGTTGTAGAAAGTGTCCTTTCTACACCACCAGTATAATATAGTAAAAAATAAAAATCAAGAAAAATATTAAAAAAAATCTTAATATGTGCCGGGATGCATAATTGGAAAATGTCAGGACATACTAATCACGTAACAAAAAAGTGATTAGGAGGAATTCAAAATGGCTAAAAATTACAATTCATCAGAAAACTGTCATAACGAGGCGGACAAGCACACATCGAACAGAAATGCATCCAGAAACACATCGAACAAGAACGCATATGGAAAGAATGCATCGGACAGAAATGTAACAGACAAGAATGCAAACAACAAAAATGCATATGACAAAGATGCGAAAGACAAGAATTCTTACAATTATGGAAATGAGAACAGCAACTACTAGTAACAAAGAGTTTCCGGGCAGGACGTACGAAAGTGCGTCCTGCTTTTTTGCCGCCATGTATGTGTAACGAACTTCCAAAAGCAGGAGACCGGGTGGAGAACCAGGAGGTTCTATATGTGAAATGGGTTGACAAAGAGAGGCGGTTATCAGTAAGATAAGTAAGTAGAAAATAATAGATGGAATGCAGTTGTACTGCATGAATAGAGCAGATAATGGAGAATTGAATGAAAAAAATGGAATTGATCGCTCCCTGTCATTTTGGGCTGGAAGCGGTATTAAAACGAGAGATACTGGATCTGGGATATGATATCTCGGAAGTAGAAGACGGAAGGGTCGGTTTCTGGGGAGACGCAGAGGCAATCTGCCGTGCGAATATATTTCTCAGAACAGCGGAGAGAGTTCTTCTGAAAGTAGGCAGTTTTAAAGCAACAAGCTATGAAGAATTATTTGAGAATACCAGAGCGTTGGACTGGGAAATTATATCCCGGAAAATGGAAAATTCTGGGTTGCAAAAGCGGCATCTGTAAAGAGTAAATTATTCAGCCCGTCGGATATCCAGGCAGTGATGAAAAAAGCGATGGTAAGAAGAATGCAGCAAAAGTACCAGGTAGAATGGTTTTCGGAAGACGGAGCAGCATATCCGGTCCGTGTCTTCCTGAAAAAGGATGTTGTGACGGTTGGAATCGATACATCCGGTGTATCTCTGCATAAAAGAGGATATCGTGAAGTATCGGGAAAAGCACCGATCACAGAGACACTGGCAGCAGCACTGATCATGCTGACTCCATGGCACAAGGACAGAATTCTGGTGGATCCGTTCTGCGGAAGTGGTACATTTCCGATAGAAGCAGCAATGATCGCAGCGAATATCGCACCGGGATGAATCGTTCCTTTACGGCAGAAGAATGGACGAACTTGATCCCGAAGAAGCTCTGGTATGAGACGGTAAATGAAGCGAATGAACTGATTAACGATGATATCGAAGTTGATATCCAGGGATACGATGTAGACGGATCTGTGATCAAGATCGCGAGACGTAATGCGAGAGAGGCGGGTGTCGATCATCTGATCCATTCCAGGAAAGAGATGTGAAAGATTAAGTCATCCAAAGAAATATGGATTCATCATTACGAATCCGCCGTATGGAGAAAGGCTGGAAGATAAGAAGGATCTGCCGGCATTATATAAGGCATTCGGAGAGAGCTTTAAGAATCTGGATTCCTGGTCTGCGTATATGATTACATCTTATGAAGATGCGGAACGCTATTTCGGACGGAAAGCCGATCGTAACCGTAAGATTTATAACGGAATGTTAAAGACATATTTTTACCAGTTCTTAGGACCAAAGCCGCCGAAGGCCGGACGTCCGTCGGACAGACAGGAGAAGAAATAAGATGGATAAAATTATATTTGCAACGGGCAATGAACATAAGATGATAGAGATTCGTGCGATCTTAAGTGATCTGGGAGTGGAGATTCTTTCTCAGAAAGAAGCAGGAATCAAAGCAGACGTGATAGAGGATGGAATGACATTTGAAGAAAATGCGATGATCAAAGCAACAGAGATTGCAAAGATCGCACATGAGATGCCGGAGTATGCACATGCAGTCGTTCTGGCAGATGATTCCGGCCTGGAGATTGATTATCTGAATAAAGAACCGGGAATCTATTCTGCGAGATATATGGGAGAAGATACTTCGTATGATATTAAGAATCAGGCTCTTCTGGACCGCCTGGACGGTGTGCCGGATGAAAGCGTACAGCGAGATTCGTCTGTGCGATCGCAGCAGCTATGCCGGATGGTTCCTGTGAAGTAGTCAGAGGAACGATGGAAGGAATCATTGGACATAAGATCGCTGGAGAGAATGGATTCGGCTATGATCCAATCTTCTTTCTTCCGGAATACGGATGTACCAGTGCGGAACTTTCGCCGGAAAAGAAGAACGAACTGAGCCACAGAGGGGAAGGATTGAAGAAAATCCGTAAAATCCTGGAACAGAGATAGAATTCAAAAGAAACAGACAAAAGAAGCAGACAGAAGAATAGTTGGGATAAGAGAATATGAAGATACTGATCATAAGTGATACGCATGGGGCACACAGAAATTTTGACCGTGTGATAGAAAAAGAACAGCCGTTGGATATGTTGATACATCTCGGCGACGTAGAAGGCGATGAGGATTATATTCCGGCAGTTGCGGACTGCCCGGTACATATGGTGCGTGGAAATAATGACTTTTTTTCCGATCTTCCGGGAGAGGAAGAGTTCATGATCGGGGGCTATCATATATTTATTACACACGGACATGGATATTATGTATCTATGGGAGAAGAACGACTGAAACAGGAGCAAGAGGCGTGGTGCCGACATTGCAATGTATGGGCATACACACCGGCCGTTCTATGAAAAAGAAAAAGATCTGATCACGTTGAACCCGGGAAGCCGTCTGTTATCCAAGACAACAGGGGAGAAAGCCGAGTTATATGCTCATGCAGATTGATGACAACGGAAAAATGGAGATTACACAGGAATATCTGAATCCGTAAAGGGAGAGTCCGGAAAATCCTTGTATTTCAAGGGTTTCCGGAACTGCTTGAAGAAAAAATAAAAAAATGAAAAAAAGCATAAGTGCTAATATAAATAAAACTATAATATGTTCCATAGTTGTTCCTCCTCTCTTAAGAATTTCTTTCCGTTTGTCTCATTTTGATAATTTTTACCTTCTCTACTATTTCTCTAAAATTTTTAATTCATTACTTTTGGTGTACCATCTAACACAATTCCTTCTAACTTCATAAGGTCTACGACGCCTTACGCACATTACTTTGGTCAGGATAATGTAGGCAAATTCTAGACTAACTTATGTTAGTCATGGAATTTGTCTCCCCCCCTATTATTTTTTTATCAATTAATTAGTCCCATTATTAATAAAATAATTCCTATTATAAATAAAATACTAATAATCAAAGTTATAATTACATTCATCAACAATATCCTCCTATTATGAATGTCTAAATCGTTTACTAATTGTTCCTTTACTATTGCATTCTATTTCTGCTCTACCCCAAAATCTATCTACAATCAACCCAGTTCCCTTAATTTGAATTCCACCTTCTAAAGTTCCACTTACATAAGCAATTCTTCTTTTGCTACTAGGTTTCTGAACAGCACTTTCTTTATCTACTGTACAATATAACGCATTTAGGACTACTCCCTGTGGCTTTACATAATTACCTGTACGTCGTGCTGTTACTTTTGTACCATTATATGTAAATTCACATGAAATATAATAAACTGCTGTTTTCCATGATTTTATAATTGAATCTGTCACATATTTTTTATACGTAACTTCTTTTGTCTTAGATTTAGTTGCTGCTTCAACGGATTTTATAAAATTACTTTTTATAAAATTTAAAGCACTTTCCAATCCTTCACTTTCGTCTTCTAATTCATTCGTAACTTTATCCTTCTCTTCCAATACATCTACACTAACTGTGGTTCCCTTGAAAATTAACCTTCTTTATCATCATTCTATTTTATTACGTTTTTTTCTTTAAGATTTGTTTCAACATTGGAAATGCTATTTTTATCAATACCTTCCTCTTTTGCCTTATTTTCAACCTCTTCATCTATTTTATTTATATTTTTCATTTTATTGTTTTATTTAATTGTTCAGAAATTTCTCATCGTCAACATCCAATTTTTTTATTTCATTTACTACAGATTTTTGTTCTTGTGTAATTAATTTCTGTTCTTCTGAACTTAAATTGATAGAAATTTGTTCTTTATTCTTATTATTGGAAAAATTTGTTGTTGTCTGTGCCGCTGATACATTGATTGTACTTCCCAAAACTATAGTTAGTAATCCTATTAATGCATATTGTTTTTTCATATTTTCTCCTATTCTGTTAATATACTAATAATTAATGTTTTGAATATTTTGTTTTAATATGCAATTTCTGATATAATTTTTATATCCATATAATACTTATCCTTTTGAAAGGATTTTTGGTTGGTCGCCATTCGTGTTATATGGATTTTTTCTAAATCATAAGCATCACCGCCCTTCAATAAATAATTCGTTACCTCTGATCCATATGATACTTCTATATTTTGAATTCCTCTCCATATTGTATCTTATAAATTTTTACAATATAATAATCACTCCACTTACTGTTATCTTCTTACCGGAATTATTTTGAATATATATAGAATATGTATCTTTTTTAGGTACTTTTATCTTTTGAATGTCATTTGATTTTATTTCCTTTAATGCTACCTTATTTCTACTCTTATTGACTATTCCAACTTTAACCCTACTGGTTGAGGAATATATAAATTTAATCTAACATATTTATTAGCCTCTAGTTATAACTTCCAATTCTTTTTCTACATTAGGATTAATACTAAGCGATACCTTATGTCCCACAGAAAATGATTCCATTTCTTGATCTATTTCTACATATTCTATATTTGATTCTTCTTGATCTACTCCTATCTCCACTTCATCATCTGCCTTTACATTAATAGGAATAAGCATTAACATTATCATTCCTAAAACTAATATAAAAAAACTTTTTCATTGTATATATCCTCCGTTATCTCTCTAAAATTTCAATTTCTCCTAATAATTCAATATTTTGATCATTATAATTACTAACAAAACATTGATTACTTTCCACTTTTTCAATTGAAACTTATAATCAATTTCTTCTGATCTGTTAACATATTTTATATTATTTGAAAAATCCCGTATTCCTGCCTCTAATTTTCTTTTGTTTGCATCTTTATCAGTCATATCAAAGACTTTAAAAAATACTTTTTGTCCTTTCTTTAAATAAATCCATTTCGTTTGTACTCGTTCTTTCTTTTTCAGAAAATCCACCCCATAAATTGAACCATCATCTTCCAAATATTTAGTATGGAAAATTCTTGGATCATATCCATATCTTTTATGTACAACTAAATTCATAACCTCTGGTGTACCATCTACCACAATTTCCTCTGTTGTATTTCTATCTAAAATTCTATACCCCAATTGCATTGATTCCATTGCAGTAACAACACTGATTCCCCCAAATAATATAAAACACATGCTCAAAATAAAACCTATGATCCATTTCTCCGTATTCATTCTCCTAATATTATTTGCGATTAATATTCTTCGTTCCAAGTTACATTCCCCAATTCCTGCACAGATATATTCCTGGAACTGAAATTGATGAATCATAATATCATAGATTGTCTTAAAATATCCCTTCTTGCTTCCCGTCTCATTGATCACACTGAAATCGCAATAGACTTCACTCCATTCATTCACTACTTTAAATATTTGACGTTTTAATGGATAAAACCAGTAGATCAGTAAAATCATTCTGCATAATAGTTTCCAAAAGATATCCTTATGTTTTATATGTGTCAGCTCATGCAATAAAATAATCTTTAGCTGGTCTGTGGTATATTCTTCTGTCGGAAGTAAAACTTTTGGATTCCTTATTCCATATACCATCGGTGTCTGTACAAATGGGTTGTATTCAACACTTACAGAATTATGAATCTCAAATTTTTCCATTAATTCTAGCGCTTGCTTTGAAATCCATTCTCTACATGTTTTTCCTGACTGACATATATCTAAAAATACCCTCTCCTTACGTTTGCTTTTCCATATGCTGATTCCAAATCCTATTCCCCATATCCCTACCATACATATTGCAAAATTTCCTATCCTGTCATTTACCAAAAAGGTAATTCCATCCCAAAGAACCGTCCTTAAGATTACAATTGGAAAAGGAATCAAAAAAACAAGATGAACAATCTTTAACAATCCATAATTCAGCCTGACAAATCCTTTTTCCTCCATCTTTTTACATAGAATCTTCCATATAAGAAACAATATACTTCCTATGAGAAGACAGATAAATAAATAGCACAATATATAAATGCTAATCTGCTGAATCATCCAGATCATCGATCAACCTCCGTAATTTATCATTCTCCTCTTGTTTTACTACATCAGAAAGAGCTACTGAAAATTCATCCCATGAATCATCAAACCATACTTTTTTCATCTGCTCAAACTGCACTTTATGATAATCTGATTCATCAACTTCGAATAAATAAAACTTCTTCTTCCTTCTTTCTTTGTCTCTATGAAATCTTTCTTCTCCAATCTTCTCAAATAAGTCGAAACACTATTCCTATGATATTCTTTCCCTGTATTCCTTTTTATTTCTTCCACCAGATCCTGTATTGTTACTCTGCCCTGTCTCTTTTCAATATTCCAAATAGCTTTCATTACAATCGCATTTAATCCTGTTAAATATTCAATTGCCATCCATTGATCCTCCTTCTCTGTGTTTATATTTATACAATAGCATGATTATGTTTAATTTTCAATATTAAACTTATATTTTAGTGATAATATAAATCAATAAATTGTACGCCAATAACCTTTAATATACACACCTGTGGTGGTTTGAATAGCCGTCCATGTATATGATAAATAATAATAAGGATCTCCCGACCATTAGAATTCTGTCAAAATGACATGTCGAATTCTAATGGTCGAGAGATCCTTATTATTTATCATATACATTTGAACGATTATCATTCAAATTACTTTTTTATGTTTCCCAAAGAAACCTTTATGTTCTTTATGAGCTTCTTCCTTCTTAGGAACTTCACCCATAGCTTCCTGGAATTTCTGAAGAGCTGCTCTTTGCTCTCCGTTTAAGTGTTCTGGTACCTGAACGACAAGTGTTACATAGTGGTCTCCTCGTACATTCTTATTACGTACCATTGGCACACCTTTTCCTTTTAAGCGGATTCTGGTGTCTGTCTGTGTTCCTGGTTTGATCGTGTATTCGTATGGTCCATCGACTGTAGGAATCTGGATCTTACCACCAAGTGCTGCCTGTGTAAAGGAAATTGGCTCTGTTGAATAGATCGTTGTATCCTGACGCTGGAATTTTGGATGTCTTTCTACGATCACTTCTACTAACAGATCTCCTCTTGGGCCTCCATTTGTACCTGGCTCTCCTTTGCCACGGATACGGATACTCTGTCCGTTGTCAATACCTGCTGGTACTGTCACTTCGATCGTCTTACGATTGCTTACATAACCTGTTCCATGACAATCTGGACACTTATCACGAATGATCTTACCTGTTCCATGACAATCTGGACATGTCTGAACATTCTGCACCGTTCCAAACATAGACTGCTGTGTAAATACAACCTGACCACGTCCCTGACATTTTGGACATGTTTCTGGACTTGTACCTGGTTTTGCACCGGTTCCGTGACATGTTGTACATTCATCTTTTAATGTAATTTCTATTTTCTTTGATGTACCAAAGACTGCTTCTTCAAATGTTACGTGGATTCTTGCACGAATATGTGATCCCTGTGTCGGACGATTAGCCTGTCTTGCTCCGCCACGGCTTCCTCCACCGAACATACCTCCGAAAATATCACCAAAGATATCTCCCATATCACCACCGAAATCAAAACCGCCAAATCCGCCGCCATTAAATCCGCCAGCACCCTGCTCAAAGGCAGCATGACCATACTGGTCATACTGCGCTTTCTTTTCAGAGTCGCTTAATATCTCATAAGCTTCTGTTACTTCTTTAAATTTGGCTTCTGCCTCTTTATCTCCAGGATTCGTATCTGGATGATATTTCTTGGCGAGTTTTCGGTAGGCTTTCTTTATTTCTGATGCTGAAGCATTACGGTCAATGCCTAGCACTTCATAGTAATCTCTTTTTTCCGCCATTTTTAGTCTACCTTCTCTTTAAAATTATACTTCTTTGTAGTCACCATCTACAACATCATCGTTTGCTGCTCCCTGGTTTGCTCCTGCATCTGCTGCTCCCTGAGCTCCCTGCTGAGCCTGTGCTGCTGCTTCATACATCTTTGTAAATAAATTCTGAGCACTTGTCATCAGTTTGTCTTTCTTAGCTTTCAGATCTTCAACCTGAGCATCTGTCATATCCTGATCTTTTGTAGCTTCTACAAGATCTTTTAAATCTTTTAAGTCAGCTTCTACAGCTGCTTTTTCTGTAGGATCTACTTTATCTCCTGCTTCTTCTAAGGCTTTCTCTGTCTGGAATACGATAGAATCAGCTTCGTTTCTTGCATCGATCGCTTCTTTACGTTTCTTATCTGCAGCTTCGAATTCAGCAGCTTCTTTTACAGCTTTATCGATATCTTCATCAGACATGTTAGATCCAGCTGTGATCGTAATGTGCTGTTCTTTTCCTGTTCCAAGGTCTTTTGCAGATACATTTACGATACCATTTGCATCAATGTCGAATGTTACTTCGATCTGAGGTACTCCACGTCTTGCAGGTGCGATACCATCTAATCTGAATCTTCCTAAAGATTTGTTATCTTTTGCGAACTGTCTCTCACCCTGTACAACGTTGATATCTACAGCACTCTGATTATCTTCTGCTGTTGAGAAGATCTGGCTCTTCTTTGTAGGGATTGTTGTATTTCTTTCGATCAGACGTGTTGCAACTCCACCCATTGTCTCGATAGACAGTGATAATGGTGTAACATCCAGAAGAAGGATATCACCGGCACCAGCCTCTCCTGCTAATTTACCACCCTGAACAGAAGCTCCGATCGCTACACATTCGTCTGGGTTGATTCCTTTGAATGGTTCTTTTCCTGTTAACTGCTGTACTTTATCCTGTACGGCTGGGATACGTGTAGAACCACCAACTAATAATACTTTGCTTAATTCAGAAGCTGTCATTCCAGCATCGTTTAATGCGGAGTTTACAGGTCCTGCTGTTCTCTCTACTAAATGAGCTGTTAATTCATCGAATTTCGCTCTTGTAAGGTTCATATCAAAATGTTTTGGTCCTTCAGCTGTTGCTGTGATGAATGGCAGGTTGATGTTTGTTGTTGTTGCAGAAGATAATTCTTTCTTAGCTTTCTCTGCTGCTTCTTTTAATCTCTGCATTGCCATCTTATCTGTTGATAAGTCAACACCTTCCTGTTTCTTGAATTCATCTAACATATACTGTGTGATAACGTTATCAAAGTCATCTCCACCTAATTTGTTATCTCCTGCTGTTGATAATACTTCGATGACACCATCACCAATCTCGATGATAGATACATCAAATGTACCACCACCTAAGTCATATACCATGATCTTCTGTTCTTCTTCGTTATCAAGTCCATAAGATAAAGCTGCTGCTGTTGGCTCGTTGATGATACGTTTTACATCAAGTCCTGCAATCTTACCAGCATCTTTTGTTGCCTGACGCTGAGCATCATTAAAGTAAGCTGGAACAGTGATAACTGCTTCTGTTACTTTCTCTCCTAAGTAGTTTTCAGCATCTGATTTTAATTTCTGTAAGATCATTGCTGAAATTTCCTGTGGAGAGTATGCTTTGTCATCGATCTGAACTTTGTAATCTGTTCCCATATGACGTTTGATAGAAGCGATTGTCTTCTCAGCGTTTGTAACTGCCTGACGTTTTGCAGGTTCACCGATCACACGTTCTCCTGTCTTTGTAAATGCTACTACAGATGGTGTTGTTCTCATACCTTCTGCATTTGTAATAACGGTTGGTTTTCCACCTTCCATAACTGCTACACAACTGTTTGTTGTTCCTAAGTCAATACCAATAATTTTACCCATGATCTATGTCCTCCTAAGATTTCTTCTTATTCTATATATAATATAAATATTAGTTAGCTACTTTTACCATACTATGGCGCAGTACATTTTCTTTGTACATGTAACCTTTCTGTAATTCTTCTGCAACGATGTTCTCACCGAACTCATCATCTTCGACATGCATCACTGCGTTATGAAGATTTGCATCGAATTCTTTTCCTTGCGCATCCATTGGTGTTACTCCCACATCTTCCATTACAGCGACAAACTGTTTATAGATCTGTTCGATTCCTTTAACGAATGCGGAGTCTTTCTCTTCTTCGGATACGGCTTCTAAGCCTCTCTCAAAGTTATCAATAACTGGAAGAAGTTTTTCTAAAACTCCCATTGCTCCCATATCATAACGCTGTGTAGCTTCCTTTGCTGTACGCTTTCTTGCGTTCTCAAATTCAGCCATCAGTCTCTGATATTTGTCTTTCCAGTCAGCTACGGACGCTTCTAATTCTGCAATCTTGTCATCAGCGGTTGCTTCCTTTGTCTCTTCTGTTTCTTTGGAAGCTTCCTCTTTTGTTTCTGTATCTTTTATATCTTCAGCAGTCTCTTCTGCGTTCTTTACTTCTTCGTTGATGTTTTCGTTTTTCTTACTCATCACATCACTTCCTTTCTTAAGATTTGTCTTTAAAAATATCATCTAATTCTTCAGTGAGGTTCTTTAAAGTCTTAACAACTTTCTTGTAATCCATTCTCTTCGGTCCGATGATACCAACGGTACCTGTACCTCCTTCTGCAAGCTCATATGTTGCAGTTACGATACTACAGTCCTTCATATTCTTAACCGGAGATTCTTCTCCGATATAAACCTGGATTCCTGTATGATTATCAGAATCTGATTCCAAAGTTGAATCAACCAGTTTCGTCAGTGCCTTCTTCTCAACTAATGTATCAAGAAGTTCTGTTGCTGTATCCGGATTCCCAAGCTCCGGATATTTTAAGATATTGGTCGCTCCTCCTGTGTAGATCTCCATATGATCTGCATCATGGATCGCTTTGGCAATCTCTTCAAGAATCCGTTCTAACACATCCTGTCTGATCCCTGCCTGCTCTCTCATCGTCTGAATCAGTGCAAGGTTGATATCTTGTAATGTTAATCCTTGTAAAAATGTATTCAACAATACATTCAATTTCAGAACATCTTCATTCGAAAGCGGTTCTTCTACCTGGATCATCTTGTTCTTTACGATATTGCCTTGTGTAACGATCACTGCAAGCAGATGTTCGTGATCCACCTGAGACAGCTGCACAAATTTCAGTGTTACATTCTGATAATGTGGGGAAGAAACCATCGTTGCATAATTCGTGCTGTTTGCCAATGCATTGGCAACCTGTTTTAATAAGACTTCCATCTTATCAACTCTCTGAATCAATGCCTGCTTCTCTTCGTGTTCGCTGTCACGTTCCGTCATCAGCTGATCTACATAAAAACGATAACCTGTGTCGGAAGGAATTCTTCCTGCGGATGTATGAGGCTGTAAGATATATCCCATATCTTCCAGATCTGCCATCTCATTACGGATCGTTGCTGAGCTTAAATTCAACTCAGGATGTTTGGCAATGGTTCTTGATCCTACCGGCTCACCAGTTTCAAGGTAATTGGCGATAATCGCTTTCAATATTAACTTCTTACGATCATTTAACTCCATATCTTCGCCTCCTGTTATTAGCACTCATTTATATCGAGTGCTAACATCTATATTTAAAGTAGCACTTTCGCATTTTAATGTCAACCTTTTCTTTCAATTTTTTTTGAAAATTTGTTCAGTTTTTTTTCTTCTCTGAATAGAATGTACAAAAGGAGGTACTTTTCATGCATAAAAATACGGATTTTCATATAGAACAAACTCGACTTAATGATACATATCGAAAATTAAATTCTGGTAATGATTTTTCTTCCTATATAAATGAACAAGAAAACCAATCACCAACATACTGGTCTTTTTTAAAATTAAGAATTGGCTTTTCTATTTTGTTTTTATTCTTTTTAATCGCATGCTTTAAGACTGCTCCTGCCAAAGAATTCAAAAAAGTTCAATCTGCTTTTCCCACATCAACCAGACCGATTCCTACAGTGAGCATATTCTAAATCAATTTGATTTAAATTTCTCATCATGCATAGATAATCTTCACAAAAAGAAGCGCTAGTTTTGGCAAAATACCAATCTAGCGCTTCTTTGTTTAAATACTTCTTTTCATTTTTCTTACTATAACTGCAGATAAGACCATCTTCCGTAAACGTTCTTCTTATTAATTGTCTGATATGGACGAACTTTAATATAGAGGGTTTTCTTCTTATTCTTTACATATGTTGTAGCATTTGACACATTTTTCTTAACCATTACTGTTTTCAATACTTTTTTAAATTTCTTGTCAGTACTGAATTTTAACTGATAACCATTGGCTCCTGATACTGGCTGCCACGTTGTACGAACTTTATTATTTTCATTCTTTCTGGCTATAATATAGTCATAAGATAATTCTGTTTGCGCTTCCTTGATCCCTTTCTTATATACAAGTTTGATTCCTGTGGAATTCATAAATGCATCTGCTGCAACATACTTTGTACTTCCCTCAAATGTAACCGTCCCAATCTGGTTGATTCCAGCAAAAGCACCTGTCTCTATCTTTTGAATTCCTGATGGGATTGTAAAGTTTCTGATATTTGCTGAAGCAAATGCCTGATCTTTGATCACTTTTAATGATTTTCCAAATGTTACGGATTTTAATACCGTACATTCATCAAATGCTGACTTGCCGATCATGGTTACCTGATCTGGAATTACCACGGCTTCCAATTCACTACATCCATAAAATGTATTTTCTTCGATCGTAGTGATCTTAGATGGAAGTTTGACATTCTTTAATGTTTCATTTCTATAAAATGCTTCTGGTGCGATCCATGTGATCTCTTCTGGAATTTCAACATTTGCATCTTTTCCGTCATATTTTAATAAACCGTGATCTTTTGTAATATACATATGATCTTTGTATGTAATCTGATCTGGAAGTAATTTCATTAATGACTCAATCGTGATATTCTTCCCAAGAGAACTTCCTAATGCGTAAAGGCTGTTCGCATCAAAATCTTTTGGAGCAATTTCAATGGTATCAACGTGCATATCACACGCATCCGCTCGATCCGTTTTATATTTTATTTTATTAATACTCTTTACAGATGATGGAATTACAATCTTCTTTAATTTAGAACAATTGTTGAACTCATCTCCTTCAGAATCTGTGGAATTATATAATACAGATTGCATATTAAACTCTGTACATCCTTCTTTGATCTTAAGCTCTGTTCTCTTTTGAGGTACTCTTACAATTCCTTTTCCATCTTTTGTATAGATTACACCCTCGATACTCTGATATGATGGATCATTCTTTGCAACTACCAGATTATTTGCTGACAGATATGATACATTTGCCAATTTTAATTTTGTATTAAATGTTATGGTATCAACTGCTGACTGATCACTTGTGACATACCATAACTTATCGTCAGTATCCTCTTCGAGTTTTAATTTAAAGTCTCCTGGCATAACGATCGTCTTTAAACTTTTACAACTTCCAAATGCCCCCTGCCCGATCGTCTTTGTCTTTGATGGAACCGTTATTTTAGAAATCTTTGTTCCATAGAAGCTTCGAATTCCTATCGTTTTTACTGTTGATGGAATTGTCACAGAATTCAAATTCTTACATAATGCAAACGCTTCATATGAAACAGATGTCACGCCTTTTTTAATGATAACTTTCTTGATCTTCTTGTTCCTTCGAAATTTCATCTTCGCAGGCATTGCACCTTTTCCTTTGATCGTCAATGTTCCCTTCTTAAGCGTGTATGTTACTTTAGTTTTCGCTTCCACTTTCTGCTGACCTGCTCCGCTTATAAAATCCCCATTGTCAGAGATGCGATCATGCCTGCATACAACATCATCTTTCTTGTTCTCATCCACTGCCTCCTTTTGTTTTAATTATTAAATTACAACTTTATTATATCTTATGTATTTATTTTTGTACATAGTAACGACAGTGTTTTTACTGTAAAAACGAAAACTGCCATACGAATTTTCCTTCCATTCATATGACAGTTTCTATTATCATTTCTTTCTTATCTAGGTACTGTTTCTACGATAATCCCATTTTGTTCCATCGCATCTTTAGCTTCTAATGGCACTTGATCGTCCGTAAATACCATATTAATATCTTTGAGTCTACACTGCATGACAACTCCATGTTCTGAAAACTTGCTGGAATCTGTTAAAATGATAGAATTCCTTGCAGAATCCGCCATACTCTTGGCAGCTTCGGCCTTAACATATCTCCGCTTGTGAATCCGATGCCAGGGATATACCCATCCGTTCCCATAAATAGTTTATCTACATAAAAAGCTTCTTGCACAAGTTTTCACCAATGGTCCCACCATAACTTCTGCTTCCTTCTGATATTCACCTCCAAGAACGATAACCTTTGTAACACCGCCCTCTGTTTCTCTGATAAATCTGGCAATATAGGATGAATTCGTGATAACTGTAATATCTTTCTTAGTCTCTGAAAGGTATTTTACAAGCAATGCACAACTTGACCCCGACTCTACCATGATCGTTTCCCCATCAGATATGATCTCACTTGCTTTTTCTGCGATGCGCTGCTTTGTTTCATAACAAAAAGCCATACGATTGCTGATGTCTGACATATTCTTCATTGTCGCATATCCATGTTCTCTTGTCAGAAAATTCAGTTCTTCCAAAGCATCAAGATCTTTTCTGATCGTGACCTGTGATACCTCCAGCATCTGTGACAAAGTTGCCACTTCTACTTTCTTTTTTTGATTTACGATTTCAAGAATCTTTGTTTGTCTGTCTGTCATGAAACTTCCCTTTCTTCATAATATTAGGAAAGAGCCGTCCTGCGGCTCTTTATCCCTCTGCACTATTCATATAATAGCATATTTTTAATTAAAGGTCACAGATTCCTTTACCTTCTCCATAAACTGCATACCAGTCATTGTTGAAGTCTGTCACTGCCTTGTCAATATTAGGATTTGCAAATACCTGTTTTAATACTGCATATGGTGCTGTGATTGCTTCTGCTCCATAGTTAAATGCGTTCTTCACCTGTTCAACACCTTTAAATGATGCTGCAACAATCTTACAATCATATCCATCATCTTCGATACGGTCCTGAAGATTGCTGATCAGTTCCATAGGGTCTGCCCCGAGATTTCCGATACGATTTACATATGGTGCGATATAGTTAGCTCCTGCTGCTAATGCAAAATATGCCTGCATTAGATCATAAACTGCTGTTGCTGTTACGTTAACACCTTCTGATTTTAAGATCTTGATCGCTTTTAATCCTTCATAGGATACAGGAACTTTAATATATACCTGATCATCGATCTCTTCTAAGATTCTGTGGGCTTCCTTAACGATTGTTTCTGCATCTAATGAAATTACCTGTACATGAAGGCTTCTTTCTTTCCCGATGATCTCACGAACCTTTCTCATATGTCCAAAGAAATCTTCTGGTGATGTTTTCTTAACGATGGATGGGTTGCTTGTTACTCCAACGATTGGCATGTGGTCTACACCGTCTTTGATCTCTTCAAGATCTACTGTATCTAAGATAAATTCCATGATTAAAACTCCTCCTAAGTCTTATTACGTGTTTCGTTTTTTGATACTTCTATCTTACCATAATTTTCGAATATGTCAACAATTATTTTCGTTTAATGTTTTTTAACTTTCATTTGTAAGTATATTATTTACTTTTCGTAAGTTGTGTGATAAGATATACAAAAGAATCAGAAAGGAGAAATATTATCCATGCAAACAAATGGTATTGTTTTTAATATACAGAAATTCAGCATTCACGATGGACCAGGAATCCGTACAACAGTTTTCCTAAAAGGCTGTCCACTGCGTTGTAAATGGTGTGCAAATCCGGAATCACAGTTGAGCCAAGTCCAAATTTTATATGATAAAGAAAAATGTGCTCATTGCGGTACTTGCACGTATGTCTGTCCAAACCAGGCAATTTCTATGGGAGATGACAGTTATGTAGGTATTGATCCATCAAAATGCGCTGGATGTCTTCAATGTGTGAAAAACTGTCCTGCAAAGGCCTTAAGTTATGAAGGAGAAGCAAAAGATGTAGATGAAGTTGTCAAAGTCTGTCTTCAGGATATTGATTTTTATGAGGAATCTGGAGGCGGTGTAACAATCTCTGGCGGTGAAGGAATGGTTCAACCAGATTTTGTAAAGGCTTTACTTGCAAAATTAAAAGAACATAAGATTCATACTGCGATTGAGACAACTGGATATATCAAGAAAGAGATTTTTAGAGAATTGGCTCCGATGTTTGACTTGCTTTTGTTTGACGTAAAGCACTATGACAGTGATAAGCATTATGAAGGAACCCATGTCCATAACGAACTGATCATTGAGAATTTAGCATGGGCGATCTCTCAAGGAATTGAAGTTCTTCCTCGAATCCCTGTGATTCCTGATTTCAATGATTCTTTGGATGATGCAAAAGGAATCGCTACTTTATTAAATCAGGTTGGAGCGAAGAAGGTTCAACTGCTTCCTTTCCATCAATTCGGAGAAAACAAGTATCATTTACTCGGAAAGACTTATTCTTATGAGAATGTGAAAGCATTGCATCCTGAGGATCTTACCGATTATCAGCGGATCTTTTTAGATGTAGGTATCGATTGCTTTTTCTAACCTTTTGAAAATTCCATATACACAAAAAGCTTTGGCAGAACAGTTTCTTGCCAAGGCTTTTTTTAATTGTTTCTTTCATGAATATTATTTCTTCTAGTCTATCACGAAAACAGCAGTTAACCCTACTCAAGCCAACTGCCATTCCTCTATTTTTGTAAATTATAATGTCTGCTCTGTTCTTCCGATGATATCTATCCTGTGCTTTC
>ENA-OQLB01000412-OQLB01000412.1-human-gut-metagenome-genome-assembly--contig:-NODE-412-length-24957-cov-3.944825_pt1 | contig 24957 bp, 29 predicted proteins | sample MGYA00242656_ERZ504813 | MGnify/ENA primary metagenome ERZ504813 (study PRJEB26092, sample SAMD00036388) | human gut metagenome | host: Homo sapiens | study: EMG produced TPA metagenomics assembly of... | reverse complement strand
CTGCGGAAAAGGCTAAGATTGAATTGTCCTCTTCTACCAGCACTGAAATCAACTTACCGTATATTATGCCGGTAGGTGGTGTGCCCAACATTTGGTTAAGACTTTGACACGCGCTAAATTCGAGCTTTGGCTCACAACTTGATTCAGCTTGTCTTGAACCTTGTAAGAAAGCAATGAGCGATGCTGGTTTGGGCAATTCTGATATAGATGAAGTTATCCTTGTTGGTGGTTCTTCACGTATACCGGCTGTACAGAAATTGGTTGAGGATTTCTTCGGTAAAGTTCCTTCTAAAGGTGTAAATCCGGATGAGGTAGTTGCTGTGGGTGCTGCTGTACAGGGTGCAGTTTTGACAGATGAAATCAAGGGTGTTGTATTGCTGGATGTTACTCCTTTGTCTATGGGTATTGAAACTATGGGTGGCGTAATGACTAAGTTAATTGATGCTAATACGACTATTCCTTGTAAGAAGAGTGAGACATTCTCTACTGCTGCCGATAATCAGACGGAAGTTACTATCCATGTATTGCAGGGCGAACGTCCGATGGCTGCACAGAATAAGTCAATCGGTCAGTTTAACTTGACAGGTATTGCTCCGGCACGTCGTGGTATTCCTCAGATTGAAGTTACATTCGATATTGATGCCAACGGTATCTTGAAAGTATCTGCTAAAGATAAGGCTACCGGTAAAGAACAGGCTATCCGTATTGAGGCTTCCAGTGGCTTGAGTAAGGAAGAAATTGAAAAGATGAAAGCCGAAGCTGAAGCTAATGCTGAGCTGATAAGAAAGAACGTGAGAAAGTTGATAAGCTGAATCAAGCTGACTCAATGATTTTCACTACTGAAAATCAGCTAAAGGAATTAGGAGATAAATTACCTGCTGACAAGAAGGCTCCGATTGAAGCTGCGTTGCAGAAACTGAAAGATGCTCACAAGGCTCAGGATTTGGCTGCCGTTGATTCAGCAATGGCTGAGTTGAATACGGCTTTCCAAGCAGCAAGCGCTGAAATGTATGCTCAGAGTGGTGCTCAAGGTGGTGCACAGGCTGGTCCTGACATGAATGGCGGACAACAAGGCGGTGCACAAGATAATAATAAGCATGGTGATAATGTACAGGATGCGGATTTTGAAGAAGTCAAATGATTCCGATAAGGATACAGATAATAAACAATAAGCAAAAGCGTGCAACTCATTGAGCTGCACGCTTTTTGCGTTTATGGGGATATGCTTGCTCAAGGAGCATATTAATAGGGATGACGAAAGCTATTTGTTGGCATCTACTGGAGTGGAAAGTGAGTCTCATGATATGTGCATACCTTTCAAAATTAATGAAAGAATGTGTTATGATTTACATTCTTGTGACAAACTTTCTATCGTCCATTTGTGAATAATCTTGGGCAACTTCTCAGGCAAAGCCGATTTTTAACAAGCTACCGTATTATGTGCTTTGTCAACTTATCTTTTTTTTTAATTACGCTATTTACCACTCTGACAGAAGAGACAAGTTTATTAGTAGAAGTAAATACGTCTACATTCCACACATGCGATGAACGCCCTTTATGTACGATGGTGGCTACTGCTCGTACGGTATCTCCTTCATGTGCGGAGGAAATATGATTTCCACTGACTTGCATGCCCACAATTATTTCATCGGGCTGGCAAGTAATCATGGAGCCGAGTCCGGCAACGGTTTCGGCAAGTGCAAGGGTTGCGCCACCGTGCAGAATACCGAAAGGCTGACGGGTGCGATGGTCTACGGGCATGGTTGCTTCTATGCGATTTTCCGAAGCGTAGGTGTATTGGATGCCCAAGTTGCCCATCAGGGCATGGCGTGCTTGTGCGTTTAGCAGATCGAGAGGTATTTCTGAGGCATGAACTTCTGCCAAAATCATTTTTTCAACAGCCTGGCAACACCGTCTTCTTCGTTGGAAGCCGTCACGTAGTCGGCACAAACTTTTACAGAGTCTTGCGAATGTCCCATGCTATGCCTAAACCAGCTATTTGAAGCATGTTGACATCGCATACTCCGTCTCCAATGGCAATAACTTCCTCACGAGTGATGTTCAGATGTGACAATAAAGCACCTAAGGTGTTTGCTTTATCAATTCCGCATGGCACGACCTCTAAAAAGTATGGTTCTGAACGAAAAACATCCAAAGTTCCGTTTAAACGCCTTTTCCAATGCTCTTCCAATCCGGTTAATGCTTCTTCGTCGTCACTAACCAACATACATTTGCATGGTGCAAAGTCTATGGCTATGGAGAAATCTTCTTCCTTAATGATTTTCAGGTTATTCAGTTTGGCTTCGGTGCGGATATGTTCATTGTTGGGACTATCTGTCAATAGAGTATCATCGTGGTAAGTGAATATGGCGAAACCGTTTTTATGTGCTTTCTTCTCTAAATAAGGCAGCATTTCCGGGTTAATTCGTCGCTCAAACAAGATTTCTCCGTTTTGTGCGTTGATTATCTGACAACCGTTGTAAGAAACAATAAAACCTCCATAATTACCTAGTTCCAGTATTTTTGCTAATGGCATGAGACCGTATGTAGGTCTGCCGGAAGCCAATGCGATACGTGTTCCCATTTGTTGTACTTTAAGCAATGATGCAAGCGTGCGTTTGCTTATTTCTTTCTCATTGTTGAGAAGCGTTCCGTCTACGTCAAGAACTAATAATTTATATTTCATGGCGGTTTACTTTTAATTACGCTAACAAAGTTAATAAAATGGCAGTTAAAAACGACTGGATTTATTTTATTTTGACGAAACTTCTTGCAATGGTTTTTGTAGCCGGAATTCTTTGGGAGAGATATCGGTGTTTTTTTGAAAAAACTGTTATAAGATTGGTAGACATATCACATATATTCTTATCTTTGCGGCGTTTTGTTCTGTCTCCTTGTTCGGGGAACAGATGAAAAGGGAATCGGGTGAAAGTCCCGGACAGTCCCGCTGCTGTGAATTTCGTTGAGGGTGTATCATTCTTATGCCACTGTTCTATTAGGAATGGGAAGGCGATACATCAGGAATAAGTCAGAAGACCTGCAAAACAAAGTCGAAAAATTGTCCGTTCGAGGAAAGCGGGCAGTGCGTAAAATGTTTTAAGATAATCTTTGGATACTTTATGGTGATGAGGATTAAAGTGCAGTATATCTGCATGGCTTTTCTTTATGTAGGTGGCTTTCCCCTTTATGCACAAAAAGTTACTGATGATACAATTAGTGGTAAGACGCATTATATTGATGAGGTTACGGTCAAAGCTTCTGTAGCTACAAGGAAAGTGACGAGCACGACACCTGTACAAGTGCTTTCGCATCGGCAATTACAGCAGCAGGGTATAACCGATATAGCCGATGCTTTGCGTCGGTTCTCCGGTGTGAATGTAAAAGACTATGGGGGGGCTGGCGGTATGAAAACCGTTTCAGTGCGTAGTTTGGGTTCACAACATACGGCAGTGGCATACGATGGTGTAACAGTGACAGATTGCCAAAGCGGACAGATAGATCTTTCTCGTTTTTCTTTAGATAACATAAAATCACTTTCTCTGACTGTTGGTGACAATGACGATATATTTCTTCCGGCACGCACAGTAGCGTCTGCTGCTTCACTTCGTTTGCAAACATTATCACCTGATTTGACAGACAAAAACATGTATCTGAAAGCTGAAGTAAAGGCGGGTTCTTTCGGAATGGTAAATCCATCTCTGCGTTACGATCAGCGATTGGCGAGTCGAGCTTCAATGTCCTTTACTGGTGACTTTATGAGAGCCGACAATATTTATCCCTTTACTTTAGTGAATGGTAAGTATACATCAGAAGAGCGCAGGAATAATAATTCTATTGAGACCTATCGGAGTGAATGGAATATTTATATCCGTCCCAATGATCGTTCTGTTTTAGATGGAAAATTTATTATTATAATTCATTCCGGGAATTGCCTGGCCCGGTTATTTTATATAATAATAAAAGCAATGAAGAGCTGAGCGAACAGAACTTCTTTTCTCAGTTACACTATCGAACTTATTGGAATAATAATCTTTCTTTGCAAGTCTATGGAAAATTTAATTGGGCGTCAACTCATTATCATGACGAAGGTGCGGAATTTCCGGGGGGTGAGTTGAACAATCTATATTATCAACGCGAATATTATGGCTCTGCATCATTGCTTTATGCTCCATTCACTGAATGGGCTTTCACTTATGCGGCAGACTATTCGTTTAATAACCTAAGTTCGAATACTTCTTCAGGAGTAAAACCTTATCGGCATACTGTGTTACAGAGCTTGACAGCACGTTACCAAACTCGCCATCTAACGATAACCGCCCTGATGCTGGGGTCTCTCTATATGAATGGTGCAAAGGTGGGCGAAAATGCCGGTAACTCTCGGCATCTGTCTCCTTCTGTTTCTCTGTCATGGAAGCCGTGGAAGCGAAAAGAACTTTATTTCCGTACTTCTTATAAAGATATCTTTCGTGTTGCGACTTTTTCCGAAAATTATTTTGACCGTTGGGGAAGTCGTGATTTGAAGCCGGAAGTGGCTTGTCAATACAATGTCGGTGGTACCTACGCATATTCTTCCACTTTATCATGGTTGAGCGATGTGGGCATTTCATTGGATGGTTATTATAATTATGTAAAGAATAAGATTGTGGCAATGCCTACAATATGTTTTTTTGGACGATGGTGAATTTGGGACATGTTGATATTTGGGGAGCGGAAGCAAATGTGGATGCTATCTTTCGTATGGCTGTTCGTCATCAACTGCTGGCGGCGGTATCATATACTTATCAGTATGCTGTTGATAAGACTGATCCGTCTTCCGTCTATTATAAAGATCAGATACCTTATACGCCTGTACATTCCGGTTCTTTTTTCGTTGGCATGGGAAAATCCTTATGTAAATGTATCTTTTCATGCCACCGGAGTAAGTAAACGCTATGCATCTGAACAGAATATCAAGGCTAATGAGTTGAAGGGATACATTGAGTGCGGAGTATCGCTTTATCGTTCATTTCGTTGGAAGAAGATAGATTGTTCGCTTCGAGGTGACATTCAGAATATAGGCGATAAGCAATATAGTATTGTGAAAAGTTATCCTATGCCCGGACGTTCGTATAAACTGACATTTAATATATCCATTTAATAACAAGAAAATTATGAAACTGAAAGAACAACTTAGAATGCTGGTTATTTTGCTGGCTATGCCTTTGGCTTTTGTAGCATGTGATAATAATGATGACGAAAATGGTGCTCCTATTGTTGCCGAGAAAGGCGTTTTTGTCTTCAATTCTGGTAATCAAGCTTCAGGCATAGATGGGACATTATCATTCATTGACGAGAAAACGGAAACGGTATCGAATAACGTGTTTGAGACGACTAATGAACGCAAATTAGGTTCAACAGTTCAGGATGGCGTTATTCTTGGCAATAATCTGTATATTGCTGTGTCCAAGTCAAATACAATTGAAGTAGTAAATAAAAATACATTGGTAAGTGTCGTTCAGATAGTCCCTACCCCAGCTCAGGGCAATACCCCTCGTGATATTGTGACAGATGGTAAATATGTATATGTATCTATGTATACAGGTGTAGTGTCACGTATCGATCCTTCAACAAATACTATCGATAAGACTGTGGCAGTGGGACCTAATCCTGAAGAAATGGTAATAGTGAATAAATCTTTGTATGTGACGAACTCAGATGGGAACAATTATAATGCCGGTTATGCCAATGGCAAAAGTGTTTCCAAGATTTCTTTGTCTGATTTGTAGAAGAAAAGAAAATAGCGGTAGGCTTGAACCCGACTAAGATTACAGCAGACGCTTTGGGAAATGTACTTGTTTTATGTATGGGTGACTACTCTGCTACTCCTGCAACTGTATGGAAGATAAATGCTGAGGATGAAGCAACGAGTATGAATATACCTGCTACAATAATGGACATTAAAGATAATTCTTTATATGTAATCAATGCCCCTTACGGAGCTCCTTCCATAACCTATACTGTTTATAATACATCAAGCGGTGCGGTAGAAAAGGAGAATTTTGTTTCTGCTCCTGTTGATGCACCGGCTGGTATTGCTGTGCATTCGGACGGACGTATTTTTATTACTTCTTACACTTTGGTTGGTGGATTCGCTTCTTATAAGACTCCCGGTTACGTTAGTGAGTATTCTTCGGATGGGACATTCGTGAAAAAATATGATGTAGGTGTGGGAGCTGTTTCTATGACATTCCTTAAATAATCAATAATAATAATGAAATACTTTCCATTATTTTGTGCGATAGTCTGGATATTTTCAGCTTGTCAGGGTGGAAAGCAAAATATGGTGTCTTCACAAACCGGAGACACCATCCCTCTGCGCTATGCCGAGAACCTTACTTTAGTGGCCTATCCCGAATATACCGTCGCTACTTTGCGCAACCCCTGGGATACTTTAAGAACGCTACACACCTATATCTTAGTGCCTGCTGCTGAACCCTTACCCGCACATTTGCCGCAAGGTACGGTGGTGCGTACCCCGCTTTCCAAAGCAGTAGTCTATTCGTCGGTACATTGCGGATTGGTGAACAACTTGGGAGCTTTCAACAGTATCGGTGGTATCTGCGACTTGAAATATATCAAACTGCCAGTCGTGCAGGAAGGCGTTAAACGGGGAACTATTGCCGATTGCGGTGATGGCATGAACCCTGATATGGAAAAGATTATCGACCTGCATCCTGATGCCATTCTGCTTTCTCCGTTTGAAAATAGCGGTGGTTACGGGCGCATTGAGAAGCTGAATATTCCCATTATTGAATGTGCTGATTATATGGAAACTTCCGCTTTGGGACGTGCCGAGTGGATGCGTTTTTATGGATTGCTGTTCGGTGCAGCTCCAAAAGCTGATAGTCTTTTTGCTGAAGTAGATAGCTGTTATAAGCGGCTCCAACATCGTGCTATGCTTTCGTCGGTCTCTCTGTCGGTTGTCAGCGAGCTGAAAAGCGGTTCAGCATGGTATGTACCGGGTGGACGTAGCACGATGGGACGTCTTTTTAATGACGCTTGTGGACGGTATGTTTTTGCGGAAGACAAACATAGCGGTTCCATTCCCTTAGCTTTTGAAACGGTCTTTGATAAGGCCGGTGATGCTGATGTTTGGATTATCAAGTACAATCGCGACCGCGATATGAGCTATTCTGATTTGAAAGCCGATTATATTGGTTATACGGGTTTTAAGGCATTCAAAACGCGGAATATTTACGGATGTAACACTGCGAAAGTTCCTTTTTATGAAGAAACTCCTTTCCGCCCGGACTATCTGCTGGCGGATTTGATACAGATTCTTCACCCCGAAATAGGAGATTTGGGAGGTTTGCGTTATTTTTGCAAATTGAATGAGTAGAGGAGGAAAATATGGTATCGGATTAGGAATAGTAATTGCATTGCTGTTTGTTGCTAATCTGTTGGTGGGATCGGTTGCGATTCCCGTATCCGATGTCTTTCATATACTTCTTGGAGGTGAAGGCGGGAAGGCAAGTTGGCGTTTTATCGTGTGGGAAGCTCGTCTGCCTCAGGCCATGACAGCATTGCTCTGCGGGAGTGCGCTGGCTGTTTGTGGATTGATGCTGCAAACAGCTTTCAAGAATCCGTTGGCAGGTCCGTCTATTTTGGGCATTAATTCCGGAGCCAGCTTGGGAGTGGCGTTTGTGATGCTGCTGTTTGGTGGTAGCATATCGGCCGGTACTTTCAGCTTGTCCGGTTTCTTTTCCGTATTGGCGGGAGCTTTTGTTGGAGCTATGCTGATAATGGGACTTATTCTTTTCTTTTCTACGTTATTGAAGAGCAATGTCATGCTGCTGATAACAGGTATCATGATAGGTTACATCGCTTCGTCTGCAATCGCTTTGCTGAACTTCTTTGCTACGGCAGAGGGGTACAGTCTTATATGATATGGGGATTGGGTAATTTTGGAGGCGTCTCTTTGCAGCAGATGCCTGCTTTTGCATCGGTAACTGTTGCAGGATTGTTCGGCTCATTATTGCTGATAAAACCCTTGAATGCATTGTTGCTGGGTGAGCGCTATGCGGAGAACTTAGGAGCCAATATCGTTCGTGTGCGCAATTGGTTGTTGGTCATCACCGGTTTGCTGACTGCCATAACTACCGCTTTTTGCGGACCGGTCGCATTTATTGGCCTTGCTGTGCCTCATATAGCCCGCATGATATTGCGGACTGCCAATCATAATTCTTTGCTACCCGTTACTATTTTGAGTGGAGGGCGGTGGCTCTGCTTTGCAATCTGATCTGTGTCCTGCCCGGGGAGGCCGGTATTATTCCTTTGAATGCGGTTACACCGATTATTGGAGCGCCGGTAATCATCTATGTGATCGTCAGCCAAAGAAATCCGCAACATTTTAACTGATTTTTTCCTCAATAACTCTTTCTCGGAATAAATGTCTTCTCAATCGTTTGCATAGATAACTGACAGATTTAAAAGGATTATGCCATTCCATATTATTTTTTATTGTATTTTTGCGCCTGGTATTAGTTTTAATTTAAACAAAGATTGTGGTTATGAAATTACCCGAAGATCCGATGATGCTGTATAGCTTCATCAATATGAAGTTACGTGATTTTTATCCTTCACTGGATGCACTTTGTGAGGATATGAATGTAGAAAGAGATGAAATTGTCCGGACGCTGAAAACGGTGGGATTTGAGTATAATCCTGTACGAAACAGGTTCTGGTAATTGCTGTAAACTTATAAACAGAGAAGTTGGGGCTGTGTCTTGGCAAAGATGCAGCCTCAACTTTTTGTTAATAAACACCAAATATGCCCCTCCTCATTTAACTTCCTTGCTTTTTATCTTTCTACCTGTAAAACCCGGTGAACTGATGATTAACGAGAACAAGATTCGACAAATATATAAATCCAATCGAGAGCAGGGCTTTCGGCTGTTGGTGGAATATTTTCAAGAACCGATATATTATTATATACGGCGTTTAGTGGTTCTGCATGAAGATGCGGAAGACGTGTTGCAGGAGGTTTTTATTCAGATATACAGGCATTGGGACCAGTTTCGCAACGAAAGTTCATTGAGCACATGGATTTACCGGATTGCGACGAATGAAAGCCTCCGTCTGCTGAACAGTCGTAAAAAGCGGGAAACAGTTTCCACTGAAGACATGCAGGAAAGTCTGATTTCCCAGCTAAGGGCGTCCGATTATGTGGATTATGAGAATGAATTGGCCGTCAAATTTCAGGAAGCGATACTGAGGCTGCCGGAAAAGCAAAGCTGGTATTCAATCTTCGCTATTATGATGAACTTGATTATGAAGAAATAGCTCATATTCTGGACGGTAAGGTTGATGCGCTTAAGGTCAACTATCATTATGCGAAAGAGAAGATTAAAGAGTACATACTAAATAATTAAGACTATGAAAAAAGACTTTGACTTTGATGATATAGGAAAAAAGACACCTTATCGTGTGCCCGAAGGTTTTTTGATGAGATGCAACGTGAGGTGCAAAAACGCACTTATGCTGACAAACCGGCAAATCGTCGCTTATGGATAGCTGCTTCCACAAGTATTGCTGTGGCTGCGGTGTTAATAGGCTTTCTGTTCATGCCGTTTCATTTCCGGCAAGATGATCCCGGAAAGACTGACTTGCAGAGGCCGGATACTGAAAATTATACGGCGGCAATATCTGTCGATAAATGGATTCGTGAAATATCGGACGAGGAGCTGGAAGAGCTCGTCAGCTTCTCCGAAAACGATATGTTTTTAAATTAATAGTATTGTCTTAAAAAGAAAAGTTTATGAAAACAAAATTTATTTATGCATTTCTGACATGCCTCGTGATGGGCTGCCAACTCAGTGTTTCTGCCCAAAATCAAGTGAATAAGGGTAAAAAAATGAACCGGACACCGGAGCAATTCATGGAACGCCAGACTCATCAAATGGTCAAAACGCTGATGCTGGATGATGCTGCCACTGCCAAATTCGTTCCGGTTTATCAGAACTATTTGAAGGAACTTCGGGAGTGCAGAATGATGAATCGTAAACAAACTCCTGCAAGGCAAAAGGTGGAGAAGCCGGGGGTAAAGCCGGAATCTAAGCCGTTGCTGACGGATGCCGAGGTAGAACAGCAGATTAAAGGATGTTTTGCACAAAGCCGTAAGATATTGGATGTGCGCGAGAAATATTATAATGAGTTCAGGAAAATACTCTCCCCTAAACAGATTATGAAAATATATCAGACGGAGAAGAGCAATGCTAATAAGCTGAAGAAAGAATTTGACCGCAGAAAGAGACAGGCAGCTGTGCAAGGAAAATACAAACATCCGGTACGCTCTGCCCAAAAGTCCTAAAATCCTCTTAGGCAGTCTTCTGCAAATCGCATATATTTCAATGTGACAATTGGGTATATGCCGATTTTTTTTTGTCCGGGTTCAGAACTTCACCGGGGAGAAATTGTTGTAGGGGAGTGTAGATAAGAAAGGATACTCCATGCGGTTGTTTCAGGAAATAAAGAATTGGAAAACGGTTCGTGGCTGGCATATTTGGAAGTTGAAGTTGGTGGATGCGCGGCTCTACTTTGTCAGTATGGTGGTGGGGCTGCTGACGGGACTTATAGCGGTTCCTTATCATTACCTGCTCTATTATCTGCTGCATGTCCGCAGCGGGCTTTTCGCTTCCCGTCCCGCTTGGTACTGGCATATTCCATTGTTCATGTTGTTTTGGGGGATTCTGATTCTTGTATCCCGGCTGGTCGGCAAAATGCCCCTTATCGGTGGCGGCGGTATTCCACAGACACGCGGGGCAATCAACGGGCGGATAACTTACCGGCATCCGTTCATTGAGTTGATATCCAAGTTTGCCGGCGGAATACTTTCCGTTTCTGCCGGGTTGTCGCTGGGGCGTGAGGGGCCTTCCGTACAGATAGGTTCCTATGTCGGTTGCCTCGTTTCCCGGTGGACACATATTTTGAAGGGCGAACGCAAGCAGTTGTTGGCGGCGGGAGGCAGGGGCAGGGCTTGCTGCGGCTTTTGCGGCACCGCTGGCTTCTTCATTGATTGTCATTGAGTCCATTGAGCGTTTCGATGCACCCAAGACGGCTATTACCACGACTGCTGGCAGGCGTGGTGCAGGTGTGATTGCCACTTTGGTATTTCCCGTAAACCCTTATCATCTGATTGAGGTGTCGGAGCCGGCTTTGGCTTTTTGGGTTCAAATGAAGTATTTCCTCATATTGGCTGTCATCATTTCCATTGTCGGCAAGCTATATGCTGCAATTATGATTTCGTTTAAGCGGGTATACTCTGCGGTCAAGTCTCCGACATCCGTCAAGATGTTCTATCTGGTGTTGGTGGCCTACATCATCTCATTGATGCAGGTGAACCTGACGGGCGGTGGCGAGCAGTTTCTGTTGGAACAGGCGCAGAACGGCAGTACGGAGATGATGTGGGTGCTTGCTGTCATGCTGTTGCATTTCGGCTTCTCGGTGTGTTCCGTCTCTTCCGGGCTGCCGGGGGGAAACTTTATCCCCACTTTGGTCACAGGTGGCTTGCTGGGGCGGTTTGTGGGATTGATTGCAGTGAAGTACGGCATTATCGGACACGAAAGCGTCACTTATGTCATGTTGATATCCATGTCGGCTTTTCTGGTGGCTATTGAGCGCACGCCGTTGACTGCCATTGTTCTGATAACGGAGATTACCGGGCATTTTGAAGTTTTCTATCCATCGGTGGTAGTAGGCGGCCTTACCTACTATTTTACGGAACTGCTTCAGATGAAATCTTTCAATGTAATCTTGTACGAGGATATGGTCAGCTCATCCGATTTTCAGGAAGAGAAGCGGTATGCGCTGTCTGTGGAAGTCATGACCGGTTCTTATTTTGACGGCAAGGCGGTTGGTGAGCTGTCCTTGCCCGAACATTGCGTTATCATCGGTGTGCATAGGGACGGAAAAAACCTGGTCCCGGCGGAAACAAGTTTGATTCCGGGAGACCAGGTGCAGATTGAAATGGATTCGCAGGACATAGAGAAACTCTATGAACCGCTTGTCAGTATGGCAAATATCTATTAAGCCAAGTTGCCTATTTCATCCAGATTCTTCTGAATGTCGTTATCGGTCAGTTCATAATTCTGCAAATCGCCGGCGAGGTATTTGTCATACGACGCCATGTCGATGAGTCCATGACCGGACAGGTTGAACAGGATCACTTTTTCCTCACCCGTTTCCTTGCATTTGTTTGCTTCGCGGATGGTGGCTGCAATGGCGTGGCAGGATTCGGGTGCGGGGATGATGCCTTCTGCCTGTGCAAAGAGACAACCGGCATCGAACGATTCGAGTTGTTTGATGTCCATTGCTTCCATATAGCCGTCTTTCAGCAGTTGCGACACGATGACGCCTGCACCATGATAGCGCAAGCCGCCGGCATGGATGTTGGCAGGAGCAAAGTTGTGTCCCAGTGTAAACATTGGCAGCAAAGGGGTATATCCGGCTTCGTCGCCGAAGTCATATTGGAATTTTCCGCGTGTCAGCTTCGGGCAGGAAGCCGGTTCGGCGGCGATGAAGCGCGTTTTCTTTCCTTCGAGGATCGTGTGCCGCATGAAGGGGAACGTAATGCCGCCGAAGTTGGAACCTCCGCCAAAGCAGGCAATGACCATATCGGGATATTCACCAGCCATTTCCATTTGTTTTTCGGCTTCCAGGCCGATTACGGTCTGATGCAGCGTTACGTGGCTCAGTACGGAGCCGAGTGTATATTTGCAGTTGGGGGTGCTTCGTGCCAGTTCAATGGCTTCGGAAATGGCTGTACCCAGCGAACCCTGATGATTGGGGTGGGCGGTCAGTATATCTTTTCCGGCGCGGGTGGACATGGACGGTGAAGGAGTGACCTGTGCGCCGAATGTCTGCATGATGCTGCGGCGGTATGGTTTCTGCTCATAGCTGATTTTCACTTGGTATACGGCGGCTTCCAGCCCGAAGAGGCGGGCGGCATAGGCCAGCGAGGCTCCCCATTGTCCGGCTCCGGTTTCGGTGGTGACATTCGTCACACCTTCCTGTTTGCAATAGTAGGCCTGCGGCAGGGCAGAGTTCAGCTTGTGAGACCCCATCGGGCTGACGCTCTCGTTTTTGAAATAGATATGCGCCGGGGTGCCGAGTGCTTTTTCCAGTCCGTAGGCGCGCACCAGCGGGGTGCTGCGGTAGTATTTGTACATTTCACGCACTTGTTCGGGAATTTCAATCCAGGCATCTGTCTGGTTGAGCTCCTGACGGCAAAGTTCCTGTGCGAAGATGGGATATAAATCTTCCGCTTTCAATGGTTGCTTGGTAGCGGGATTAAGCGGCGGCATGGGTTTGTTCACCATATCGGCTTGTATGTTGTACCAGTAACGTGGAATTTCGTCTTCCGGAAGAATGAATCTTTTTGTCTTGTTGCTCATAGTGGTTATAAAATTAAAAGTGATTCAGTGTCCAAATGTAGCCATTATTTTTAAACCAATTTCTTTTTTCCATTGTTTTTTGTTTATGAAGGTAGATTTGTCTAAGTTTGCCACGTCTCTTTAACCGGTATTTTTATGAAGATTTATCATAAGTTCCTTTTGTATCAGAATAAATGGATTTATCCTTATGTGCGTGTGGCGTTGAGGGTTATGACGACTTTGACCTATCTGGCATCCATTTTGCTTATTGTCGGGTTGGTGTACGAGCATGGGTTCAGGATTTCGGCTGCGGAAGCCCACCAGTTGCAGCGCTTGTATCATGGGGTGTGGATTGTTTTCTTGGCGGACATATCCTTGCACATTGCGTTGGAGTATAAGGACACGCGGCGGACTTTCAGCAGGCTGACGTGGATATTGACTTTTTTGCTTTATTTGACGTTGGTTCCGGTTGTGTTTCATCGTCCGGAGGTGGAAGGCGCTGTGCAGGCTGTCTGGGACTTTCTGGACGGCAGGATGTATCATCTTTCATTGTTGCTGGTGCTTTCTTTCCTTAATTTGTCCTATGGCTTGGTGAGGCTGTTGGGGCGGCGGACAAACCCTTCGCTCATTTTGGCTGTCAGCTTCCTTATCATAATACTGGTGGGGACGGGACTGCTGATGCTTCCCCGTTCTACGGTGTCGGGCATCTCGTGGGTCGATTCGCTGTTCATCTCCACAAGTGCGGTGTGTGTGACGGGGCTGACCTCGGTGGATGTGGCGTCCACCTTTACGACAACGGGGTTCGTAATTATCATCCTGCTGATTCAGATTGGCGGTTTGGGGGTGATGACGCTGACGAGCTTCTTCGCAATGTTCTTCATGGGCAATACTTCTTTGTACAATCAGTTGGTGGTGCGCGATATGGTCAGCTCCAACTCGTTGAATTCGCTGCTCTCCACGCTGGTCTATATCCTCGGCTTCACGTTGGCGATAGAGGGGGCGGGGATGCTCGCCATTTGGAGTGATATTCATGGCACGATGGGCATGGACATACACGAGGAACTGGCTTTCTCGGCTTTCCATTCCATATCTGCGTTCTGCAATGCCGGTTTCTCCACCTTGCCGGGCAATCTGGGCAATCCGCTGTTGCTGGCGGGGCATCATAATCCGTTTTATATATACATATCCCTGTTGATTATTCTCGGTGGTATCGGTTTCCCGATATTGGTGAACTTCAAAGATATTATTCTTTATCACATACGCCGCTTCTGGAGATTTCTGCGCACGTGGGAGTGGGATGGCCGCAGGTTCTATCATCTTTATAACCTGAACACACGTATCGTGTTGATTGTCACATTCCTGCTGTTGGTATTCGGTACGCTTGGCATAGCCCTCTTTGAGTGGAACGGCTCTTTTGCAGGCATGCCGGTTGCCGATAAGTGGACACAGGCGTTTTTCAATGCGGTTTGTCCTCGTACGGCGGGCTTTTCCAGTGTGGATCTGGCAGGCTTGGGCGTGCAGACGCTGCTGCTCTATCTTATATTGATGTGGATTGGCGGCGGTTCGCAGTCCACTGCGGGCGGCATCAAGGTGAATGCTTTTGCTGTGGTGGTGCTGAACCTTGTGGCGGTATTGCGCGGAACGGAGCGGGTGGAGGTTTTCGGACGTGAATTGTCGTACGACTCTATCAGGCGTTCCAACGCTACGGTGGTGATGTCGTTCGGTGTATTGTTCATATTCATCTTTGTGATCAGCATTTTGGAACCGAAACTTTCACTGCTTACCATTGCCTTTGAGTGTGTTTCGGCCATCAGTACGGTGGGTTCCAGCCTGAACGCCACCCCTTTGCTGGGGGACGACAGCAAACTGTTGGTGGCGCTCCTGATGTTTGTGGGGCGTGTAGGGCTGATAACCTTGATGCTCGGCATCATCAAGCAAAAGAAGCATACGAAATACCGGTATCCGAGCGGACAGATTATTATTAACTGATTTGTGGTTTATGATTCCGTAACCGGAACATCATGAACCGTAAGTCCAAAACCATAAATCTTATGAAGTATATCATTATCGGTCTGGGCAATTACGGTCACGTGCTTGCCGAGGAACTTTCTGCTTTGGGGCACGAAGTGATAGGCGCCGACATTAGTTCGTCCCGCGTGGATGGCTTGAAGGACAAGATAGCGACAGCATTTGTTATTGATGCAACGGACGAGCAGGCACTCTCTGTGCTTCCCTTGAACAGCGTGGATGTGGTGATTGTCGCTATCGGCGAGAACTTTGGCGCGTCCATTCGTGTAGTGGCTCTTTTGAAGCAGAAAAAGGTGAAACGCATCTATGCCAGGGCCATTGATGCCATACACCGTTCGGTGCTCGATGCTTTCGGGCTGGAGCGTATTCTGACGCCCGAAGAGGATGCGGCGCGCGGCTTGGTGCATTTGCTGGAGTTCGGTGCGGATATTGAAACGTTTCGTGTAGATGCCAACTATTATGTCGTGAAGTTCACTGTGCCCGAAAGGTTTATCGGTTACAGCGTGAATGAATTGAAACTCGATAAGGAATTCGGGTTGAAATTGCTTGCCTTGAAGCGTGCCGAGACGCTGAAAAACAGCTTGGGCATCTCTTTTACGGAGCATGATGTTGTAAACGGACTGCCGGATGATGACCTGATACAGGCGGGAGACCGGTTGGTGTGTTACGGGCAGTATCGGGACTTCCGGAAGTTTTGGAAAGCGCTGTGAGTCAGTCTGCCACGAGGAAGAGCTGGGTACAGTACTTCGTCGTGGCAGACTGTAATTACAAGGTGAAATTATTTCAATGGTTTTAGACGGATGATGCCGGCTGAATTTTCAGGCATGATGAATTCGAATTTCTTTTTCACTATGCCGAGGTCCATAGTATGCGGAACTATCACTTCGGTATATGACACTTTTTTTGCATAACGCCATGCCATTTCCCTCATTCCCGGCCTTTCTCTCTTTCCCGGAGACACATTCTCCATGGGATCTTTGTTGTAGTCCGGATGGCTGGAATAATAGTTTTGGTCTTTCTGGTTCTTCACAGAGGTATCGTGTGACGAGATGAATTCAACAGCCGCTTTGTAGCATATTCCGGAACCGGTATTGACAGTAATGCGCTTGTTCGCGGCCTCCGAGTTCACGAACTTAATGTAAATCTCACCCGTGGAGGTATTGATGGTAGGGGATGTATATACGGTGGTGTCCGCCACATTCCCGTTCATTACATCCGACATGAGAAAAGCTCTGTCACCGGCTTTGGAGAACAGCTTCTGATAGTAGTAGTTGGAAGTCCGCCACATGCCCCGGTTGTCGAACCAGATGAGGTTAGAGTTCCACTTGTTGTAGCCTTTCTTGCAGAACAGAGGGGCATATGCAGCCATCACCACCATATCAGAATTTCTCTCCAGTCCGGTCCAGTAGCAGCTTCGGCCAGGGTAGAAGCATAGGCATTGTTGGTACCGTTGTTGGCAAACTCTCCGACGAACACTCGCGTAGGTTTGTTCCGGTCATATGTATAGCCCTCAGCGCCGCGTTTCTTGCCCGGATTGTATCTGTCGCGGTTGGTGTAGAACCATTCGTCGCTTTTGTAGTAATGTTCATCAACTATCGTATTGATATAGTTGGAATCTATTTCCTTCATATTAGCATCGAATTCCTTTCCTGCATCAAAGGCTCCGGAGGTGGAAATAATGGTAATTTCCGGATGTTTTTCCTTGACCGCATTGTATATGATGCCGAAGCGCTCCCAGAAAGCGTTTCCTCTATTCTCGTTGCCTATGCCGAGATATTTGAGTCCGAACGGTTCTGGATGACCCATCTCGGCCCTCAGCGAACCCCATTTGCTGTCGACAGAACCGTTACAGAATTCTATCAGGTCAAGAGCGTCTTGAACAAATATGCTTCTGAATCTCTCTCTATCTTCCTCCGTATCGAGAGGGGCTATGTACTGATGTCCGGCAAACTGGCATGTAACGCCGTTGTTGAGTACAGGCAGCGGAGTTGCACCGAGAGATTCGGCCATGAGAAAATATTCATAGAAGCCCACATACTGCGAAGTCCAGTATCCCCAATGATTGCGGAATCCTATCCTTTCCTCCGGAGTGCCGATGGAGTTTTCCAGAATACCTGTCCGAAATAGTTTGGACCTTCGGAAGCGCATCCGCCGGGGAAACGCATGAAGGTAGGATTGAGGTCGGCGAGGGCCTGCATGAGATCTTTACGGAACGGGCCGTCCTTCCCGTCGTTCCAGAGTTGGGACGCTTCCGGAAGCAGAGTGACGAAATCAAGGTAGAACACTCCGGTGGTATCGGCAATGATACAGAGGCGGCTGTCGGAGCTGCGCAGAGCCTTCAGTCTTCCTTCATATTTTTTCCATTCATCGGTGATACTTCCGAATGCGAGTACATTGGAATTGAGGTTTCCGTCCTTATCCTCAAGATAAACCTTGAAATCACCCTTGTAGGATTCTCCCCGGAGGTACAGCCCGAGATCATAGCTGATGTCCTTTACAGCCGGAATAGAAGGAGTCTGGGTATTGTTGGAATAGTGATATTCTTTGCCTTTTCCGTATTCTGCTATTCCGAATCCATTTGCGGCTATTCCGAACCCGTCTCCGGGGTTTTTCACCTCGAAACGTACGCTGTACTGCTTGTAACGCTGTTCGTCATCATATTTATCATTTGGGTCGAAGTCATAATGACGCTTGAGATTTTTCACGAGAGGTTTGTCGGCAACAGCCCTTGCGCTACCCCTTGCATCACCCTTGCGAACGATGGTCCAGCCGAAGAATACGCTGTCGCATACGGAGAACTCGTGTTCCGGAGCATCAGGCACATTGTATGCTTGAAAAGAATTGTTTTGGATAAGTTGTGCACAGATACCGCCGTCGAGCGAATTGTTTATATCTTCGAAGAATATTCCCCTGAGTGTTGGGCTGATTTCAATTCCGAGTTTCTTCGGCTTGAGGGTAAGCGTTCGTTTTTCTTCAGACTTGAATCCCTGAAGTTGAAGCATCTTGTCGGCGAAACGGTATCCGAGGAGCTCATTCCTTCGGTACTGAAATGGAACTGATCGCCTGTACTTTCGCAACCGAGAGCTGAAATTATATGTGCATTTGGAAGTACCTTCGGGAGTTTCGGCATAATGCTACTGTTGAATGCTGCACATACGCCTCCCTGTTCTGCGTATTTGAGTTCCCCTGCAAGAAGAGGTGTCTGTTTGGGATTGAGATTGAGGTCCTTGCATAGATTGTCGTAAATCTTCTTGACACGTTCCGGCCAGAGGGGATCTTCCGAATTAGATTCACCCTGATGCATGAGTATTCCCTTGATAACACCATCTTTTTGGGCGAGCCTTGCCATATTCACGAGACGCTCATAAGGGTTTCCGCCGTATTGGCTGACGATGTTTTTCATCCAGTCGCGCTCGTTGTCGATATAATCTTTATAGTCTTCCCTATCCCAAAGTTGGATTTTTGCTCCTGCTACAGATACGTTGATAACGCCTACATGGTATTCAGAAGGAAGAATATCAATCATTTTTCTTCCGAAAAAATCCACCGGACCGAGGTTGTTGCCTTCACGACAGATCGGAGGTATGGCAGTATACCATTTTCCCATCTCGCGCCCAAGTTTCGGCATGTCGACCGCAGCCATGAATTGGAAACGTGGATTATTGAAATCTTTGTCCTGCTCTGCCGGTACAGCTCCTGCTTCCATGTTGGACTGTCCTATACAAAGATAAATGAAAAAATTGGGGTCCGGTTTGTTTTCCGGAGTTGCAGAAGCCTGAAAATCGGGAATATGGCAAGTACTGCCACTACAAGAAATGAAATTTTTCTTTTCATGTCGAATCTGTTTTAATTTGATGAGTGTTTTTTGTGTTATTTTGTGATAATGTCGATACAAAACTATCAAAAAAAAACAATCAGCAAGAGAAAATTCCAAAAAATATTCTTCGCGTATGCCTATGGAATGTTTAGGAGTTCTTCTTATGCTCTGAGTGCATTCTTCATACGGTAAATTGTCAGCTTATTTAGTACACCACAGCTATCAGGAGCGTATGTCCTGTTGCGTGATGACATGACAGATGTTTCCCGTTTTTAAACTTTGTAGAAAGATGTTTCCGTTATGAATTGAACCTGAGTCCTATGGGAGTGGGATTATAGCAATGTAGCTTGCTCATTTTTCTACTCCTATTAATCGTTTTATCATGTTAAAATATAGTAGGTTAACATTATTTTCCAATGGAAACTATTTATTATCGGAAAATATTGCTTTCTTTGTAGCGTCAAACTAAAAAAGAAAGAATATGAAATATGTGATTATTGGCGGTGTTGCAGGCGGAGCCACAGCTGCCGCCCGGCTGAGAAGAATAGACGAGCAGGCTGAAATCGTTTTGTTGGAGAAAGGCAAATACATTTCGTATGCCAATTGCGGATTACCTTATTATATAGGGGGAGTTATTGAAGAACGTGGAAAACTGCTGGTGCAGACTCCTGAATCATTTGGACAACGTTTCCGCATTGATGTGAGAGTGGAGAATGAGGTTGTTGCCATTGATACGGAACGCAAAACACTGGCTATCCGCAAAGCCGGCGGAGAAGAATACGAGGAAACTTATGATAAACTTCTGTTGTCTCCGGGAGCTACTCCTGTGAAGCCTCCGTTGGAAGGCATCCATTCGGAAGGCATATTTACGCTTCGCAATGTGGAGGATACCGACCTGATCAAGTCCTATATTGCAGACAATCAGGTGAAACGCGCCGTTGTGGTGGGGGCAGGATTTATCGGGCTTGAAATGGCCGAAAACCTGCATCATGCGGGCATCTCCGTTTCTGTTGTCGAAATGGGCAATCAGGTTATGGCGCCTATCGACTTCTCTATGGCTGCACATATTCACCAGCATTTAATTCAAAAAGGAGTCTCCCTTTACTTGGAAGAAGGAGTCACGCACTTCCGGCGCGATGAACAGGGAATTACCGTCTTTCTGAAAAGTGGGAAAACGATTCCTGCCGATATGGTACTGCTTTCTATCGGCGTGCGTCCGGCAACGGGGCTGGCGCAGCAGGCCGGTTTGGAACTGGGCGAGACGGGCGGCATCCGGGTGGATGAGCATCTGGAGACTTCTGTCAAAGACATCTATGCCGTAGGCGACGCTATTGAGTATCCTCATCCGCTGACCGGGAAACCCTGGCTCAACTATTTGGCTAATCCGGCTAACCGTCAGGGACGTATTGTGGCCGATAATATGGCATTGGGCAATACAATCTCTTATGAAGGGGCTATCGGCACCTCCATTGCCAAAGTGTTCGATATGACGGTCGCTTCTACCGGGCTTGCTGCAAAGCGCCTGAAACAATGGGGAATGGAGTATCAGAGTTCGGTGACTCATTCCGCTTCTCATGCCGGTTACTATCCGATGCATTGCCGCTGACCTTGAAACTGACCTTTCACCCGAAAACAGGGAAACTCTATGGAGCCAGTGTGTGGGGTATGAGGGAGTGGACAAGCGCATTGACCAGATAGCGGGACTTATCAAACGTGGAGGAACCGTTTATGACCTGATGGAGACGGAGCATGCCTACGCACCTCCTTTCTCATCTGCCAAAGATCCTATTGCCATAGCCGGATACGTGGCTTCCAATATAATCAGCGGTGCAATGCCGGTGATCTCTTGGCGTGAACTGGCAGGGAAGAAGGACGGCATAATGTTGATTGACACCCGTACGCCCGAAGAATTCTCGTTCGGCACTATTCCGGGAGCTGTTAATATTCCGCTGGATGAGATGCGCGGCCGTTTGTCTGAGATACCCGAAGACAAGCCTGTCGTACTTTTCTGTGCAGTGGGATTGCGGGGATATTTGGCACAACGAATTTTGATGGGGCATGGTTACCGTAACACGGCCAATCTGATAGGCGGGTATAAGACATACTCTGCGGCAATTGCTCCTGTGCCGCCTGCGGAAGTGTCGTCTGCGGAAGTGTCGTCTGCCGCATCTGCTTCGCCACAATCGGTACAGGGCGTTTCTGCTAAAGAACCGCTGAAGATTAATGCTTGCGGCTTGCAGTGCCCCGGACCCATTATGCAGGTGAAGAAAGCGATGGATAGCATTTCTCCGGGCGAACGGGTGGAAATAGTGGCGACCGATGCCGGTTTTGCGCGCGATGCCTCTGCCTGGTGTGCCACTACGGGCAATAAGCTGGTAGAGAAGAAAGAAGAGAAGGGGCGCTATACGGTACTGCTTGAGAAGGGAGATGAAACTTGCGCTTGTCCGTCGTCTCTTCCGGCAGCAGGTGGAAGGGGGAAAACTTTAATTCTTTTTAGTGATGATTTAGACAAGGCTTTGGCTACCTTTGTACTCGCTAACGGAGCTGCGGCAACCGGACAGAAAGTTTCGATATTTTTCACCTTTTGGGGGCTGAACGTATTGAAGAAGATACAGAAACTCCGGACGCAGAAAGATATTTTCGGAAAAATGTTTGGCATGATGCTCCCGTCCAGCTCTTTGAAACTGAAACTGTCCAAAATGAATATGATGGGGATGGCAGCCGGATGATGCGCTTCCTTATGAAACGGAAAGGAATAGATTCTTTGGAGTCGTTACGTTCTCAGGCGTTGGCGCAAGGCGTTGAGTTCATTGCCTGCCAGATGTCTATGGACATGATGGGGATTCAGCGTGAGGAATTGCTGGACGAAGTTACGATAGGCGGCGTGGCAACCTATATGGAGCGTGCCGATAAAGCGAATGTGAATTTATTTATATAACAGGAATAATGGAAACTTTATGTAGGATCCGCGATATTTACCGGGCGATATCCGAGTTTGAGGTACAATTTATGCAAGAGTTTGATTTGTCATTGAATGAAGGGATGCTGCTATGTACTGCTGAATACGCCAAAGCTCACTTCCAGCGAGATAGCGGAAGCACTTGGACTGTCGGCTTCCAATGCCTCGAAGATTATCCGTTCGGTAGAGGAGAAGAAGCTGATTACCCGTCTGGTGGGAAAAGCGGATAAACGCCAGATGCACTTTGCCCTGACGCCCGAAGGGAAGAACCGTATTACGGTTATAAAAACAGTACTCCCGAAATCCCGGCTCTATTGCGGGAGATTGTATGACAGGGAAGGAGGGGCCGTTTATTCGTGATGATACGGCCCGCCGTTCAGTATTGTCATGGCCCGGTATAACTGTTCCACAAAGATGAGCCTGATCATCTGGTGGGAAAAGGTCATGCGTGAAAGGGATAGTTTCTCGTGTGCCGCTTCATAGACTTTGGGGGAGAAACCATACGGTCCGCCGATAATAAAAACAAGCCGTTTGTTTACGGTGTTCATCTTGCGCTTCATATAGTCTGCGAACTCTATGGAGCGCATTTCTTTTCCACCCTCGTCCAGCAACACCACCACATCGCCCGGCTGAAGGGCTTTTAATATCAGTTCGCCTTCTTTCTCCTTTTGTACTTCGAAGGAAAGGCTTTTGGTATCTTCAATTCGGGAATAACCTCCATTTCGAACGAAAGATACCGACGCGTGCGCTGTATATAATCATTGATGGCCGTGATGAAGTGCTGTTCTACGGTTCGTCCTACGACGAGCAAAGTCGTTTTCATGTGAATTACTGATTTTCGTGCAAAAATAATTCTTTCCTGTGAGAATGCCGCCTTTCTCTGTGCATTATTTATTTCATCCCATGAGACGGAATAATCCGTCTCATGGGACAAATAAATTCATCTCGTGAGATGAAATAATCCGTCTTGCGGGACGGATAAATTCATTCCGCAGGACGGATTATCCCTTCCATGATGGCTGTGTTTATGGAAGGTTAATAAAATAAAACCGGCCTTTTTTCTTGTTATTTATAAGATTTGCTTACCTTTGCCTATCATTAATACTTGTGAAAATGAATAAACGAGTAGTAATATTATGGGTCTGTTTCTTTGTCTGGGCGGTCTCGCTTATGGCACAAGACGTGCCGGGAGGAGTGGTCGCCGCTTTTAAAAAAGGAAATTCTCAGGAACTGAACGGGTATTTGAGTGACAAGGTAGAGCTGATTCTTGAGGATCGCTCCATCAATGCAGACCGCCGGACAGCAGAGGGGAAGATGGCAGCGTTCTTTTCCGGCAATCAGGTTAGTGGATTCACAGTGAATCATCAGGGCAAACGTGATGAGTCGGGGTTCATTGTCGGCACGCTGACAACTGCGAACGGAAACTTTCGGGTGAATTGTTTCTTTAGAAAAGTGGCAAATAAATATGTAATACACCAAATAAGAATAGATAAAACAAATGAATAAGGAAGAAGAATTGATTGACAGGTTGATTGACCTGGCCTTTGCCGAGGATATAGGCGACGGTGATCATACCACCCTTTCATGTATCCCTGCTACGGCAATGGGCAAATCCAAGTTATTGATTAAAGAAGCCGGTATCCTTGCCGGTATCGAGGTGGCCAAAGAAGTGTTCCGCCGCTTCGACCCTGCGATGAAAGTGGAAGTGTTCATCAATGACGGTGCTGAAGTGAAACCCGGTGACGTGGCTATGGTGGTAGAAGGCAAGGTGCAGTCTTTATTGCAGACCGAACGCCTGATGCTGAACATTATGCAACGTATGAGCGGCATTGCCACCATGACACATAAATATGCCGAGAAGTTGAAAGGTACAAACACGCGTGTGCTTGATACCCGCAAGACAACTCCCGGCATGCGTATTCTGGAAAAATGGCTGTAAGATTGGGGGGGCGTTAATCACCGGATCGGCTTGTTCGACATGATTTTGTTGAAAGACAACCATGTGGATTTTGCCGGAGGCATTGATAAGGCCATTACCCGCGCCAAAGAATACTGCAAGGAGAAAGGTAAGGATCTCAAGATAGAGATTGAGGTGCGCAACCTCGACGAATTGCAGCAGGTGCTTGACTTGGGCGGGGTGGACCGTATCATGTTCGATAACTTCACGCCCGAATTGACAAGGAAAGCCGTTGAAATGGTAGCAGGCCGTTATGAAACGGAGTCTTCCGGCGGCATCACTTTCGACACCTTGCGCGACTATGCCGAATGTGGGGTGGACTTTATTTCGGTAGGTGCTTTGACGCATTCCGTAAAGGGATTGGATATGAGCTTCAAAGCCTGCTGATAAAGGCGAATATAATACAGGGGAAAGCCTCTCATAGGGAATACTGCCCGTTGTTGCAGGTCTATGAGAGGCTTTCCTTATTCTTTTTAACTTCTTTTTAGAGATTCTGTTGCAGCATTCTGCCGAGTGCTGCGTCTAACTAACAAACGACGCAAAGAGGCGTCCGTAAAACGAGCACTGACATTGGAAAATGAGATAGACTGATAGAGGGCTGCCGGGCAGGAAAGGATTCCGCCCGAAAGGAACTTTACACTCTCTATTCCAGGCAGATGTTGGCGGTGTGTTACCGTTATACGGGCGATATGGATGCAGCGCACGATGTTTTGCATGACGGCTTTATCAAAATCTTCACCCGCTTTACGTTTCGTGGCGAATGTGCTTTGAGTACATGGGTGACAAG
>ENA-OQLB01000411-OQLB01000411.1-human-gut-metagenome-genome-assembly--contig:-NODE-411-length-25030-cov-1.471871_pt1 | contig 25030 bp, 39 predicted proteins | sample MGYA00242656_ERZ504813 | MGnify/ENA primary metagenome ERZ504813 (study PRJEB26092, sample SAMD00036388) | human gut metagenome | host: Homo sapiens | study: EMG produced TPA metagenomics assembly of... | reverse complement strand
AATACAAAAATGAATCTTCACAAGCTCAGATGGCTGAAGGTAAAACCTCCGATTGCAACATTCAGCATCGCTCCTCCAGTCACACGTCCTACAATGATAACGACCCCAAGCATTACAACACCTGCAATTGCATAGAATATTTTCCATTCTGACAGAGCTTTACCTTCCGGATGATGACCGGGATCACAAGACTTATCGCTACAGATGCACTGACAATGAGAAACTGCTTTACCGCAAGCGAATACGAAAGTCTGGTGATCATAATAAAGCCGATTGCCATCAGCATACACATATTATTTACAACCAGTCGCGACACCCGCGGGTAAATTATTGTATACAGCAAAATGATCGCCAGAAACAGTACCACCTGCATCCCGTAAAATCCGATCATTTTTGTTTCATTTGTCTGCAGATACATCACCAGAAATGCAATCATATGAAGCAGAAACATCAGCACATTCTGCTTTCTGAAAATACTTCTCTGTGTATACTCATCTGCGTAATTAAATACTGCAAAACATTCAAATGTATAGACCAGCATCAGGGCTATCATCAGATATTTTGACAGCTCTACAATTATATTGATCAAAATTCCACCTACTTTATTCCTCTTTTCCAGTGTCCCCTGGTGTACGTTCCTCCGGAGCTCTTTTCCTTCAAATACGCACTTAAAATCTGCCTTACCTCCTGCTGCCTTTCAGTAGTAAACATCAGTCGGATCCGCCCAGGGCCGATCTGATATACCTCTTCCATCCGGTCTCCCAGATATAATGGTACATAATTGTAAAGGATATTATAACAGTAATCACATTCATTTTTTACCACAAATGGATTACGATATCTGTCAGTTATTGTCGTCTGTCCGGATTTTTTCAGACATCCTCTGGTCGTTTTTCTGAATACATCCTGCAGATATCATCATCGGAAAATAACCATATACGATCACTTCTCCATCCTTTACCCGGAGATCCTGGAGTTCTCTTTCTGTCAGTTCCACGGGCGCTGTAAATTCAAAAACTCCCTTTTCCTTCCAGAATTTCCTGCTTTCCTGATTAAATTCATACAGATTGTAATCGGTCATAATCCTTCCGGTATAACCATGCTCTTTCAGAAACGCAAAACTTTCATAATTGGCGATCAGAATGCCGTCCCATCCGGCTCCGAATATCCGGTTATATGCAGCTTCATACTGTTTTCGGGTTCTTTCCCGGAAAATATACGGCATGACCAGATAAATTTCTTTCCCTGTTGCATGTACTTTTGTAATCCACTCCACATAGCTATCCTTCTCCCAGATGCAAGGGAACATGGTACAATCCACATAGATTCTTCCGATTGCTTCTTCTTCCAGAATCACTTCCATCTGTTCTGCGGTTCTTACCGATGCCGTCCATCCGGAAAGTACCTCTTCTTCCATTGAAAGCTCTATCGTATCTTCTTCCGGATCTTTCACTTCACCACTTCTTCTGTATTTCTCACAGATCACTTTTTTCCAGTGTCTCCAGTGCTTCCCTTCGAAGTTCGTTCAGGCTCTGCATCGGAAGAAATACTTTTCTCCGATCTCGACCTTTAAAAAGGAAAATTCAAATTCCGTATTTCCCGTCTTGCGCAGCTGCTTTTCAATCCGCTCTCTGCTCATCGGCTGGCTCAGTGCTTCCTGTGCTTTTTCACCGGTAACCGTAATCTCGGCATCCCGGCACTTCACTGTAAGCGTTGCCGCTTCCTGCGGATACAGCCGGAAAGTTCCGCAGATCCGTTCTTTTATTTTTCCATTTACAAATTCTTCATGCAGTCTCTCAATCAATGCGCTGTTTCTTGTACGCATCCAGATTTCGTCCCTCTTGAACGGGGTATCTGCAAATACCGGGATCTGCACATTCATTCCTTTTCTGACTGCATCCTTACAGGTATAATTATCTGCCTTTTCCCTGCCTTTGCGCATCGGGAGCTCAATAATATCCTGCGGAGACAGGTCTGTCATTGCTTTTGCAGTCACAGTTCTGCCTTTTTTAGCAAGTACCTTTACTGCCGGCACTCCTGCATGGTTCGGACGGTTTAAAGAAACCATCTCCCGTCCATTCTGTGTATGATAATAACCCGTATGGAAACCGCCACGGTTATAGAGATCCAACAGCATCTGCCGGTCCTCCTCGCAGACACGGTATTTCTTCATCGCATACGCTGCCGGATCCTCTCCTGCCGGACATTCTTCGTAATATTTCAGATAAAGATCGGCATATTTCCGGTACTGGAAAGCGACTGCTGCCGCATACTCCGGCTTCTTCATCCGTCCTTCAATTTTGAAAGAATAAATCCCGCTCTCGATCATCTCCGGGATCAGTTCCAATGTACAGATATCCTTAAGACTCAGCAGATACTGTGGTCTCTTTGCTTCCGGTGTCCGGTAAAGCAGTCTGCACGGCTGTGCGCACTGTCCACGGTTGCCACTTCTGCCGCCGATAAAACTGCTGAACAGGCACTGACCGGAATAGCAATAGCAGAGTGCACCATGTACAAAGCTTCAATCTCGAGTTCTGTCTCATCGGCAATCTTCTTCACCTCTGCCATACTCAGTTCTCTGGATGTAACAATCCGCTGTGCACCTTCCTTTTCCAGAAACTTCGCCCCATCCACTCCCGTAAGCGTCATCTGGGTACTTGCGTGGATCGGAAGATCTGGAAAATGCTTCCGGATAAAACGGAACAGTCCAATATCCTGCACGATCACCGCATCCAGCCCCTGCCGGTAATAAGGGAGCAGATAATCATACATCTGTTTTTCCATCTCACGGTCTTTGATCAGTGTATTCACGGTCAGATACAGTCTTCTTCCATGCAAATGCACATAATCAATTGCCTCTAAAAGTTCTTCCTCCGTCAGGTTATGTGCATAAGCACGTGCCCCGAAAAGGGCTCCCCCTGTATATACCGCATCAGCTCCTGCTGCAATTGCCGCTTTCAGGCACTCCATACTCCCTGCCGGTGCAAGGATTTCAACTCTGTCTTTCATATAACTCCTCTATCTTTAAATAACCTGTATACAAAGCCCCTGTGTTGCAGACATTTCTCTTTGTATACCGGAGTATCAAAAATAGACTGCCTCAGGACAGTCTATTTTGTACGGTGATTTTTCATTTCTGTTTCAAGCTGTACGATCTTCATCTGAAGTTCCTGGTTTTCTGCCTTGAGTTTATCCAGTGCTTTTTCAGCATTCTCATACTTGATCTGTACTGAGATCAGTTCATGCTTTAAATCGTACATCTCCTTGTCTTTTGCCTCGATGTCGCTTTCTAATGCGCCGCCCTGTTTCTTGGCTTTAAAATAATCATCTGCTATATTTAAAGCAAGAAGCACACTTCTGGCTTCCGCACTCTGCTTGCGATATCCATCGCTGCTTGTACATTCCTCGATTTTATGGTTCAGATAAGTGGATACCTTCTGCAGATAATCTTCACTCTCAAATCCGCTCAGGGTGAATACCTTACCGCCTATCAAAACTTCTGTATAATTTTTTGACGATGCCATAAAGAACCTCCTTGCCGCCTAATCCTTTTTTCATTATAAACTATATTCTGATAAAAACCAACCACTTTTCGATATTTTCAGCAGAAATTCTGTTTTATTCTTTATCAGTCAGCTCAAAATGATTCTTTCTGACCTTCAAAATCCCCTCTTTTTCCATTTTTTTCAACTCATGTGACAGCACACTCCGGTTGATTCCCAGATAATTCGCCATCTGTTCTCTGTTAAATTCAATATCAAATGCACTGCTTTTGTGGCGGCTTTGCTGAACTCTCAGATACCGCTCGATTCTTTCCCGGATCCCTCTGATTGACAGCAGTTCGATTTTCCTGCACTTGCGGATATCTTCATTTGCAAGGAAATGAACCGTCTTCTTGTAAAACTCAATCCTCTCACGTAGATCCAGAACACCCTCTTCTTCCATCGCCCGTACAGGAACCAGAAAATGTGCGCCTGTTCCGATGCATAAATATCATAAGGACTCGTCTTTTTTTCACTGACCGCAATCTCCACTCCCACAACAAACGAGCTGACCAGCTTCTGGACCAGCTGTTCGGTTCCATCCCGGTAATACTGCACTTTACAGAGCCCCCCGTCAAGCAGGATTCCGATATTGTTCAGTTTTTCTCTTTCTCTTATGATGATTTCGCCCTTGTCATAGGTTACGGTTCTGCCGCCTAACCGGTCAATGATCTCATCCGCTTTCTTCCGATCCATATCACAGAAGAAAATGCTCCGGTAAATCGCTTCCCTGTCTTGTTCTTTCTGCATTTATGCTGCCACCTTCTGCCCGTTTTCTTATTTGTCCATTATAGCATCTGTCACGCTATCCTTCAAGGAACAGCACTTTTTCTTCCGGAAATGCGAGTGCATCCGGCATTCCTTTTTCTTCCAGAGTAGCAGAAATCTCTCTTTGGACAAACCAGCAGAAATCCTCACATCCCGACTCGCATCGGATAAAATATTTTCGTTCAAATGGATAATCCACACTTTTCCATTCTTTAACTTTCAGCATAGCACCGGATATCGTTCCATACACCGGAATAAGATCATGAGCTCGGATCCCGATCGCCTTCACATTCTCCGACACAGTGCGTCTTTTAAAAGTCAGCTGCACATCCCAGTCTTTCACATACACCGTCTGCGCATCCATCCGGCAAACATCTGCAATATTTTTACATCCGGTAAGTCTTGCCGCTGTTTTATAGCGCGGTGCATTAAATACTTCTTTTACCGGACCCAGGCGTATTCCATGTCCATCTTCAATTACCAGAACCTCTTCACTGAAGCTGTAGATTTCATCCCTGCTGTGGGACACCATGATCACCGTACCTTCATAATCACTCAGCATTTCCATCAGCTCGGTCAGCATCCGCTCACGAAGATACGCATCCAGTGCCGAAAATGGTTCATCCAGAAGATTACGTCCGGTTCATATGCCATAATCCGTGCCAGTGCCGTTCTCTGCTGCTGTCCGCCGGAAAGTTTTGACGGATAAAGCTTTTCCAGTCCGTCCAGCTGGAAATGATGGATCAGCTGTTCTACCATTTTCTGCTTATCTTCTTTGTTTCCAGTAAATCCAATCCCGATATTCTGCTCCACGGTCATGTTCGGAAACAACGCATAATTCTGAAAAAGATAACCGACTTTCCTTTTTTGTGGCTTCAGAAAAATCTTTTTTTCCGGCATCAAAAAGGGTAACTCCGTCAATCACGATCCGCCCTTTTTCCGGTCTTTCGATCCCGGCAATACTTTTCAAGGTCAGGCTTTTCCCACATCCGGAAGCGCCCAGGATTCCGATTCGCTTTTTTTCACTTTTAAAGGCAACATCCAGCCTGAATTTTCCATACTGTTTTTTTATCTCTAGTTCTACCATTGCTTTGTATGTTTCATTCCCTTTCCAAATGCCAGATTCATAAGTACTACTATTCCGAATGCGATCAGGATTACAATTCCGACCCACACGCCTGCCGTCTGATAATCACCGTCCTGGATGACCATTGCAATCCTCTGGGAAATGGTTGCCGTCTTTCCTGGAATATTGCCCGCAAGCATGGAGGTCGCACCGTATTCTCCAAGCGCTCTTGCAAATGCAAGAATTGTACCGGATGCAACTCCAGGACCTGCCGCCGGCATGATCACCCTCCAGAAAATCTTCCACTCCGGCATACCGAGCGTCTGCGCCGCATAGATCAGGTTCACATCCACCTGTTCAAATGCTGCTCTTGCATTCCGGTACATCAGTGGAAATGCAATCACAGTTGCCGCGATCACGCATCCTGCCCAGGACTGTACGATCTTGATATCAAATGTCGTATAAAGACACGATCCAACGGTTCTTCTCGTACTGAAAATGAGCAGCAGGAAAAATCCTGCAACCGTCGGCGGAAGCACCAGCGGCAGTGTCAGAATCCCATCCAGCACAGCCCTGAGACCCGTCTTCGCTTTCAGCACCTTTCTTGCTGCCCATATTCCCAGGAAGAATGACACAATCGTTGCTGCGATTCCTGTTTTGATTGAAATGAAAAGCGGACTCCAGTCAAGCCCTGCAAGAATCTGTCTTATTTCTTCCATATCATTCCTCTTTTACTCTACGTTTGTATCGAAATAGTAGCTGTCAAAGATCTTCTTTGCGTCATCGGATGTTACATATGCAAGGAAATCATCGGCTGCTTTTTTCTTTGCATCATCTGCCTCTTTATTTTCCACACGGCAGATCGGATAAATCACGTTACCTGTCAGATCATAGCTTACTGTCTGAAGGATCTTGATCTGATCCTCATATCCGTATGTATCAGAATAATAAGTTGTTCCAACTTCGCATGCACCCTCTGTAACGGCGATCAGCACCTTGCTTACATTTGCCTGCTCACTGATTTCTGCTCCACCAAGAGCTTCAGAAACCTGTTCTGTTGTGATGGTAGACGCATCGTCTACTTTGTCCAAAATTCCGAGATTCATCAACGCCTGACGGGTGTATTTTCCAACTGGTACACTTCCGCCTGCAAGTGCAATGCTCTTTGCCTCATTTAAGTTTCAAGCCCGGTTACTGCTGTATCACTGTCCTTTAATGTGATAACGACTACCTGATTGTTCACTACATTATGGCGGGTTCCTTCTACTACCAGTCCGTCAGCCTCAAGCTGATCCATCTGTTTCTGTGCTGCAGAGAAGAACAGATCACACTCATATCCTTCTTCGATCTGTGTCAGCAGAGTTCCTGAGCTGTCTGCATTGTAGACGATCTTCACATTCGGATGCTCTTTTTCATAACGCTCTGCAATATCTGTCATTGCCGTATTCAGGCTGGCTGCGATAAATACCTGAAGCTCTACATCCTCTTCTTTGTCAGCCTTTGTTTCTGTCTTTTTGTCTTCTGTTTTTGTGTCGGTCTTTTTACCGTCACATGCAGCAAGTGATGCTGTCATCAGCAGAACCAGACCTGCTGCCACTGTTTTCTTAAATAAGTTATTCTTTCTCATGATTTTAATATCCTCCTTTCCAAATCCACAGTTTGGAAAAGTACACACCGGACAGGACAGACAAAGTCCTCCCTGTCCAAGAAGCCGGAAATCTTTTTCATGCAGCTTTTCATCACACATAATCCTCGGAAGAACCAGATCAAAAATCGTCCGTTTTGCATACATCACGCATCCCGGAAGACCCATGACCGGAATCTGTCTGCCTTCTTTTTCACAATAAGCAAGCATAAACATGGCTCCCGGAAGAACCGGTGCCCCATAAGTCACCACTTCCGTACAGGCATTTTTGATCGCAAGCGGAGTCCTGTCATCCGGATCCACACTCATTCCACCGGTACAGACGATCAGGTCAGAACCATCCTCGATCAGAGTCTGGATTGCTTCTGTGATCATCTCATGATCGTCGTTGCACTGGATCTGCTTCACCTCTGTAACGCCACATTCTTTCAGTTTGTCGATCACAACCGGAGTAAATTTATCCTCGATCCGGTGATAATACACTTCGCTTCCCGTCGTTATGATTCCCGCTTTTTTCTTCTGGTACGGAAGAATCCGGAAAATCGGTTCTTTTCCTGCCACTTCACAGGCCTTCTGCATCTTTTCTTCTTCGATCACAAGCGGAATGATCCTTGTTCCTGCAATCTTATCTCCGGTTTTCACCGGAAAATTTCCATGTCTGGATGCGATCATCATCTCACCAAGACTGTTCACCGCATTCAGCTTTTCGGTATTGATCTTCAATACCCCTTCACAGTCGGCGATCAGTTCGATCTTTCCTTCCTTCACCCCGGAAGGATGCATATGCTCACCCTGACAGATCTGACGCAAGATCTCAGCTGCCTCATTTTCATGAAGCATACCTTCCTGTTTTTCCCAGATATAAAGATTCTCTTTTCCCACAGATAAAAGTACCGGAATGTCTTCTTCGGTAACAATATGTCCCTTCCGGAAAACAGCATCCTTTACAACTCCCGGAATGATCTGTGTAATGTCATGGCACAGCACCTGCCCCACTGCATCTTCTGTTCTTACCAGTTTCATTTTTTGTTCCTCACTTTATATGGATTATGGCATAAAAATACCTGCCGTCACTGCGGCAGGTATTCTGCCCAAACCTTTTTATATTTTACCATAAAAAGGATGGATAAATAAGTTGTCCGGACAACTTTTTTATTTTGTTTTATAGACAAAATCGATTGCTTCCGCAACTCCGTTTCCGATCTTTCGTGCTTTATCCGAAATCGTATAACAAAGTTTTTCCTCTATCCTTGCATCCACATCTCCGATCTTCAATCCTTTTTTGACCGGTACACCTTCCTGGAGCATCCCACGGACAATCCCGTGGAGCCTCGCATAGACAGGTTCATCTCCGCACCTTGCAACAATCTGCCCTTTTTTCACCACATCACCAATTCTCGCGACCGGATGCATGATTCCGTCTGCGGATGCCTTTAAAAGGCGTTCCACCGTATAGCCGCCAATATTTCCCGGAATTCCGGTGTTGGGGGATTGCACTTCCCTCGCGGATCACCTCGCCAGATGCTCACCTCTTTGCGTTTCAATCACAAAAATGGCAGTCTCCGGCTGCCGTAAAGCCCGGTCCGATACCGATAACAAGAGGAGCGTCACTGATCCGGGTCCCAAGATTCTTTTTTGCCATGATCCCGTCAACCAGTACATCCGGCAGATATTCTTTCCGCACTTCTGCTTTTCATCCACCATGACAGCAATTTTCCGCGTTGCCATAATTGTTTCTGCTTCTTCAAAATTTTCGGCAAGAACTGCTTCTATTCCTTCTACCACTGCATGTTCTTCGTACACCGCTCTTGAAAATGCCACCTCACGTCTGACGGTGAGTGGGATGGCAACATCCGTCATCAGGATCTGATGTCCTCTTTCCCACAGCTCTGCCGCAATTCCTGTGGCAAGATCCCCGGCTCCTCTTATCAGGATCTTCATTTACTCTTCTTTCTCCTTTGGTAAAACCAGATTCAGGAACACTGCAACCAGAGTAGACAGTGCAACCGGTGATTTACCGAAAATGGTTGTTACCCATGCAGGGAGCTGCGCAAGTGCTGCATTTGCCTGTGTCACACCCATTCCAAGTGCAATAGCAAGTCCTACGATGGATGTATTTCTATAATTCATCTTTGAATTATTGATCAGTTTGATACCCGTCATAGAAATCATTGCAAATACAGAGATTGTTGCGCCTCCAAGCACACATGACGGAATAGTCAGAAGAATGTATGCGATCTTTGGCATGATTCCTGCAACCAGCATGATCATCGCTGCAATTCCAAATACTCTCTTTGCTACTACTTTTGTAGAACTTACGATTCCGACATTCTGACTGTAGGTTGCTGTCGGGAGTCCGCTGAAAAATGCGCAGACAATATTGCTGACTCCATGACCAATGATACCACCGCTTAATTCCTCATCCGTCGCATACGGTCCATTCCTCCGGTCGTCGTTGCTGAAAAGTCTCCGATTGCCTGAATAGAGCTGATTGCAAACAATACCGCAATCGCAACACATGAGGATGGCTCGAATTTAATTCCGAAATGCATCGGCTGTGGGAACTGTACCCATTTTGCCGTTAATACGGAAGAAAAATCCACCATTCCAAAGCCAAGCGCAACTACATATCCAACTATGATTCCGATCAAAACGGAAGAAAGCTTTAAAAAGCCCTTTCCAAAATGATTCAGTCCTGTTACGACTGCCAGTGTGATGATCGCAACAAGCCAGTTCTGCCATGAACCATAATCCGCACTTCCTGCTCCACCTGCCATATAATTGACTGCGGTCGGATACAGCGAAAGTCCGATTGCAAATACAACCGTTCCCGTAACCAGCGGCGGGAAAAGATGACGGATCTGCTTGATAAATATTCCTACAATAATCGCAACAATACCGCCCACGATCTGTGCACCAAGTATTGTTCCAACATCTGCATCCTGTGCAATTGACTGCATGATCGGCACATACGCAAAGCTGATTCCCATAATAACCGGAAGCCCGGCTCCTATCTGATAAGACTTAAATTTGATAAACGGAAAAAGCTGGATGAATGTCGAAATCGCTGACATTGCAAGAGATGCCTGAATCAGACAACCGTGTCTGATTCTGAAAGTCCGGACACACCGGCAAGAATGATCGCCGGTGCAACACAGCCAATGATCATCGCCACTACATGCTGGAATGCCAGCGGAAGTGCCTGACCAAAGGATGGTTTTCCGTTAAGGTTAAATAGTTCCTGTGAAGTATTACTATTCTTCGTACTCACTTTTTTGCCTCCTTCTCTACCCACTTACAACTTTCGTTGTCAAAGCTATCGTATCTATGATAGCACGAATAGTTTTCAATGACAATTCGGCAATGTTCCATTTTTCAACACACAATTGCTTTATTTTTCCAAAATATTAACGAAACGATGTAATCCGTACTTTTTCACCAGAATCCCGTTCTACTCTTAAGGCGATTCTCTCTGCCATTTTCAGACGTTTTTTCGTCATCTGCTTTGTTTAGCACAATATAGAAATCCTTTTCCGGCAGGACATTCTTTTTCCCGCCTTTTGCCGAAACAGCCAACCCTGCCAGATCCTCCTCCGTCAGAACCTCTTCCACTGCTTTTCCAAGTACCTGTGCCACAAGCTCAGGTCGGAAACAGCAGTCTTTTATCCTTTGTCCGATGGCATCGAGTCCATATACAGAAAGGACTATCTGGATCTGCTTTGGAATAACCGGTTCTTTCTCCCCCGGCACTTTCGCCGGAAACATCCGTGCACCATCCGCTTCTACAAGAACCGGCGCAGGAAGCTCCCAGATCTTTTCCATTACCGGTACAGAAAGCTTTTGATCCTGCCTCTTCCTGCATCCAGACCGGCGATCACCACGCCTTCTCTTTTACACACTTTCAGAATCTTTCCGATAGAATCCTCCATTACAAAATAAGGGGCAGTCTCTTTTTTCATATGGGTTGTAGTCACCAGAACCGGGAGGGCACCCTTCTCTTGGTATTCAGCAAGCAGCTGTTTCAAAAGAGAAGTCTTACCTCCCGCACCCACGGCAGCAATTCTCGGTACCATCTGCTCCGTAAGTCCAAGTGCCATAAGCAGAGACTCTTTCCTTTGAAGCTTTCCATTTTCGATAACATATACATGGAAAGTTTTCTTTGTGCCTCCTTCTGTTATCCGTCATTTTTTCTATTTCCGGCATATAATCAATATCTTCCAACTCTTTTTCCAGGCTCACCTCGTAAAATATTTGCTTTTTCCCGGTATCTGCGGAACACCTTTCTTCCTCCGGCATCTCCTTCCAGTTCCAGAAGCTCTTTCCCGTACTTTGCCGGAAACCAGACCGGATTGCCTTCCTGTCCATTCCAGGTCACACATCCCGGTACGACTTTTGCCTCCCGCTCCATCTTTTCCAGGAATCCTTCCACGCTTTCTTCTGTAAAATAAGGCTGATCCGCCACAAAAAATGCATAGGCATCAGCATCTCCTGCCGCACGGATTCCTGCTTTTACCGAATAGGCTGCTCCTTTATAGCTGTCTTTTGAAATCACTGTTTTTACCGGGAAACGTTCACCTTGCTGCTCGTTTTCCTGAAGTGCTTTTACCTGATGCTCAATCTCCGGATACTGTGTTACCACAATCATTTCCCATTCCGGATGCCTTTGACAGACTTTTAACAGACGGTCGAATAAATAGCGGAACATCGGCTTTTCATCCAACAGATAAAGCAGTTTGTTCTCTGCTTCTGATTGTGGCGGTTCTGTATTTTGCATCCTTTGGCTGTTAAAACGGCGGCTGTTTCCAGCCGCCAGATAAATCAGTTTAATTTTCATTTCCATAATTCCCATTGCAATCTGTTCACTTGTAATCGGAAGTTCACGGAACCACAAACCTGTTGCATTTGCGATTGCATGCGTCAATGCCGGAGCCGGTGTATTGATGACGATTTCGCCAATCGATTTTGCGCCAAACGGTCCAGTCGGCTCATAGCTGCTCTCAAATTCCACATGCAGATTTCCCATATCCATTCGGGTCGGAATCTTGTACTGCATAAATGAATTGTTCAGAAGCTGTCCTTTTTCCGTGTACTGAATATTCTCATAAAGAGTCATGCCGATTCCTTGCACGATTCCGCCTTCCGCCTGTACCCTCGCAAGATTCGGGTTAATAACAGTTCCGCAGTCAACCACTGCATAGTAATCCAGAATCTCGACATGCCCTGTCTCCGGATCCAATTCGATTTCAACAGTGCCTGCCATATAAGGCGGCGGAGATACCGGCGAACTGTGGCTTTCTGTTACCTGAAGCGCAATATCACTTCCGCACATTGCCCCTGCTCCGATTTCCGCAAGTGTCACCTCTTCTCCGGTCTTATCGCTTCTTGCAATGTGTCCATCGAAATCAACCTCATCCACTTCACATTTCAGCATCTTCGCTGCCTGTCTGACGATCCGCTTTTTCAGTTCCTCACCGGCTCTTGTCACCGCCATACCGGTCACATAAGTCGTACTTGATGCATAAGAGCCTGAATCATACGGCGAAGTATCGGTATCTGCTCCGGATACTGCAATATCATCCAGATCACAGTCCAGACATTCTGCTGCCATCTGTGCAAGAATCGTATCACACCCGGTTCCCATGTCCGCTGCCGCGATTGACATATTGTAGACACCATCCTCGCCCAGTTTGATCGTTGCAGATCCGACATCTACATTGGAAATGCAGGATCCCTGCATGGCAAGTGCTACTCCGACGCTGCGGATTTTGCCATCCGGCATAACTTTTCTTGGATACTTTTCATCCCATCCGGACATTTCTTTTACTCTCGCAAGGCATTTATCAAGTGCACAGCTATTCGCTGTCTCCCCATAATATGCCGGCATGAACTGTCCTTCTTTGACCATATTTTTCATACGGATCTCCATCGGATCCATGCCAAGTTTTTCTGCCAGTTCGTTAACAGATGTCTCAACCGCAAAGATTCCCTGCGTCGCTCCATATCCACGATAAGCTCCTGCTGCCATCCGGTTGGTATAGACCACATCGTAACGGAACCGGTATGCATCTAATGAACCATAAAGCGGAATCGCCTTATGTCCGGAAAGTCCGACCGTTGTCGGTCCATGTTCCCCGTATGCTCCTGTGTTAGAAAGTGTATACAGATCAATTGCCCGGATATTTCCCTCTTTATCTGCTCCCATGCGAACCGTCAACCGCCATATCATGACGCGGTGAGGATGCAATCTGGGATTCCTCTCTTGTAAATACAATTTTCGATGGCTTTCCGGTTTTCCAGGTTACAAACGCCGGATAAACCTCACTTACCGCCGTCTGTTTTGCCCCAAATCCACCACCGATCCTCGGTTTAAACGCACGGATCTTGGATTTTGGTATGCCAAGTGCATTGGAAACAATACGGCGCACATGGTAAACGATCTGCGTAGAACTCATCACATTCAGTCTTCCATACATATCCATAAAGCAGACCGTCTGAAATGGTTCCATCATTGCCTGCTGTGCCGCTTTGACATGATATGTATGTTCTACAACAACATCGCATTCTGCAAGAACTTTCTCTACATCCCCATGTCCATCTTCTGCCTGTGCACAAAGATTCCGCTTGTTATCTGCTCCTACCGGGCACAATGCCTTCCAGCTGTCCTCCGGATGCACCAGAATTGGACCATCCAGCGCTTCCTCAGGATCTAATACTGCCGGAAGGACCTCGTATTTGACCTTGATCATCTTTATTGCACGTTCTACGCAGGCTTCATTTTCTCCGGCAATGATCGCTACCGGATCTCCTACAAAGCGAACATGCTGGTCCAGGATCAACCGGTCATACGGACTAGGCTCCGGCCAGGTCTGTCCTGCAATTGTAAAACGCTGCTGCGGTACATCCTTCCAGGTATAGATTGCTTCGATTCCCGGCACACGCATTGCCACATCTGTCTTGATCTCCTGGATCATCGCATTGGCATGCGGACTTCTTAGAAGCTTAACGATCAGACAATCCTTTGGTGCCAGATCATTTGTATATACCGGCTTTCCAGTCACCAGTGCTTTCGCATCTTTTTTTTACAAATGGTACTCCTACTGCTTTCATCTGGCTCCTCCTTTTCTTTTGTAGTCCAGAAAATCATGGATTCCTCTGAGCTGTCCCTCGTAGCCTGAACAGCGGCAGAGATTCCCCGCAAGGTATTCCCGGATCTCGTCATCACTTGGATCCGGATTCTCGCGGAAAAGTGCGATTGCATTCATGATCATACCCGGATTACAGAATCCGCACTGCTCCGCCCCCTGTCCTGCGATAAAAGAGCCAAATTCTTCTGCTTCCTCCTGCAGTCCTTCCAGCGTATCTACTTGTGCCGTCTGCTCTTGCAGCAAGCACGGAACAGGAAAGTACCGGCTTCTCATCTAAAAATACGGTACAAAGTCCACAGTTGGAAGTACTCACAGCCGCGCTTTACGCTGTAACATCCATGATTTCTCACGAAATCGATCAGAAGCAGATCAGCTGCGATCTCTTCTGTAATCTTTTTTCCATTCAGTGTCAGACTAATCTGCATTCTTTTCACCTCCGTTTGTAATTCTCTCTAATGCTCTGCGGATCAGAACCTCTGCAAGATGGGTACGATACGCTGCACTTCCACGCATATTGCTTCCCATCGGCACCTGGGCTGCAAGCTCTTTTGCAAATTTTTTTCAGATCTGTGTACGCATCCAGCTGTTCTGCCGGAACGTGAATACAGACTGCTTTCATCGGTCTTGCCCCAACTGCCACCTTCAGTTCATCTCCATAACGGTCAGCAGCAACCGCCAGTACCGGAAAATCCGTCTTGGTATTACGGTGTGACTGATAGCTTCCCTTTCCTGGTGTTTTCTTTACGATCACACGGACAAGGATATCATTATCTCTCTCCATCTTTGCAAATCTTCCAGAGAAATGATCCCACCTTTATAAAGTTCTACTTCTGTATCCAGTGCAAGGAAACAGGTCAGTACATCCGAAAATCCAAACCGTCCGAAAATACTTCCGCCGATCGTCGCAAGATTCCGGAACTGTACACCGACAATACTTCTCACACTTTCTCTGATCATGTTGCAGCTCAATTCATTTAATCCTTCGTGTAACTCCAGATCACGAAGGGATACCATACATCCAATCTTCCATGCATCCTCCGTCTCTTCAATCTGATCCAGTCCGAGTCCGGACAGATCGATCGCAGTCTGGATCTGCGCAGTACTCATTTTCAGCCAAAGCATTCCACCGACGATCCGGTTCGTCTTTTTCTGGTTCAGTTCATACGCCTGCTCCAGACTCTCTGCTTTCACATATTGTTTTATCTTCAGCATCGTCTCTTTCCTTTCTATTCTTCGTTCTTGTCAAATCCAAGATGGGTATACGCAAGATCTGTGACCACCCTCCTCTTGGTGTTCTCTGTAAAAAGCCATTCTTCAGAAGATATGGCTCATAGACATCTTCTACGGTTCCGGCATCTTCCCCGATCGCTGCCGCAAGGGTATCCAGTCCTACCGGACCTCCCTGAAATTTTTTCAATCATGGTCGTCAAAAGATTACGGTCTACATGATCAAGTCCAAGCCGGTCCACATCCAGAAGATCCAGTGCCTGCCTTGCCACCTCTTCGGTGATCACCCCCTCGTATTTGACCTGGGCAAAATCCCGGACTCTTTTCAAAAGCCGGTTGGCAAGCCTTGGCGTTCCTCTGGAACGTCTTGCCATCTCAAGGCTCCCTTTCATCGATCTCCACATCCAGCACGCCTGCTGAACGGATGATGATGGTCTGCAGTTCTTTTTCCGTATAAAATTCCAGACGGTTCACAACTCCGAAACGATCCCGGAGCGGAGCTGTCAGCATTCCGGCACGGGTGGTTGCCCCTACCAGTGTAAAATGCGGCAGATCCAGACGGATCGACCTTGCCGAAGCCCCTTTTCCGATCATAATATCGATTGCAAAATCTTCCATCGCCGGATAAAGTACTTCCTCCACCTGCCGGTTCAGTCGGTGGATCTCATCTACAAATAGCACATCTCCTTCCTGGAGATTATTAAGGATTGCCGCCATTTCCCCAGGTTTCTCGATCGCAGGGCCTGACGTGATCTTGATATTTACGCCCATTTCATTCGCAATGATCCCGGCGAGGGTTGTCTTTCCAAGTCCCGGCGGACCGTAAAACAGCACATGATCCAGTGCCTCTCCCCTGCTTTTTGCCGCTTCTATATAAATCTTAAGAGTCTCTTTTGCCTTCGCCTGTCCAATATAATCTTCCAGAAGCTGAGGTCTTAAATGGCTCTCAATTTTTACATCCTCTTCCAGATTCTCTGTGGTAATAATTCTTCTTCCCATCCTAATCCTCTTATATCAAATATTTGAGTGCACCCTTCAGCAGATCTTCCACCGTCGTGCTCTCATCCATTTCCACTTTTCGTACTGCCTGCAGTGCCTCAGTACTTCCATAGCCAAGCGCCGTAAGTGCCTGTACCGCATCTGCTGAAGTCCTTGTGCATTTACCGTATCTTCAGCGGCTCCATTTGCCGCTTCCACCTGGTGATCCAGTACGTCCTCAATCTTCAGCTTATCCTTCAGTTCCACGATCAGCTTCTCCGCCGTCTTCTTGCCAATTCCCGGTGCTGCTGAAATTGCCTTGATGTCCTTCGACATCACGGCAAATCGAAGTTCGTCTGGTGTAAGCTGTGCCAGAATCCCAAGACCTCCTTTCGGTCCGATCCCACTGACACCGATCAGAAGCTTGAACACAGAAAGCGCATCACGGTTTAAAAATCCATACAGCTGTATAGCATCTTCTTTGACATTCAGATAGGTGTGGATCTTCACTTTACTCCCAACCGGCGGAAGCTGTCCCATCGCCTGTCCGGACATAAAAATCCCGTAGCCCACGCCGCCTACATCTACAATCGCTTTATCTTCTTCGAGAGCTACAAGCTCCCCTCTTATATATGAAATCATCTCTTCCTCCCACGCTATGACAATACGATGCTGCCAAGTCTTTTGAGCATTTCATTTGCCACAACTCCGATAATAAATCCGGTGATCACTCCTGCGATCAGAAGCACCGGCACATAATAGGCGACGCTGAATGTCTCCACGACCAGCATCGCTACGATCAGCTGACCGACATTATGAAAGACACCACCTGCCATGCTGACTCCAAAAACACTGAATGATCCCCGCTTTTTCAAAATCACCATCACTGCAAGGCTTAAAAGTCCGCCTGCCAGACTGTATAAAATACTAAACAGACTGGCAAAAATAAATCCGGACAGCACGATACGCGTCACCGAAAGCAACAGGGCATCCTTCCACCCATCTTGTACAGTGCCACCACAACGATCAGATTCGCCAGTCCAAGCTTAACCCCCGGAATCCCGATCTGAAACGGGATCAGAGTCTCTACATAACTAAATATCAGCGCAAGGGCAGTAAATACACCAAACCACGCTATTCTGACTGTATTTTTCTTCATATCTTAATTCGTCACCGCATCCAGTTCGGCTTCTTCTCCATCGACAATTTTCAGAACAATCTTATTCGGAAGGCAGATAATACTCTCTCCGTTCCTTGAAATTGCTTTCTGGTGTACACAGATCTGATCCGGACAGTTGGCCGCTGCCATTTTCACTTTTCCGTTCTCGATCTGCACGGTGTTCGTTCCTCCGTTGATCTTAAATGCACGCTCTTTCTGCAGATCCAGTGTCTCTACCACTTTCCCGTCAATCTGTATTTCTACAACGCCTGCGCTTTTCTGGCTCGTGAATAGATGTCCTGCAAAAAAATGCCTGCCGCAGCAAATACAAGGAGGACAAGAATCAGATCATTCTTTTTGAAACCGGATGCTTTCTCCTCATGGCTCTTATTTTCTTTATGGCTCATAGGGTTCTCCTTTTTCTTTGTTTATTCTAACACATCATTTTATCTAATGCAATCAAGTGTTCGATTGATTTTTTTCATGGGGGAACGTATAATGGGGTAATTGGCGAAATGGACGGTCTGTGGAAAATGGAATAGAGACAGCGGAGGGAGGAAATGGAAGTGTGCAGCTCTCAAGTTGTGCAAACCATTCCGATGAACCTCTTAGGGCGAAAATCGTGTTCAGCAAAGGCTTCCACGATTTTTGAGTTTCATCTCCATTGCACAAAATAGAGAGCTGCACACTTCCATTTCCTCCCTCGGCTGGTTATTGACTTTTTGCACAGACCTGGGATTCGTAAATTTTCATTATGTTGTTTGTTGAAGGTTTATGAAAAAAATAATGCTGTGGATTATGTTTTGATAAATTTTACTGTATTGGGAAAATTTTATGTAATTAGTGTTTTAATGGTAGGAGGTTCTGCGATGAAAATAAGGAATTGGGGAATTGGTATTTGTTTGAGTTTGTTTGGGACTTTTGTCTGGGGGGATGTTCTGGGAGTTCGCCGCAGCCGGTATCGCGGACGGTTACCGTGTTTGATACGGTGGTGACGATTACAGTTTATGATAAGGATTCAGAGGATGTTCTGGATGCTTGTGTGGCGAAATGTGAGGATTATAATGCGCGGTTTAGCCGGACTTCGGAAGGAAGCGAGATTTATGAGCTGAACCATGCAAACGGGGAGCCTGTACACTTTCGGGTGATACGGTGGATTTGATTCAGAAAGGCGTGGAATACAGCCGTCTGGCAGATGGAAAGTTTGATATTACGATCGCTCCACTTAGTGACTTGTGGGATTTTAAGAATAATACGGGGACCGTTCCTGATGATGCGGCGATTCAGGAAGCGAAAAGTCATATCGGATATGAGGAATGTGAGGTTGATGGAAATACGGTTCAGCTTCTGGATCCGGAGGCGGCTATTGATCTTGGCGGAATTGCAAAGGGATATATTGCGGATCAGCTGAAAGCATATCTGAAAGAGCAGAATGTATCCCATGCGCTGATCAATCTGGGCGGAAATGTGCTGGCTCTTGGCGGCAAACCGGATGGCTCGGATTATAATATCGGGATTCAAAAGCCGTTTGCACAGAATGGAGAAGCGATCACCAGTGTAAAGATCAAGGATCAATCTGTAGTTTCTTCCGGGATTTATGAGCGGTATTTTAAGGTAGGCGACAAGATTTATCACCATATCTTAGATCCGAAAACTGGGTATCCTTATAAAAATAATCTGCTTGGGGTGAGTATTGTCTGTGACTCTTCTACGGAAGCGGACGCACTTAGTACAACCTGCTTTGCGATGGGGTTAGATGATGGATTGAAATATATCGAAGGAATCAAGGGGGCAGAGGCACTCTTTATCACGGATGATTATGAGATCATTACTCCAGCGGATTTCCAAAGTAAAAAAGTTGAATGATGTAGGTTGTGAGACAAATCAGAAAAATAAATGGTACCAGATTCAGTTGTAAAAAAAATTTGAATCCGGTACCATTTATTTTCTTATGCTTCCTGCTTCATTGTCTCTTCTCCCGGCAAAGCCAGCGGATTTCGGCTTTGAAGAGGTCTGCCTCGGTTTCGATGTGGAAGCTTCCACCCTGGAGACCTACGAAGCTTTTTACGATTGCAAGACCAAGACCGGAGCCTTCGGTATTGCGGGACTCATCTCCGCGGACGAAGCGTTCTGTAATTTCTTCCGGATTGAAGGTGAGCTCGGTTGCGGAAATATTTTTCAGGCGGATAAATACATCTTTCTCCGTCTTTTCGATTTCCACATAAACTCTTGTTCCCGGAAGTGCATATTTTACAATGTTATTCAGAAGATTCTCAAAGATCCGGTAGGTCTTCTGACTGTCCAGTCGAAGAATCACCTTTTCCTCCGGGAAAGTGATCCTGAACTCCAGACCTTTTTCTTCGAACTTATCTTCCAGCTCAAATTTTACCTGTTTAAACAGATTGACGATATCCACGTTCATCAAATTCAGCTTTACATTCTGGCTGCTTGCTTTGCTGATCTCAAAGAGGTCTTCGATCAGGACTTTCAGACGCATAGATTTGCGTTCCAGAATATCAATATAATCCTTTCGCTTTTCCTCATCTTTCTCGTCTTTCAACAGATTCACATAGGTTATGATCGCAGTCAGCGGTGTTTTCAGATCATGTGATACGTTTGTGATCAGTTCTGTTTTCATACGCTGGCTTTTTACTTCTTCCTTTACCGCTTTCTTAAATCCGGTCTGGATCTTCTGGATTTCATTACGGAACGGACTGAACACACCAAGATCACCTTCAATCTCTACATCCAGATTTCCGTCTGCAATTTTATTAGTTGCCTCCAAAAGCAATGCATATTTTTTCCGGAGATCATTAAAATATTTTTGCAGGATCAGGAACAGGATTACAGAATATACGATCAGTCCTGCAATTCCGTAATACCAGAATGAACAGATCACCAGCAGTATTGCGAAATTGAACAGCACGATTTTCAAAATAATCTTATTGTTCTTTTCCTTGAAATTGAACTGATCCAGAGAATGATAAAATGCTTCGATCTTATCCTTGCACCAGTGATACCGCCTCGGATTCCGTTTCCGAATCTTCTCCAGATCCAGATCAGCAGAACTCTTTTTTTCACATATTCCTTTACTCCAAGAAGCCGGATCTGGCGTACACAGCCGGATACCCAGTACATGACTGCAAAGAAAACAAACCAGACCAGAAAATCGATTGGCCACACATTTCCTTTCGCGTGCGTAATCAGTTCTCCAAGATAGCTGAAAATCAGGCTAATTCCAGTAATACCAGTTGCTATCGCAATTTCAAATGGTACATGGAAAAATTTTTTCATCTCCTGTATGCAGATCTTTCTTCATCGGAATCAGCCATGCCAGAAGTGCGACCAACAATATAAGGGTCAAGATTGTATAAACCGCCGCGTTTCCCACCATTGAAGTAATCGGATATACCCGCATAACATAAGCATTCAGCTTTGCTTCCGTCATCATGAAATAATAGGTCCTGTCTTTTGGTGAAATATTTTCAATCTCACTTTCATCTTCATATTCAAATATTTTTTTCCAGCAAATTTGAGGTCAGAATCTTCAGAACAGCTTCCTGCTTGGTTACTTCCGTTCCCATCACCTGATCAATCTTGATTTCACCGTTTTTGTCAAACGAGATCTTAATCCCAAGAGCATAATCTGCAAGCTCGGTATCTTTCACTTTTTCCCAGGAATCTCTATTCGACCGGTATCCATCGATTACCTCTCCGTTTGCATCCTGCACCTGGTAATTCATATATGCAATCTGCCGGTTAAATTTCTCATCAAATTCCGGATAATAATCATCCAGAAACTTTACGTTATATTCGTTTCCGGATTCTTTGGAATACAATACATAGCAGTCCCGGATAAATGTCTTCATAAAGGACTCACTCGTCCGGTAGTTCTGCGTCAGACTGTCCTGCTCCTTTTTTGCATTCTTATAAAAAGTATTATAGTTTCCTAACACGATCACCGTCGCAAGTAAGATTACGCCTAAAATCAGGACAATCCCAAATTTATGCCTGTTTTTCGATTTTGTATCCAACGCCCCACACCACCTTTAAATATTTTGGTTCTTTCGGGCAGCTCTCAATTTTTCACGGATATTCCGGATATGGACCATGATCGTATCGGTATTGATCGCTTTTCATTCCATACACGCTCGTAAATTTCCTCTGCCGAAAAAACTCTTCCAGGACTCTTCATAAGGAGAAGCAGGATTTTGTACTCAATCGGTGTCAGGCGCACCGGCTCTCCGTCAACCGATACCTCCACCGTTTCTTCATTCAGCTCCAGACCGCCTATCACATGGATATTCTGATTTTCTTCACGGTCTCTTAGCTTCTCTGCAAACATCCGGTATCTTCTGAGCTGTGAATTCACCCTCGCAAGAAGCTCCATCGGGTGTAAATGGCTTCGTCACATAATCATCTGCCCCGATATTCAGTCCCATGATCTTATCCACTTCCTCTGATTTTGCTGACAGCATGATCACCGGAAAATCATATTTTTCCCGAAGCTTCATCGTCATACGGATTCCATCCATACGCGGCATCATAATATCCACGATTGCAAGATGGATTTCTTCTTTCTCGATCACTTCCAGACCTTCAATTCCATCTGCCGCCTGAAATACTTCGTATCCCTGACTTTTCAGGTAAATTTCCACACCTTCTCTGATTTCCTTGTCGTCTTCAACGACCAGTACATGATTCATTTCCATAACTGCTTTTCTCCTCTTTTTCTCATCCTTGACTAATAGTCTATCTCTTAAAGCTAAAGAGAACCGGAATAGATTTCTAAAGAATTTCTAAAAAAACGAAAAAGCTTTTCAGCAAAGCACTGCTGCCTTGCCAAAAAGCCCATCAGATACTTATTTAATAACCATAATAGCTAATACCACCAACTACTACAATCAAAACAAAGAAGATCACAAGTACATACGAAATAACCTGAAAAATCAGGGACGCTCTGCAGTAGTTACGCCGGTTCAGATTGCCACTATTACCAAACGCCCAGATAATATACAGAATCAGTCCCGCACATGGAATAATTCCGACAATCAGCGTCAAAAGCCATTCTCCGGTAGAAAGTGGCGATAGATCCATCTGCTTTGGCGGCATCTGATAATTGCTCTGGCTATTGTAATTGTTATTGTAGCCATTGGCATTAAAACCGGTATTATAACCACCATTCTGATACTGGTTGTCAGAGTACCCATTGGTATAAGCTCCGCTCTGATCGGTTCCGTTATAATACGAATTTCCGTTGTAAGTATTATTTTCATAAGTTCCATCCGAAGTTCCGGAATGGCAAGCGCTTCCGCCCGGTGCTGACTGTCCGTAGCCGCTTCCGTTTTCTGACTTTGGCATTTCACCGTAAGTATATGCCGGATGACTTTTTTCTTCCTGCTTTAAATTATCGTCCGCTGCCTCTTTTGGCACGCTATTGTCATTCTTTGCCTGCGGCTCTGCTTCTGTATATCCTGCATTGGGATCGGTGTAAGAAGATGTACTCTTTTCCTCCCCTTCACTATTCTCAGTTGTCTGGTCATTTAAGTTATTATCCATATCCCAAAACCTCCTGTGTATTCATTTTTTTCATCATAGCACACCAAAAAAGCTGAAAACAATAGCTCTTTTTGCCAAATTACTGAATTCAAAGACCAGATTCTGAATATCAAATCTATTTCTATTAGCCGGCTATTTGATTCGCAGCCTCTGACCGACATAAATCAGATTCGGATTTTGTAGTTTGTTCAACCTTGCGATTTCCTGATAAGATGTTCCGTATATCGCTGCAATTTTCGAAAGCGTATCCCCGGATTTGACGATATGATACTTGTTTTCTTCGGCATTGACTCTGCTTTGTACTTCTTCATACCGTTTCCCCAGAACCGTTTTCCGCACTTTCCCGTTGCCATATTTCCCGGCACGCACTTCCTTTGCCAGTGTCTCTGTACTGGCACCGGAATATAGTCGATCATCCCCTGCACTTCTCCATATCTGGTTCCAAGCCGGCTTTTCCGTTCTTCCCCATTTCCAAATTCTCCACGCATCGTCCGAAAAACCAGATCCAGCGTAGTTCCTTCCTGGTTTTCTTCCTCTTCAGAAGGTTTCTCTGGAGTTGTCTGGTTTCCTTTTCCAGCATACCGCTCCACGCCTGCCGGTCTCCGTAGAATTTATTCAAATCCAGATTGCCATTCCATCCGCTTAATCTTCCCGAAGAACTGTACTGCCGCATCACACAGGCATATGCGCCCTCATTCCATGGATTTTCCTGGTACCCGATTGGCTCCATACTCGCGTACTGCGCTACCCACAGTCCATAGTTTCCGATATTCTGCAACCGGCTCATCATACTTTGCTGCACATAAACCACAGGATTGACGCTGGTCTTTGTTGAAATATAATTACACCAGGCTTTCACCCATTCCCGGTCATTCACACCAAATACCGGATTGGACCGCCCTTCCCAGTCCAGCACAAGCATTGCCTCCCCCACACGGCTCCCTGCATTCTTCAGAAAATATTCTGCCTCCGCCTGTATATTTCCACCAGACGCATAGTGATAAATGCCCAGGCATTTCCCTGCTGTTTTCGCCTGACGGTAGGCTCTTTCGTAATCCGGATTTACATAACCGGTTCCTTCTGTCGCCTTAATTACCACAAAATCACACGGGACAACCGCAAGATTGATCCCACTTTGCCAGTTGCTGATGTCAATTCCATTTAATGCCATACCACTTCTACTCCTACTCTTCTTTTCCTGCCTGCTTGATGATCTGATGGATGTAGGTACTCAGTCCTGCAACAACAATACCCTGCGTTACGGATGCGAAAACTGCGGTCAACACATCCTGTGCTCCTGCGAAATGTGCGGTAGATGTCACCCAGATTCCGCAGATGATAATGCCTGTCGCCCCAAGCGTGATCGGAATATATTTATCTTTGATAAATTCTGCTTGTTTAAGTGCAATTCCGAAAAAGTATAGACTGCGGTCACAATAAGCAGTTCCGGTTTTACATAATCCATAAGTTGCTCCATTATCTGGATAGCCTGCCTTTCTTTTTTAGAACTTTAAGGAAGATTTTATATATAAACGATTCAATCAGATGTGATATTAGTATATGTGAGAATAGGATTGGGTGTCAAAAGAAAGATTTGATATAAAATAATCGGACCGGCAGGTTCTTCTTTGATTTGTATATGCAAAGGGAGAGGCGGCTAACGCCTCTCCCTGTAAATAAATTTCTTAGAATTTACCAGCTTTGTGAGCTTCCTCGATACTTACAGCAACAGCGACTGTCATTCCGACCATCGGGTTGTTACCTGCACCGATAAGACCCATCATTCTACGTGAGCCGGTACAGATGAAGATCCTGCGAACTGTGCATCAGAGTGCATACGTCCGAGTGTATCTGTCATACCGTAAGAAGCCGGTCCTGCTGCCATGTTGTCCGGGTGAAGTGTACGTCCTGTACCACCACCTGAAGCAACTGAGAAGTATT
>ENA-OQLB01000410-OQLB01000410.1-human-gut-metagenome-genome-assembly--contig:-NODE-410-length-25034-cov-2.498615_pt1 | contig 25034 bp, 25 predicted proteins | sample MGYA00242656_ERZ504813 | MGnify/ENA primary metagenome ERZ504813 (study PRJEB26092, sample SAMD00036388) | human gut metagenome | host: Homo sapiens | study: EMG produced TPA metagenomics assembly of... | reverse complement strand
CGACAAGAGATATGCTCAAGACCATTCCTCAGATTGAAGGAATCCAGAAAAGTGCAGATCTCAATACTGCCGTACTTGATCATGTAGCTGCCCATATCCACGCAGGCATGAGTACAGCCGAAATTGATAAATTAGTTTATGACTATACAACCGAACACGGCGGAATCCCGGCACCGCTTAATTATCAGGGATTCCCAAAGAGTGTGTGTACTTCTATTAACAACGAGATCTGCATGGTATTCCGGATGAAAATATTATTCTGGAAGAAGGCGATATCATCAATGTGGATGTATCTACCATTCTGGACGGATATTTCTCAGATGCATCCCGTATGTTTATGATCGGCAAGGTCAGCGAACGTGCCGAAAAACTGGTTCGTGTCACACAGGAATGTGTCGAACTTGGACTTGCGCAGGCAAAACCATGGAACCATCTCGGAGACATTGCAGATGCGATCAATTCACATGCAAAAGCAAATGGCTATTCTGTTGTAGAGGAAATCGGCGGACATGGTGTTGGTCTTGAATTCCACGAAGAACCTTGGGTAAGCTATGTTACACCAAAGGGAAGCGAAATGCTTCTGGTTCCGGGTATGATCTTTACCATCGAACCAATGATCAACGAAGGCAGTCCGGAATTCTTTGTTGATGAAGACAATGACTGGACGGTTTATACCGAAGATGACGGACTTTCTGCTCAGGTAGAATACATGGTCCGCATTACGATGATGGCGCTGTCGTTATGACAAAATAATAATGCATAAAAAGGATGCTGCAAAATCATGACCTGATTAAGCCGCATCCTTTTTATTATGCATATCAATAATGGAATCAAACTCTCTACTCCAGATCCCCTTCCCGGTAAACACGAAGCAGCATCTTCAGCCTTCAATGTCTTCTTTGATCTTCTTTCCGGTATCTGTATCTCTTACCATCAGACGTTCTTTCTCAGTCTCTACCAGCTCCGATTTTGACTCAATATCTTTATTTTCCGTCAATGCCGCAAATACACTCTGGAATGGCTGGTGTGACTTGATCCGGATTCCATGGGAATTAAAGATCAGCGTATAACCGGCAATGCCGGTCGTCTTGTGATAACTTTTGCAAAGCCCCCATCGATCACCATCAGTCGTCCATTTGCACGCACCGGATGCTCGCCTTTTGAAGTCCGCACCGGTGTGTGTCCATTGATGATATGTGACCGCTCAGAATAAAGACCAAATTCATGCAAAATCATATTGCAGACCTTTTCTTCTTCATAGAACCGGTAATATGGGTTGGACTCCTCATGCCAGGTCGTTTCATCCTTCACATAAGTCCGCTCAAAAGTCTTGATATTTCTGCCTGACAGCGGTGATTTTCTTCCGCACCACAGATACCACATAAAGTCTTTGTCTTTTTCCTTCGCATCTTTTGACCATGCCCTTCTTGCAATGTGTTCTGCATAATCCAGATAATCTCTTCCGCAATAACGCTTCCTTCCAAATACAACGCCCTCAAAATTACCGCTTTCATCCAGTGGCACACAGCCATGATATAAGAGGTTATTGTTAAAGATCCGATACATACTTCCTTTTTTGTACAGAAAATCAATGTGCTGGCGCAGACGGATGCTGTTCACAAATGCCATCTCAAGACCTTCGACTACCTGCTCTTCCTCTTCGGTGAGTTGGTATACATCCTCCAAATTTTCTGCCGCAAAATTGACTGTCGGGAAGTCTCTTCTTTAATGTCATATTCCCTTCCGTCAATTTCCACCGTCTGACGTGCAACATCGACCTTGTGAAGCAGAAGCTTATCCTCCATTTTGTAATCCGGATTGCGCAGGATCACCTGACCTTCCAATTTAAAAAGAAGTACAGAAATCTCTTTTAAAGCTGCCTTCATCGGATCAATCCCCGGATAAATCTTCTCTGCAAATAAAGTCAGATTCCGAAGGCTGATGCCATAACTGTTCTCCAGGATCTTCATGTTATCGTACTTCAGATTGTTCCGGATCACAGTGGCAATACACGCTCTGCTTCCTGCCGCTGCCCCCATCCAGAGAATATCATGATTGCCCCACTCAATATCGATGGAATGATAAGTCATCAGGAGATCCATGATCCGATCTGCGCACGGTCCCCTGTCAAAAATATCGCCGACAATATGTAAGTGATCCACCGCAAGACGTTTGATCAGACCTGCCAGTACTTCGATAAACTCGTCTGCATTCTGAAGCTCAAGAAGTGTATCCAAAATATTGCGGTGATAGATAAGCTGATTGTCATCCTCATCCTTCTGCACATGAATCAGCTCGTCTAGGATATATGCATATTCCTTCGGCATCGCTTTCCTTACTTTCGAGCGGGTATATTTGGAAGAAAATAACCTTGCGATCTCAATCAGTTTTCCCAGAATCACACGATACCATTCTTCATTGTTCTTCCTTCTTTTTTGATCAGCGCAAGCTTCTCAACCGGATAATAGATCAGGGTACAGATCTCTTCTCTGTCCAGATCAGATAAGGTATCTCCAAACAGCAGATCCACTTTTTCCCGGATCACGCCAGAACAGTTATTTAATATATGACAAAATGCTTCATATTCTCCGTGCAGGTCACTCATGAAATGCTCGGTTCCCTTCGGCAGACTTAAGATTGCCTTCAGTTGATGATCTCTCGGCACACAGCCTGCTCTGTCGGGTACTTTTCTGCCAGAAGTTCTAAATATTTTTCATCTTTCATTTTCTTCCTCCATCCGGTTATTTTTTACTTTACATATCCAATAAATACATTTCCGCTTCCGCTTACAAGACCGTTCATCTCATCCGGCGTTGCGGAATGACGTTCTCCGTCTGCCGGATCCAGATAAGCATACTTCGCATCCGTGTATCCGATGACCAGTACCGCGTGATCCACACTGAGCATTGCGATCACCGGTGTCTCATGGCTGATCGTATAGCGGATTTCTTCCGGTGTACATCCGGTCAAATCAAACCCTTCTCCACCGGTTGCTTCTGTCAGGATTTCTGCCGGCGACTTTCCGTTTTCCAGCTCTGTTGATGCATTTATATCTTCTGCGCCTTCTAGCTTCAGGATCCGGTTCAGGCACGCTGCAAGTGTACTCTCACCTTCTCCTGTCCGGAACTCATCCATATTATTTACTTCATAAATATCCGGCGTATTTCCGGACTCCCATACATATTCCTGTGATGAAGAAATGACCACACCTTTTATCTTCTCCGCTTCCTGGATCGCATAAGATGCTTTTCATACACCCCCTGCACGACTGCCAAGTGCATATACATAATACTGATTCTTTACCTTCGGTTTATCAAAGCTGACAACCATCGGTTTATCAAACAATACCTGCTTTGGTTTTAAAATTTTTGCTTTGCTGTCTTTGATCCCATTTTCATAAGTAAGACGAACCAGAGTTCCCCGCAGATCATCATTGTAGGTCTCAACTGTGATATTGCTCTCTTCCTTCTCCTGATTGTTGGTAATATAATCTGCCGTTGTTGAAATATAGGTATTCTCATTTCTGTTCACCCGATTAAGTGTCATCATATTGTCTGCCACATAGCCATCCAGAATGTAAAAATCCTGTACCTCATAGGTCTTGGCTATCTCCTGTTTCTGCGTGATGATATCCACTTTATACATCGGGTACACACTCTGTCCGGATATATTGGTTCCTGCATCGTTTCCACGCAGCGTGCCATAGGCAAAATCATTCCGGATAAATCCGATCGGTTTGACATATTCGTCTCCTTCGGATGTAATATCAAAAGATTTGCCCGTCTTCAGATTCAGCACGATAATCTTCTGCGACTCATTGATCTTTCCGCCCTCACTCTGGTAAGCAAGCAGATGTCCGTCTGGTGAAACCTGATACTGCCCTTCCTCCAGATCTTTCACCAGCACCTCTCTGGTGTTGTCCTTCAGATTCACAAGATACAATGTACCATCTATCATTACATAAAGATTTTCATCAGAATTACTGTAATATACAAATTTACCCAGATCCTCTTTCATCAGATAATATCCGTCTTCGCTAGGGACAAATGCTTTTTCCGTAACGGAATTTTTTTTTCTGCGTCAAAATAATAGACTGCTACACCTACCTGCCTTCATGTACACCGCGATTCATATAACCCACTACAGTAAATGTGGTATTGCCTTTTTCATCTACTGAAATCAGGCGGATATCATGCAGGTCGCATAATGTACGCACATCCATGTTTTCCGCATCTGCGAAGCCGAATACCAGTGACATTTCATCCTCTTTTTTATCATAATGCCAGAGCTGGTTATCCTCTATAAATGCTACAATGGTTCCATCTGTATTAGTCTCATACTCCAGGTCCGTCGGCGCAATCCCAACAAGAACACCTTTCTGGTTCAGCGCAGTTGTCTTACCATCAATCTCTGATTCATCGTGCGATCATAATCAAGCAGATACTGTTGTGCATCTTCCCCGGTGCGGATCCGGAAGAATTCCTTTACACTGTAAAGCCGATCAGCATAATCAGTATCCCCGGTGCACTTTACCTGGTATTTGAGGACAAGTGATGTGTAATTCTCATTGCATTCCTTAATTTCCCAGTATACATTTCCCGATACCTGCGGTGCAAGCGAACCCCATGTCACCTGTGACTGTGTCGATGCAAGTGTGACCTCCTGATAGGTGGAGCTGTCCTCACTGGAATCTGTTTCCAAATAGCTTTCGACCTTATCACCCTGATTTTCGAGTGCCGCATTGTGGAAATCATTTGCGAAATCCAGGCTTTTCTTATAGTTGCAATCTGCCGAATTCTTGATCCTGGTATAAAAATAAATATTCTGATTATCCAGGTACAAGGTTACTTTCAAAATCCTCTCTTCTTTCAGGATCTTCGTATTCTTGAAATTTAAAGTTACTGTATCCTGAACATCTTTAATGGTTCCCTCCTGGATACATTTTTTCCCATTCAGTGTATATACCTGCCAGTAAACCTTCTGGATCTGGTTATCATATTTTGCAATGTTCATATCCAGCTGGTTATTTGTGACGGGTGTCAGTGTATCACGCATTGAAGTAAGCGTCATATCGCTTTTATATCCCGGCAGTGAGTTCACTTCATATCCTTCTGTCGTAAAGGATATTCTTGGCAATGTCGCACCTCCCATATCTGCACTCATATCAGTGTTGCCTCTGTTCGTCACATAACTGGATACGATAACTGCAAGAATAAATACAGTAGTCAGTACCCCTGTCTTTATTGCTATCTTTTTAAACATTGTAATTATAGTCCCCTTTATCTTAATTTGCTAAATTTATACTCCTTTTTCTCCCTCTTCATTCTGCTGATCCAATAATCTCCCCAGCATTGGATCGATGTGAAGCATTTCTTCACATGTGCGGATTGCCTCTGTATTTTTTCCTTTATTTCCCGTGTAAATGGCCCGTATCAAAATATTCTTCGGTGTATGCTCCATATCGATAAACTCCAGGATCTGTGTGTCATATCCCTCCCTCTTGAGATATTCTGCACGCATAGCATCCGTGACAAGAGCTGCCATTCGCTCTTTGATCAGTCCGATGATCCGGATATCATAACCTTTTAACTCATGCAAATAATAGTAAATTGCAAATGTCAGATAGGATTTGCCGCATCCAAAATCCAGAATCGTTACTTCCCTATCCTTCGGGAGCTCCGGAAGAACATCCTCGATAAACTCCAGGAAACGGTTGATCTGGCGGAACTTATCAAACTTTGTCCGCACGATTTCCCCTTCTTTTGTCATAACTCCCAGATCCTGTAAAAATGGAACTGCTTTTCCTTCCTCCAGGATATAATGCTTCTTCCGGTTGTGTGACAGATCAATCTCTTTGAACCTCCCGGTCTGAAGCCGTCTCTGAATCGTCATTTTCCTTTTTTTGCTGACCAGAACCTGATAGCGGAATTTTCTCGTCTCCATCTGCATCTGTTTGAATTCCTGCATGGCATTTTCAATATATCCTGCTGCTTCTTCTTCATTCAGATTGTGGTGAAATACCTGGTTGTTCCGGTGCTCTTCGCACTGGTACAAAATATTGTCTTTATGCTCCACAGGGCGGATCTTAATCTTTACAATTCCGCCTTTTTCACGTGGATTGCTGATTATTGCTGATAAAAATTCTTTATTTAAACTCTTTTTTAAGATATTATTCAATGATTCCATTTTAATTTCCCCTTACATTTTAGGTTATATGTACGAATCCAGTTTTTATTGTAAAGCGAAATAAAATAGAGCGCAAGGGAAATTTCCCTTACGCCCCATATTTACCTGTTACTGTTCTACTTCCTGATAGACATCTTCCGTTTCTTTTGGAACCGGGAAACGGATCAGTACCTTGAACAGATCTCCGTCGAGATATAACTCGAATTTTCCCCCTTGAAGCTTTGTCAGATTCTGTGCAATCGAAAGACCAAGCCCGCTTCCTTCCGTGCTTCTGGATACATCTCCGCGGATAAATCTTTCTGTCAGCTCATCTGCCGAAATATTCAGCGGCTGCTCTGATACATTCTTGATCGTAAACTGTACTTCCTCACCTGTCTGAACCAGATCCACGTAGACCCGGCTTCCCTCCATTGCATATTTTGCCGCATTGTTAAATACATTTGCAAGAACTCTCCACATTCGTCTGCCGTCTGCGTAGATTGTTGCCGGTTCGGTCGGAAGATTCATGATCATTTTCAGATTCCTTGCCTCAAATTTTTCTTCAAACTCTGCACTGGTCTGGTTAACCAGCTCAACCAGATTCAGATTCATCATTTCCAGGCTGATATTGCCACTGCTTACCTTGGAAGCTTCTACCACATCCTCGGTAAGTGTCTTCAGACGATATGCTTTTTCTTCCAGAACCTGAAGATAATTCCGGATCTTCGGATCCTCAAAATCCTCTCTCTTTAAAAGGTCCACATAATTAATGATTGATGTAAGCGGCGTTTTGATATCATGGGATACATTTGTGATCAGATCCGTTTTGAGGCGTTCATTTTTTACGCTCTCTTCTACCGCCCGGTCCAGTCCATCTCCGATCTTATTGATGCTGACTGCTGCTTCAAGCTGTCCGCCTTTGAGTCCATTTAACGGAATCTGATAATCAACCTGACCGTCTGCGATTGCTTTTACCCCTTTGATGATCCGCGCTCTTCCGATGGCTCTGCGCATCAGGCAGAAAAATGCCCCCGCCTCTGCCGCAAGCATTACGAACAGCCAGATTCCCGGCTCCCACATGGCGATCGCGATCCAGTGAACTACAACCAGTACTCCAAACAAAATCGCAGCTTTCCAGACCTCCCCCAGATGCCGGATTCCAATCCGGACGTATTTGATGATCAGACATAAAATACTGTTCTTCCACAAGGTCTTTGCCTTGATCCTTCTTACCATTCCAAGCCAGAAAGTAAGTCCTGTCATGCAAACGCTTACCGCAACAATCCCTGCAAAAATCAGTACCGATGTGCCATTGAAACCATCTCCGCTAAACCAGACTCCGTTCAGCAGACTGTAACTTAAACTGATTTCCCCGTAAATACATATCACCATAACTGCAACCGACAAAAGAATAAAGAGTTCTGTCTTCATTTTATCGACCCGATTTAACACAATGCCTTCTTCCCGGTTTGATCTGCCCGCAACAATTGTCAGCCATGCCAGAATTACAAGCATTGCAAATCCGGTTGCAATCGCAATCCAGAAGGTAAATCTTACCTGCGGTGCATACTCCTGATAAATCTTGCTCTCCTGATAAAAGTCATCCTGGATTGGATAGGAAGTATCTACCGCGAACACGCATTCGTAATTATCCATCCACATATTGCCACCGATCAGTGATTTCCACTGTGATCCGTCCATATCAATATCACTCTGGTACTCAGTAAGCTTTGGTGTGGCAACCGCATATACTCCCAGCTTTTTCATACTTTCCAGATTCTTTTCCCATTCATCAAATCTCTGATATGCAAGACGGTTGGTATAAACTTTTTTATTGTCCAGATCTACAATCATATATGCAAGATTGGTATTACCTTCTTTATATTCTTCCGTTACATACTGCCACGTCAAAAAATTATCCCGTACACTGTCCACAGTATTTCCAAGCATGGACATCGCATCACTTAACTTGCCGTTCCATCTGGAATCCTTGTTCACAACTTCCAGAAGATTCTTCGCGCCCACCGGTGCACAGTTTTCGGAAACTTTTTCTCCGTCATACCGCCAGCACTTTGTGTAGACCTGGCGATTTTCACTGTCCAGAATATTGCGGTAAATACTTGCGGAGCTCTCGATCCAGTCATTGATCAGAGAATCAATCACTTCTCCGGTGCTTTCCAGTGAATATTCATCTTTTGCCTCATCCATATTACCAAACTGAAGGTTCCCGTTTTTAAATTCTCGACGAAATTCTTTTCATAGTATAATGGTAGGTTCCGTCATCCTTCTGGCAGACGATGATCTCATCATCATTGTCTCCATCTGCCATCTTGGTCCCGTCTGCGTAGTACATCTCCTGATCGTTTTCCCAGTAATTCACAAGATCACCAAGACGGTATGCAAGCCCATTTACATTTTCATTTGAAATCTTACGATCTGAATCATATTCTTTCAGATCTACAATTCTGTTTTCATCATATTTTCCTTCTGTTTCAAAATTGCTGTCGTATCCTTCCGCAGCCGCAATATCATTTGCAGCACTCATCAGCTTGTCGGTAAACCCTTTTGACTGTTCATACTTCTTATGTGGCTTTTCAAACAGGATTCCTGCCAGATTATCGCCGGATAACTGAATGTAAAAACCAGACATGTGATCATCACCACCGCTAAAATATGCTCCAGTACGATCAGGATTCCTTTACATGGTGCGCTCTGATACCATTTGTTATTCATAAGACCTCCTAACCGATCTTCTCTACCTTATATCCGACACCCCATACTACCTTCAGGTAACGTGGCTCTTTCGGATTGATTTCGATTTTCTCCCGGATATGGCGGATATGTACGGCAACGGTATTGTCCGCTCCGATTGCTTCTTCATTCCAGATATTTTCGTAAATCTGATTGATAGAGAACACCTTTCCCTGATTTTTAACGAGTAACAGTAATATATTGTATTCAATCGGTGTCAGCTTCACTTTTTTCGCCGTCCACAGTCACTTCTTTCAGATCATCCCTGATCACAAGTCCCCCGGTCCGAACTCACTCTGGTTGTCAGATCTCGCCGTACTTCCAAGCTGGGTGTAACGTCTGAGCTGGGATTTTACCCTTGCTACCAGCTCCAACGGATTGAACGGTTTGGTTATGTAATCATCTGCACCGATATTCAGTCCTAAAATCTTGTCCGCATCCTCTGATTTGGCGGATAAAATAATAATTCGGGAGGCTCATGTTTCCCGGATCTTCGAGTGTCGCCCGGATTCCGTCCAGCCGCGGCATCATCACATCCATGATCAGAAGATCAACTTCATTACTTTTCAATACCTTGATCGCTTCATCGCCATCATACGCCTTCTGGACTTCGTATCCTTCCTGCGTCAGGTAAATATCTATTGCTTCTACAATGTCTTTATCATCATCACATACTAATATTTTCGCCATCTTTTTTCACCTCCTCTATACTATACAAGATTAGCAGAGATTTTTTAAGAGATAGGGCTGGATTTTCTTAAGAATTTTTTGAGATTTGAAAATAAATACTCCCGGCAAATTTTACCTTGCGGGAGTCCTTTAAATGTCTTCTATATTTTTAAAGACGTTTCTTTTTTCTGATTATTAAAACAGTGGCGATTGCCAGAATTGCTGCTGTCATTCCGATTAATGGGAATACCAGATTATTTCTGTCTCCTGTCTGCACTTTTCCTGAATTCTTATTGGAAGAATTGCTGTTGTTATTGTTGTTATTATTTATGATGTTATTTACTGTATTATTACCACCACTGCTTCCGTTATTGGAATTTGATCCGCTTCCACTTCCTGTTCCACCATTGTTCTCACTGCCAGATCCATTCCCTGGTTTTGGATCTTCTGGGTTTGGTTTCTCTGGATTTGGTTTTCCCGGTGTCGGATTCTCCGGATCCGGCTTTTCAGGTCCTGGTGTTTCTGACGATTCTACTCCGATAAACACAACTGCTGATTTTCCGCCATAAGCCACGGTAATTTCTTTTACTTCTTCTGTAAGTGCAGTATCCAGACCTGGTTCAAAACCAAACTGTCCTGCGGTTTCTTCGCTATATACCAGTTCTTCCTCTGAATCATCATCGTATACCAATTTCAGCGAAAGACCGGTCGGATCGAAGGTTTCTCCTGATTTGTAAACTGTCTTTCCGGGCTGACTCTGGATATACACAGCACTTAACTCCGGAGCTTTCTTTACAATTTCAAATGTACGCTCTACAACTCCGCGGTAATTTACAATTCCGGTAACAATCACCTTACCTGTTCCAAAAGCTGTATTATTTTCATAGGACAGTAGATAATCCACTCCGTATCTCAGAGTCTCTTCTACGCCGTTTACCGTTCTCTTGACTTCTACCTGTGGATATACCGGATTCTGTTCATCTGCTTTCGCAACCTCTGTTTGTTCCGGAACTGACACTGTGATCTGGCTGTCTTCTGCCGAAATATCTACACGCTTGTCCGCCTCACGGACACGAAGCTCTGCAACTGCCATGTGTGCATCATTTCCAGATTCCGCATAGGTATGGATTCCCACCAGTCTCACATATTTTGCTTCTACCGGTTCGTCAAATTCTGCTATTTTCCATTCAAGCGTCCTGTCCCAGGTACCGCCTGCAATATCGGTCCATTCATCTTCCTGATTCAGTTTGTACTGTACTTTATACTCACTGACAAATCCATTCATATTGCCACCACGCGGATAATAGCGAAATGCATCCAGAACTGCCGGTTCTTCCAGTTCCAGTCCGATCCAACGTTTTTCTACATCCTGTGCTTCATTTGTACGCCAGTTTGTATGCCAGTGCGTTCCTTCATCTTCATCCAGAACGTACTCTGCCGGTCCTTCTGTTCCACTGCCATTATACTCACTTTCTGCAAATGCAGTGATCCTTCCAATCGGATAATCTCTGTCACCGGATTCTGGTGTCTCTTCTGTCTCTTCTCCAAGACGGATTTCAAATACATTTCTTGTATTGTGATCTTCTGACTCAACAATGATCTTCTTGATATTGTTGAAAGTCGGAAGAATAGTCACTGACGCATTATCGGCTGCTTTTGCCTCTACCTCTGCAAAAATAGCAGGTGTAGAATAGCTTCCCTGTGCCAGTGCACTTTCCGGTACCGGATTGCCATTTACAATGACTTCTTCCAGCTTCGCTGTCGTATTCGATACGAAGCTTCCCTGTGCCACCTTCAACTCGATCTCAGTAAGTGCAGTACAAGGTTTCCATCTGGTTCCTGTCGGTGCACTTGCGTTCGTAAGCTTGAATTTGATAAAAGTCGCTGTCGTCGGTGTGAAATCATACGTATATGGTTTTACCCGTCCACTTTCTTCCCCGATCGTCTCCGTTACTGCAAGCTTGTTCCAGTTGGTTCCATCCTCTGAAACCAGAATCTCTGTTATTCCTGCATCCGGATAACGCATACTTCCGCTGTCCTTTGCAAAATGCATCACAATCTGTCCAAGTCTCTGCTGGGTTGCATACTCAAATGTGATTTCTGCTTTACTATTACCATTCTGGGAACTCTGCCAGTTGCTCCATGCAGTCGGGTTTGCTCCTCCACTTGTGTTATCACTGATTGTTGTTGATCCGTCCACAATTGCAGAAAGTGTATCTGACTGTTCGCCTTCCGGAATGCTCTGTGTCAGATTCATTACCTTTCCGGACACGCTGCTTCCAACTGTGATCTGCTCTGTCTGTACACGGATTGTTGCACTTACCGGAATTTCATCACCGAGTACATCTGCTGTCCCATTTACCGTAACAGTTCCTTCTTCTGCAAACTGATCAGCCGATATGTCATCCCAGTTTACTCCAAATGAAGCGGTCAGAATGGTTCCGTCTGTAAGAACCGCCGGCCTGGATTCCGGAAGAATCGGTACAGTTCCAACTGGTGTTGAGGTTGAGTAATTCAGAAGTCCTCCAACTTCATCAATAACATTTACATTGACTGTTACCTGATGTCCTTCAATCTGCCCCTGCACATTAAAGTTTCCTGACTGCTGTACCATCTCCTCTCCGATCGCATCCCATGTCACTACTTTGCTTTCTTTGCTTCCATCGGTATAACGAGTTCAATCGTTGTCGGAAGTACCGGGATATTTCCAGTCTTGACATAATAGGTCTTTGACATCCAGAAACTGTCGATCTCTTTTTCTTCTGGTGTGCCATCTGATACAGAATAAGTTGTGACGGTTGCTGTTGCACTTTCCAGTCCATCTGCCGTAGCTGTCACAGTAAATGAACCACCAGTTTCGTGGACTGCACGATTGCCAGAACTTTTCCACTGAATGCTTTTCTGTTATCTGCAAGATAAGAATCGTGATCCGGAGAGCTTCCGTTATCTACACCAACCAGAACTCCATCACCTTCTACGTTAAATGTAACGCGGTTTTCTGCATCCGGAACAATATTTCCATTCTGGTCTGTCACATCAACTGTCACATAAGATAAATCTTTTCCATCCGCAGCAATCTCGGTTCTGTCTGCTGACATCTGCAATTTTGCAGCTTCGCCAGTCGTTGTCACGCTGGAACGTCCGTCTGTATTTTCAATGATATTTCCATCTGCGTCATATGCAACGGCCTCCAGTGTTCCATCCGCATACGGAACCTTCCAGGTAAGATAAAGATTCTTATGCTCGGTTCCGTTCTTATCTTCTCCCTCGTAAATCTGATAGGTATAACCTGCAGCTGTTGTTTTCTGTGTAAATGCTTTCTTTCCAAGAGACTGTCTTTCTCCACCTGCCGGCGTAAAGAACAACTCGACCGATGCTGCATCCGAATATACAACTACCGGAACCTTTCCACTGTTGTCTTTATAGACTACATTTTCATTCCATGCCGGAAGTACATGTAAGGTGTGCACCTGATCATTCCACTGGCTCTGATAGAAGTAATAGCTGTCTTTCGCAAAGCCTGCGGTATCCACGATACCAAAGTAAGAGCTCTTCGGTGCCGGCCAGCTTCCTACTGATCCTGCTCCGGTTCCATTCCAAGGTGTCGGCTCACCGATATAATCAAATCCGGTCCAGACATATTCTCCTGCAAGGTAATCTCTTGTAATCGTTGTATACCATGCATCACTTGCTACACTGCCCCAGCCTACAGCAGAATTATCATAGGATGTAAGCTGCTTGTCGGAAGTCTGGCTTCCACCGTTGATCCGATTATAGATTCCACGGCTGTTGATCGCAGAAGCAGTCTCAGAACCGTACATCAGCCATTCTGGATGCAATTTATGCCAGTTGTCATACTGCCAGCCTGCGCAATAGTTAAATCCAACGGTTCCGCCTGCTGCATTTAATGTATTGCCAATACTTTCTGCTTCACTCCAGTTGGCTTTCAGCTTGTTATCTCCGGTTGTCATCGGTCTTGTTGTATCCAGCTCTTTTACCCAGTTCACCAGTTTCTGGGCAGTTGCCGGATAATTGGAAACGCCACCGCTGATTCCTTCCATAACCTCATTTCCAAGAGACCACATAATGATCGATGGTGCATTGTATCCTCTCTTCACCATTGCTGTCAGGTCAAACTGTGCCCAGGTCATACCGTCCCCTGCACCTAAAATCTGATTGTCCCCGTCGATTGTCTGATTGAACCATTTTGCATAGTCATTACTGTTTCCATTTTTTGCATAAAGCCAGGTATCGAAAGCTTCATCGATCACCAACATCCCCTGCTCATTGCATGTTTGGATCAGCTCATCAGCTGCAGGGTTATGTGTCACTCGAATCGCGTTACACCCCATCTGCTTCAGGATCTCAATCTGTCTTGCAATTGCGCGGGCATTTGCCTTTGCACCAAGTGCTCCCTGATCATGATGCATACATACACCTTTTAGTTTTGTATTCTGTCCGTTCAGCGAAAATCCTGTATTGTTATCAAAATCAAAATACCGGAAACCATATTCTGTATCGTAAACATCTACTGTATTTTCTCCAAGCTTTACTTCTGTTCTTACAGTATAAAGTGTCGGACTGTCCACACTCCAGAGCGCCGGACTTTGTGCCTCAAGTGTTATTTCGATTTCATCACTTTCTCCGGATGCAACAGTTTTAGCTTCGGTTGTCACTGTTCCGATTGCTGCACTTTCATCTGCGCCTTTTGGAAATACCGTGTGCGTCAAGGTTACAGCCTGTTCATCTTCAGAATCATTCACAACCTGTGTGCGGACATCCATATTGACAGTTCCACCCTGTTCTGCTTTCAGGTTCTCAGTCGTAATCTGCGTCCCCTCAAGATCCACATGAACCTTTTCTGTCATGGTCAGATTTACACTTCTGTAAATACCACTTCCGGAATACCATCTGCTTGAAGGCGTCTTGTTCTCCACCTTTACTGCAATTGTATTTTCCTCACCATATTTCACATAGTCTGTTATGTCAAATGAAAATGGTGTATATCCGTATGGATGTGTTCCAAGCTTTTCTCCATTTACCCATACAGATGCATTCATATAAACACCGCTAAAATCAATACGGATCTCTTTTCCTTCCGCAGCTTTATCTATGGTAAAACTTTTCCGGTACCATCCTGTTCCTCCTGGAAGATATCCACTTTCTGCTTCCATAGATTTTGAATAATCCTGTTCAATACTGTAGTCATGCGGAAGCGAAACCTGGCGCCATTTCGAGTCGTCGAAATTTGCTGTCTGCGCATTTTCCACATCTCCCAGATTGAATTTCCAATTACTGTCAAAATTGATCGTTCTCTGATCCGTCGATTTCCCGTAATTGCTTACGTAAACCGCTTCCGGATCTGAACTCATCTGTGTCTGTGAATTGGATCTTACTTTCACCTCTTCACCTGCCGCCACAGGCAATGTCATTCCCTGTACCGTGAGCAATGCCGCAAGGCAGGCAGCCCCGGCACGGACATACCTTTTTCTTGTTTTCATCTTTTCCTCCAATGTTTTTATTCCTCTTTATAGACACAAAAAGATAGGGGGGGTGCTATTACTCTCCTGTCTTTTTGTTTTGAGGTCTCGTCCTCGTTATGAGCTATTCCTCATTACGATCTTTATCTGTACTCTGATTCTTTTTCATATTTTTGTAGACATTTATAGTTCCAAACCCGATCAGTCCAACACCAACTATCAGAAACAGAATCGTCGCCACGATCATAACAAGCTGTTCATTACCATGACTTGTGGAAATCGCCCTGAACATCTGGTATGCCAGTGTCAGCAGATAAAACCCGGCCATTGCATAAATCGCCAGTCTTGCATTTTTCTTCCATCCGTCATTCTCCGGCATCTTATTCTCGTCCATAACATTTCCCAGCCTTTTCTTTTTATTTTCTTACCAGATATTTTCTCATATCAATTGCACATGCGATCAGAATAATCAGACCTTTGATCACATACTGCATATTCTGACTTACTGCCAGGAACTGCAGTGCAACGAAGATGATTCTCAGAATGAACACCCCTAAAACAACGCCGCTGATCTTACCGGTACCACCTACAAAAGATACACCACCGATTACACAGGCAGCAATCGCATCACACTCGTAGTTCAGACCTGTATTTGCCTGGTTGGAACCGATACGTGCAGATTCAATGAATCCAGTGATACCATACATGCATCCTGCAAGTGTATGTACCAGAATGGTTGTTCTCATAACATTTACACCAGATACATTAGCAGCTTCCGGGTTGGAACCAACTGCGAACATATTCTTTCCAAATGTTGTCTTATTCCACATGAACCACATGAATACAACTACGACACAAGCGTACCATACATAGTTCGGGATCGGAACGCCACGGATCTTTAAGAAACTTCCTGTTACAAAATTCTTAAAGGATTTGTCCAGTCCGGAAAGTGGCTGTCCGTTGTTACCGTTCAGCATAATGTACATCAGAAGAATTCCGTATACGATCAGCTGTGTTGCCAGTGTTACAATGAATGGATGTAAGTGGAATTTCGCTACGAAGAATCCATTTACCCATCCAACAATACCTCCGACTACGATTACGATCAGAATAACCAGTGGTATCGGAAGAACCGGAAGATCCGGGAAAATTTTGGTTGCATAAGTTACTGACTGCAAAAGTGATGCAGAAATACATGCTGTAAGACCTACAACACGTCCTGCTGAAAGGTCTGTACCGGTAAGTACGATCGTTCCTGCAATACCACACGCGATCGGAATGTTCGCTGCAGACAGCGAGATAATGTTAACAATAGATGCCACGCTCAGAAATCTGCTGTTCTGTGTGTAAGTGTAAATAACTGCGATAATGATCAGAAGATAAATCGCATTATTGATAAGTCCTTCTTTCCACGCTTTTGCCTTGTCTGCGGAATCCAGTGCTTTGTATTCTGCATAGCGTGATTTTATATTTGCAAATGCTTTCATCTGGGAAGCCTCCTTCTTTTTGTTTGAAAATTACACATACTTTGCTGCGTAAGTCATGATCAGTTCCTGCGTCGCCTCTTCAGCGTTAATCTCTCCGGCAAGTCTTCCACCGGACATAACCATGATACGGTCACAGATTCCGAGAAGCTCCGGCATTTCTGAAGAAACTACAATAACTACTTTGCCGCGGTTCGCAAGATCGATGATGAGCTGATAGATCTCATACTTTGCACCGACATCGATTCCTCTTGTCGGCTCATCCAGAAGCAGTACTTCCGGATCGGTAAGAAGCCATCTTCCAAGGATAACCTTCTGTTGGTTTCCACCGGAAAGTGCACGGATCTTTGTCTCCTGCGACGGTGTCTTTGTCCGCAGCGCATCAATATATTTCTGCGTATCTTCTTTCATGGATTTTTCACTCAGATAAAATCCTTTTTTGTGTCTCTTTAAGCTGGAGATAACGGTATTTTCACGAATGTTCAGGATGCCGAAGATACCGGTTGCTCTTCTCTCTTCTGTCAGAAGTGCAAATCCGTTCTTGATCGAATCCTGTGCATTCTTATTGCTGACTTGTTTTCCGTCAAGTTTTATCGTTCCTGATTTCCTGGTTGCAATTCCAAAAATTGTCTCCAGAGTTTCTGTACGCCCACTTCCGTCAAGTCCGGCAATTCCAAGAATTTCTCCTTTTCTTGCTTTGAAGGAAACATCATTCAGGATCGAATACATTCCGGAAAGGTGTTCCACTTCAAGCGCTACATCGCCCGGTTTATTTGTCTTTGGCGGGAACTGATTGGTAAGCTCACGTCCAACCATCAGACGGATGATATCGTCCATCTCCAGATCATCTGCTTTCTCTGTTGCTACCCAGGTTCCGTCACGCATGATCGTGATTTCATCTGAAATCCGTTTGATCTCTGCCATTTTATGTGAAATGTAAATGATTCCGCATCCTCTCTTTTTCAGCATCTCAATGATATCAAACAGATGCTCTACTTCCTGCTCTGTAAGGGAAGAAGTCGGCTCATCAAATACGATGACTTTTGCATTCACAGATACTGCTTTTGCAATCTCTACCATCTGTCTCTGTGATACCGGCATCGTACTCATGATCCTTTTCGGATCTACATCAATTTTCAATTCTTCAAATACTTTTTTTTGTGTCGTCATAGATTTTTTTCTCATTTACCATAACGCCGCCCACTTTCGGGTAACGTCCGAGCCAGAGATTATCCATGACGTTTCTTTTGAGCGCCTGGTTCAGTTCCTGGTGAACCATTGCAACTCCATTTTCAAGAGCTTCTTTCGAATTCTTGAAATTAATCTCTTTTCCCTCCAGCTCAATCTTGCCACTGTCTTTGTCATAAATTCCGAAAAGGCATTTCATCAGTGTTGACTTTCCGGCTCCATTTTCACCCATCAGTGCATGGACAGTGCCTGCTTTAACTGTCAGGGACACATGATCTAATGCTTTTACGCCCGGAAATTCTTTACAGATATCCGTCATCTGCAGTAAAACATCCTGTTTCATAGCTGTCCTCCTGTCTCTCATCTTCTAATCTCGCATACCTTTCGAACCTGCCACTATGCAGTTCCATCCGGCTGCGTCACAACTTTGGAAAAGGTGGCTGGCCAACCACCTGGCCGCCACCTTTATTTTTTACATTTTTATTTTCCTGAGTATTCCTGGTAAGGAATGAAGATCTTGTTGCTTACTTTATCAGAAATGTTGTAAGAATCTGTTCCATCCATCAGATCTTTCCATCTGCTGCATTCTTAGCAAGATCTGCGATACAAGCTGCCATACCATCTGCATCCTGTTTAACAGTTGCTGTCATCTTGCCATCTCCGATCAGCTGTTTTGCTGCATCTGTAGCATCAACACCAAATACCGGAATCATCTTTCCGTCTTTGCCTGTTCCAAGGTTGTATCCTTATCATTCAGAGCAGAGATTGCGCCTTCTGCCATACCGTCGTTGTTGCAGATAACAAGCTCGATCATGTTATTGCTTCCTTCGTTGTACTGGGAAAGGTTGGTTGTCATATAGTTGTTTGCTGCTGTTGCACTCCAGTTACCATCCTGGTCAACCTGGTATTTGTCACTGTTAGAAGCATCGAAATATTCCAGTGCCGGTTTGCCAGCTTCTGTGATGATCTTGTCTGCATCTTCTACAGCAAACTGTGTACGGTAAATAGCTTCTGCATTTCCAAGCTGTCCCATAAACATTGCGTAAGAGATTTTTCCATCTCCGTTGAGATCCATTTCATCAAAATGTTCTACTACATAGTTACCAATCATTTCGCCCTGCATATGTCCTGCTTCCGGAGCGTCTGTTCCTACGAATGCACACTTGTCATAGCTTCCAAGTACATCTCCTTCTGTTTTGTCATCTTCGACTGCACGGTTAAAGAAGATAACCGGGATTCCTGCTGCTTCTGCTTTTTCAACGATCTGTGAAGAAGCATCTACAGAACCGGATGTAACGATGTTAACGATCAGTGCTGTAGCACCTGTCTGGATCGCTGTATCAATCTGTTCGTTCTGTGTTGTCTGGTTACTGTTTCCATCATAGTCCTGATATTCAACGCCCATCTCGTCAAGTTTTGCATCGAGTGCTGTACGGACAGATGCGATGTAAGTATCAGAATAGGTATAGTAGAATACTGCGATATTAGCGTCTGATGATTTCTTATCACTGCTTCCACCATCACTGTCACTCTTACCGGAGCCCCCGCATCCTGCAAGCATTCCAAGTGCCATCACACCTGCGAGCATCGCTGCTACAATTCTTCTTTTCATAATTTCGTTCCTCCTTGTATAACGTTTACTTGATGATACGAGTATAACAAGAAGAAAATAAAATACCCATGTGAAAAACTACGAGGGGTTTGTGAATTTCAACGTTTATATAAATTTTTACTTAATTTCGTCCATAAATGTTTCAAATGCCCAATTCTTCAAAAAGCTGTAGTCCAAATATTTTTCAGACTACAGCTTCTATACTTCCGAGCAGCTACAAACATTCCACCCGTTACTTTTCTTCAAATGAAAACAGCGCCTTCTGGCTCTTATCATCATACATATTTTCTCTTGTCACCAAAATACTGCTGGTTGCCGTCTCTTTCTTTTCCGGCTTCTGACCATTCAGTAGTGTATTGATCTGCTCAATCCCCAGGTATCCCATCGCATATGGGTTTTGGACGATCAGCGCATCTACATTTCCTTTTTCCAGCATTCCAATGGATTTTACGTTACTGTCAAACGCAACAACCTGCGTCCGCTCTCCGGCGCCAAGTGCTTCTACCGCATCCCCGACTCCAAGTGTTGTCCATTCATTAAATGTCACGATCACATTGATCTGCGGATTGTCAAGCAACATCCTCTCGGTGCCCTCTCTTGCGTCGGTGATCGTAGACTTCACATTGATGGACGCCGTAATATTTGCCCGGTCATCATTAAGAACCGTATCCCGGAATCCCTTTTCACGAAGCTGCCCGTTCTCCGTACTCTTATCAAAATTTACGATTCCGATATTTAGATTTTCCGCCGGATTACCAACACTTCTTCTCCTGCCATACATCCGGCTTCATAATTGTCTGTACCAATATAGCATTCCACAGCCTCACTGTTTACCGGACTGTCCACAACCACAATCCTGATTCCTACCTTTGCCGCACGGTCGATTGCTTCCGCATTCTTTTCAAAATCAATAGCAGAGAACAGAAGTGCATCTACCTGTTCCCGGATTGCCCGGTCTATCATTCATTCTGCGCCTCATAATCTTCCTCACCGTCTCCATCCGGTCCTTCGCACACCAGATCCAGATTATATTCCGCACTTGCCGCACCGGCTCCCGCATATGCGGACTGCCAGAAAGAAGAATCCATGGATTTTGTCAGAAACACTACTTTTTTCTTCTCGATGACGCTATTTGTACTGCCTTCTTTTCCTTCCCAAAGTCCGTCACCCGTCAGGACAAAAACAGAATTGCAAGTAGGATCACACCTGCACCAATTGCAATAAATGGTTTTCTTCTACTTTTTCTCATATTCTTCCTCCCTGACCTTCGGCATACGATCGTCACACAGGTCCCTTCATCCAGCTCACTTGTGATATTCAGTCCATAATTGCTTCCAAAATAAATCTTGATCCGGTCATTTACATTCTTGATTCCGATTCCGGTACGGTCTCCCGGCTCTTTGCGCAGAATCTCCCGGCACTGTTCTTCCGTCATACCGATTCCGTTATCCTCCACCTGGAAAATAATATCTTCTCCGTCCTCAAAAATACGGATCCAGATCTCACCCTCATCGATCATCTGCTTTACACCATGATAAATTGCATTCTCGATAATTGGCTGCAAAGTAATTTTGTTACAAAGATACGAAAGACACGACTCTTCCACCTCAAATGAATAGGTAAATTTGTTCTTATACCGATAATTTTCAATCTTCAGATAACTCTTTGCATGTTCCACTTCTTTTTCGATCGGAATCAGCTCATGCCCTTTACTGATACTGATACGGAACAGCCTTGCAAGTGCCGTAACCATCTCTTCTGCATCTTCATTTTTCCCGTCTTCACACATCCATGCAATCGCATCCAGTGTATTATACAGGAAATGTGGATTGATCTGCGCCTGAAGCGCTTTCAGCTCTGTTTTCCGCAGTGTGATTTCTTCCTGTCTGACCTGCTCCATCAGCTTCTGGATCTTCACAACCATGTGTTCAAATGAGTTGGATAAAGTCGTGATCTCTGTAGTTCCCGCCATCGGCTCAAATACAAAATTTTCAGCATTTTTTTCAAACCGGTGCATGTCATCAGCAAGCTGCCTTACCGGTGCTGAGAACAGTTCTGAAAATGCCCATCCGAGAAGAAAGACTGCTCCCATAACCAGACACAGGACGATCAGAAGTCTGGATACCGCACTGCTTACCTTCTCCGTAATCATTTCATCTACATAGCAGACACCTACAATTTTCCAGTCACAGTTCTCCAGATTTTTCACAGTATAGATCGCCTGTTCCTGAATATGTGTCCCTTCTTTTAAATCCATTCCCTTCTCTTCTTTTAACCCGGAATAAATGAGCTGCTGCTGTGGATGATAGATCAGATTGCCTTTTTTGTCCGCAATATAGCATAGCCGTGCTGCCCGATCCCTACATCATCAACATAATTGGCAATGTCAGAAAAACGGATGTCAATATTTACCTGTATACTGGTTCCGTCTTCTTTCTGAATCTTCTGGTAAACGGTTACAACCCATGGATAATATCCCTCAAACAAAGATTCCACATATGGTTTGGTTATACGCAGCCTGCCATCGTCATCTTCCATTTCGGTACTCTGAACAATGCGATAATTCTCTTTCAGCTTCTGCCCTCTGTTCCAGTAACGCAGAAGCTCCCCATCTTCACCACAGATTGTTACCGCTACTACATCGGAACGGATATTTACCAGATTCTGGATATATTCCTCAGAATGATTATTCTCATGACGCATTCTCGCCACGATCCCTTCCAGTATGATCCGCATATCCTGTGTATAATTCTCAAACGTATTCTGTACCTGTTCACAGCTCTGGGAACTGCTTGTCACTGCACTTTGCTCCATTGCATTCCGGTAAATCTGAACAAAAATAAGCGTTGCAGCCACTACCGAAGTCAGGACGATTCCCATTACCATTGCAATAAACACATCGGAAATAGATATATTCCATCCCTTGTGCTGATCTGCTTCTTTTTTACGCCTGTTCATGTTCCCTCCTGTATTTGTTCGGTGATACTCCAGTCAGCTTTTTGAAGCAGTGGCTGAAATAATACTGATCCTTATAACCACACAGCTCTGTAATCTCACCGATCTTCATACCGGTACACTGCAGAAGCTCCATTGCCTTTTCAATTCGTTTTTTCGTCAGGATCTCAACCAGTGAACTGCCTGTCGTCTTTTTATCAGACTGCTGAGATAATTCGGCGACACCCCGATCTCTTCACTGATGATCATAACAGACAGATCCTGTTGGGCATAGCGGTCCTGTATGATCTGCACTGCCTGCTCGCAGATCACCTCGCTGCTCTTCTTTCTCTGATCCATAAGCATTTTTTTAGCCTCCATACACAGCATTTTTATGATCTGAAAATTCTCTGCCATACGTTCCATTTCACGCATCTGCTGCATGGAATATTTTTTCTGAAGAACTTCTACACCACATTCCCCGATTGCCATATAAATAACCTTATATACTGCCGCCCCAATCTCGGTCAAAAGTATCGTACTAAGTACCAGTGTATTCTTGCCTCCATTTCGCAGCTTCTTTTCCAGATCATCCAGATAAATCTCCAGATCCTCTGCCATTCCACCACGTAAAAAATTCTCCATCGTTGCTGTAATTTCCTGTATTTCTCCCTGTTCCAATCCCGATCCGTGCTCTGCATCGGAAATGAAATAGACACTGCTTTTATCCTTTCTGGAATAACTGAGCGCATTCATCGCCTCCAGATAGCTCTCTCTGCATTTTCCAAGAGTATTCACACTCCTGCTTACCCCGACCTGACAGCAATATCCCATAATACGCTCCACACTCTGAACAATTTCTTCTACAATAATATGTAAATACTTACCCATACCTCCCGGAGTCGTCGCGATCAGCATACCACTCTTCCTTCCAGATGGCAACTTACATAATGAACATATTTTTTCAGGATCATATCAACTGCATTTACACTGCTATAGCTTGTCTGATCCTTTCCATTTGCATCACGGATTCCGGTTACAAGCACCACATACTGCATATTATCCGGCTTTGGATTACGGATCAGCTCACATTCCTCTGCCCGCTCAAGAAGTGCCTCTTCGGACACCCGCTCATTCTGAAAGCTGTCGAGCAAAAGCGGAATAAGGAATTGCGTCTTGCGGATATCCAGCTTCTCTTTTCTTTCTTTGTAAATTCTTCCACTCGTCTGATCCATGGCTTTTTAATCTTTATCAATTCCGCCTCGATCTCTTTTGCTGAAATTGGCTTCAGCATATAACTTACAATATTATATTGAATTGCCTGCTGCGCATAGGTAAAATCATCAAATCCACTTAAAAATGCGATCTGTACCATCGGGCAAACTTCCCTGACCGCCCGTGCCAGCTCAATCCCCGATAAAAATGGCATCTTGATATCGGTAAGGAGCAGATCTGGTTCCAGCTTTTCAACCAGTTCCAGCGCGTCTGCACCATTTTCAGCTTCCCCGACCACTTCAAAACCAATCTCTTCCCACTTTACCCTGCGAACAAGACTTCTGCGAATTTCCTCCTCATCATCAGCAACAACAACTGTATATTTCATATTTCTCCCTTTTTCCCTTACTGTCAAACTTTCATCTGGTTACAGTTTCTCTTTTTATATTATAGAAGATTCATATCCACTTTTCCATAAATATATCTCCACTCAAATTTGTAAAATTCTACGATTGTATACACAACAATAGTATAAAAAACGGACAGGCTGAATAGCTTTTCAGTCTGTCCGCTTTTTACATCTTCTTATGCTGTTTTAAAAATTACATTTTTATAACGATTCAATGCAGTATAAAGGACTAATCCAAGCACACCACATCCGACAACTTCTCCGACACCAACTGTCAACATCATAAACGGAATCGGAAGTGCTACTCCATATCCGTAACGAAGTACAAACGGAACGATTACTGTGTTAGCAATAATCGGTGGTAACGGTGCAAGGAAACGGTTTTTGTTACGAAGCTGATAAGTAAAAAATGCTCCGATCAAAGTTGCAATGCTTCCGAAAATGATATCCGGCAGGATTGCTCCTCCGAGAATGTTTCCAACAATACATCCAACGAAAAGTCCAGGAATCGCTGCCGGTGTAAATACCGGAAGGATCGTAAGTGCTTCTGCAATACGTATCTGTACTTCTCCGAATGAAAATGGTGCAAATACATAAGTAAGCACCACGTAGATTGCAGCGATCATCGCTGCCTGAGTCATAAATGCTACATTCTTGTTCTTCATATGAAATTCTCTCCTCTAGTTTTGTTTTACGAGTGGAAGGTCACGAACACTCGATTCATTTTACGCCGGGAATCGGCGAAACCCTTGTAAGACCTTGTTTTTAGGGGTTTTGTAACGGGTGTTAGTATAGCATGGTGGGGATAAAAAATCAAGGTAAGTACCAAAAAATTTACGACACTGGTAAACATTTCGTTCACCCATTGCGTCCTGCTGCCAGATATGCTATATTTAAGACATAAAGAGGGAAACCGCAAGCGGCTACCCGCAAATAGTGTCAACTATTACTAATGTCAGTCGTCAACTATTCCCAGTAGTTGGCGGCTATTTTCGTTTACCCTTATAATCGAGCCGATATTTTAACGTACCAGTCAAAAATGACTAAATTTTTCTCTATAAATCAGGAGCCCGGTCACCACTTTGGCGACCGGACTCCTGATTTAAAAACATAACAAAAGCGGGTGA